>Ga0207702_10005029_pt1 | contig 11618 bp, 7 predicted proteins | sample KBSCornC62_FD_184302 | JGI IMG/M metagenome (GOLD analysis project Ga0207702, IMG submission 184302) | Corn rhizosphere microbial communities from Kellogg Biological Station, Michigan, USA - KBS Corn C6-2 (SPAdes) (version 2) | ecosystem: Host-associated > Plants > Roots > Rhizosphere > Soil ...
AAGGATCACCCGATAGTGAAAGCAGGTATCGCCCTCGGAAGAACCACTTATGGCTCCCCTACTACGTCTGATCAATCCCTGTTGGATATTCCGTCGCTCAAAATAGGTCCGGGTGACTCAGCCCGTTCCCATACCGCTGATGAGTTTATTTATCTGGATGAGATTAAGGAAGGGATCGATCTATATATTAAGATGCTGGAAAGCATTCTTTGATTCAAAAAGTCGGGATGTCCGAAAGTCCGCGTAAGTCCGAAAGAAGAATTATCTTTAGGTGATGAACCTTGAGATCCAACAAACTGATTTGCAAAACATTTTGCACCTGCGCGATCTTTTCCTGCAGGAGTGTAATTTCCAGGTTCGGTATAATGCTTGTCATGAGCGTGGTTGGACCGACTCGTACCTTATCAAAGCTGAAAACAATGTTATTGGATACGGCTCAATCAAGGGCAAGGAGGAGCTTTCAGACCGCGATGCTATTTTCGAGTTTTATGTAATGCCGGCCTGGCGAAAGGATTCATCAAAAATATTTAAGGAACTTATTGTCGCATCGAAAGCCGGCTACATCGAGTGCCAGACCAACGACCTCATCCTTTCGCCGATGCTATATGAGTTTGCTTCCAATATTTATTCCGACGTGATATTATTTAAGGACGGACCTGTGACTAACCTCTTTATCCCCGGTGCGACATTTCGTGAGTGGCATGAAGGCGATAATCTCTTCGAACACAAAGCTGAGCCCGAAGGCAGCCACGTGATTGAGTTTAATGGAGAAATAGTGGCTACTGGTGGCTTCCTGCTGCACTACAACAAACCCTTCGCCGATTTGTATATGGAGGTTAAAGAAGATCAGCGCAGGAAGGGCTTCGGCAGCCTGCTTATACAGGAAGTAAAAAAGGCTTGTTTGCAAACTGGTCGCGTACCGGCAGCAAGAACTGGCGTCGACAACAAAGCATCCAAAGCTACTTTGCTTAAGGGAGGATTATCAATTGCCGGTTATATGCTGACAGGTGAAATTAAATCCCGAAGAATGTGATATTCGTCTATCTTTGGTAACAAAAACCAATCATCCCTATCCAATACCTAAAACTCTTAAAAAAATGGACCACACATTTGTCACCACAAGTACATCGCTTGAAGGATATAAAGTAACCAAACAATTGGGCCTGGTACGCGGCATTACTGTGCGCAGCCGCAGCGCGCTTGGCAATATTGCCGGCGGTTTTCAGTCGCTGTTTGGCGGCCGGCTTAGCATCTATGTTGAGCTTTGCGAAAACGCCCGCGAAGAAGCCTACCAACTCATGATACAACACGCGCAGGTGATGGGCGCCAATGCCATTATCAATATGCGCTATGACGCCAACGAAGTAATGCAGGGCGTTACCGAGGTTTTGGCCTACGGGACTGCTTGCATTGTTGAACCGGCTTAGTTTTTAGCGGCAGTTGCAGTTGCAGTAAAAAAAAACGACTGCTACTGCTACTGCCACTACTCCACCCTGCTACTTAAAACAATGCCGATAATAACCTCGCTACTTTCTCTGGTAGCTGCTTAAAGAAGGGTCTTCTCTCCCAGGTCTTCGGGTTTATCTTTTTGGCGTGCTTGATGTCTTCGTAAAATACTTTGCGCAGTTCCGTGGCTGTGTGCAGGTCATAGATCATGCTGCTTACCTCGAAATTCAATTCAAAGCTCCGGTGATCCATATTAGCAGTGCCAATGATACATAGCTGGCCATCGGACACCATCGTTTTGGCGTGTACAAAACCCTTTTGGTAAAGGTATATTTCTACTCCGGATTGCAATAATTCGCTGTAGTAGGATCTCGCCGCGGCGTTCACCAACTTCGAATCCGATTTATCTGGCACTAATATCTTTACCGCTACGCCACTCTTCGCTGCTATGTGTAGAGCGTCAAGGATATTTCCGCCAGGAATGAAATACGGTGTAGTTATTAATAATTCTTTTTCTGCAAGGCTAATAGTTTCTGTCATCGAAAACATTAACGTCGGAAAATCGGAATCCGGACCGCTTGCGGCTATTTGCACGGTCGCCTTCCCTCCTGGGGTTGGCTGCGTACAAAAGAAATCGCGTTCCAACTTTAATCGTTTGCCCGAACAAAAATTCCAGTCGCAGATAAAAAGGTATTGCAGGTAGTAAACTCCGGGACCAGCTATTTTTACATGAGTATCCCGCCAATACAATTGTCCAGGTTTATTAATGTATCTATCGCTAACATTGATGCCACCGGTAAATCCTATACATCCATCCACAATAATAATCTTGCGGTGATTACGGTAATTAACGCGGTTAGCCAGCAGGATAAAATGTATCTTATAAAACGGGAACGCTTGTACACCGGCGGCTATCATTTCATCAACAAAATCTTTGTGAATAGAATGGCTGCCGAAGTCATCATAAATAAACCGCACCTGGACGCCCTCTCTCACCTTCTGTATCATAATATCCTTCAACTGCGTGCCGATATCGTCATCTACAAAAATGTAGTACTCAATATGGATGTGGTGTTTGGCATTTTGAAGAGCTTCAATTACTTCGGGGAACTTATTCTCACCATTGATGAGCAATTTAACTTCATTGCCGCCGGTCAGTGGGCTCATGCCATCATTCAGCAAATACCGGGCGAGTTTTTTGTGGGTCTTTATTGCCACTTCTTTGGTATCCCAGGCTTTTTCAGACTCAACGGTGATGCGCTCTCGTAGTGTTGTCAGCGCAGATTTGTCGCTGATGATCTTTTTACTGTAGAGCTTCTCTTTGCGATAGTTAATACCAAACGAGAAATAAATAGCTGCGCCCACAAAGGGAAGGAAAATCGTTACCAGCACATAAGCCAGGGCTTTGTCGGTCGACCGTGTATCATAGATAATACGCAGGCATATGCCGATAATGATAATCGCATATACCACTTCGCCTATTAATATCCAATCTATCTGGGGCACGGCTAAATAATGTCTACAACTGCAAATTGTTTTGGCCGGATTTCAAGGGATATACCTTTCCACCCCAAACCAGCTCACCGGTTATACCGGCAGGAAGATTCGCCTTAACTTTCCATTTAGTCCCCTCTTTATCATATCGCACAGAGACGGTCCCTGCGGGATGCGGCATTGAACCGCCGATGTGCGTCGCTGTACCCAAATGCGGCTCAATTTTCACCTTCTTGAATCCGGGAGCATCGCTGTCGATACCCAACAACGTGCGATAAAGCTCAATATTGGGGCTTGCTCCCCAGGCATGGCAATCAGAACGCGAGGCGCTGATATCCGACATTTCGGCCCAGGTGGTCATACCCATTTTGATGTTATCGCGCCAGATGCCGAGCCAGTTTACATAATCGCTCCCATGACCCGTTTTTACCATGGCCTGGTAAACATAGTATTTGAAATAGATGGATGCCTGCACCAATGTGGTATCGGTCAGCAACTTATTGCTGATAGCCTTAGCCTGCTCGCCTTCAGCTATACCGGTCAGAATGGCCAGCGCATTAGCGTGTTGTGAATAGACATCCTTTTCAGGGCGATCGGCATACAGATTTTTAGCAGCTACCCAATATTTATTCCTTATGGTTGCTTTTAATTGAGTGGCAAGCTTGTCGTATTTCGCCGCGAACTCCTTGCTGCCGAGGTCATTTTCCAGTCGTGCGGCTATTTGATAGGCCCAAAGCAATTGCATATCCAGCACGGAAGAGTTACCCTGCGCCCCTATCGGTGGCGTGCCTGCATTCCAGTCCTTGCCATTGGCCCAATCGGTGAACTCCCAGTAAGGCGCACCTTTCAGCGAGCCATCGGCTTGCTGGTAGCGATTAAAAAAACTGAGCACCTGCTCCACCCCGGGCAATTTACCGGCTACAAAACGACTGTCGTTCCGATACATGTAATAATCGCGCAGCATGCCTATCCACCAAAGAGAAAAGGTTGGTATTTGCTGGGGGATGGCGGTTGGGTAGCGGCTTTGGGTAATGCCTTCGGCAAGCCGCGAATGATCGAGCAGGGTAATAGCATTTCGCCCGAGACAGTCATCGCCGCTGTTGTAATAGGATACCATTGCCTGGATACGGGTGTCGCCCACATACTGCAATTGCTCATAGTACGGGCAATCCATGTAGGTTTCCCAGGCGCATAACTTGGCTGTGTGCCAGCCTATCTGCAATATGGTGTCCAGTTGCTTATTGTCCGAGTTAAAAGTGGCTTTATATTGAAATGGATAGCTTGTTGCTTTGCTGTAAAGATCATCTATGATTAACGGCTCGTCTTTAGTTTGAACGATCAATTGCAAGTAGCGATAAGTACGCCAGTTGAAAGGCGTAAACTCCTGTTTATCGCTTCCATCGCTGATCAAACTATCCTTGCGACCCACAAAACGTTTGCCTTCAATCTCATTTCGGTTACCCTTACGTCCTTGTGCCCGCCAGTTCTTATTTCCAGATTCTATAATATACATCCCTTCAGCATAACTCATTGATATACCGGCGCCTTTGCCTTTGCTGAAAACAATAGTAGGATAAGCATTAGTTAGGTAGCCCTGGTCGAGCAGTATTGTCGCTTTTGTATTTGCTGGAATGGTAACGGCACCTGGCTGCGCCGGAAAAGACGACGGCAATGTAATACCTTCAGCCCTGCGCATGGATTTCAGTCGTTGTGCAATCATTTCGCGGGGTGGTATAGGCTCCGGCACCAACATCCAGCCGTTGCTAAAGGTGAATTGTCCTTTAGGCTGCCCGGGCATCAATTGCGAAGCCTGCGGCCAGGCGCTGTCGTCAAAATTAGCCGACTGCCAGTTTTTGGGCTGGCGCGCCATATCTATCAACTCACCCGGACCGGCCACGTAGTAACTGTATACCAACTCGACCGACAATGGTGTATAAGCAGTATCTCGCAGACATTTCCACGTTTTATCGGTATTGGCAGCTTCTTCGGCCGTAGTCGCCCCCTGTAAAATAAACCCTGTACCGTATGACATTTGTGCAGCGGGCTTCCACGAGCCCTCATTGATCACCAGCGCGCTGATGGCATTTTTTCCTGCAACCAGGTATGGCGCCAAATCGACCGTCTGATAGTTCCAATAGTAAAAATCCCCCCGCGCCGGACCGATTGAAACCAATTGTCCGTTTACATAAAGCTTGTAGCGGTTATCGCCTGAAACAAACACCTTATAGCTGAGGGGTTTGGTATTAAAGTTAAGGGTTTTTCGAAACAAACAAACCTGGTAATCCTTGTCCTGCCCCGGCAGATCTATCCAATGAGCATTCCAGCGTTTTGAGCTGACGGAATCTTTTTGGGCGGATGCTTTATCGACACAAATAACAAAACATAAAATAAGGGTATAAAAGCGAAACTTCATGGCAGTGGTTTATGATTTGAAAGATAGGAAGAATCTGGTTTAAATGGCAAATCTGATTGGTTTGCTCAGACGGTCTGTGGACTCACCCGGTCATTGCTTCGCTCGACCACCCTCCTGCCGCAAGCGGCAAAGAGGTCACAAAAAATTAACAAGCCCTCTTTGCGCGGAGCTGAGAGAGGGCCGACCAGCGTAGCGTCGTCGGGGTGAGTCGACGGGAGGTTGGATAAGCAAAAAAACATTAACAAAAAAGTCCGGCCTCACAGCCAGACTTTTTGCACTTGCCTTATTGATTTACTTAATGATTACGATAGTCATGATCATGGTCGTCATGATCGTGGCCATGATCATGATCCCAATGGTGGTGCTCACGATATTCGATCGTACAGCCCGAGATAGTTGCCGAAGCAAATATCAACGCGGCCAGCACCCTCAAAATGTACCTTTTCATAGCTGGTCTATAATTGGTTTATATAGATATATTACTGGTTGCCAATACCATGCCATGTGCCCTTCTGCTTAATCAGAGGCGATTTGCGATTTGGCCAGAGGTGCAATTTGTAGCAAAATCAGGTCAACTTTATGCTAATCCTGAGGTTGTTCGACTAGTTGAATTTAAACCTTGCCGCAATTGTCGGGTACACCTGCAACAAATTTTCGTCAGTTATTACATGAAAATACATATTGATCTTTGACCCGAGCGAAAAGTTTTTATGCACCTTGAACCAAACCTGAGGTTCACCAAAGAATGAAAGCCACTTGCCATGTGAATTAGCGGTGGAAGCATCGCCGATATTCTTATTGCGGGTATACAGTTCGATATCTCCGCTAAATTCGACCTTGTAATTCCAGAAACCCCTGCCCCAGTAAAGCGAGTACATCAGATCATTACTTGGCTTTTTGAAGGCATTTAATGTGTAAAGCAACGAGGTGCTGAACCAGGCGCCCTCCCATTGGAACGGGTAAACCAATCCTGTCGAAAACGCATTAGCGATATAGTACCCATACGAGCCCGGCTCCGCGATACCCATCCCGCCGCTGTATTGCAACTGCAAATAAACCTTAGGCTTCCAAAACTTGAATGACTTCGACACCTGGGTAAAGAACTTACCCATATTATGATCGGCGCCTTGCAGGTCGGCCTCTGTTTTTATAAAAAATGCGCCCGAAGAGTCGTTTGATTTATAGTATTCAAAATAGATAGTCGGGAAGTTTTCGGGATTACGCTTCGGATCAAGTGTGTGCCTGGGATCAAAATGTATCTGCAGTATCTGGCCGAATACTATCGACGGCAACATTGCGCCGACGAGCAACAAAATGTATTTCATATGCTTAAAATTTTACAATGCCGTTTTCTATAAATCTTTTATTCCGGCTTTTTGTAAATATCTTTAGCGGGGCAAATCTGGCGCGGAAACGCAGCGGAAATGTACCGTAATTGTAGCACCTTCAATTTCAACCGATTGACCGCAAGTCGATTATGAATCAAACCGATAGCCTGGCTTTTGCAGAATTATTTAAAGAGGCTTGTCGCAAATGCTTTGGACACGCGTTGGAAAAACCACTCACCGAAACCGAAAGCAAACTATTCTGCACCCAGGTATTGGATATTACCGGACTATCAATCGGCTGGAAGAGCGTAAAAAACTATTCATTGTTCTTAATCGGTAACGCAACCGGCAAAGAAGAAAATCCTTCGGTTGCTACACTGGATACAATGGCCCGCTACGTGCTTGGAGCACCATACACTACAGAAATTCAGCGAAAAGATAACGAAAGCCATTACCCGTACTGGTTTTTATATAAGGAGAAGATTAGCTGTTCATTGCCCCGGCATTCCAACCTGAGAAAACGTCATTACGTGCTCATCGCGCTTGGCATAGTCAATGTGCTCATCGCTTTTATATTTTGGACACGGCTGCAAACCGGGGAGTCCGGGCAATTTTCCGACGATTTTAAGCAAGGAGTCGGTAACTCGCTGGTGCAGGATGGCTGGTTTCTAAAAGATAAGGATACGCTTTATTGGAACAAGAACGCAGAAACAAAAGGACAACTGACATTATTCACATTGACCGGCGACAACTGGCCCGATCCACCCAATAAACAACATATCAAAAACCTGTTGCTGCATTCAGTTCCATACGATTGTTTTACAGCTGAGGTGCACCTCAACAACTTTATTCCCCAACAGGAATGGCAACAGGCCGGCCTGCTTCTTTTGGAAGACACCACGCTGACGTGTAAAAGCGTAAGGCTTTCCCTGGCGTTCAATGACAATTTTGGCGGTTTCAGAAAGGGCCGCGAGGTGCTGGTACAGGTTATTTCGTCACAGGGAAATGGTTTCGGGAAACCGGAGGAAATTGCACATAAGTCTATTTTATCGCTTGATACGGCCGAAAGCAATCCCCAAATGACCCAGGTATTGCAGCATACGGGCTTGCGTATCGAAAAACGGGGCCGAAAATTCAGATTCCTTTATTCGGGTGGCGCCCGGGAAAATGGGGCCTTCCGGGAAGTAGCCAGCCAGGAGCTTGATATGCAGCCGCGTTATATCGGGATTTTTGCCATCAAAGGGTTTAAAGACAGCTCTGCAACTGTACCCGTCCACTTTACTTTTTTTCGCATTGCAGGCACGGGTTGTCAATAAGCATCCGCTCGTTAATACACTATCCGGCAATGCATTCCAATTTTATTTCGTAGCTTAACCGGTCTTTTCTCTGCAAAGATGGCAAAGTGGTACTCGTTTAAGTTGCGGCAGATTTTGGTGATCCTGATTATCTTAAACCGGACGATCTCCGCCTATGCGCAGGCGCCAAAAATCAGTTATCCGTCGCCGCAGGTATACACCGAATATAAAACCATTACACCATTAACTCCTACTAACGCAGGTGGCGTCGTACCCCCTACAGTCTACGGCCAGGTGAGTGTTTTTGCGGGCAGCGGGGCTGTAGGCGCCGTAAACAACGCAGGCAAAGCTGCAAGTTTCGGATATCCTTCCGGCATTGCGTTAAGCCCATCAGGTGACTTTTTTGTAAGCGAGGCATTGAATAATACCATTCGCAAAATAACTGCCCAAGCCCAGGTTTCGACATTCGCCGGCACGGCGCCCAAATCAGGTTACGTTGAGGGGAAAGGCACCACCGCACGCTTTTCTGATCCAACCGGACTTGCTATAGATGTGTCAGGGAATATCTATGTAACCGACGCGGCCAACAATGTAATCAGGAAAATAACACCAGATGGCACAGTAAGCACTTATGCAGGATCGGGCAAAGCCGGCAACAATAATGGAACCGCACTTAAGGCAAGTTTTAATCACCCTACCGGTGTTGCGCTGGACAGTTATGGCAACTTGTATGTGGTTGATCAAAATAATAATCTCGCCCGCAAAATAGCAACGGATGGCACGGTAAGTACTTACGCCGGCAATGGCCCGATAAGCTTTAACCTACCTTACGGAATAGCCATCGACGCGGCAAATAATGTATATGTTTCCGATCAGAACTCTATTCGTAAAATAAGCATTGATGGAACGGTGACCACCTTTGCCGGTGGTGCGTTACCCGGCACGGCAGATGGCATTGGCACAGCGGCTGGTTTCAATAGACCCGAAGCACTTGCTTTTGATGGAGCGGGTAATTTATATGTGGCAGATACCGGTAATGACCTGATACGCAGAATAACGCCTCAACAAAAAGTAACGACAGTTGGGCGGGATCCTGCTGGCGCCACTGCCAACGAGAAGAACTTTAATCAACCTACGGGACTCGTTATTGATGCATCGGGGAATGCGTATATCACCGAATTTTGGGGCGGCATTGGGCCGAGCGGTACGGGTGGCAATGTTATCAGCCAATTAATCTTAACGGGATATACAATCGATAAACTACTCCCGGCGGGGCTGCTGTTTAACCCTCAAACAGGTACCATCAGTGGCACACCCGTGGTACAATCCCCACCAACGGATTATACCATAACCGCCTATAATAGTGACGGAATCAATTCGTTCGTTGTCAATATCAGCGTTACCGGCAATAATGCGTCTACTCAAACCATTACATTTAATCCCATTCCTGACAAAACTTATGGTGATGTAGACTTTGATCCCGGAGCGGCGAGCACAAATAACACGATACCAATAACCTATGCCAGCAGCAACATGGGTGTAGCAACGGTAGTCAATGGCCTTATTCACATCACAGGAGCGGGCACATCACAAATCACAGCATCACAAGCAGGTAACGAGAGTTTTATACCCGCCAATCCTGTAACGCAGATGCTAACTGTGGCCCAGGCGCCGCTGCTCATCATGGCGGATAACAAATCCAAATATTCGGGACAGCCCAATCCACCACTTACGTTTACGGCAACGGGATTTGTTTATAACGAGAATCCATCCGTGTTAACCACACAACCGGTCTTATCTACTTCAGTGACGACAAATTCGCTACCGGGCAGCTATCCTATTGAGATAGCAGGCGCAACTGCGGCCAATTACATGATCACGATGTTACCGGGAACCTTTACTATTGAAGCCGCTGAAACCTCGCTGGTTATTCCAAATGTTTTTACACCCAATGGCGATGGCATAAACGATGTATGGAACATCAAAGCAATTGAGGCATTTCCGCAATGCGTGGTATCGGTATTTGAACGCAACGGGAGCCTTGTATTCCAGTCGAAAGGTTATGGCCAACCCTGGGATGGTACTTATAAAGGATCGCCGATACCTCCGGGCACTTATTATTATGTGATTACTCCCGCAAATGGTCTGCGACCGCTCTCGGGCAGCGTCACCATTTTGCGTTAAAGGCAACCTCCCGGCGGTTTCTCCGTAATTTTAAGAAACGCTATAATATTTGTAATTTCACATCAACTTAATAGCCACCGGGCCTTACCACATGAAAAGGTATGTATTGATGATGTGTGCGACGATATGCCTTTTCGTCATATCCATATCCTCTTTTGCCCAAAGCAATCAAACTGTTACCAGTGGAAGCACAACTGCCCCCGTTACTTTTCCGGGTCCCGACTGCACATACACCTGGACCAATAGCGATCCTTCAATAGGTTTACCTGCCAGCGGAACCGGGAATATTCCGGCATTTACCGCCAAAAATACCGGTGTAAATACGGTTACAGCTACCATAACGGCGACTCCGGCCGCTGCGAATGGGTTTGCCTATATCACAGGTGGCAGTACAACCGGAGCCGTTTCGGTAATAGACATTAGTACCGATAAGGTGGTAGCAACGATACCAGTAGGCCAAAGTCCTATAGGGGTAGCCATAAGCGCCGATGGAACAAGGGTGTATGTTACCAACCAGGGCGGCGGAGGCTCGCCATCCGTTTCGGTGATTAATGCTTCGACGAATAAGGTCATAGCGACCATATCCATGCCGGCAAATTCGGAACCCAGTGGGATTGTGATAAGCCCCGACGGCAAGACGTTATACGTAGGCGATTATAATACGGGCTCGGTGTCGGTGATCAGTACAGCAACTAACACGATCACCGGTACCATCACTGTTGGCAGCTATCCGTGGGCAATGGTTATGAGTGCGGATGGCAGTCGGATATATGTCGGAAATCTTGGCACAACCGATATTTCCGTGATTAGCACTGCTTCAAATACCGTAATAGCTACCATTCCTATAAACGCAGCCATTACGGGAATAGCTTTAAGTCCCGACGACAGCAAATTATATGTAGGCTTATATAACACCACTACCATTTCGATTATCAATACCTCGAATTATACGGTGATGGGAACGGCAACCGTTGGAAACTATCCGGCAAGCGCTACGGCAACGCCGGATGGTTCACGACTTTATGTTTCAAATGGGTATGCAAATACGATATCCGTTATCAATACCGCAGATAATAGTACTATTGCAACTATTCCAACAGGCTTTGATGTTACCATGATAGATGTAAGCCGGGACGGTAGCAAGGTGTACGCAGTGGTTACCGGCGCAAGCAATGTTTTAGTTATCAGCACCAAAACCAATTCGATCATCGCAACAATTCCGGTCGAACCGGGTCCTATATCGCTTGGAAAGTTTGTTGGTGGCTGTCCGGCAGTAACTTTCAAGATCATTGTCAATTCTGATCCTGACGCGACGTTCCCAACCATTACGACTACCACTGCAACCGGCAACATATCCGCCTGCGTGGGCACGGCTTCCGCAAGCCCCAACATTCAGCAATTCACGGTTTCGGGTAGCAATTTGACTGATGTTATCACCGCAACAGCCCCGCCCGGTTT
>Ga0207702_10005033_pt1 | contig 11614 bp, 9 predicted proteins | sample KBSCornC62_FD_184302 | JGI IMG/M metagenome (GOLD analysis project Ga0207702, IMG submission 184302) | Corn rhizosphere microbial communities from Kellogg Biological Station, Michigan, USA - KBS Corn C6-2 (SPAdes) (version 2) | ecosystem: Host-associated > Plants > Roots > Rhizosphere > Soil ...
CCTTCCGCGATCAGCCGCCGATCCCACCGCGAGCGATCCTGCTCCGACAGCGCGATGAAGCGGCCATCCGCCCCGATGCGCGCGGGACGCCGCGCGTCGGTCAGCAGCATGAGCGCGAGCAGACCGAGCGCCTCCGGTTCATCGGGCATCAACTCGACCACGAGACGGCCGAGGCGGATTGCTTCGGCGCACAGATCGGCGCGCACGAGCTGCTCGCCCGCCGTCGCCGCGTAACCTTCGTTGAAGATCAGATAGATGACCGCGAGCACCGCGTGCACCCGGCGCGGTAGTTCACTCGCCTCGGGCACGCGATACGGAATGTGCGCGTCGCGAATCTTTCCCTTCGCGCGCACGAGCCGCTGCGCCAGCGTCGCTTCGGGAACGAGAAACGCGCGCGCGATCTCCGGCGTCGTGAGCCCGCCGAGGAGCCTCAGCGTGAGCGCGATCCGCGCGGCTTCGGCGAGCGCGGGATGGCAGCACGTGAAGATCAGGCGAAGTCGATCGTCGCGCACGGCGTTCTCGTCGTCGGGTTCATCATACTCGAGCAGCGACATCGCGTCGGCGTGTCGCGCGTCGCGTGATGACTCGCGCCGCGCGCGATCGATCGCGCGATTGCGCGCGGTGGTGATGATCCACCCCGCTGGACTCGGCGGGATGCCGGTCGACGGCCATCGCTCGATAGCGGCGACGAACGCATCCTGTACCGCCTCCTCGGCAGCGTCGATGTCGCCGCACAGGCGAACGAGGACCGCGACGGCGCGCCCGTACTCCGCGCGGAATACGCGCTCGATCTCCGCCGTCGCCGGTCCCGGCACCATGTCGCTCAGGCCTCCACCGCCTGCATCGGACGGACTTCGATCGGCAGTGTCGTGGCGCGCGCGAGCTTCTCGGCCCATGCGAGTGCTGCGTCGAGATCGTTGGCGCGAATGACGTTGAAGCCGCCGATGTGCTCCTTGCCTTCGACGAACGGCCCATCCGTCATCAACAACTCGCCATTCTTGGACCGGACGACGGTGGCGGTGCTCGGCGGAAACAATCCGGCCGCGAAGACCCACACGCCGGCGGCTTTCATCTCATCGCGAACGGCGCCGACCTCGCGCATGATCGGCCCGAGGACCTCCGGCGGCGGCGCTGCACCGTCGGGCTGGTAGATGCTCAGCAGATACTGGGGCATTGCGAACTCCTCCTGTGCGGGTGTGCGAGGACTTCACATCGTCCTCACCCACCTATACGAACGGCCATCGCGCGAATCGACACGCGGCGAAAAGCTAGAGCTCGAGGCGGCCTCCGCCAGCGCGTGCAGTTCGTGACACCGGCGTGCCGTTGGTGACATCACCGGGATCGCGGCGGGTCCGCGCTGGTACGACCTCCCGCAACGCACCGAGGCGACTGTCGCCGCGGGCGAAACGAACTGGGAGACAACTTCATGCGTACTTCGACTCTTCTCACCTCGCTGGGTCTCGCGCTGACGCTCGGCGCCGGCATTGCCGCCGCGCAGGCACCCGCACAGGCAGGCACCCAGGATCACGGCCGCTCCGGCCAGGCAGAAGGCCATCGCCGCGGCGGTCGCGGCCCCGAGGCGCTTCTCCTCAAGGGGATCACGCTCTCGGCCGACCAGCAAGCGCGCGTCGCCGATCTGCAGAAGCAGTGGCGCGCTGATCACCCGAACGGCGCACGGCGCGACTCCGCGCAGGGCCAGCGCCAGCGGCCCACGGCCGAGCAACGCGCCGCGATGCAGCAGCGCATGCAGGAGCGGATGGAGCAGCGCGCCACCGCGATTCGCGCGATTCTCACACCCGATCAGCAGCGCACGTTCGACGCGAATCTCGCGCAGATGAAACAACGCTTCGCGCAACGGGGCCAGCGGAACGGCGCGAACTGGCATCACGACGGCGGCCTGTAGTCCTCGCCGCTCTCGCCGAAGGGGCTCGGGGCTGGGGTAACCTTCGGCGACGTGGCAGTAGTGCCACTGATCGTGGCACTACTGCCATCCGCTCGCCTGGAGACACCGACTCACCGAGCGCTCTCGGCTCTGTCGCCGCGGCGGACCGTGGCTACCGGCCGAGCCGCTGCTCGAGCTCTTCGCGCTTCGACCGGCTCACGCGCAGGCGCGCGCCGTTCGCGAGCTGCACTTCGTAGTCCCCGCCTGCCCCTTTGTGCAGCACATCCACCCGCGCCAACCGCACGATCGCCGAGCGATGAATGCGCATGAACTTCGACGGGTCGAGGCGATCCTCGAGATTCTGCATGGATTCGCGGATCAGATACCGGCGATCGCCCGTGTACACCTCGGCGTAGGGCCCGCTCGAGACGATGTAATCGACCTCGTTCACCGGAACGAACCGCACCTTCCCCCGCGATTCCACGGAGATCCGCTCGAGATAGCCGGGGCGCGGCTCCGCGGCGACGGCGGCTTGCGCGGACGTCCCGTGCAACAGCGTGAGGAGTTGCTCGCGAAGTACGGATGCATCGGTTGCCGTCGCGGAGCGGCGGGCGCGCTTGAACGCCTGCTCGAATCGTTCGTCATCGAATGGCTTCACTAGGTAATCGACGGCGGCGAGGTCGAACGCGGCGAGCGCGTGCTTGTCGTACGCCGTGACGAACACCGTCGTCGGCATACTGTCCGGGCCAATGGTCTTGATCACCTCGAGCCCGTTCATGCGCGGCATCTGCACGTCGAGGAATACGATGTCCGGGTGCAGCGTGCGGATCGCATCGACCGCTGCCTGACCGTCCCCTGCTTCGCCGACGATCTCCACGTTGGACTCGCGGCGGAGCAGCTCGACCACGCGCTCCCGGCCGAGTAGCTCGTCGTCCACCACGAGCACGCGCAGGGCGGTATTAGCCACGGCTCGTGTCTCGCGCACTCGTGTGCAACGGGAGTCGCACGCGCGACACGGCGCCTCCCATGCGTCCGCTCACGAGCTCGAGCGACGCGGCGTCGCCGTACAGTGCGTGCAGGCGCTCGCGGGTATTGCCGAGCCCAACTCCGTGCTCGGCGCCCGACGTCGGGCCCGGTCCGTTGTCGCTCACTTCCAGCACGAGCGATGCGCCCTCGACCGTGGCTCGAATGCGCACGCGCGCGCTCCCGCTCGCGGGCGTCCCGTGTTTGAACGCGTTCTCGATCAGGGGCTGGAGAACGAGATTCGGGACGAGCGCGTGCGCGGCGCGCGGATCGATCTCGATCGCCGCGTCGAGCGACCCCTCGAACCGCGCCTGCATGATATCGAGGTAACGCTGCGCGAGCTCGACCTCGCGCTCGATTGGAATCTCCGGCTCAGTCTCCTCGAGCGAATGGCGCAAGAGCTCGCTCAAGCGAGAGATCATCCGTCGGGCGCCACCCGGGTCTCGCGTGAGCAAGGCGGACACGCCATTCAAAGTATTGAATAAGAAATGCGGGTTGAGCTGTGCGCGCAGCGCGCTGAGCCGCGCGTCGGTCAACTGCACGTGCAGACGATCGGTCTCGGCTTGGAGTTGTCGCGTCTCCTCGAGGCGGGCCCGATAGCGAAGGAAGTACGCGCGGGTGAGTCCGGCGCCGAGCACGGCCAGATACACCATGAAGTCCGGGAGAAACTCGAACGCGAGGATCGCGTCGAACGGACCCGACCGGCGAAAGCGGCGCGGCGGCGGAAGCAGACGCATCCGCGCCGCGCGGAGCACGAAATCCATGCCGATCGCGATGGCGATCCCGAGCGCGACCAGCGCGAGCACGCGGGCGGCGCGGCGGCCCGTGGTGGGGTCGAACCGTCCCGCGAGCCAGACGATCGGCACGCTGAGCGCGGCCCAGAACGCGTATTCAACGACACTCATCGTGATCAGCGCCGAGCTGACCTCGGGACGCAGATCCGGAATGCGCGGGTCGAGGAGCCGGCCGGCGGCCGCGAGCAGCGCGAGAAAGGCCCAGCACGCGACGATCGTCGCGATCTCGCGCCAGCCCAAGCTCAGCCGCGCCGCGGGTTCGTGTCGCGCTTCCAACGATTCGTGACGCGCACGTGCCATTCGTGAACTCGAGCCGCGTATCGGGCCTCGCGGTGCGTCTACCAGTACAGAGCCGGCGGTTTCCACTCGTACCGGCGGTCATCCTCGCGAGGCATCACATGAACAGGATCAAAGTAACAGCAATCGCCAGCGGGCTCGCCATCCTCGGCGGCGTGACCTGGTTCTACCGCCGGGCCGATGCCAAGGAAGTGGCGCCGTATCGCACGGCTACCGTCTCGGTCGGTTCGGTGAAGTCGACGGTCTCCGCGACCGGCGCGCTGGACGCCGTCACCACCGTGCAGGTGGGTACCCAGGTCTCCGGACAGGTCGCGGCGCTCTACGTCGACTTCAACCAACACGTGAAGAAAGGCGAGCTCCTCGCCCGCATCGATCCCACGCTGCAAGAGCAGGCGGTGCAGGACGCCCAGGCGCAGTTGGAGCGCGCGCAGGCGACCCTCTCCGAAGCGGAAGCCGAATATCAGCGCAACAAGCAGCTCGTCGACGCGAAGGTGATCACCGCGAGCGAGTTCGGTCCCATCGAGTCGAATTTCGAGGTCCAGAAGGCGACGGTGAAGTCGGCGCAGATCGCGCTCGACCGCGCGAAGCAGCAGCTCGCGTACACCAACATCTACGCGCCGATCGACGGCGTGGTCGTGGAGCGCGACGTCGACGTCGGCCAGACGGTCGCGGCGAGCCTCTCCGCGCCGAAGCTGTTCGTGATCGCGAACGATCTCACCGACATGCAGATCCTCGCCAACGTCGACGAGAGCGACATCGGGCAAATCAAGAATGGCCAGCCGGTGCAGTTCACGGTGCAGTCGTATCCCAATCAGCAGTTCACCGGGACCGTGCAGCAGGTGCGCCTTCAGTCGACGACGCAGGACAACGTCGTGAACTATACGGTGGTCGTGGGCGTGAAGAACACGGCGAACAAGCTGCTGCCCGGGATGACGGCGACGGTGAACTTCCTCACGGCGTCGGCGGACAGCGTGCTCACGGTTCCGAACGCGGCGCTCCGCATCAAGCCGACGGCGCAAATGCTCGCCGCCGCGGGGATCGGCACGACGGCACCCGGCGATTCGACGCACCGCGTCGCGCGCGACTCCACGCAGCACCGGAGCGCGAACGCGCCGAGCGGCACCCGGCCGAGCATCGCCACGCTGTGGGTGATGGATTCGACGGGAACGGCCAAGCCCGTGCGCGTGCGCGCGGGACTGAGCGACGGCACGAGGACGGAAGTGCAAGGCAAGAGTCTCGCGGCGGGCGCGACGGTCGTGATCGGCCTCAATGATCCGAGCGCGACCGCGGCGCCCGAGCAGGCGCCGGCGGCGAGTCCGTTCCAGCAGCAGCGCGGCGGCCGCGGCGGCCGCGGCTTCTAAGGCACGACGGAGATGAGCAAATGAGCAATCCAGTCATTCAATTGAGCGGCGTGAAGAAGATCTACGCGACGGGCGCGACGAAAGTCTTCGCGCTCCGCGGGGTGGACCTCACGGTCGAGCCGGGGGAGATGGTGGCGATCATGGGCAGCTCCGGCTCGGGCAAGTCGACGATGATGAACATCCTCGGCTGCCTCGACGTGCCGACCGAAGGCTCGTACGTGCTCGACGGCGTGGAAGTGAACGGGTTGAGCCGCAACGCCCTGGCGGATTTACGAAATCAGAAACTCGGTTTCGTCTTTCAAGGATTCAATCTGCTCGCACGCACGACGGCGCTCGCCAACGTCGAGCTCCCCCTGCTCTACGACCGCACCGCCCGCAAGCTCGATACGAAGCGGCTGGCGACCGAGGCGCTGGAGCGCGTCGGGCTCGGCGACCGGCTCGACCACCAGCCGAGCGAGCTGTCGGGCGGCCAGCAGCAACGCGTGGCGATCGCGAGGGCGCTCGTCACGACGCCGACGCTGCTGCTCGCCGACGAGCCGACGGGCAATCTCGACAGCCGCATGACGGTCGAGGTGATGGCGCTCTTTCAGGAGCTGAACGATCAGGGCATCACGATCGTGCTCGTGACGCACGAGCCCGAGGTGGCGCAGTACGCGAAGCGCGTCGTGGAAGTCCGCGACGGTCGCATCATCCGCGACCACCCGGTGATGAACCGCCGGCGCGCGGCGGACGATCTGGCGGAGCGCGACGCGAAAGGCGACGAGCCGCTCACCGCGGCCTTTGGAGAAGCGGCATGAAACAGTCAACATTATTGAAGGTGGCGTCGCAGAGCATTCTCAAGAACAAGATGCGGACGCTGCTCACGATGCTCGGCATCGTCATCGGTGTGGGCGCGGTGATCGTGATGGTCGCCGTCGGCCACGGCGCGCAGACGATGATCGAGTCGCAGATCAACAGCCTCGGGACGAATCTGATCATCGTCATGCCCGGCGCGAGCTCGTCCGGCGGCGCCAACCAGGGCGCCGGTACGTTCAACAAGCTCACCATCCAGGACGCGGAAAAGATCAAGCAGAACGCGACGCTGCTCTCCGGCGTCTCGCCGGTCGTGTCGACGCGGACGCAGGTGATCGGCGGCCAGGGCAACTGGCGCACGTCGATCCAGGGCGTGTCCACCGACTACGCGGCGATTCGCAACTGGACGACCAGCTCGGGCGATCTGTTCACCGACGCGGACGTGCAGTCCGGCCGCAAAGTGGCGGTACTCGGCGCGACCGTGGCGAGCAACCTCTTTCCGGGGCAGGATCCCGTCGGCTCGAAGATTCAGATCGGGCACGTGCCGTTCGACGTGATCGGCGTCCTCGCCGCGAAGGGACAGAACGCGGGCGGCATGGACCAGGACGACGTGATTCTGATGCCGTACACCACGGCGCAGACGCGGCTGAGCGGCAACGTGCGGATCGGGCAGATCCTCGCGAGCGCGAGCTCGGCGGCCGACATCCCGGCGGCGCAGGATGAGATTTCGAGCATCATGCGCGACTCGCACCGGCTGAACGGCGAGCCGGACGACTTCACGGTCCGCAACCAGACCGAGATCGCGCAGGCCGCGACGAGCACGACGCGCGTCATGTCCGGCCTGCTCGCCGCGATCGCGTCGATCTCGCTGCTCGTGGGCGGCATCGGGATCATGAACATCATGCTCGTGTCGGTCACGGAACGCACCCGCGAGATCGGTATTCGCATGGCGATCGGCGCGCGCGGCTCCGACGTGCTCACGCAATTTCTCGTCGAGAGCGTGGTGATGAGTCTCCTCGGCGGCCTGGTCGGACTCGTGGCGGGCTACGCCGGCGCGTCGCTCGTCGGCCACATCACGGGATGGACCACTTCGACGCCGCTCTCCGCCGTCGCGATCGCGGTCGGCTTCTCGGGCGCGGTCGGCATGTTCTTCGGCTACTACCCGGCCCGCAAGGCGGCGGCGTTGAATCCGATCCAGGCGCTGCGGTACGAGTGATCATCGGCAGACAATAACAGGAGTCGTGCAATGCATAGATTTGTCAGAACACTCATGGCGGCCGCGCTCAGCGCCGGCGCGGCCGGCCTCGCGGCTGCGCAGTCACCCGCGGGGCTCGCCGCGCCGGGCAAGGCGATCACGCTCGACGACGCGATCAACTTGGCGCTCCAGCAGAACACCGCCGTGCGACAGGCGCAGAACTCGAGCGACCTGAGCTCGGCCGTCGTTCACGAGCAGAAGGAGCAGCTCCTCCCGTCGCTCAGCCTGAGCGTGACCGGCGCCAACAACCTCGGGCGGAACTTCAGCCCGTCCGATGGCGCGATCGTGAACCAGCAGACGCAATCGCTCAACACCGGGGTCTCGTCGAGCATCACGCTGTTCGACGGCGGACGCAACGTCGCCAACGTTCGCTCGGCGGAAGCGTCGCAGAACGCGGCGACGCAGGACCTCACCCGCGCCAAGCAGACCGCGGTGTTCACCGTGATGTCGGACTTCGTCAATCTCACGAACGCGGAGCAGCAGCTCGGCGTGCAGCAGGAGAATCTGAAGTCGCTCCAGGTGCAGCAGGATCAGATTCAGAAGCTCGTGGATGCCGGCACGCGCCCGGTCGCCGACTTGTATCAGTCGGAGGCGAGCGTGGCCAGCGCGAAGCTGGCCGTAACGCAAGCCACCAACGCGATCGAGCTCGCGAAGGTCGACCTGATCCAGACGCTGCAGCTCGATCCCTTGGCGAGCTACGACTTCGTGCCGAGCACCCCGACCGCCGCGGCGTCGACCTCGACCAACCTCGATGCGCTGATCGCGCAGGCCTGGCAGAACCGCGCCGACCTCGATGCGCAGAACGCCCGCGTGGCCGCCGCGCAACAGGACGTGAAGGCCGCCGCGTCGAGCAAGCTGCCGACGGTGTCCGTTGGCGCGAGCTACAGCACGGGCTATAGCAGCGCCGCGGACGCGGCATTCACGAATCAGCTCAATCAGCGCCAGGGCGGCGGTCTGTCCATCGGCGTGTCGTTCCCGATCTTCGACAAGGGCGCGGCGAGCCTCGCCGAGCAGAAGGCGGAGATCGGCGCCGAGAACGCGCAGCTCGACTTGGCGCAGCAGAAGCAGCAGATCGCGCTGGACGTGCGGCGGGCGTATCTGAACGAGCAGTCGGCGGAGCAGCAGTTGGTCGCGGCGCAAGCGCAGCTGACCGCGGCGCAGAACGCGGTCGACGCGACGCAGAAGCGGTACGAGGTAGGCGCGGCGACGCTCGTCGAAGTGACCCAGTCGCGCGCGCAGCAGGTGCAGGCGGCGACCGCCGTCGTGACGGCGAATAACAACCTCGCGCTGCAGCAGGCGGTGATGTCCTACGACACGGGCAATTTGAAGGTGCCCGCGACGGCCGCCAGCAACTAACGCTCGAAGGTCTGACAGACAGAGAGGCCGCGATTCGTCGCGGCCTCTCTGCGTTTGCACGCTCGCGACCGGTGGCGCTCGCCGCCATCGCGTGATAGCGTTGCGGATGACAATCTCCCGCCGTGACTCGCTCCGTCTGATCGCGGTCTCACTCGCCACGGCCAAGCTGCGCCCGTGGTCGCACCGACTGCCCGCCGCCGTTCCCACCGCGCCGGTGCGCCTGCCGCTCGAGGAGTTCGTCGAGACACCGCGTCTGCTCAACGCGTACCGAAAGGCCGTGCGCGCCATGAACGCGCGCAAGCCCTCGGATCCGCTGAGCTGGTTCTATCAGGCCGCGATCCACGGCGTGAGCGACGACGCGCGCGCGAAAGCCGCCGCCCAGGACCCCGGCGTTGCGAAGGTCGATTCCAAGTTCTGGAATCAGTGTCCTCATAACGGCCAGAACTCGGCGAACTTTCTCCCCTGGCACCGCGGATACACGCATTTCTTGGAGCAGATCGTCCGGCTGCACGCCGAGGAGGACGACTTCGCGCTGCCGTACTGGAATTTCACCGAGAAAGGCAATCGCCAGTTCCCGAGAGTGTTCGGCATCCAGCATCTCGACGGAAATCTGAAGAACGACGCGCCTTCGAACATCAATCCGCTCTACCTCGAGGAGCGCGATCACTATTTCTGCTCGTACGAGCATCCGTTCGCCGAAGGCCTGCCCCTCCTCGAGCTGGGCGACCGTGCGGTCGACATCAGCCGCCCAATGGGCTCGCCGATCTTCTTCGGTGCCACCGAGCGCGAAGGCCTCGGCGGCGGCATCGCGGACGACGACCCGACCACGCGCGGCCTCCTCGAGAGCTACCCGCACGACCAGATTCATCGCGCCGTGGGCGGCATCGTGCTCACGCCCGGCAGCAGCGAGCCCTCCGCCGGCGCGATGGCCGTACCGCCAACCGCCGCGTTCGATCCGATCTTCGCCGTCGTGCACGCGAACATCGACCGGCTGTGGGTCGAGTGGTCGCTGATGAGCGGCAAGACGTGGGGCGTGCTGCCCTCGGTCGCATGGTTCAATGAGCGTCCGTGGTACTTCGTCGACAGGAACGGCCGCGTCGTCAACGAGCCGCGATGGAAATACTTCGACCACCGCGCGCTCGGCGTGCGCTTCAAGGACGAGGACATGTCGCGCGAGCCGCTGCCCCTCCCGGCCAACGTCACCGGCCCCAAGGTGCTCGCCCTCGCGAAGCAGCAGCCGGCGGCGCCAAAGCCTAGAGTCGAGGCGCACGCGGACACCGCGGTTCGCGTCTCGCCCGCGGAACGCACCGTCGTCGCGCTGCCGGCGGGATTGCGGACCGCCGCGCGCGCAGACATCGCGCTGCTCGGCAAGGCGACCACGCCGAAATCCGAGCGTGTGCTGTTGCGCCTCCTGGGCGTGCAGTTGAATCAGCTCGAGGGCTCGGGGTTCGACGTGTACCTCACATCGAATCCCGCCGACTCACTCAGCCGCGATCGCGCGTCGTTCCTTGGCTCGATCGAGCTCTTTCGACATCAGGCGCGGCCGGGCGAGCGGCCCGATCGCATGGTGATCGCCGACCGGAACGAATCGTTCGACGCGACGCGCGCCGTCGCCGGGCTCAGCGACAGCGCGATCGCGCAGCTTCGGCTGGTGTTCGTGCCGTATTCACTGTTCTCGACGCCCTACCCGGGCGCTGCGGCGGCCAGAGGGAACTCGGTCACGTTCACGGGGATCGAGCTGGCGCGCGTGCCGTGACGCGTGCGTCAGCGTTTATAGATTAGCGAACGCTCTGCGTGAACACGTCGCTCCCCAAGGGCTGCAATCCCTCCTGCGCCGCATAGCCCAGATGATCGAGCCCGAAGATGTCCTCGATCGTTCGCAGCAGCGAGTAGTGATTGTACGGCGTGTCCGAGATCGTCCCCGGCTTGATGAACGGCGAGAGCAGCACCGCGCCAATCCGGCCGCCGCCCGGGCCGTTGATCCCCGGCTTCAACACGTTCGGCCCCGGCGGCTCGTCGCAGCACGCGGTCGCATCGAGCCCGATCGACTCATCGAACGTGATCACGAGCAGCCCATCGCGCTGGAACGCGGGCGACGCGGTGATGATCGGCACCCAGTGCTGCAGGAACGCGTCGGCTGAGACGAGGCCCCCGGGCTCGCCGTTCACGCATGGATGATCGTGGCCATCGTGACACAGACTCGGCGAGATGAACGTGAACCGCGGCGTGCTCGCGACCGAGGAGAGCGCATCCTCGAGCTTCGAGAGCGGCACGACGTCCTTGTCGCACGATTTCGAGTCGATGATCGAATGAAAGTACATGAACGGATTGTGCTTGGTCGCGTACTGATCGCTCGGCGTCGCACGCTCTGTGGAATCGATCGAGCCGACCACCGGATGCCCGCAGGTGCTCCGCTCGCGCGCGGGATTCGCGCCCATGTCCTCCATGAACGCGCCCCACGCGAGATGCTTGGAATCGAGCTGGTTGGCGACCGTCTTGATCTTCCGTGGATACACGCAGCCGCTGCCGATCGGCTGCCCGTCGGGTGCCGTTCCCGTCTGCACGAAGTCGATGTACCGAGGGCAGTCGATCTGATTCGCTCGCGACGGCGCGATCCCGCTGATCATCGCGACGTAGTTGCTGAGGCTCACGTGCGCGATCCCGTAGTACTGTCGAAGGAGCGCGCCCTGCTTCGGCAGCGAGTCGGCGAGGTACGGCGAGCGTGTCGTCGCCGAGAACGTCGTGTCGTAGCCCTTGTTCTCGAGCATGATCACGAACACGTGGCCGACCGGTGCGGGCGCGTGCGCGGGACGGGACTGTGCGAGCGTCGGCGCGGCGAGCAGTGACAACGCCG
>Ga0207702_10005044_pt1 | contig 11597 bp, 7 predicted proteins | sample KBSCornC62_FD_184302 | JGI IMG/M metagenome (GOLD analysis project Ga0207702, IMG submission 184302) | Corn rhizosphere microbial communities from Kellogg Biological Station, Michigan, USA - KBS Corn C6-2 (SPAdes) (version 2) | ecosystem: Host-associated > Plants > Roots > Rhizosphere > Soil ...
ACGGCGACCGCGCCTGGGTGGTGTCCGGCGTGCGCGACCTGGTCCTGCTCAAGACCACCGACTCGGAGTTCCACGGCTTCCTGCGGGACCGCTACACGACGCTGCGGCCGACCGACGACCGGGTCATGGCGACCTCGGTGACCGCGCAGTGGTGGCACACCGACCCAGACGTCGACTGGTCGAAGTCGTACGCGGCGGTCATGGGCACGCTGACCGACGTGTTCGCCGGCCAGTACAGCCTCGCGCTGCAGCAGACCATGTACGCCATGGGTGAGGCGGTGCTCGAGGGCAACCCCGGCATCGCCGAGGTGCGCTTCTCACTGCCCAACAAGCACCACTTCGTCGTGGACCTGAGCCCGTACGGGCTGGACAACCCCAACGAGGTCTTCCACGCCGACGACCGCCCGTACGGCCTCATCGAGGGGACCATCCGCCGGGACGGCGGGCCGGCCCCGGAGCTGGCGTTCGACCCGGGCCAGGGCTGGTAGGGGGAGGCAACCGTGTCCGTCATCGCCCGACCCGCCAACCTGCAGGACGCGTTCGACGCGCTGGACACCCTGCCGGACGCCCAGCTGCTCGCCGGCGGCACCGACTTCATGGTGGAGGTCAACTTCGGCCACCGCCGGCCGCCGGCGGTCGTCGCCATCCGCAGGCTGGCCGAGCTGCAGGGCTACCAGGTGCGCGACGACGAGGTGGACATCGGCGCCGCGGTCACCTGGACGACCATCGAGCGGCAGCTCGCCGGCGAGCTGCCGGCGCTGGCGGCCGCCGCCCGCACCGTCGGCTCACCGCAGATGCGCAACGCCGCCACGATCGGCGGCAATGTCGCCACCGCGAGCCCCGCCGGCGACGGCCTGCCGGTGCTGCTGGCCGCAGACGCGTCGCTGGTGCTCGCCAGCCGGCACGGGGAGCGCACGGTGCCCTTCGCCGAGTTCGTCACCGGCGTCAAGCGCACCGTCCTGCGGCCCGGCGAGATCATCACCAGGGTGCGGGTGCCGCGGCTGACCGGACCGCAGGAGTTCCTCAAGGTCGGCACCCGCAACGCGATGGTGATCTCGATCTGCTGCGCGGCACTGCTGATCGACCGGGTCGGCCGCACGGTGCGCATCGGGCTCGGCTCGGTCGCCCCGACGCCGGTGCGGGCCCCGGCCGCGGAGTCCTACATCGCCGCCGAGATCGACTGGGACGCGCTGTCGGCGCCGGCGGAGTCGGTGACCCGGTTCGGCGAGCTGGTGCGGGACGCGGTCCGGCCGATCACCGACCACCGCGGCAGCGCCGCCTACCGCTCCCGCGCCGTACAGGTCATCGCCACCCGCGCGCTGGAAAGGAGCCTGGCCGCATGAGTGCTTCGGACGCGGAACGCAGCGGCGGCGTGAGCGACGCCCTGCACGATCCGACCACAGAGGACAGTCGCGGGGGCCAGGGCTACCCGGACCCGGAAGGCGCGCGGGACTTCCCGCTGGAGACCTACGTCCTGTCCGTCAACGGCCGCGACCTGCCGGTCGACGATGCCTGGGTGGGCGAGAGCCTGCTCTACGTGCTACGCGAGCGGCTCGGCCAGCCCGGATCGAAGAACGCCTGCGAGCAAGGGGAGTGCGGGTCATGCTCGGTTCTGATGGACGGCGCGCTGGTCGCGTCGTGCTGCGTGCTGGCGGCCGACGCGGTGGGCTCGGCGGTCGTCACGGTCGAGGGCCTGGCCGGCGAGGGCGAGCTGTCCGACGTCCAGCGGGCCTTCGTCGAGCAGGGGGCGGTGCAGTGCGGCTTCTGCATCCCCGGCATGATCGTCGCGCTCACCGACCTGCTCGACCGCAGTCCCGCGGCGAGCGAGCTGGAGATGCGCGAGGCGATCTCCGGCAACCTGTGCCGCTGCACCGGGTACGGCCGGATCTTCGCCGCGTTCCGCCACGTGCAGGAGGAGCGTAGCCATGCCCGCGCCTAGCCTGCCGGCCACCTTCACCCGCCGGCGCCGGGCGCCGGGCCTCGGCGAGAGCGTGCTGCGCCCGGACGCGCCACCCAAGGTCAGGGGGGAGTTCGCGTTCTCCTCCGACCTCTACGTCGACGGCATGGTCTGGGGCAAGACGGTCCGCAGCCCGTACCCGCACGCGCGCATCCTCGGGATCGACATCACCGGCGCCCTCGCCATGCCCGGGGTGCACGCGGTCGTGACCCAGGAAGACCTGTGGGGCTCCCGCACGTACGGGCTGGAGCACCACGACCAGCCGGTGTTCGCCGACGGCATGGTGCGCTTCCACGGCGAGCCGGTCGCCGCGGTGGCCGCCGACCACCCCGAGCTCGCCGCCCGGGCCTGCGCTGCCATCGCGGTCGAGTACGAGGTGCTCGAGCCGCTGGTGGACGCCGAGGCGGCGATCACCGCGCCGCCGATCCACCCGGACGGCAATGTCTTCCGGCACGTCCGGCTGCGGTACGGCGATCCGGAGGCGATCGGCGACGTGGTCGTCGAGGGAAGCTACGAGGTGGGCATGCAGGACCAGGCCTTCCTCGGCCCGGAGTCCGGGCTCGCCGTTCCCAGCGAGGACGGCGGGGTCGAGCTGTTCGTCGCGACCCAGTGGCTGCACGTCGACCGCGACCAGATCGCCGCCTGCCTGAACCTGCCGCGGGAGAAGGTGCGGCTGTCCCTGGCCGGCACCGGCGGCGCCTTCGGCGGGCGCGAGGACCTGTCCATGCAGATCCACGCCTGCCTGCTCGCCCTCGTCACCCGCCGGCCGGTGAAGATGGTCTACAGCCGCGAGGAGTCGTTCTTCGGCCACGTCCACCGGCACCCGGCGAAGCTCTGGTATCGCCACCACGCCCGGCGTGACGGCACGCTGGTCAACGTCGAGTCCCGGATGGTCTTCGACGGCGGCGCCTACACGTCGTCCAGCACGGCGGTCATCTCCAACGCGAGCTGCTTCGCCGCCGGGCCGTACTACGTCCCGAACGGGAGGGTGGACGGCTACGCGGTGCGGACGAACAACCCGCCCTGCGGCGCGATGCGCGGCTTCGGTGCGGTGCAGACCTCCTTCGCCGCCGAGGCGCAGATGGACAAGCTCGCCGCCGCCCTGGGGATGGACCCGGTCGAGCTGCGCCTGAAGAACGCGCTGAAGACGCACGACCAGTTGCTGACCGGACAGGTCATCACGGGTACGGCGCCGGTGCAGGAGTGCATCAGCGCCTGCGCGGAGCTGCCGCTGCCGCCGGCCGCGGACCCGGGCGCGGACCTGATGACGCTGCCCGGCGGCGCCGGCCGGACGGCGCTGTCGCACAACGTGCGGCGCGGCGTCGGCTTCGCGGTCGGGTTCAAGAATCTCGCCTTCTCCGAGGGCTTCGACGACTACTCCTCCGCCCGGGTCCGGCTCGAGCTCGGCGCCGACGGCGAGCCGGTGGCCACCGTGCACGTCGCCACCGCCGAGGTCGGCCAGGGCTTCGTGACCCTCGCCCAGCAGATCGCCAGGGCCGAGCTCGGGGTCGGCTCTGTCGTGCTGCACCCGGCCGACACCCAGGTCGGCTCGGCCGGCTCCACCAGCGCGTCGCGGCAGACCATGATGAGCGGCGGGGCGGTGCAGATGGCCTGCGCCGGGGTCCGCGAGGTGGTCCTGGAGCGGGCTGCGCTCGACCTGCACCTGGCGCCGGCCGACATGGTGCTCGACGACGGCGAGCTGACCACCAAGGACGGCGGCCGCAGCGTGTCGCTGGCCGACGCCCTGCGGGCCGGGCCGGTCGAGGCGTACCGGGAGTTCCACCACGCGCCGACCGACCCGCTCGACGAGGACGGGCAGGGCAACGCGCACTGGTCGCTCGCCTTCGCCGCGCACCGGGCCGTCGTCGACGTCGACGAGGAGCTCGGCCTGGTCCGGGTGGTGCAGATCGCCACCGCCCAGGACATCGGCCGGGCGCTGAACCCGCTCGCCGTCACCGGCCAGATCGAAGGCGGCATCGCGCAGGGCCTCGGGCTGGCGGTGATGGAGGAGATCGTCGTCGCCGACGGCCGGATCCGGAATCCGTCGTTCACCGACTACCTGCTGCCGACCCCGCTGGACATGCCGCCGGTGCTCCAGACCTGGATCGAGCAGCCCGAGCGCGGCGCCCCGTACGGCGCCAAGGGCGTCGGTGAGCCGCCGACGATCTCCTCCACCGGGGCGATCGTGGCGGCGATCCGGGCGGCGACCGGCCGCCCGCTCACCCGCATCCCGGTCCGTCCGGACGACATCGCACTGGCCGCTCCGGCCACCTCCACTCCCGCCGCCAGCTGAGCCTGGCTCCGCAGCCGCTCCAGAACGGCCGCCCCGGCGCGGCCGCACGCCTCCAGAGGGGGGACGACCATGTCTGCAACCACCGCAGAGCCCGTCGCGGGAAGGACTCGGGGAAAGCATCCCGTCGACACGATCCTGCCGGCGCCGCAGTTGGCGCTCTACGGCTTCCAGCACGTGCTCGCGTTCTACGCCGGCGCCGTGATCGTGCCCATCCTGCTGGCCAATGCCCTCCACCTGACGCCCGAGCAGCTGGCGTACCTGATCAACGCCGACCTGTTCACCTGCGGCATCGCCTCGATCATCCAGACGATCGGCTTCTGGAAGATCGGCGTCCGGCTGCCGCTGCTGCAGGGGGTGACCTTCGCCGCAGTCAGCCCGATGATCAGCATCGGGCTGACCGAGGGCGGCGGCGTGCCCGGACTCCGGGCGATCTACGGGGCCGTCATCATCGGCGGCATCGTCGCGTTCCTGATCGCGCCGTTCTTCGCCAGGTTCATCCGCTTCTTCCCGCCCGTCGTCACCGGCACGGTCATCACCATCATCGGCGTCGTGCTGCTGTCGGTGGCGGCCGCGGACGCGGCCGGCGGCGTCGGCAGCCAGTTCACCAACCCGCCCACCTTCGGGGCGCCGCGCAACCTCGCCCTGGCCGGCTTCACCCTGCTGGTCATCCTGCTCATCTACCGGTTCTTCAGCGGCTTCCTGTCCACCATCGCCGTGCTCATCGGCCTGATCGTCGGCACCGCGGTCGGAGCGCTGTTCAACTTCACCGACTTCAGCCACGTCGGCGAGGCGGACCTGTTCGGCGTGACCACGCCGTTCCACTTCGGCGCGCCGACCTTCAAGCTGGCCGCGATCATCTCCATGATCATCGTTATGATCATCACGGCGGTGGAGACCACCGGGGACGTCTTCGCGACCGGCGAGATCGTGCGGAAGGAGATCCGCGGCGACGACGTCGCCCGCGCGATCCGGGCCGACGGCCTGGCGACGACGATCGGTGGGATCCTCAACTCCTTCCCGTACACCTGTTTCGCCGAGAACGTTGGCCTGGTCCGGCTCACCCGGGTCAAGAGCCGGTACGTCGTCGCCACCGCCGGGCTCTTCATGATGATCATCGGGGTCATCCCGAAGGTCGGCGCGATCGTGGCCGCGATCCCGCTGCCGGTCCTCGGCGGTGCCGGCATCATGCTCTTCGGCACCGTGGCCGTCGTCGGCATCCAGACCCTGCGTCGGGTGGACTTCCACGAAGAGAGCAACGTGATCATCCTCGCGGTGAGCCTTGGCTTCGCCATCGCGCCCACCGTCTACCCCTCGATCACCAACGGGTTCAACGAGGGCGTCCGCACGATCATCTCCAGCGGCATCACGCTGGGAGCGATCTCCGCCATCCTGCTCAACCTGCTGTTCAACGTGTGGGGTGGCAACGACAACCTGGTGTCGAAGTTCGTGCCCAGCTCGCGGCGGGTGGAGATGCTCACCATCGACCAGGTGAACCAGATGGACCGGGAGCAGTTCGTCCGGGAGTTCGGCGGCCTGTTCCAGAAGTCGCCGTGGGTCGCCGAGCAGGCGTACGCGGCGCTGCCGTTCGCCGATGTGTACGACCTGCGCAAGGCATTGCAGGATGCGGTCTTCGACGCCGACCCCGATCGTCAGCTGGCGCTCATCCGGTCGTACCCGCAGCTCGGAAGTGTGTTCCGGGACCTGACCCCGGCCAACGCCCTGTCCGTCGCCGACCAGGCGATGGCCGGACTCGACCGGCTCGACAGCGACGAGCACCGCACGCTGGACAGCCTCACCCACGCGTACCAGCAGAAGTTCGGCTTCCCCATGGTGATGGCGGTGCGGGAGAACACGAAGGAGACGATCCTGCGGGCCGGCAATGCCCGGCTGCAGAACAGCCCGACCGCCGAGCGGGCGACCGCCCTGGTCGAGATCGCGAAGATCGCCAACCTGCGGCTGCTCGACCGGGTCGAGGAGCCCGACTACGTCGAGGCCGGATCGGCATGAGCGGCCGAGGTCGATCCGAGCGTGGGGGCCGGGCATGAGCCGCACCGTCCTGCGCGGCGCCCGCTGGCCGGGTGACGTCGCGTTCTCCGGCGGCCGCATCACCGCCGTCGGCAGGGTGCCGGCGCAGGACGGTGACAGCGTGGTGAACTGCGACGGCGACATCCTCACCGCCGGTCTGGTCAACACCCACCACCACTTCTACCAGTGGATGACCCGCGGCTGGGCGTACGACTGCGACCTGTTCGGCTGGCTGACCACGCTCTACCCGGTGTGGGCCCGGCTGACGCCCGAGGACGTGGAGGCCGCCGCCGCCGTGGCCCTGGGTCAGCTCGCCCTGACCGGCTGCACGACGGCGGCGGACCACCACTACCTCGTGCCCGGCGGGGACGACTCGGTCTTCGATGCGATCGCCAGGGCCGCGCGCACCATCGGCGTCCGGACGCACATCGCCCGCGGCTCGATGGACCTCGGCGAGAGCCACGGCGGCCTGCCGCCCGACTCGGTCGTCGAGGACCGGGACGCGATCCTGGCGTCCACGCAGGCGGTCTACGACCGGTTGCACGACGGCGACCGGATCGTGGTCACGGTTGCGCCGTGCAGTCCGTTCAGCGTGACCACCGGCCTCATGACGGACTCCGCCGAGCTGGCGAGGCGACTGGGCGTGCGCCTGCACACGCACCTCGCGGAGACCCTCGACGAGGAACGGTCCTGCCTGCAGCGCTTCGGCAAGCGACCGCTGGCCGTGCTCGACGGCCTGGGCTGGATCGCACCGGACGTCTGGGTCGCCCACGGCATCCACTTCGACGACGCCGAAGTGGCCAGGCTGGGGGAGACCCGTACGGGCGTCGCGCACTGCCCGTCGAGCAACTGCAGGCTGGGCTCGGGCATCTGCCGCACCACCGACCTGGTCGCCGCTGGTGCGCCGGTCGGCCTCGGGGTGGACGGCGTCGCGTCCAACGAGATCGGTGGGCTGTTTCCGGAGCTGCGGATGGCGCTGTTCCTCGCCCGCCAGCGCAGTCTGGACCCGACCGCGTTCGGGCCGGCTGACGCGCTGCGGCTGGCGACCGAGGGCGGCGCCCGCTGCCTCGGCCGGGACGACGTGGGGCGGCTGGAGCCCGGCCTGCGGGCCGACGTCGTGGTCTGGCCCGGCGACGACCTCGCGGACGTGCTCGACCCGCTCGCCGGTCTGGTGCTCGGTCCGGAGCGCACCGCGCGGCACGTCTTCGTCGAGGGCGACTACGTCGTACGGGACGGGGCGCTGGTCGGCGCCGACATCGTGACCCTGCGCGCCGAGCTCGCCCGGCGGGTGCGGCGGCTGTGGCCCGAGCGGGCGCCGGTGTGAGCGCGACGGCCCGGCTCGACGCGGCCTTCCTGCTCGCGATCGACCGCCGGCTCGCCCGGGCGGACGAGGTGCTCGCCACCTGTTATCCGGGCGACTCCGGCAGCCGGCAGCCGCTGCACACCGTCTATGTCCCGGCGGACCAGCTGGACTCCGACACCCCGGCGCGGTGGGGAGCGGCGGCGCTCGAGCTGCTGGATGCGGTCGTTCCCGATGCCCGCAGCGCGGCCAGGGTCACCGGTCTCGGCGGCATCGACGCGGAGGTGCACCGCCGGGTGCGGGCCAAGCTGGCCGGCCAGCCGGTGGAGGACCTCCGGGTCGACTTCGAGGACGGCTACGGCGCCCGGCCCGACGCCGAGGAGGACGCGGCCGCCGCGGCCGCCGGCGCCGCGCTGGCCGGCCTGCTCGCCGCCGCGGCCGCCCCGTCGTTCGGCGCCGCCGCCGCGGCCGCCCCGTCGTTCGGCGGCATCCGGTTCAAGAGCCTGGAGGCGGCGACCCGCCGGCGCGGCCTGCGGACGCTCGATCTCTTCCTCGGCGCCCTGCTCGACGCCGGGCCGCTGCCGGACGGCCTGCTCGTCACCCTGCCCAAGGTCACCTCGGCCGACCAGGTGCGGGCGATGGTCGAGGTCTGCGCGCGGCTGGAGGAGTCGTACGGGCTCATCCCGGGCCGGCTGCGGTTCGAGATCCAGGTGGAGACCCCGCAGGCGATCGTCGGCCCCGATGGCGTCGCGACCGTCGCGGTGATGGTGCATGCGGCCGGCAACCGGTGCGTCGGCCTCCACTACGGCACGTACGACTACAGCGCAGCCTGCGGCGTGGCGGCGGCGTACCAGAGCCTGGAGCACCCCGTCGCCGACCATGCCAAGGCCGTGATGCAGGTGGCCGCGGCCGGCACCGGGGTCCGGCTTTCGGACGGCTCGACCAACGTCCTGCCGGCCGGCACCCCGGAGCAGGTCGAGGCCGCCTTGCGGCTGCACGCGCGGCTGGTGCGCCGTTCCCTGGAGCAGGGCTACTACCAGGGCTGGGACATGCACCCCGGGCACCTGGTGACCCGCTATCTGGCGGCGTACGCGTTCTTCCGCGAGGGGCTGCCGGCCGCGGCCGACCGGCTGCGTCGCTACCTGTCCCGGACCGGCGGCGGCGTGCTGGACGAGCCGGCCACCGCGCAGGCGCTCGCCTCGTTCCTCACCCGCGGCCTGCACTGCGGCGCGCTCGACGACGCCGAGGTGGCCGCGGCCACCGGCCTGCCGGGGCAGGCCCTCGACGCGCTGGCCCGCCGACGCCCGCTGCCCGACTGAACAGGAGATGTCCCATGCCTCGTATGCGCTGCGTCGATGCGGCCGTCGCCATCCTCGAGCGGGAGGGCGTGGACACCGCGTTCGGCGTGCCCGGCGCCGCGATCAACCCGTTCTACTCGGCGATGCGAGCGCACGGCGGCATCCGGCACATCCTGGCCCGCCACGTCGAGGGCGCCTCGCACATGGCCGAGGGCTACACCCGCGCCGCCGCCGGCAACATCGGCGTCTGCGTCGGCACGTCCGGGCCGGCCGGGACCGACATGATCACGGGGCTCTACTCGGCCGGCGCGGACTCGATCCCGATCCTCGCCATCACCGGGCAGGCCCCGGTGGCCCGGCTGCACAAGGAGGACTTCCAGGCCGTCGACATCGCGTCCATCGCCGCACCGCTGTGCAAGCTGGCGACGACGGTGCTGGAGCCGGCGCAGGTGCCCGGCGCGTTCCAGCTGGCCTTCCACCTGATGCGGTCCGGCCGGCCGGGCCCGGTGCTGCTGGACCTGCCGTTCGACGTGCAGCTGGCCGAGATCGACTTCGACCCGGACACGTACGAGCCGATGCCGGTCGACAAGCCGCGGGCGACCCGCGCGCAGGCGGCGAAGGCGCTCGACCTGCTGGAGCGGTCCGAGCGGCCGCTGATCGTCGCCGGCGGCGGCATCGTCAACGCCGATGCCGCGGGACTGCTCGTCGAGCTGGCCGAGCTGCTCGGGGTTCCGGTGGTCCCGACGCTGATGGGCTGGGGCACGATCCCCGACGACCACCCGCTGATGGTCGGGATGGCGGGACTGCAGACCTCCCACCGGTACGGCAACGCCACCATGCTGGCCGCCGACTTCGTCCTCGGCATCGGCAACCGGTGGGCCAACCGGCACACCGGCGGGCTCGACGTGTACCGCTCGGGCCGGACCTTCGTCCACGTCGACATCGAGCCGACCCAGATCGGGCGGGTGTTCCCGCCGGACTACGGCATCGTCTCCGACGCCGGCGCCGCGCTGGCGGTCCTGATCGAGGTGGCCCGGGAACGGCAGGGGGCGGGCCGGCTGTCGGACCGCTCGGCCTGGGCACAGCAGTGCCGGGACCGCAAGCGCACCATGCAGCGCCGGACCCACTTCGACGACGTGCCGATCAAGCCGCAACGGGTGTACGAGGAGATGAACAAGGCGTTCGGCCCGGAGACCCGCTACGTCAGCACGATCGGGCTCTCGCAGATCGCGGCCGCGCAGTTCCTGCACGTCTACGGCCCCCGGCACTGGATCAACGCGGGACAGGCCGGACCGCTCGGCTGGACGGTGCCGGCGGCTCTCGGGGTCTGCGTCGCGGACCCCGAGGCCACCGTCGTGGCGCTGACCGGTGACTACGACTTCCAGTTCATGATGGAGGAGTTGGCGGTCGGGGCGCAGTTCAACCTGCCGTTCCTGCACGTGCTGGTGAACAACAGCTACCTCGGGCTGATCCGCCAGTCGCAGCGCGGCTTCGACATGGACTACTGCGTGCAGTTGTCCTTCGACAACGTCAACTCGCCGGAGCTGAACGGATACGGCGTGGACCATGTCAAGGTGATCGAGGGCCTCGGCTGCAAGGCGCTGCGGGTCTTCGAGCCGGACGCGATACTGCCGGCGCTGCAGCAGGCGCGGAAGCTGCTGGCCGAGCACCGGGTGCCGGTGGTCGTCGAGGTCATCCTGGAGCGGGTCACCGACATCGCCATGGGTACGGAGATCGACAACGTGGTCGAGTTCGAGGAGCTGGCCCGCTCGGCCGCGGATGCCCCCACCGCGATCGCCCTGCTCGACTGAGCGCCGTACCGCCACACCCGCCGTCGCTCATCCGAGGAGGAGCCAGACCATGGCAGACACCGATCCTCGTCCGGCCGCACCCGACTTCGCCGGCCTGCCCGACCTGGCCTCCCGGGCGCTGGGCGGCGGCGTCGTCGCCGCGAACGACGAGCTGTTCGCCGAGCGGGAGAACCTGATCAAGCCCGAACCCCCGCAGTACTCGGCGTACACCTTCGGCCACAAGGGCCAGGTGTACGACGGCTGGGAGACCCGGCGGCGGCGCGAGCCAGGGCACGACTGGGCGCTGGTGCGGCTCGGCCTGCCGGGCGTGGTGCGCGGCGTCGCCGTCGACACGGCCTTTTTCAAGGGCAACTACCCGCCCGAGGTCTCGGTCGAGGGCGCCGCGGTCGAGGGTTACCCGTCGCCGGAGGAGCTGGCGGCCGCCGACTGGACGAGCCTGGTGCCGAGGTCGGCGGTCAAGGGCGACGCGGTGAACGAGTTCGGGGTGGCCGAGCAGCAGCGCTGGACGCACGTCCGGCTCCGCCTCTACCCGGACGGCGGGGTGGCCCGGCTGCGGGTGCACGGCGAGGTCGTGCCGGACCCGCGGCTGCTGGGCGGCGGTGCGATCGACCTCGCCGCGCTCGCCAACGGTGCCGCGGTCGCCGGGTGCAGCAACATGTTCTACTCGTCGCCGGCCAACCTGCTCTCGCCCGGTCTGGCCCGGCTGATGGGCGAGGGTTGGGAGACCGCACGCCGCCGCGACGACGGCAACGACTGGGTGGACGTGCGCCTCGCCGGTCCCGGCGTGGTGCAGCTGGCCGAGCTGGACACCAGCTGGTTCGTCGGCAACGCGCCGGGGTGGGCCTCGCTGCTGGGTCGGGACGAGCGCGGCGGCGGCGAGGTGGAGCTGCTGCCGCGAACCCGGCTGCAGCCG
>Ga0207702_10005046_pt1 | contig 11593 bp, 12 predicted proteins | sample KBSCornC62_FD_184302 | JGI IMG/M metagenome (GOLD analysis project Ga0207702, IMG submission 184302) | Corn rhizosphere microbial communities from Kellogg Biological Station, Michigan, USA - KBS Corn C6-2 (SPAdes) (version 2) | ecosystem: Host-associated > Plants > Roots > Rhizosphere > Soil ...
CGCCGAGTCGACCGGGCTTGCTCAGCGGACGATGGAGATGGCCGTCTCCTACGCCAAGGACCGCCAGCAGTTCGGCCGGCCGATCGGCGCCTACCAGGCGGTCTCGCATCGCTGCGCGCAGATGCTGCTCGAGACCGAGAACGCCCGCTCGGCGGTATACGGCGCGGCCTGGGCCGCCGACGCGGAGCCCGAGTCGCTGCCAACCGCTGCCTCGATGGCCAAGGCCTACGCCTCAGACGCCGGCTGGCGTGTTCCCGACGCCTCGATCCAGGTGCACGGCGGGATCGGCTTCACCTGGGAGCACGACCTCCACTTCTTCCTCAAGCGCGGCAAGGCCAACGCGGCGATGTTCGGCGACTCGAAGTGGCACCGCGAACGCGTCGCCGACGCCGTCCTCGCTGCATGAGCCCGCACCGGAGCGGGATGCGCTGCCCTTGAGCGCGCTCGGGCGGATCTCCGTCGCCGCGATCGGCACCACGGTCGCCGACCTGGAGGCCGAGACCCAGCGAGCGGAGGCGGCCGGCGTCGAGTGCGTCTGGGCCCCCGAGCTCTTTCGCTCGTCGGTCACCCAGGCCGCCTACCTGGCCGGCAAGACCGAGCGCATCGACGTCGCCACGGGGATCGCCTGGGCCTTCACCCGCAGCCCCTTCATCCTCGCCGTCAGCGCCCTCGACATCGACGAGATGTCGGGCGGTCGCTTCCGCCTCGGCCTCGGCTCGGGGGTCAGGCGCCTGAACGAAACCTGGCACAACGCCGAATACGGCAAACCCGCTCCGCACCTGCGCGAGGCGATCGAGGCGACGCGGCTGATCATGCGGCAGGCCGGCAAGGGCGAGCCGATCCGCTTCGAGGGCTCCTACTACGACATCGACATCAAGGGCTGGGTTCGCCCGCACCCGGCGCCGCGCGAGTCGGTGCCGATCTACACCGCCGGGGTCCAGGGGGGGATGTGCCGGATGGCGGGCGACGTCGCCGACGGCCTGATCGGCCACCCGATCCAGAGCCTGCGCTGGATCGACGAGGTGGTCGTCAGCTCATTCGAAGAGGGGCTGGCCCGTTCGGGTCGCGAGCGCTCGAGCTTCGACTACCTGCCGACCGTCTGCTGTGCGATCGATGACGACGAGGGGCGGGCGATCGACATGGCCCGCCGCACGATCTCCTTCTACGCCACGGTCAAGACCTACATGCCGCTCTGGGAGCTGCACGGCTTCGCCGCCAACGCCGTCGCCGCCGGCGAGGCCTTCCGCCGCGGCGACCTCGCCGCCGTCCCGGCCGCGATCAACGACGAGATGGTCGAGGCCTACTGCGCCGCCGGCCCGCTCGACAAGGTCCGCGCCCGGGTCGAGGCAACGGCCGAGCGCGCCGACGGCCTCTTCCTCACCCCACCGACCTACTTCATCTCCCCCGAAGAGCTGAGCGAGTACCAGAACCGCATCATCGAGGCCTTCGGCCCGACGGCGTGAGCGAGATGGAGGTGCTGGAGCGGGTGCGGGCGATCCCGGAGGGATTTGTGCGCACCTACGGGGACGTGTCGCCAGGGGCGCCGCGGTTTGCCGGGACCGTCCTCTTCGCGGTTGACGACCCGGACCTGCCCTGGTGGCGCGTGGTCCGCGCCGACGGCTCGCTGGCCAAGGGCGCGCGGCAGAAGCGGCGCCTCATCGCCGAGGGAGTGCCGTTTCGTGGTGAGCGGGTCGACATGAGCAAAGCCCGCGCGCTCTCATAGTCCCCTGCAGCTGAGGACCCCGCTCGCTACTCGTCGCGCGGAGTGATGCGAAAGGTCGAGACGACCTCGGCCTGCTTGGCCTCGGGGTGGACCACGTAGGCGCTGGGGCCGCCGCCAAACCAGCCGGAGCTCTCGTTGTCGGCGACGAAGATGCCGGGATGGTGCTTGCCGTCGCCGTCCTCGACCCAGACCTTGTCGCCCTCTTTGAAGCCGTGTTCGATCTCGTCGCTCACGCGACCAGCCTAGCCGCTTGCGCGCCGTCGGCTCGGCCCCGCTGATGTAGGGGGCCGAGCCTAGACTCGCGGCTCGTTACGGGCAGACGACGATCAGGTGGAAGTCGGCGTCCGCGTCGGCGCCTTTTTCGTCGCGGGTGCGGACTTCGATCGCGTTCTGGTTGGCGGGCGCGATGTTGGTCTGCGCGTAGCCGGCGCCTGGCACCGTGGTGCTCGCGTTATTGCGCCCGGCCACATTGGCGCAGCCGCTGACGTTGGTCGGGAAGACCACGGCGACGGCGCCGCCGCCCTCGGTCGCGGTGATGCCGGCGTCGCTGGCCCGGGCCAAGGTGGCGTTCCCCGGGCCACCCGGGTTGTTGACGACGGCCCAGTAGGTGTGCGCAGCCCGCTGTGCGGCGGGCACCACCCCGAGCTTGTTGGTGTTGATCTGGTAGCCGGTCAGCGTCTTGTGCTTGAGCTTGCCGCCGCCGATCGTCTGCTTTTTGATCGCGCCGCCGTTGATGTGCTGCGCCGCGTAGGCGGTGCCAGCCATGGCAACTATCAGGGCGAGGATCGCCACCACCATCGCCGGCGACGGCCGCCTCTTTCTCAAAGCCTCCATCGGAACCCCCTTGTCTCGAGGACGTGTCTGAGCCTTACCCAGAAGTAGGGCGGCTAAAGCCCAGACACGTCCGGCGACGCATCGATTCGCTGCGTCAGAGCGGCAGCGCCGCGGCGAAGCGCTCGAAGGCGCCGATGTCGGTGACAGCGGGGCCGTGACCGGGCAGGATCAGGCTGGGGTTGAGGTTCGCGAGCTTGAGAATCGAGCGGCGGTTCTCGGCGGGGTCATAGGTGAAGACGTCCGGCGGCTGCTTGATTCCGGGCAGGCCCGTGGCGTAGCTCATGTTGCGAATCACGTCGCCGCAGATCGCAGCCCCGTCGGACTCGCGGAAGAAGATCACCTCGCCGCGGGCGTGGCCGGGCGCGTGGACAACGCGAAAGCCGGCGACCTCATCGCCCTCCCGCAGCACCCGGCTCACCTCGTAAGGCGGTCCCTGCCAGATGCGCTTGATCAGACGGTTCCACGGGTTGGTGGGCGCTGCCTCCTGAACCGGTCTGCGTCCCTCCATCGCGTCGACGTCGTCGGCGTGGCAGGCGAGCGGAATTCCCCGGGCCTCGCAGACGTCCTTGGCGACCCCCTGGTGATCGGGGTGGACGTGGGTCAGCGCCAGCATCGATATCTCGCGTCCCTCGATCTCGGCGAAGATGCGGCGTCGGTCCCAGCGGCGCCCGGCGTCGATCAGGACGTCCTCGGCGAGGTAGACGTTGATCGACGGCGCTGGGACCTCCTTCAGCCGCCAGACCCCCGGAGCGAGGTACTTCAATGCGAGGAGATCCCCATGGTGCCGCGCGGATCGCCGCTGTGCTCGGCCAGGTCTTCCAGCTCGGCGATCTTGCGCTCGCCTTCGCGCCGTGCCGGGTCGTCGGCCGGCAGGGGCTCGATCAGGCGGCGGATCCGGTTGCGGACCTGCAGGGAGAAATGCGGGGTGGAGGCGCCCGCCAGGGCACGGATGTCCTCGGCGGTGAGCCGGTGGGCGCCGTCGAGCAGGTCGGGGTTCTCGGCCTCGCTCATGACCAATTCCTCCGCTTCGCTCCCGGCGCGAAGAACCAGATATGCACGCATGGTCGCTCCGCGATCACGGCCCACCGCCGATCTTTGCCAGTTCGGCGAGCTGATCGATCTCGGCTTGTTGGTTCACGTCGATGGCCTCCTGGTCCCCGATCACCCAAACGTGGTTGTAGAAGGCGCGGGTGGGATCGGTGGTGTAGCCGGGCTTGATGTCGAGCAGGTATTCCCGCAGCGCTTTCGGCAGCGTATCGGCGTCGTCGGTGAGGAGCAGCGGTCCCCATGTGCCCGACGCTGAGAGCGGTGCCGCGACCGCCGCCTCAATCGGTTCGTCGCCGCGGGCGACGACCAGGCCGTGGCCGGGATCGTTGACGTTCCAGCCGAAACCGCCGCTCGCGTAGCGGGCCAGGGCGATCGAGTTCGCGACCGGATCCTCGCCGGAGACCCGCCGCACCGGGTTGCCGATCTTGGCCACTTCCCGCACCACCGCGGAGGAGATCGCCGAGGAGGGGCCGAGCACGTAGACCGGTGTCTTCGGATCTTCGCTCAACGCACCGGCGGTCTCCTTGGGCAGTTTGTCGAGGCCGCTGTAGAGAACCGCGTCGCCCGAGCGGGCGGCCCAGGCGGCGGCCGGCGCCGCGAATTCGGACTTGCTTTCCGGGGCGAGGACGATGTGGCTCGGGGCGTCCCCGAGCAGTTTGTTCCGCAGCGCCTCGATCGCGACGGCCAGGGCGGCCGGGTTCGCCCCTCGCGCACGGCTGCTGCGCATCCCATCCGGCGCGGCGGCGCTGCCTATGACGAAGGCCTGCGCTTTGTCGGTTGCGTTGCTTCCCCGCGGATCGAGGGCGTCGAGGGCCTGGGACGTCGGGTCCGGAAGGTTGCCACCCGAGGAGACGAGCAGGGGCGCCCGCACCGGAGCCGACATCAGCACCGCCGCGGCCACCGCTCCCTGCCAGTCGGCTTCGTCGATCAGCGTGACCGCCGCCGGTCGTTGGGCGACCTTGACCGAGGGGAACACGGCGAGCGCCACGCCCGCGGCGGTGATCGCCGGATCGGATCCGCCGACCCTGGTCGTGTTGTTGGTGGCAAACGCTGGGTAGCCGAGTTCTTCGGCCGCTTCGGCGGTGGGGGTCTGCTTTTCTTCGGGCGCCGGTTCGGGCGTGGCCTGGACAGGCGCCGGCCCGGACTTCCCGTCCTGCTTGTTGGAGCCGCCGCCACCGAGCACGGCCGCGATCAGGAAGACCAGCGCGACCAGCACCAGGGCTCCGATTGCCTTCAGCGCTGCCGGGACCGACTTGCGCTTGCGCTTGGCCGCGCCCTGTGTGGTGGGGGTCGACGCTGGTTCGGGCGCCGATGCCGCCGCTGGCTCGGGAGCCGGCGTATCGGCGTTGATGGGGCGTTTCCTGGCCAAGGCCGGAACGGTACAGGCGAGGCGGTGGCTGGCTGGTCAGCTAACCTTTCTAGGAGCGGTTGACTGACCAGTCAATCAACCCCCCCGCGCCCACGCCGCCGACCAAGAAGGGACCCATGGATTTCGCACTCAACGACGAGCAGCTGGAGTACAAGGAGCGCTGCCGGACCTTCGCCCGCGAGGTGATCAGGCCCGCCGCCCGCAAGCACGACGAAGAGGAGAGCACCCCCTGGGAGGTGATCAAGGAGGCGCGCAAGCAGGGCTTCGGCGGCCTCGAGGGCATCCAGCGCAACGCCGCTGACGAGCAGGGCCAGATGCAGGTGATCTCTGCCGAGGAGTTCCACTGGGGCTGCGCTGGCACCGCCCTGGCGATCTCCGGCTCGGGGCTTGCCGCGGCCGGCATCGCCTCCTCCGGCACGCCTGAGCAGATCGCCCGCTGGGTCCCCGAGTGCTTCGGCAGCGGCGAGGAAATCAAGCTCGGCGCCTATGCCGTCACCGAGCCGCAGGCCGGCTCAGACGTCAAGAGCCTGAAGACGACCGTCAAGCGCGATGGCGACGAGTGGGTGCTCAACGGCACCAAGGTCTTCATCACCAACGGCGGCATCGCCGACGTCCACGTCGTCGTCGCCACCGTCGACCCTGCCCTCGGCACCCGCGGCCAGGCCTCTTTCGTGATCGGCAAGGACACCCCCGGCTTGAGCCAGGGCAAGAAGGAGTCGAAGCTCGGCATCCGCGCCTCGCACACGGCCGAGATCGTGCTCGAGGACTGCCGGATCCCGATCGAGAACCTGCTCGGTGGCGAGGAGAAGCTGGAGCGCAAGCTGCAGCGCGGGCGCGAAGGCAAGAAGTCCCGCGGCGCCGACGCCCTGGCGACCTTCGAGATGACCCGGCCGCTGGTCGGCGCCTCCGCCCTCGGCATCGCCCAGGCTGCATACGAGTGGACCCTCGAGTACCTCGACGGCCAGGCCGAAGGCGGCAAGCCGGTGCTCGGCGAGCAGCGCATCCAGCAGGTCCTGGCCGATGTCGCCACCGAGATCGAAGCCGCGCGGCTGCTGGTCCAGCGCGCCGCCTGGATGGGACGCAACGGCATCCCGATGCGCGGTGGCCAGGGCTCGATGTCGAAGCTCAAGGCCGGCGACGTGACGATGTGGGCGACGACGACGCTGATGGACCTGGTCGGTCCCTACGCCTGGAGCACGGAGTGCCCGCTGGAGAAGTGGTTCCGCGACGCCAAGATCTACCAGCTGTTCGAGGGGACGGCGGAGATCCAGCGTATGGTGATTTCGCGGATGCAGGCGCGGGAATACGCAGAGCGGTTGGGGTATGCGGCGGAAGTCGCGGATCAGGCGATGGCCGACAAGTCGTCCGAGAAGGAGCCGGTTCCGGCATAGGCATGGTGAGCCGTCGGGGGTCACTTTCCAGGCCGCTGCGCGGGAGTTCCTGGAAAGTGACCCCCGACGGCTCACGCAGGTCCTAAGCTCGGGCGGTGCACTCCCACTCGCATGCGCATGACCTGGACGCGCGGCGCGGCGACAGTCGCCGGCGGATGTGGATTGCTCTCGGGATCAATGGGGGGATGCTGGTTGCCGAGGCGGTTGGGGGCGTGCTTACGGGGTCCCTGGCGGTGCTGGCCGATGCGGGGCATGTGCTCTCCGATGTGGGGGCGATTGGGCTGGCGTTGTTCGCTGCCGCTCTGGCGGTGCGGCCGGCTGGGGGGCGGATGACGTTTGGGTATCAGCGCTCGGAGATCCTGGCGGCGCTGGTGAATGGGCTGCTTCTCGTCGCCGTGGCGATCGTGATCGGCTACGCGGCGATCGGCCGGCTGAGCGATCCGCCGGAGATCGAGGCGGGCGGCGTGCTCGGTCTCGGGCTGCTCGGGCTCGCCGGCAATGTCGCGGCGACCCTCGTGCTGGCCCGCGGCGAGCGCGCCGACGTCAACCTCGAGGGGGTGCTGCGGCACTCCGCCGCCGATGCGTTGGGCTCGATCGGCGTGGTCATCGCCGGCGTGGTGGTGCTGGCGGGCGGCTCCTCGGTCGTCGACCCGATCGTCAGCCTGGCGATCTCGCTGCTGATCCTGATCTCTTCTTGGCGCCTGATCAAGGAGCCGTTCGACGTGCTGATGGAGGCGGCGCCCTCTGGGGTCGACGTCGACGCGGCCGGTGCGGCGATCTGCTCGGAGGAGGATGTGCGCTCCGTCCATGACCTCCATATCTGGACCGTGACCTCTGGCTTCGGCGCCCTCGCCGCGCACGTCGTGGTCAGCTCGGATTGCGATCCGGGCCTGGTGCGGAGGCGGCTCGAGCTGTTGCTGCATGAGCGCTTCGGAATCGACCACACCACGCTGCAGATGGAGGAGGAGGCCTCCGCCGATCTCCTGCACGTCGAGAACGCCTCGCCCCGAACCTGATCGCAAGCCTGGTTGCAAGGGGAATTCCCTGCAAGTGGGCACATCTCGACTTGGCTAGCCTCGGCCGCGATGGTCAGAAATCGCCTTGCCCTGGCGGCGTTTCTCGTCGCCGCGGCGGCGCTGGTCGTGCTGCTTGCGGCCGGCGCCGCGCCCGCCGAAGATCTCGAATCGAAGCTCGACTCCAAGGAAGCGAAGCTTTCCAAGGTGCGCGAACGCTCCGGCGTCCTGACGAGCACGATCTCTGACCTCGGCGATCGCATCGAGCGGCTGACGACCGAGGTGGCTGGCTTGCGCAAGCAGGAGGCCGCCGTCGAAGTCCGCCTCGACGCCAAGCAGGCGGAGCTCGACCGAGCGATGGCCCAGCTGAATGTGGCAAAGACCCGCCTGGTCAGGATGCGTTCGCACCTGAAGCGGGCCTTGGCCGCGCTTCGGGATCGTCTCGTTGCCATGTACGAGACCGGAACACCCGACGTTCTCAGCGTCATCGTCGGCGCCAACGGCTACGACGACCTGATCGATCGCACCGAATACCTCAACCGCATCCGCGGCAACGACGAAGCGATCGTCGGCCGGGTGCGCGAATTGCGCGATCAGGTCAGGCACACGGTCGACCGCCTGCGCGGGGCAAAGGACGAGATCGAAGCGGCGCGCGACTCGATCGCGGCCGAAGAGCAGGCCCTGGCGAGTGCTCGCAGCTCGGTCCAGCTGCGGCAGTCCTCCCTGGCCGCGGCCCGCCGCGATCGCATCGCCGCGCTGAAGAAGATCCGCTCGCATGAAGAGGAGCTGGATGGCTCGGTGGCAAAGATCCAGGCGAAGATCGCAGCGAAGCTTGCCGGCTACGGATCGGTGCCATTGCCCGCGGGTCCGATCCGCGGCGGCAGCAGCGGCCTGATCTGGCCGGTCGACGGCCCGGTCGTCTCTGGTTTCGGCCCGCGCACGATCAACGGCAGCTACGAGTACCACCCGGGCATCGACATCGCCGTGCCCAGCGGCACCCCGATCCGGGCCGCGGCCGCTGGCACCGTGATCTTCACCGAGCCCGAGTCGAGCAGCGGCGGCTACGGCAACTACACCTGCATCGACCACGGCGGTGGGCTCTCCACTTGCTACGCCCACCAAGAGAGCTTCGCCGTCTCGGCTGGGCAGCAGGTCTCCCAGGGTCAGATCATCGGCTACAGCGACTGCACCGGCTACTGCTTCGGACCCCACGTTCACTTCGAGGTCCGCATCGACGGTGAAGTCACCGATCCGATGGCTTACCTCTAGGCGAGCGACGCCGCACTGCCGTTTACTCAGAATTCCCTAGGAAATTCAATTATTTGGTAGGTCGGCTCGGTTCGACCCTGCCAGTCTGGGTACGAGCCTCCCGAGGGAGGCCCTCTCAGATGATTCGCCAGGCTCACACCTATCTCGCGGGAGCGGTGTCCAGCACCGCACTGGTTGCCGCTGCCGTGGTCGCCTTCGTCCTGCTCGTCTCGTTTCAGGCCTTGAGGGACTGGCCCCTGGCCGGCATCGGCATCGGCGGGGACGACAGCGCCGCCACCGGACCCAGCCAACCCGCGGGCGGCTCCGCGGCGTCTCCGGCCGAAACCGGCAGCGCCGGCGCCACCGCCGGACCTGCCGCGGCCAAGGCCCCGATTGGCGGCGGGGGCGGCCGTTCGAGCGCGAAGCAAGGGGACCAGCTTGCGGCCGGTACCTCGCCGACGGCGACCACCGGCTCGCCCAGGGGCGAAACCCCTCCATCCAACCCCACCGGGCAAGGGGGCAGCGGCGGCGCTCCCCCTGGTTCGTCGCCGACCGGCTCGGCCAGCTCAAATCCTGCTTCGGGAGGAGGCGGCGCGACCGGAACCGGCAGCCCGGCCGGGGGCGGCCAATCGACTTCAGGCGCGGTCACGGGCGCCGTCAACGAAACGGTCTCCGGCGTCGATGAAGCCACCGGCGGCGTGGTCGGCGGCACCGGCGTCACCGAAGCCACCGAAGGTGTCGTCAACGGCGTCGCCGGTCCCAGCTCGCCGGTCGGCAATACCGTCGATGAAGTCGGCAAAACGGTCAACTGCCTGCTCGGCTGCGAATAGCTCGACGCCTCTGCAGTCGCCGCTCCCCTTTCAACCGTCACAATGCCCGCCTATGGCGGAGCGTGCAGAGGCCGGGGCGGTGGCGGACTCGATCGAGGGATCGCCGGTGTACCCGGAGAAGAGCCGCGTCAACGAGCTCGGCCACCTCGAGATCGCCGGTTGCGATGTCGTCGAGCTGGCCGCTGAGCTCGGCACTCCCGCCTACGTTTACGCCGAGGACGACATGCGCGCCCGCGCCCGCGCCTATCGGGCTGCCTTCGAGCAGCGCGGCGCCGAGGCGGAAGTGCTCTTCGCCAGCAAGTCACTGCCCTGCACGGCCGCCTACCGGCTCTTCGCCGAGGAGGGCCTCTCGGTCGACGTCGCCTCCGGCGGCGAGCTGCACATGGCGCTGCGCGCGGGCTTCGATCCCGCGCGCATCCACATGCACGGCAACAACAAGAGTGACGAGGAGATTCTCTTCGCGGCCCGCTCCGGCGTCGGCCACCTGATCCTCGACTCCTTCGACGAGATCGACCGCTGCGAGCGCCTGTTGGAGGAGCCGCAGGACGTGCTCGTGCGCGTCACTCCCGGCATCAAGCCCTCGACCCACACCTATGTGCAGACGGGCCAGCTCGACTCGAAGTTCGGCTTCGGCCTCGAGGACGGCCTGGCGGCGCGGGCGATCGAGCGGGTGCTTGCATCGAAGGTGCTCAACCTGACCGGCCTCCACGCCCACATCGGCTCGCAGATCTTCGAGCTCGAGCCATACACGCTCGCGATCCGGGCGATCGGTGCGCTGGCCGGCGACTGGTGCAAGGTCGTCAACGTCGGCGGCGGCCTCGGCATCGCCTACATGGCCGAGGACGAGCCGCCCTCGATCGACGCTTACGTCGACGTCAAGGTGCGCGGCGTCGCCGAGGTCTTCGGGGAGGGCGTGCGGATCCTGATCGAGCCAGGCCGCTCCCTGGTCGGCAACGCCGGCATCACCGCCTACAGGATCGGCACGGTCAAGGAGGTGCCGGGCGTCCGCACCTACGTTGCCGTCGACGGCGGAATGTCGGACAACATGCGGCCGATGCTCTACGGCTCACGCTATGAAGCCCTGATCGCCGATCGCGCCGCCGAGCCCGCTGAGGACGTGGCGACGATCGCCGGCATGCACTGCGAGTCCGGCGACATCATCGTCCGCGACGCGCTGCTCGCCGCTCCAGCGGTGGGCGACGTGCTCGTCACCCCCGCCACGGGCGCCTACGGCTACGCGATGGCGAGCAACTACAACGGCGTGCCGCGACCGCCGGTGATCTTCTGTCGCGACGGCGACGCTCGCGTGGTCGTGCGCCGCGAGACCTACGACGACCTGACTTCCCGCGACGTAGATGCCTGAGCCGATTCGCATCGGGCTGCTGGGACGCGGCACGGTCGGCGCTGCCTTCGCCGAGCTGGTCGAGGCGCGGGCCGAGGCGGTCGAGGCGGCGACCGGCCGCCGGCCCGAGGTGACCGGAGTGCTGACCCGGGAGAGCGGGGACTTCGGCGAGATCCTCGCCAGCTCCGACCTGATCGTCGAGCTGATCGGCGGCACCGACCCAGCCCGCGGCTACGTCCTCGATGCCCTGCGGGCGAAGCGCCCCGTGGTCACGGCCAACAAGCAGCTGCTCGCGCAGCACGGCGAGGAGCTCTTCGGCATCGCTCGCGAGGCTGGGGTGCAGCTGCGCTTCGAGGCGGCCGTCGCCGGTGTGATCCCGATCGTGCGGGTGATCCAGGAGAGCTTTGGCACCACCGAGATCGCCAAGGTCTTCGGCATCGTCAACGGCACCACCAACTTCATCCTCACCGAGATGGCCGCGAGCGGCGCCTCCTACGAGGACGTTCTCGCCCGCGCCCAGGGGCTCGGCTACGCCGAGGCCGACCCGACCGCCGACGTCAGCGGCGCAGACGCGGCCGCGAAGATGGCGATCCTCGCCCGTCTCGCCTTCCACACGCCGGTGACCCTGGACCAGGTCTCCTACGAGGGGATCGAGCGGGTCGAGCCCGACGACCTCGCCTACGCCAAGGAGCTCGGGCTGTCGCTGAAGCTGCTCGGGGTCGCCGAGCGGATCGACGGCGGCATCAGCGTCCGCGTCTTCCCCTGCTTCCTCTACGGCGGCCACCCGCTCGCCCCC
>Ga0207702_10005048_pt1 | contig 11591 bp, 11 predicted proteins | sample KBSCornC62_FD_184302 | JGI IMG/M metagenome (GOLD analysis project Ga0207702, IMG submission 184302) | Corn rhizosphere microbial communities from Kellogg Biological Station, Michigan, USA - KBS Corn C6-2 (SPAdes) (version 2) | ecosystem: Host-associated > Plants > Roots > Rhizosphere > Soil ...
GTCCGAGAGCGGCGTTAGCGTGAACCTTCATCCGGGCCTCCCTTGAGGTCGTGAGCTTCGACAACCCACAGCCTCTTGGCGGGCCCGGATGGCCTTTCAGGTGTTCACAAGGTGTGTAGGCGGGTCAGCTAGCTACCCGTTCGGGGACTTCAGAAGTGCAACGGGGCCTTCAAGGTGCAACCGCCCGTTCAGGCATGGGCCCGAGCAGGCACGTCTCTAGGATGATCGGCAAGATCATGGCCCTGCTCGCGCTGGGCTTGCGTGGGTGGGACGGCTTCAACTCATGGATAAGAAAACGACCCGCAGAGGGAATTACGAGTCTGGCTCCGACTACGTGTTGGAGTACGGAGAGCTCCGCTTCGCCTTCAACGAGGAGGATTTCGCCCAGCGCGTCGAGCAGGCGGCGGTGAAGCTGCGGTTCGTCGACCAGGGGCTCAGCGCCGAGGAGCTCGACGACCTCCTCGACCTCGCGGTCAGCGGCGAGATCGCCGAGCCCTCATCCGCCCTCGGCGAGCACATCAACGAGAACTGGGAGGACCTGGTCGGTCCCTCCAACCGCAGCCTCGTCCACTGGATCCGCCGCCTCGTTTTCCGCGGCGCCTGGCTCGACCAGCGGGTCAAGGAGGGTGAGCTCGATGTCGTCTTCGACGAGCGCACCCAGACCTTCGGCTACGTCCAGCCGGACCGCAGCGACGAGCTGATCGAGCTCTCCAAAGAGCCGTCGTGGCGCCGCATCGCTTATAGGCGTTAAGCCTCTCCGAGGTTGACCTCGCTATAGCGAGGAGAAGTTCGGAGTCAGTCGGACGGACGCTCTAGGGCGGCCACAACCGTGAGGGATCCGCCACCAGCCGAGCCTTGCTCGCGCCCGGCGTCGAAGAACTCCTTTGCTGCCTCGGCGTCGCCGTAGGCCTCGCCGAGGCGGGTGAGGGAGTCGACGAGGAGGATCACGTCTTCTCCCCTGCCGGCCCGGGCCGCAGCCTGGGCAAGGGCGTCTGAGGCGTGGCGGGGCTGGCCGGCGGAGACGATCTCCGCCTGCGGGGCCTCGCGCTTCCAGTCGGCAAGCTCCTCGGGGCTGGGATCGATCAGCAAGGCGACGGGATCGGGGCCCTTGGAATCGGCGGCAAGGTCGGCGGCGACGCTGCGCAGCAGCGCCGTGCAGCCCTCGCGGCTCTCGGCGAAGACCAGCGCCTGGCGGCCGGCCTCGGGCGGCAGCAGCAGCGTCTGCAGGGTGACGCCCTGCTTGCGGCGACCGAAGCGACGGCGGCGGCGCCGCGGACGTGAAGGCTCGCTCGGCTCCCGGTCGGCGGTCGGCTCCGCGCGCTCCCCTTTGGCGGCCAGCTCGGGTGCGGGCTCGCGCTCCGGCGCCTTCTCCGGGCGCTCGCGCGGCTCACGGTCGGAGCGCTCGCGCGGCTCGCGCGACCCACCGCTGCGGCGGCGACGACGCGGGCGCTCCTGTCGCTCCTGGCGCTCCTCCGCCTGCTCCTCGGCACCGTTACCGTCGCCGTTGCCCTCGGCAAGCCGGTCGATCAGCTCAACCTTGGTCAGCAGGCGGTATTTCTCGACGCCGGCCTCAGAGGCCAGCAGGTGCAGTTCGGACAGGTGCTTCTTCTCAAGCTCGGTCTTGGTCATCGCGCCGCAGGTTATTCGACGGCGAAGCTGGACCGTCAGCCGACCCGGCTGACCGCGGCGGCGGGGTCGACGCCCTCCCGCGCCGCCACCTCCAGCCAGGCCTCCGCCTCGTGCGAGCGGCGCCGGCGCGACCAACCGAGCTCCGCCCCAAGGACGTCGGCCACGGGCCGGGCCGCCTTCGCCGAGCGCAGCTCCGGGGCGGCGAGGATGCCGAGCCTGGTGCGGCGCAGGAGCACGTCGGCGACGCTTCGCGCCTGCTCGGCCCGTGCCGCCAGCGCCACCTCGGCGAGGAGGTCGGGGCGACCGGGGACAATCGGGCGCGCCAGCTTCGGTTCGTCGCGGGCGATCTTCAGGACCCGGCGCGCCGCGTGCCCGTAGCGGAAGGCCAGCTGCGCGAGCGCCTCCTCCTCCACCCCGTCGGGCGCCTCCAGATCCTCCGGGCGTGCCGGCATCCCCAGCGGGATCTCGTGGGTGTGGCAGGGCGCCTCGCGGCCCTCGCGCTCGACCAGGCGGTCGACCGTCTGCTTCGCCATCCGCCGCCAGGTGGTGAGCTTGCCGCCGGTGATCGTCAGCATCCCCGAGCTGGTCTCGTAGAGCTCGGCTTTGCGGGAGATGTCGACCGACTTGCGCGGGTCGCCGGTGGAGATCAGCGGTCGCACCCCGGCGTAGGCGCCAACCAGGTTCGACTCGCCCAGGCTCGTCCCGAAGAAGTCATTGACGGCTTCGAGGAGATAGCCCACGTCCTCCTCGGCCGGGCGCGGATGGGCGGTGTCGCCGTCGAAGTCGTTGTCGGTGGTGCCGACGAGGGTGCGCCCGTACCAGGGCAGGGAGAAGATCATCCGCCCTTCGCCGGCCGGGACGATGCAGGCGGCCTTGCCCATCGGCAGGTCGGCCTCGTCAATCAGCAGGTGGGTGCCGCGGCTGGGCGCGATCCGCGGCACGTCCTCCTCTCCCAGCAGCTCCTCCGGGCGCAGCTGGTCGGCGAAGACGCCGGTCGCGTTGACGACGTTGTCGGCATTGACCTCCATCCGCTCGCCCGACTCCTCCTCGACAAAGGCGACCCCGGTGGCTTTGCCGTTGGCGGAGAGGATCTCGGTCACCTCGGCCCCGTTCAGCATCACCGCGCCGAAGCGTTCGGCCTCGCCGAGCACGGTGAGGACGAGCCGGACGTCGTCGGTCTGGCAGTCGTAGAAGAGGTAGGCGTCGTGGGGTTCGCGGGGGCCCAGCGCCGGCACCAGCTCAAGGACCTCGTCGCGGTCGATCGTGCGGTGGCGGTCGGGCGCCCAGTAGGTGTCTTCCTCTTCCTCGCGGGCGGCGGCGCGGCGTTCGCGGCGGCTGCGGCCGGCCCGCGCGGTCGCCATCACGTCGTACATGTTGAGGCCGAGGCCGAGTTTGCGGTCGCGACGCTACTCCCCGAGGGAGGCAACGAGGAACGGGGTCGGGTAGACGAGGTGCGGCGCCAACCGGACCATCAGCGCCCGCTCGAGCAGGGCCTCGCGGACTAGGCCGAGGTCGAAGTTCTGCAGGTAGCGGAGGCCGCCATGAACCATCTTCGAGGAGCGGCTGGAGGTGCCGGCGGCGTAGTCGCCGCGCTCCAGCAGGGCGACCGAGTAGCCGCGCGAGGCGGCGTCGAGGGCGACGCCGGCGCCGGTGATGCCACCGCCGACCACCACCACCTCGAAGTGCTTACCGGCGATCTCCTCGATGGCGCGGGCGCGGGTCAGCATCAGTCGAGGTAGGTCGTGGTCTGGTCGGCGCCGGGGCGCTCTGGGGCCGGTTTCTCCTGACGCGAGTGACCGAGGTGCAGGAGCCCGACGAAGCGCTCCTCTTCGCCGAGGCCGACCGCGGCGCAGCCCTCGAGAGTGCGAAGCAGGCCGGGCGTGCGCCAGTAGCCAGCGAAGCCGCGGGCGTGGGCGGCGAGGAGGACGATGTAGGAGGCGGCGGCGGTCGCGTGCAGATCCTCTTCCTCTTCGACCGGGTCGCCGCTGAGGACACAGGAGACAACGATCAACGTGGGCGCCCGATCGAGCTTCGCCGCGCCCTCCGGCCCGGCAACCTCCTTCAAGCGCCGCAGCGCCTGCGGCCCGATCACCCGGAAGCGCCAGGGCACCGTCAGGTTGTGGTTAGGCGCCCAGTTGGCGAGCTCCAGCAGCTCGTCGATCTGCTCCCGCGGCAGCGGCTCAGGCGCGAACGCCTTATGCGTGCGCCGGGTCCGAATCGCAGTCTCGACGTCCATGCGTCGAGGGTATAGGGAGGCTCGCTAAAAGAAGACGACTGCTGCCACGACCAGCATCGCCAAGGCGATGAAATTCCTGTTCATGCCCTCACTCAGCCGGGTCACTGCCTGCCGCAGTTCTCGGAGGTCGGCGTCCATTCGATCGAGCCGCTTGTCGACTGCCTCGAAGCGCTCGTCGACGCTCTTTTCGAATTTGTCGAAGCGTTCGTCGACTCGATCGAAGCGTTCGTCGACTCGCTTCTCGAAGAGGTCGAGGCGCTCGTCGGTCCAGGTCTCTCTCGGCGTCATCACCACCATGATCTTAGCGTAATGTTTTGGCTGTAACGAAACAAGACGCTACTGCCAAATTTCAAGCGCGACTTCGTGCCGAACCTGTGACCTACAGGCCGTAGCGCCAGTGCATCCAGCCCTTGCGGCCGGCGAGGCCGAGGGCGAAGAGGACGCAGCCGGCGAGAAGGCCGAGGAGGATCGCGCCGGCGGTGCTGCTGCTGGAGTCCCCGGTCGATTCGGAGGCGGGTTCGCCGGTGGTCTCGCTCGGCAGCGGGGTTTCCGGCGCCGGGGCCGGTGATGCCGGCGAGCCTTCGGGGAGGGGGCCGATGCCGGGTTCGCCCGCGGGAGACGACCCCTTTCCGCCTCGACCCGATGCGGCCGGTCCCCCCGCTGAGGATCCGCCATTCGCTCTGTCTTCGAACTGTTTTAGGGCTTCCAAGGGCGACTCACCGCTGGTCGTAGGCGTGCCCGAGGGCGGGATGCTCGCCGGCGGGGCAGCAGCACTGCCGCTGTGGCTGGACGATCCGGAATCAGGAGCGGGAGCGGGCTTCGGCTTCGGCTCCCGCGGCGGGGCGGCGATCGGCAGGTGGGCGCCGGCCAGGGGGACGATCGCGTCGGCGGTCACCCAGACGGGAGAGGCTTCTTGGCCCGGGGCTTGGAGGAAGTGGCCGTCATCTGCCTGCAGATCGCGTAGATAGGCGAGGGAGCTCTCGCCGGGTCCGAAGCTGGCCGGGTCCTTGCCCACCGCCAGCAGTCCCTCCGAGGCCCAAGCGGTCGCCTGGGCGTTGGCTCCGAGGTTGTTGCCCGGCGCGTAGCCGCCGTTCGGTCGCTTCGTGCTCCGCAGGTAGGCGAGGGCGCGGCCGGCGGCATCCGAGCCGGGCGTCAGCACCTGCAGGACCCCACCGGTGATCTCGGGCGTGCTGGGGTCGCCGGCATTGTTCCCCCAACCGCCGTCCTTGCCCTGAACCTTGCGCAGCCAGGCGACCGTCGGCGCGGTGGCGTCGTTGGCCCCCGCCGCCCGCAGCGCCAGCACCGCATAGGCACTCGTCGCGGGCCAGCCCTGGTAAGAGCCGTTCTGGCCACGCTTAGAGAGCAGCCGCTCGACCATGTTTTCGCCGCCGAACTGGCGCGGGTCGGCGCCGGCGGCCTCGAGCGCGAGAATCGTGCGGGCGACGTCGCCGGCGTCCTTGATTTCGTCAGTGTGGGAGCGCAGGAAGTCGACGGGGGTCTTGCTGCTTTTGGCGACGTCGAGGGGGTTGCGACCGGCGGACGCGAGCGCCAGCATCGCCCAGGAGGTGATTTCGGCGCCGGCCTCGCGGCCGTTGTCGGCTGCGAAGCCGCCGCTGGGACGCTGCTGGGCTTCGAGCCAATGCAGCGCGCGGCCGACCGAGGCGGCTTCTTCGGCGACATCGGCGCGCGCGGTTGGGGCGAAGAGGCCGATGAGAAGGACGAGGAGTAGCACCGCGACCGAGCCGCCGCGAAGGGCTCCACCGAACCCGCGACCGCCGCCGGGCTGCGGCTCCGGAGCCGAGCCGCGGCGCCACTCGAAGCGCTCGCGGAAGCGGACGAGCATCCGCACCATCGCCGGTCCGGCCACCAGCGCGAGGACGACGTTGCCGGTGACGTGGGCGATTTCAAACGGGACCGCACGGCCCTCGAGCACCCAGAAGTGCTTCCAGGACAGGTCTCCCCCGTAGGTCGCCATCAAGGAGAAGTTCATCAGAGCCCCGTACAAAATGCCTGCAATGCCGCAGACGGCAGCGAGCGTGAGGCGTCCCGCAGGCCGCGGACCGAGCGCGACGGCGGCCCCGAGCACCCCGCATAAGCCCCATCCCGCCATCTGCCAGGGCGTCCACGGGCCCTGGCCGAACCAGAAGTTGGAGACGAGGGCGGCGAGGGCGCCGACAGCGAAACCGGGGGCGCCGCCAAGCGCGTAGCCGGCGAAGATGACGATGTCCGTCGTCGGCTTGACGTTGGGAAAGGCGGCAAAAGCGATCCGCCCAGCGATCGCCAGCGCCGCCAGCGAAGCGACCAAGGCAACGACCTGCGAGGGCGGCCGCGAGCGCTCATACCAGACGAACCCACCCAGCAGAACCAGGCCGAGGATGACGAAGCTCGTCAGCTCCCAGCTCACTCGAGCTCACCCCGCAGCACCGCCGCCCCCTGCTCGGGGGTGACGACTCCCGGCACATCGAGCACCCGCGCAACCTCGGTCGCGAAGTACCAGCCCCCCGAGAGGATCTCCTCCATCGGCCCGTCAGCGATCACCACTCCTTCGCCAAGCAGCACCACCCGCTCCGCGAACGCGGAAGCGAACTCGACGTCATGGGTAGCAACCACGACCGCAGCGGGGCGTGTCGCTTTAGTGGCCTCACTGTCCACAAAAGCGACACTGCCCCCGGCGAGGCCCCGGATCAACGCAACCAGATCGTCCTTCCGCGCGCGGTCCATCCCGCGCGTCGGCTCGTCGAGAGCGACGACCGCGGGGAGCTGCTCGCCTTCCATGCGTCCCGCAAGGGCGATCGCGAGCGCCAGTCGCTGACGCTCACCTCCCGAGAGATCGCGCGGGTCGGCGTCGACGGCGTGCTCCAAACCGACCGCTCGCAGCGCGGCCACCCCCTCGTCTTCCGGCAACTCGTCGCCGACCCGCTCGCGCACGAGGTAATCGCTCGGGTTCTGGGTGAGAAGAGCAATTGAGTCAACACTCAACTTCCCCGCCACGGGCTCATGCAGCCCCGCAGCCGTCTGCAGAAGCGTCGACTTCCCAGCGCCATTCCGCCCCATCAGCGCGATCCGTTCGCCCGGCCGCACCTCGAGGTCGATGCCGCGCAGCACATCCCGCATCTCCTCCCCACGGTCCAACTCCACCCACAAATTCTTCGTCTCCAAGACGGGATCGGAGGAACGGGGATCGGGCACCCTCCTACTTGCAATGTGTGGAGGAGGCGCGATCCCCGTTCCCCGCAACGTCTGCCGTGCATCCCGCACTCCCACAGGCAATGGGTCGAGCCCAGCGAGCGAAAACAGGCGAGCGGCAGGAGTCGTCAACGCCGGGTCGTTCCCATGTGACCACGACAAGAAGTCGCCCGGGGCACCATCGAACCCGATGCCCCCGCCTTCCATCGCCACCACCCGATCCGCCGCCGCCAGGCACCGCTCGAGCCGGTGTTCGGCAAGCAGCACCGCCACCCCCCACTCCTCGTTGAGGCGCCTAAGCAGCCAGATCAGCTCGTCGCCAGCGACGGGGTCGAGCTGGGAGGTCGGCTCGTCGAGGAGGATCAGGCGCGGCCGGGTGACGAGGGCGGCGGCGAGAGCGACGCGCTGGAGCTCGCCGCCGGAGAGGGTGTCGACGGCGCGGTCAAGCAGGTGGGGGATCGCCAGGGCCAGCGCCACCTCCTCGACGGCACGCGCCCGGTCGCCCGAGGCGTCCCCGCGCATCTCCAGTGGCAGCTCGATCTCCGCGGCAACGGTGGTGGAGACGACCTGCGTCTCCGGGTCCTGGGCGAGGTAGCCGACGGCCGCCGCGAGCTCACCGGGGCCGGCCTCGAGCGCGTCGAGCTCGGCGACCCGAACCTCACCCTCGATTTCGCCGCCGTGGAAGTGCGGCACCAACCCGCAGGCGGCTTTCAGCAGCGTCGACTTGCCCGAAGCCGAGCGCCCGGCCAAGAGAACGAACTCCCCCGGCGCGATCTCCAGCGAGACGTCAACCAGCGCCGGCTTCGAGGCGCGCGGATACGTGTAGTCGAGCCCCCGCACGGCGAGGGCCGGCGCCGCTCCCCGCCTGATCGCCAGCTCAGACACGCCTGAGCTCCGGCCCGCGGGAGGCTTGCAGCGGGCGGCGCTTGAGGGCCCTGCGGAATGGCGCGAGGCCGCTGAGGGTGACGACGGCGGCTACGGCGAGGGTGGCGGGGCTGAGGCCGATCGCGATCGTCGGGTAGGCCTGGAAGTCGTCGGCGCCGAGGATCTTGCCGGCGATCGCGGTGGCGAGGATGAGGGTGGCGACGGCGTAGAAGCGGCGGTCGTAGCGGGACCGGTTGCGGCGGTTGCGGGCGCGGGGGGCGTCGAGGCTGTAGCCGCGCAGCTCGAGCGTGGCGGCTACGTCGACGGCGCGGTCCAGGGAGCCGGCAAGCAGCCGACGCGCCAGCGGCGCCTTGCCAACGGGCGCTGCCGCGGGGCCGCGGAGCGCCGCTGCGTCCCGGAGGCGACCCGCGTCGGCGGCGGCGACGGGGACGAGGCGGGAGACGAGCGTCGCGGTCAGGGCCGAGCGGCCGGCGAACGGGCGCAGCGCCCGCAGGACGCGGTCGGGGTCGACGCAGGCGGAGTAGACCGCGAAGGCGACGATCGTCGCCGCTGCGAGCAAGCCGTAGGAGACGCCGGCGACGATCGCCTCGAGGGTGACGTCGACCCGCCCGAACAGCGGCCAATCCCCCAGCCGCGCGATCACCGTCTCGCCGCGACTCGTGACCAGGGCGTTGACCAGCGCGATCAGCAGTGCCAGCGAGAGCCCCATCTTCAGCGCCGCGCGGACGGCGGTCCGGGCGCCGGCGAGGACACCCGCCAAGGTCGCCGCAGCGCCAGCGGCCAGCAGGACCAGGGGGTTGAGGTAGAGGAAGGCGACGACGACGATCGCGCCGAGGTAGGCGACGGCGGCGCCAGGCGAAGCATCCTGCAGCGGCCCGCGCTTCGGCTTATAGGCAAACGGCGACCTCATCGCCCCTCCACCGGCAACGGCGTCGTTTTCCCGCCTTCGACTGCCACCGCGTAATGGTCCCGCAGGTGCGCCGCATCGAGGGCGCCGGCGGCGTCGCGCACCGCCGCGGCCGTGCCACCGGTGACGAGCCAAACGGGCGGGCCGCCGTAGCGGCTGGTTGCGGCAACGAGGCCGGCGTCAGGACCAAGTTGACGTGCCGGCGCCCCGTTTTCGTCGAGCGCGACCAACTCGGGACCTTCGAAGTTCGCATAGATGCCGCTTTCGCCGGGGCCCGCTTCAAGCAACTTGGCGGCCGGATCCGCCCGCAAACGGTCCCAGGGCCCGACAAGCACCCGGATCGCACCCTTCGGCGAACCCGACGCCAACGTCACCCCCTCGCGCTCGAGCGCAGCCTGCACCCCAGCGCAAGCGCCGCCCCAAGCAACTAGTGGTTCTTTAGTCGTGCCTGAGCCGACAAAGGAACCACGCTTTGCGCCGGCGCACTCGATCACGACCGGGTAATCCTTGCCGGCGACGCCGTCGGTGAACGGGGCGGGCCAGGAACCGACCACGGCCGGCACGTGGTTGGTCGCGCTCCAGTCGCGGTAGTCCCACCAGACGCGCTCCTCGCCCTTTAGCTCGACGTCAGCGGCGCCGATCGGCGACTCGACCCCGTCGACAAAGAAGAACCAGTCGTAGGGGTCTCCCCCGCGTTCGCCCTCCGCGACCCGGTCGATCGAATGGACGAAGCCGCCGCCGAACCTGGTCTCGACGTCGGCGTTGGCTTCCAGCGCCCGCATCACCGTGTCGGACTCCTTCGCCTCCAACGAGCGCTGGAGCACCGGCTCGCGGCCGAATTCGCGGGTCACCGTCAGTTCAACCGAGCCGACGTCGGCGCCGGGCCCGAGACCGCAGCCGGCGGTCGCGAGCGCCGCTGCGAGCAGCGCGATCGCGACCGCCGTGCCGCGGCGAGGGGTCATCTCGGGTCGTGCCCTCCTACTTCGGGCACTTGCCACCGACGCAGACCGGCTCCCGCGCCGAGGGGATCTCCCCCGCCGCCGTCGCCGCCAGCTGCGCCGGCTTGCTCAACGTCACCGTCGTGCGGCCGTCGACGCCGGTCGGCTCGCTCGCCCCGGTCACCTTCACGCCAGCCGCCGGCTTGCTCTTCCCTTTTTCGTCGTAGGAGAAGACGCGCACCGTGAACGGCATCCCCGGCTTCGCCGAGTTCGGCCCGGTCAGGACGAGCTCTTCGGGGTATTTGTAATCCGGCGCTTCGGTCTTGACCAGCGCGTAGAGCACTTCGTCGCCGGGGTGGATCTTTGCCACGTCGCCGCCCACCGAAAGCGACTTGTGGTTGATCTTCAGGTACCAGGACGAGCTGCCCTTGGCAACGCTCTTGCCGATGCCGCACAGCGCCAGCCCGAAGTCGAAGCTGTCGCTGATCAGCAGCGGCCGCAACGAGGCGACGAGCTTGGAAGCGCGGGCGAGCAGGCCCATCGCGGTGTTGCCTTTGATCGACACCGGGTCGCCGCTGCCGCCGCTGCCCTTGCCGAAACATTCGGCCTTGGGGCTGGTCTTGACGGTGGTGGTCGCGGTCGCGATCGGTTTTTCGACCAGGACCTTGCTGCCGCTGCCGACGACGCGCAGCTCGGCCTTGAAGCCGGCAGCCGAAGCGCCCGCGGTGAAAGCGAGGGACATGATCATCGCCAGCGTGCACGCGGCCGCCAGCCGGAACGGGGTGATTCTTGGCATTTACGCCACCCTTTCCTCGAGGGTTGAATTGGCTGGGCCGGGGACAGGTCTCCTGGCTTCCGGGATCAGGGAGGACGCGCCTTCCCGGAGGCTCGGTGTCGCCTCCAGTGACTGACGCCCGCGGGCGCCTGCGAACTCCTCCACCCGGTCACAGTGGCGGGACCACGCCGGACTTGCACCGGACTTCCCTTGACCACCGACCGATATGTACGCCGCGAGTCTATCCCGTGGTTCCTTTGTCGGGATATAGACGACAAAGGAACCACGGGATGCGCTGCGTCCCGCAGGCGCGTCAACGTATGCGGCGATGGCACGCGCTCACCGCACCCCCGGCCGCCACACGCACTGGCGACTGGCGCGCCACCGGCCGCGGCTGCTGCGGCTCGGCGGCCTGGCGGCGCTGCTGGCGGTGGTCGGACCCGGCATCCTCGCCGGGCTCTCCGACGACGACCCCGCCGGGATCACGACCTACTCGATCCTCGGCGCCCGCTACGGCTACGAGCTGCTCTGGGTGCTGGCGATCTCGACCGCCGCCCTGATCGTCTTCCACGAGGTCGGGGTGCGGCTCGGCGTCGTCACCGGCAAGGGGCTGCTGGCGCTGGTCCGTGAGCGCTTCGGCCAGCGCGCCGCCTGGGCGGTGATGACGGCGCTGCTCGTCGCCAACACCGGCACCCTCTGCGCCGAGTTCGCCGGGGTGGCGGCGGCGCTCGACCTGCTGACCGGGGTCAGTCGCTACGTCAGCGTGCCGCTGGCGGCGATCGGGATCTCGGCTTTGGTCCTGCGGGAGAACTTCCACCGGGTCGAGCACCTGCTGCTCGCGCTCAGCTCGGTCTTCGTCGCCTACGTGATCGCCGGGATCGCCGCCCACCCCGACTGGGGCGCCGCCGGGCGGGGGCTGGTCGTGCCGAGCATCCCGCTGAACCGCGACGCGGTCCTGGTCGCGGTGGCGACGGTGGGGACGACGCTCGCACCCTGGGGCCTCGCCTTCATCCAGTCCTACGCGGTTGACAACCG
>Ga0207702_10005049_pt1 | contig 11591 bp, 10 predicted proteins | sample KBSCornC62_FD_184302 | JGI IMG/M metagenome (GOLD analysis project Ga0207702, IMG submission 184302) | Corn rhizosphere microbial communities from Kellogg Biological Station, Michigan, USA - KBS Corn C6-2 (SPAdes) (version 2) | ecosystem: Host-associated > Plants > Roots > Rhizosphere > Soil ...
CGTGCTCTTTCCGCACAATAGCGGCTGGCTGGGCCTCATCGTCGGCCTGGTGCTGGGCGCCTTCATGGCCACCGTCTACGAGGACTATATCGACCAGAACACGGACTGACGCCCTGCCGTGACGGGGCAGCGGCCGGCGCATTTTACAGTGCTGGCATGGGGCTTGCTTGTCCGGGCCCATGGCGAAGAAGCCCGACATCGAACTGGTCGCCCTCACCAAACGCTACGGCGGCACCGTCGCGGTCGATGCGATCAACCTGAAGATCGCCTCCGGCTCCTACTGCTGTCTGCTCGGGCCCTCGGGCTGCGGCAAGACCACGACCCTGCGCATGATCGCCGGCCACGAAGAGGCGAGCGACGGCGACGTCATCCTCGGCGTCGAGAACATCACCTCTTTGCCGCCGGCCGCGCGCGGCACGGCGATGATGTTCCAGAGCTACGCGCTGTTCCCCCATCTCGACTGTGTCGACAACGTCGCCTTCAGCCTGAAAATGCGCGGCGTCGCCAAGGATACTCGTCGCTCCCGCGCGCTGGAGCTGCTGAAGAGGGTGCAGATGGAGCCCTTCGCGCAGCGTTTGCCAGCCCAGCTCTCGGGAGGCCAGCAGCAGCGCGTGGCACTTGCCCGCGCTTTGATCACCGATCCGCAGGTCCTGCTGCTCGATGAGCCTCTCTCGGCGCTCGACCCGTTCCTGCGAATCAAGATGCGCGAGGAGCTGAAGGCACTGCAGACCCGACTCGGCATCTCCTTCATCCATGTCACGCACAGCCAGGACGAGGCGATGGCGCTGGCCGACCTCGTCGTGGTCATGAACCAGGGCCGAATCGAGCAGGCGGCGCCGCCGCGCGAGGTCTTCAACCGGCCGGCCTCGGCCTTCGTCGCCCGCTTCGTCGGCGGCCACAACGTGCTGCCGGCCGCCGTCGCGCGGGCGAACGGCGAGGGCGCGTACGTCGCCATCCGCGCCGACCGGCTGATCCTGCAGCCCGGCACCGCGCCGGTCGATGCGACCTCGCTCTCGGGCATCACACGCTCGGTCGAATACCTCGGCTCGACGGTGCAGGTCGGCATCGACGTGACCGGGCTGGAGACCCTGTCGGCGGTCGTGCCGGAGGCGCGCTTCGACGCCAACCCGGTCGCGCCCGGCCAGCCGGTGGTCCTGTCGTGGACGCCCAGGGACGTCCACGTCCTGGAGCGATGAAGTCACCAAACAAGGAGAGGCGGAGATGACTCGCAAGATGAACGGCCAAGGTCAGGGATGGGGACGCCGCAAGGTCCTGAAGGGGGCAGGTGTTCTCGCCGGCGCCGCGGTCGGCAGCGCCATCGGCGCGCCGACGATCTGGGCGCAGAACAACAAGAACATCGTGCTGCGGCAGTGCGGTACCGGCGTCTCGGCCTTCAACGAGATCGCCGAGAAGGCCAAGGCCGATCTCGGCTTCACCATCCAGATGACCGCGCTCGACTCCGATGCGGTCGTGCAACGCGTGGTGACCCAGCCCAACTCCTTCGACATCGGCGACATCGAGTACTGGATGGTGAAGAAGGTCTTCCCGGCCAAGACACTGCAGGCGATGGACGTCAAGAAGATCAAGCTGTTCGACAAGATCGTGCCGATCTTCACCACCGGCAAACTGAAGCCCGACAGCGTGATCGCCCAGGGCACTGCGCCGCACAGCGTGGGCTTCGTCGAGGGCAAGGACTCGACCAAGTTCGCCAAGGGCCAGACGCAATGGTTCACGGCGATCCCGACGATCTACAATGCCGACACGCTCGGCATCCGGCCCGACCTGGTCGGCCGCGAGATCACGCAGTGGAAGGACATCCTCGACCCGAAGTTCAAGGGCAAGACCTCGATCCTGAACGTACCGTCGATCGGCATCATGGACGCGGCGATGATCTGCGAATCGGCCGGCATCATGAAGTATGCCGACAAGGGCAACATGACCAAGCCCGAGATCGACAAGACCATCGAGTTCCTGATCAAGACCAAGAAGGACGGCCAGTTTCGCGCTTTCTGGAAAACCTTCGACGAGTCGGTCAACCTGATGGCCTCGGGCGAGGTGGTGATCCAGTCGATGTGGTCGCCGGCGGTGGCGGCGGTGCGCTCCAAGGGCATCCCGTGCGTCTACCAGCCGCTCAAGGAAGGGTATCGCGCCTGGGGCGGCGGCCTGTCGCTCGCCAAGCATCTGTCGGGCGCGCAGCTCGACGCGGCCTACGACTACGTCAACTGGTACATGTCGGGCTGGGTCGGCGGCTTCCTCAATCGGCAGGGCTACTACTCGGCGGTGCTCGAGACCGCCAAGGCCAACATGACGGCCGACGAGTGGGGCTTCTGGATGGAAGGCAAGCCCGCCCAGAAGGACATCATGAGCCCGCAAGGCAAGCTGATGGAGAAGGCCGGCACGGTCCGCGACGGCGGCTCGTTCGAGGCGCGCATGGGCTCGGTCTCGTGCTGGAACGCGGTGATGGATGAGGACCGCTACATGGTCCAGAAGTGGAATCAGTTCATTGCCGCGTGATCTTTCCACAACGGGAAGAGGCGAGGGCGCCATCGCGGCGCCCTCGCTGCATCGGATGAGACGAGCCACCGCCTGGGTCCCCTACCTGCAGGTCACGCCGCTGTCGCTGGTGTTCCTGCTGTTCCTCGTCGTGCCGATCGCCACCATCGTGGTGGTGAGTTTCTTCGACTACAACACGACCGAGATCATCCCGACGTTCCTGCTGCAGAACTACGAGGAGCTGCTGTTCTCGCCGGTCACTTGGCAGACCTACCTGCAGACGCTCGAGTTCACTGTCATCACCTGGGCGCTGACCCTGCTGATCGGCTTCACGATCGCCTACTACCTCGCCTTCTATGTGCGCTCGGCGACCTGGCAGACCGTTCTGTTCCTGGTCTGCACCATCCCGTTCTGGACCTCCAACATCATCCGCATGATCTCGTGGATCCCGTTCCTCGGGCGCAATGGGCTGATGAACACCGCGCTCCTGCACATGGGGCTGATCCACCAGCCGTTGGAATTCCTGTTGTTCTCCGATTTCTCGGTCGTGCTGGCCTACGTGCACCTCTACACGCTGTTCATGGTCGTGCCGATCTTCAACTCGATGATGCGCATCGATCGCAGCCTGCTCGAGGCGGCGCGCGACGGCGGTGCATCGGGCTGGCAGACGCTGTGGAACGTCATCGTGCCGCTCGCCAAGCCCGGCATCGCCATCGGCTCGATCTTCGTCGTCACCATCGTCATGGGCGACTTCGTCACCGTGCGCCTGATGAGCGGCGGGCAGACCGCGTCGGTCGGCCTGATGATGATGAACGCCATGTCGCTGCTGCAGTATCCTGCCGCGGCTGCCAACGCGGTCGTCCTGCTGCTTCTCGTGCTGATGACGGTCGGCGTGATGATGCGGCTGGTCGACATCCGCAAGGAACTCTAGCGATGCACCGCCGCGGTTCCGCCTTCTGGCTGCTGACGGGCTTCTTCGCCCTGTTCGTGCTGTTCCTTTATGGGCCCACGATCACCATCACGATCCTGTCCTTCCAGGGACCATCGGGCGGGCTGACCTTCCCGATGCGCGGGCTGTCGCTCTACTGGTTCGGCAACCTCTTCGAGAAGCAGATGGTCGGCGACTTTGCCGGCTCCTTCCAGCGCTCGATCGTGCTGGGCCTCGCGGCCATGGTCGTCACGGTGATCGTCTCGTTCTCGGCCGGTCTTGCCTTCCGCAAGCGCTTCCGCGGGTCGTCGGTGGTGTTCTACCTCGCGATCGCCAGCCTGATCGTGCCGTCGATCCTGATCAGCCTCGGCATCGGCCTCTTGTTCCGGGTGATCGGCGTCGATACCGCCTGGTACAGCTCGGCGTTCGGTGCGCATCTCACCTGGACCCTGCCGTTCGGGCTGCTGATCATGTTCGCCGTCTTCAACCGCTTCGACCGCCGCTACGAGGAGGTCGCACGCGATCTGGGCGCGACGTCCTGGCAGACCGTGCGGCATGTGATCGTGCCGATCGTGCTGCCGAGCCTGATCGGCGTCGGCCTGTTCGGCTTCACCCTGAGCTACGACGAGTTCGCGCGTAGTCTCTACACCGCGGGTACCTTCAACACCCTGCCGCTCGAGATCTACGGCATGACCACCAACGTCACCACGCCGGTGCTCTACGCGCTCGGCACCTTCACGACCGGCTTGAGCTTCCTGGTCATCGCTCTGGCGCTGGTCTCGACGATCATCGTCCGCCGTCGCCGCGCGCGCCACGGCAGCGACGCCGGCAAGGCCGCGTGATGGCCCGCCGCGCCAAAGTCCTGCGCCTGCCGACCGCCGGCCCGCAGGACACCGCGCCGCTCGCCTCGGCGATCGATCGCGGCGAAGTCGATCCCAACACCATCGTTGCGATCGTCGGGAAGACCGAGGGCAACGGCTGCGTCAACGACTTCACTCGCGGCTACGCCACCCTGGCGCTGAAGCTGCTGCTGGCCGAGCGTTGCCATGTCCCGCTGGCCGTCGTTGAGAAGCGCGTCGCCATCGTCATGTCCGGCGGCACCGAGGGCGGGTTGTCGCCGCATCTGCTGGTCTTCTGCCGTGAAGAGACGCCGTCTGCTGCCACGGCTTCGCGTCTTGCCATCGGCGTCGGGCTGACGCGCGAGTTCAAGTCCGAGGAGATCGGCCGGACCGCGCAGATCGAAGCGACGGCCGAGTCAGTGCGTGCCGCGATGAAGGATGCCGGCATTGCCTCGGCAGCCGACGTGCATTTCGTCCAGATCAAGTGTCCGCTGCTGACCAAGGAGCGCATCGAGGAGGCAGCGAAGCGCGGCACCAGGACCGCAACCGAGGACACCTATTACTCGATGGCGATGTCGCGCGGCGCCTCGGCGCTCGGGGTCGCGCTGGCGCTAGGCGAGATCAAGGCCGCGCCCGAGTCGGCGATCTGCAAGGACTGGTCGCTCTACTCCAGCGTTGCCAGCACCTCCGCTGGCGTCGAGCTGTTGCGCAACGAGATCGTCGTGCTGGGCAACGCCTCCAGCTGGGCCGGCGACCTGGTGATCGGCCACGACGTCATGACGGACGCCATCGACGCCGCCGCGGCGCACCGCGTGCTCGAGGCGCTGGGCGGCGAGACGGTCGCTGTGCTGGCCAAGGCCGAGGCGGCACCCTCGGGCGAGATCCGCGGTCGCCGCCACACCATGCTCGACGACAGCGACATCCACTCCACGCGCCACGCCCGAGCGCTTGTCGGCGGCGTGCTGGCCGGCGTGATCGGCGACACGCTGCTCTACGTCTCCGGTGGCGCCGAGCACCAGGGCCCGGCCGGTGGCGGCCCGGTGGCCATCATTGGGCGGGTCTGACCAGCTGGGCTAAGCTCGCCCTGATGAACGATCCCTACGAGCAACTCGGCGTGCGCCGGCGGATCAATGCGGCGGGGGCGTTGACGCGGCTGGGCGGGGCGGTGATGGCGCCGGAAGTGGTCGAGGCGATGGCGGCGGCGTCGCGCGGCTCGGTCGACATCGGCGAGTTGCAGGACGCCGCGAGCGCGCGCATCGCCGGGGCGACGGGTGCTGAGGCGGGCATGGTCACGACGGGTGCGGCGGCCGCGTTGACCCTTGCGGCGGCCGCGGCGATCGCGCGCTGGGATGTCGCCAAGATGGCGGCGCTACCGCATGTCGCGGCCGACATCCTGCTGCCGCGCACGCACCGCACCGGCTACGCGCATGCGCTCGCGGCGTCGGGCGCGCGGCTGGTCGACATCGGTCACAACGACCGCGGCACCGGCGCCGGCGTGCGCGGGCTCGAGGCGTGGGAGATCGAGGCGGCGCTCTCGCCGTCGGTCGTCGCGGTCGGCTTCTCCGCCAATCCGACGACCATCGTCGACCTGCCGACCGCCGCTGCCGTGTGCCGCGCGCACGGCCTGCCGCTGATCGTCGATGCCGCGGCGCAGCTGCCGCCCAAGGAGAACCTGCGCCGCTTCATCGCCCTGGGCGCCGACCTGGTCGCCTTCTCGGGCGGCAAGGCGCTCGGCGGGCCGCAGGCTTCGGGCATCCTGGCCGGCCGGGGCGACCTGATCGGGTCGGCGCTGCTGCAGCAACTCGACATGGATGTGGCGCCCGACACCTGGGCGCCGCCGAAGCTGATCGACCGCGCCAACCTGCGGGGCGTGCCGCACCATGGCATCGGCCGCGGCTTCAAGGCGGGCAAGGAGGAGATCGTTGGTCTGTTGACCGCGCTCGACCGCTTCGTGACCGCGGACGATGCCGCCGCCAACGCCACGCTCGAAGCCCGGCTGCGGGCAATCGCCGCAGCGCTCGACGGCCACGACGTGACCCTCGTTCCGGCCGCGAAGACCGGCCGCGTGCCGGTGCTCGAGATCGCCGTGCCCGACGCGCTGGCGCTGAGCGCGCGGTTGCAGCGCGGCGATCCGCCGGTGCATTTGTCGGAGCGTCATGCCGCGCGCGGCGTGCTCACGCTCGACCCGCAGGTGCTGTTGCCGGAGCACGACGCACCGCTGGTTGCGGCGCTCGCGGCTGCGCTCCAGCCGAAGGGCGCGGCTTGACGAGTCGTTATCGTGGCGGCAGGGTGGCCGCCTCGGCGCAAAAAAGTAGCGATCAGCGGACGCGTACGTAACCGAACGACTGTCGGCGTTGTGTGGTTCGAGTCGGGTCCCGAGCTGCGTTAACCAAAAAATCGATCGAAAAACAGGGAGGATGTCCATGACGTCCCAGCGCCTATTGGCGATGATTTTTGCCGTGGGTCTCATTCCGGCAGCCGCGTCTGCCGCGGACCCGATCAAGATCGGCTATCCGATGCCTCTTTCTGGTCCCGCGTCGGTCTATGGCGTTCCGATCGTCAAGGGCGCCGAAATGGCCGTGCAGGAGATCAATGCCGCCGGCGGCGTCAAAGGCCAGAAGCTCGAGCTGCTGACGCGCGACAGCAAGGCCAGCGCCGACGAGGCGGTGAGGCTCGCGCGCGAGCTGATCATCAAGAACGGCGTCGACTTCCTGTCGGGGACGCTGACCTCGGCCGAGGCGCCGGCGGTCTCGACCATCGCCAAGGAGAACAAGATCGTCTTCGTCGCGCCGACCTCGAAGACGATCCAGCTGGTGTCGCCGAAGAACCTGCATCCCTATATCTTCCGCCTCGCCTCGAACACCGACATCGACGGCCGCACCGGCGCGTCGATCATCGCCAAGTGGAAGGACGTCAAGCGCGTCGCCACGATCGCGCCCGACTATGCCTACGGCCGCGACGCCGTCGGCGCCTTCGTCGAGTACATCAAGAAGGCGCGGCCCGACATCGAGATCGTCGACCAGCAATGGCCGAAGCTCGGCACGGCCGACTTCACGCCGTTCATCACCGCGCAGATGGGCAAGAAGCCGGACGCGGTGTTCTGCGACGTGTTCGGCGGCGACTTCGTCACCTTTGCCAAGCAGGCGGCGCCCCTCGGCTACTTCAAGGCGATCAACAACCGCCTGGTCGACGGTGGCGAGGTCGGCACGACGGATGCGGCCCTGGCGCTGGGCAAGGATTATCCCTACGGCATCTGGTCCGACACCTACGATCCGGTGATCTGGCCGGAGAACGAGCCGCCGGCACACAAGACCTACATCGAGAACCTGAAGAAGTTCACCAAGCAGGAGTACGCCTCCGGCTGGGCCATCATGGGCTACGCGTCGATCCTGGCGCTGAAGGCGGGTATCGAGAAGGCGGGCAGCACGAAGTCCGAGGCGGTCGCCAAGGCGATGCTCGGCCTCAGCTTCGACACGCCGATCGGCAAGCTCACCTTCGACGCCAAGACCCACGAGACCGCGATGGGCGAGTTCTGGGGCCAGATGGTGAAGGACGATCGCTATCCCTTCGCCATCATGAAGGACCCCAAGTACCTCTCGCAGGGGCCGTACACGCAGTAACGGCGCGCAGCGAAGCGGTTCCCGGGTGAGGGATCTGCAAACTCCAGGCACGACAGGTTGCCTCCCCCGAAACGGGGGGAGGGGCCATGTCCTTGCGGCGCTTCCGGTCGGGACGACACGAGAGGCTGGGCGATGACTGACTTGTCGTTCTTGTTCACGCAGTTCCTTGGCGGACTGACGACGGCGATGTTCCTGTTCCTGATCGCGTCGGGACTGTCGCTGGTGTTCGGCGTGATGCGCGTGCTGAACTTCGCGCATGGCTCGTTCTACATGCTGGGCGCCTACCTCGCCTGGCAGGCCGTGCAGTGGCTCTCGCCCCTGGTGGAGAGTTTCTGGCTGGCGGCGCTGTTCGCCGCGCTGGCGGTCGCGGTGCTGGGCGGCCTCGTCGAGAGGCTGCTGCTGCGCCACATGTACGGCAAGGAGGAGCTCTACCAGCTGCTGCTCACCTATGCGCTGGTCCTGATCCTCGGCGATGCGGCGAAAGCGATCTGGGGCACCCAGCAGCTCTCGGTGTCGCGTCCGCCGATCCTCGACGGCGCCATCGAGATGTTCGGCTCCATTCTACCCGTCTACAACCTTTTCATCATGCTGGCCGGCGTGGCGATCGCCCTCGGCGGCTGGCTGATCCTGGCGCGCAGCTCAGCCGGGCGCATGGTGCGGGCGGCGGCGCTCGACCGTGAGATGCTGGGCGCGCTCGGCGCCAATGTCGGCGCGCTCTACACCGGCATGTTCATGGCGAGCTCGTTCCTCGCCGGCCTCTCCGGCGCGCTGGTCACGCCGATCCAGAGCATCGTGCCGGGCATGGACGTCGAGGTCATCGTCGAGGCGTTCATCGTCGTGGTGATCGGCGGACTGGGCTCGTTCTGGGGCACGTTCTGGGGATCGCTGATCTACGGCCAGGTGCTGTCGTTCGGCATCCTCATCATGCCGAGCTTCTCGCTGTTCTCGGTGTTCGCCCTGATGGCGGTGATCCTGATCGTCCGTCCCTGGGGCCTGTTCGGAAAGCCGATGCGATGAAGACGAACGATCTCGCAAGCCGCATTCCCTGGACGCTGGTCGTCTTCCTCGCGGCCCTGGTCGTGCCGTGGCTCGGCTCGCGCTACGACATATTCCTCGCGACCCAGATCGCGATCAGCGGCCTGTTCGCCGTGAGCCTGAACCTCCTGCTCGGCACGACCGGGCTGGTCTCGTTCGGCCATGTCGCCTATTTCGGCATCGGCGCCTACGTCTGCGGCATCCTGATGAAGACCTACGAGATGCCGTTCTCTATCGCCCTGCCGGCGGCGGCATTGGGTGCCGCCTTCGCCTCGCTGGTGTTCGGCTTCTTCTGCGTGCGTCTCACGCGCATCTACTTCGCCATGCTGTCGCTCGCCTTCTCGCAGATCATCTGGGCGATCGCCTACAAGTGGAACGACGTCACCGGCGGCGACCAGGGCCTGCCGGACGTGCCCTATCCCGATCTCGACTGGATGAACTCGATCCCGCTGCTCGGCGACCTGCGGATCGCCGGCCAGTTCTACGTGGTGACCCTGGTGGTGGTCGGCCTGTCGCTGGCGGCGATGCGGCGGATCATCCATTCGCCGTTCGGCCGCATGTTGACGACGATCCGCGAGAATGCCGAACGGGCGTCGGCGATCGGTGTCGACGTGCGCCGCTACGAACTCGCCGCCTTCGTGGTTGCGGGCGGCTTTGCCGGCATCGCCGGCGCGCTGTTCGGCATCTTCAGCCGCGGCGTCTTCTCCGACTACGTCTTCTGGCCGAAATCGGCCGAAGTGATGATCATGACCATCTTGGGCGGCATCAATCACTTCTGGGGCCCGGTCGTCGGCGCGGGCACCCTGGTGCTCCTGAACCAGGAGACGACGTCCTACACCGAGTACTGGTCGTTCGTTCTCGGCACGATCCTGCTCGTCCTGCTGTTCGTCTTCCCCGGCGGCATCGTCGGCGGCCTGTCGGCCGGCTTTGCCTGGCTGCGGCGCAAGCGAAAGGGTGTCGGCAGTCCCGAGGTCGGCACTGCCGAGCCGACCCGCGTCGAGGTGAAGCGTGCTTGAGGTCAAGGGCCTGTCCAAGTCGTTCGGCGGCTTCCGCGCCGTCAGCGACGTCGACCTCGCGGTGGCCGAGGGTGAGATCGCCGCGGTGATCGGCCCGAACGGCGCCGGCAAGTCGACGCTGTTCAACCTCATCACCGGCCACCTGCAGCCGACCGCCGGCCGCGTCGTGGTCGACGGCCGCGACATCACCGGCGTGGCGCCCTTCAAGATCTGCGGCATGGGCCTGGGGCGCTCGTTCCAGCGCACCAACATCTTCCCCAAGCTCACCGTGCTCGAGAACGTGCAGGCGGCCTTCCTGATCCATCGCGGGCAGGGGCCGAACTTCTGGTCGCGCTCCGAGCGGCTCTATCGCGCCGACTGCGAGGCGCTGCTCGCCTCGATCGGCCTCGCCGGCCAGGCCAACACCACGGCCGGCACGCTATCCTACGGCAACCAGAAGCAGCTCGAGCTCGGCATCGCGCTCGCCAGCGATCCCAAGATCCTGCTGCTCGACGAGCCGACCGCCGGCATGTCGGCGAGCGAGACCCACGAATCGATCGCGCTGCTCGAGCGGATCGCGCACGAGCGCGGGTTGACCCTGCTGTTCACCGAGCACGACATGGCGGTGGTGTTCTCGATCGCCCAGAAGATCGCCGTGCTGCACCAGGGCCGCATCATCGCCCACGGCGACCCGGCGACGGTGCGGGCCGACGCCGAGGTCCGGCGCGTCTACCTGGGTGACCACGGATGAGCGCGCTGCTGGAGCTCCACGACGTTCATGCGGCCTATGGGCTGAGCCGCGTGCTGTTCGGCATCTCGCTCGAGGTCAACCCGGGCGAATGCGTCTGCCTGCTCGGCCGTAACGGCGTCGGCAAGACCACGACCATGCGCACGGTCATGGGACTGACGCCGCCCAGCACCGGCCGCGTCCGCTTCAAGTCGAACGACATCACCGGCTGGGCGCCCTATCGGGTCGCCCGCACCGGCATCGGCTTCGTGCCCGAGGATCGCCGCGTGTTCGCCGAGCTCTCGGTCTGGGAGAACCTCGACGTCGCGCGCCGGGCCGCCGCACGTCCCGGGCACTGGACGATCGAGTCAGTCACCGAGCTCTTCCCCGTGCTGGACGCGCTGCGCGACCGGCAGAGCGGATTCCTGTCCGGCGGCGAGCAGCAGATGCTGACGATCGCCCGCACGCTGATGGGCAATCCCGAGCTGCTGCTGCTGGACGAACCGTCGGAAGGCCTGGCGCCGCTGGTGGTCCAGGCGCTGCTGGCCAAGATCGGCGAGCTGAAGGCGCAGGGGCTGACGATCCTGCTGGCGGAGCAGGGGATCGAGTTCTCGCTGGCGCTGGCCGACCGCGTCTACGTGCTGGAGAAGGGGAGCGTGCGTTTTGCCGGTCCCTCCGCCGCCCTCAGGTCCGACCGCGCGCTGCTCGACAAGCTGCTGGCGCTATAGGGTTCCTGAGGGCTGGGGCGTCGCTCGATCCCGTGATCAGGGCGCAATATAGGCGTACCCCTTCGCCTGATAGGCCGCCAACGAGATCCACCCGTTGCCGACGACCTTGATGCCCGGGACGACGTTCTCCGGCTTCGTTCCCGCACCCCTTACGGCGATGCTGCACTGTTCGATGCCGTCGACGCCGGCAGCGGCGCTGAGCGCCTTGATCTTCGAGGCGATGGCG
>Ga0207702_10005050_pt1 | contig 11590 bp, 11 predicted proteins | sample KBSCornC62_FD_184302 | JGI IMG/M metagenome (GOLD analysis project Ga0207702, IMG submission 184302) | Corn rhizosphere microbial communities from Kellogg Biological Station, Michigan, USA - KBS Corn C6-2 (SPAdes) (version 2) | ecosystem: Host-associated > Plants > Roots > Rhizosphere > Soil ...
ATCCGGCAAGGATCAGCGCCGCGGCTCCCAGTACCGGCGGCAAAGCGGCGATGCCGGGGAAAGGCGTCAGCTCATTATAGCACAGGATCGGCAGGGCGATCAGGGCGATACCGGTGATTGCCGCCGCGTGCCGCAGCCAGGCCGGGCCGGCGCGAAAAGAATATAGAGCGAGCAGCGCGCCGGCCAGCAGCTCCCACAGGCGCGTCGGCAGCAGGAAGAAGGTCGCCGACGGCGCGATCGGCAGCAGCGCGAGATTGAGAACGAAGCTGACGAGTGCAACGACCAACAGGGCAGGGCCGCAGGCGCGGCGGAAATGGCGATGTCCGGCCGCGAGCAGCATCGGAAACAGCAGGTAGAATTGCTCCTCCACCGCCAGCGACCAGAGGTGCATCAGCGGGACCTGCCGGGCGTCGGGGGTGAAATAACCCGAGCCGACCCACAGGAAGAGATTCGACGCCGATACCGCCGATGCGGCGAGCGATTGCGAATAATGGATCAGCGCAGGGGGCAGCAGGATCAGCCAGGCAGCAAGCGTGGTCGCCGCGAACATCACGCCGAGCGCCGGTAGCAACCGGCGCACGCGGCGTTCGTAGAAACCGCCCAGCGAGAAGCGGCCGGTATCGAGATCGGCCCATAATCCGCGCGTGATCACGAAACCGGAGATGACGAAGAAGATGTCGACGCCGACGAAACCGCCGGGAAGTCCCGGTACGCCCAGATGGAACAGCAGCACCGGCAGGATCGCGAGCGCGCGAAGGCCGTCGATATCGGCGCGGTAGCCGGGCAGGACATGTGCCGCCGGCCGCGACGCGCCCCGCCGCCGCGAGTGGGCGCCGGCCAGGGGACGCGCCAGGGAGATCGGAAGGCCAGTCACGGCCCTGGCGATACCGGCACGCTGGTTGCCATCGCGCTAACAGGTGGCAGGCGACGCTACCTTTTGCGCCTTTGTGATGCCGTCAGTTGCCAAGCGGGTTGCTCCCGGTGCCGCAGTTGCTATAGACGCCGCCGACCGGCGGTCCTCTGGCGGGCGTGGCGGAACTGGTAGACGCGCTGGATTTAGGTTCCAGTATCGCAAGATGTGGGGGTTCGAGTCCCTTCGCCCGCACCAGTCCCCGCGCCTTTGGGGCGGGGTGGCCACCAAATGATTTTCCGGAAAGATGAAGGCCTGAAATGCAGACTGTCGAGACGTTGAACGAAGGGCTCAAGCGCGCCTACACGCTGACGATCACTGCCAAGGAGATCGACGCCAAGGTCGACGCCGAGGTGAAGCGCGTGGCCCCGCAGGTCCGCATGCCCGGCTTCCGCCCGGGCAAGGTGCCGGCCAACCTGGTCCGCAAGATGCACGGCGAGGCGCTGACCCAGGACGCGCTCAACGCCGCGATCCAGGAAGGCATCCAGACCCTGATCGGCAAGGAAAAGCTGCGTCCGGCGATGCAGCCCTCGGTCAAGCTCGAGAACGATTATGAAAAGGGCAAGGATGCCGAGCTCAAGGTCGAACTCGAAATCCTGCCTGACGTGCCCACGCCGGCGATCGACGCGATCAAGCTCGATCGCCTGACCGTTCCGGCCGGCGAGGAAGAGATCCAGGCGCAGCTCGAGAAGTTCGCCGCGCAGCAGAAGAATTGGGAAGATACCAAGGACAGCTACAAGGCCAAGCAGGGTGACCTAGTCACGCTCGACTTCGTCGGCAAGGACAAGAACGGCGTCGCGTTCGAGGGCGGCACCGGCACCGACATGGCGGTCGAGATCGGCTCCGGCCGGCTGATCCCCGGGTTCGAGGACCAGGTCGTCGGCGTCAAGGCGGGCGACGAGAAGACCATCAAGGTCACGTTCCCCGACGATTATCCCGCCGAGGAGTTGAAGGGCCAGCCGGCGACGTTCGACCTGACCGTCAAGTCGGTGAAGACCGCGGGCGAGACCAAGATCGACGACAGCCTGGCCAAATCGCTCGGCCTCAACGATCTCGAGCAGCTCAAGGGCTTGCTCAAGGGCCAGATCGAGCAGGAGCTCAACGGCCTGACTCGCACCCATATGAAGCGCAAGCTGCTCGACCAGCTCGCCGCCGGCCATGATTTCCCGGTGCCGCCGTCGATGGTCGCCGCCGAGTTCGACCAGATCTGGGAGCAGCTCAAGCACGAAGCGACGCACGAGCCCGATCCCGAGGCGGCGCTGGCCGAAATGGAAGCCGAGCGTGAGGATTACCAGGCGATCGCCGAACGCCGCGTGCGCCTCGGCCTGTTGCTGTCGGAAATCGGCCAGGCCAACGGCATCGAGGTCACCAACCAGGAAATGAGCCGGCTGATCAGCCAGGCGGCGATGCAATATTCGCCGCAGGACCAGCAGCGCTTCGTCGAATATATTCGCAACGAGCCGATGGCCGCCGCCCAGCTGCGCGCGCCGCTCTATGAGGACAAGGTCGTCGACTTCCTGTTCTCGACCGCGGACGTCACCGACCGTGAAGTAACGCGCGCCCAACTCGAGGAAGCGATCGAGTCGGAGGACGGCTTCGCGACCGGCACGCATCATCACGACCACGACAATCACAAGCCCAAGGCGAAGAAGGCCGCGGCCAAGAAGGCGCCCGCCGCCAAGGCGGACAAGGCTGACGCCGCCAAGGCTGAGGAGCCGGTGAAGAAGGCGGCGACCAAGAAGGCGCCGTCCAAGTCGGACGAGAAGGTCGAGGCGCCCGCCGACAAGCTTCAGGTCGAAGAGCCTGTCAAGAAGGCCGCGACCAAGAAGGCTCCGGCCGCCAAGGCGGAACCCGCCGAGGAAGCCCCTGCCAAGAAGCCGGCCGCGAAGAAGGCCCCGGCGAAGAAGTGACATTGTTATCCCTCTCCCCGTGTGGGAGAGGGTTGCGCAGACTTGGGTCGCGCCCTTGCGCGGCCCTAGTCGAAGCTGGGTGAGGGGTAGGCGGTCGCTCTCGCGACCGCGCGAAGCTGCGCTTCGCTTCCCCCTCATCCAACTACGACTAGCGAGCAAGCTCGCAAGTCTCCGTATCCTTCTCCCACAAGGGGAGAAGGTTTTGGGGGCGCCGGCCGGGATGACAGAACCACGTATCGCAGTCCTGCTGCCCTGCTATAACGAGGAAGCCGCGATCGCGCAGACGGTCGCCGGGTTCCGCGCGGCGCTGCCAAGCGCGGCGATCTACGTCTACGACAACAATTCGAAGGACCGTACGGTCGAGGTCGCACGCGCGGCCGGCGCGGTCGTGCGATCCGAGCGGATGCAGGGCAAGGGCAATGTCGTCCGCCGCATGTTCGCCGATGTCGATGCCGACATCTATGTGATGGCCGATGGCGACGCGACCTATGATGCCGAGGCCGCCCCGCAACTCGTCCGGCGGCTGATCGACGAGCAGCTCGACATGGTGGTCGGCAGCCGGGTGACCCAGCACGACGCCGCCTATCGCCGCGGGCACGTCATGGGCAACAGGCTGCTGACGGGTATGCTGGCCAAATTGTTCGGCCGGAGTTTCACCGATATTCTATCGGGTTACCGCGTCTTCTCGCGACGGTTCGTGAAGAGCTTCCCGGTGCTGTCGGGCGGGTTCGAGATCGAGACCGAGATCAGCGTCCACGCGCTCGAACTGCGCATGCCGGTCGGCGAGGTCGAGACGCGCTATTTCGCGCGGCCGGAGGGATCGGCGTCGAAACTGTCGACCTATTCAGACGGCTTCCGCATCCTCAACACGATCGTCACTTTGTACCGGATCGAGCGGCCGTTGCTGTTCTTCGGCGCGATCGGCGGCCTGCTCGCGTTCTTGGCGCTGGTGCTCGGCATCCCGCTGGCGATCACATACTACCATACGCATCTGGTGCCGCGTCTGCCGACGGCGATCATGGCGACAGGCCTGATCATTCTGGCGGCGTTGTGCTTCTTTGCGGGGCTGATCCTCGACACTGTGGTGCGGGGACGGCGCGAGGTGAGGCGGCTGGCCTATCTGGGGCATCCCGCGCCGGGCGGGTGAATCGGCTATCGGGTTTTGGGGTCCGACAGCGTTGGCCTCTCACTCAGCGGAGCGGTCACTCGAGCGACGCCATGCCGACCGTTCAATATGTGCTGCGCCAATCTCGACTTGGCAAGAGTCGCGTTCAGAGAACGATAAGATCATGATCGTCGCGCTCACATGACTTGAGATAGTTTGGTGTCAGATCGAGCGCTTTCCGCACAACATCTTGCGCGGAACTGGGCCAAGCTCGCAGGGCGCTGAGCAGGAAGCGTCGGCCAAGCAGAATTGTGCCTTTCCTGTCGCGAGCCACGAGGAACAGCTGGTCGCTCCCGCGGGCCATGGCAAAGAAACTGTCTGGATCGAAATTAAACTCGGGCTGGTCGATGTTACCATGCGAATCCATCTTGATGAAATCGCTCACGAAAGCGGATGTCCCGGAAGACCAAAACGGATATTGGCCATCTGAGCCCGAATGGGTCGAGACCACCCATTGAAATCGGCGTCCCCGTAGCGCGTCGCGCGAAACCTTGTCCGACAGATCAGGAGCAAGGAACAACATATTGCTACGCAGGACCTGTGGCGTGCTTTCGGAGAATGATGCGAAAAGAGTGACGCGGATAGGCAAGCCATCGCCGACATTGGCCTTCCATGTCACCTCGCCAAAAGAACTCTTACCGTGAACATCCACTTCAACCTGGGCCCTGATGGTTCCATCCGGCGAACTCGCGGTGCAATCCCATGTTGTCATAGGGGTCGGCGGGGTTGCGTCTTGTTGGATCGGCGCGACGGGACCGGCTCCGGCGAGCCCGCCAGCTAGGACGAGAATTTGCCACCGGTCCATCGATATTCCCCAAATTTATCGGTCCGTCTTGCTTAATTTAAAATCGGCAAGGTTGAATGCTGGTAAATGTTCGTCGTCGCGCAGCGTGACGCTGGCGGTGATTTCGTAACGATCGATGAGCGGCCAATTTTGGTCGTCACCTGAGCGATAAACGACGCTGACCGCCGGCTGACGTTATTCCAATGCTCAGAAATCGCTGATTCCGAACCGCGCGACGCCTTGGTTATGCCCCGGCGGATCGAGCACGCTGGTGTCGAGGTCGAGCGGCTGGCCGATCCAGTGGGCGAGCGTGGTATGGTCAGCGACATCGTCGTCGGTTAGCGGATGAACCAGGGCGCGCAGCCCGGTGGTTTCGATTGCGCGGGAAACCAGCGCGCCGCCGGCCGCCGAGAAGTGAATCTCGAACTGCGCGATCGGATGTGGGCCGACCGGGCCATCGGTCATTCGGCCGATAAACAGGATCGGTGCGACGTCGTCGACCATCATGTCGGCGAAGGTTGCCCGCAGCGCTTCGGCGGCAGAGCGTTCGGACGCATCGTAATAAATGTGCGCATGCCAGGGCGCATTGTCGTTCATCGCACGATCCCCAGCCGGATCAGGCTTTCGCCCGATGCGACGATCGCCTCTTCGTTGGACCGGAATTGCCAGCCCAGCACCTCGCGCGCCTTGGCGTTGCTCGCGGCGGAGCGGATGCCGACGCGCGGAGCTGCCTCCCGCGCCAGGGGATTGAACAGCGCCATCACCCGGATCAGCCAGTCGGGCATCTGGCGCAGTTTCGCCTTGGCCGCTTTCTCGCCCATTCCCTGCCGCAGGATCACCGACATGTCGTAGATCGACACCGGATCGCCGGCGACGGCGAGGAAGCGCTCGCCTTTCGCTTCCGGCGCGGTCATCGCCTTGATCTGCATCCCCGCCACGTCGCGCACGTCGACCACGCCGAAATAGAGCCGCGGCGCACCGGGCAGGCCACCTTCGAGCATGCGCTTGATGATCTCGATCGAGGTCGACAAATCCTCGTTGAGCACCGGGCCAAAGATGCCGACCGGATTGACCACCGCGAGTTCGAGACCGTTGCCTTCGCGCTCGATGAAGTCCCAGGCCGCGCGCTCGGCGAGCGTCTTGGATTTCATATAGGGCTGGACCGCCGGGCCATCGACGTTGGTCCAATCCGTTTCGGTATAAGCGGCGGCCTGGTCGCCATGGCCGTAACCGATCGCCGCGAAGGACGAGGTCAGGACGACGCGCTTGATCCCTGCGTCGCGCGCGGCGCGCAGGACCCTGAGCGTGCCGTCGACCGCGGGGCGGATCAGGTCGTTCTCGTCCTTGGGCTGGGCGAGCGGGAAGGGGGAGGCAACGTGCTGGACATAGTCGCATCCCGCGACGGCCTCGGCCCAGCCGGCATCCTGGTTGAGATCGGCGGCGACGAAGGTCAGCCGGTCGAGATTTTTCGCCCCGGCCTTCGCGAGCGTATCGCGCACCGCCGGCTCCCTGGCCAGCGACCGCACCGTCGTGCGCACGTCGTGCCCCGCCTCGAGCAATTGCAGGATGACGTGCCCGCCGACAAAGCCCGATCCACCCGTGACCAGAATGATGCTCATCGCAGCCCCTCCGTCTTATAGGAGAGACGTGGGCCTGCCGCGATGGCGATGCAAGACGCGGAAAATCGCGCCTCGCCGCCGTTCACCATTGCGCCCCCTTGCGCCCCGCCGGACGAGCGCCGATGTAGGGCGCAAGCAAAGCATAAGGACCCGAGAGACTTCGCATGCACAATCCCTTCGAAACCGGCCAATTCGCTCCTCCCGGCTTCCGCGTCGACCCCGTGACCGGCGGCCTCGTGCCGATCGTCATCGAGCAATCGAACCGCGGCGAGCGCAGCTTCGACATCTATTCGCGGCTGTTGCGCGAGCGGATCATTTTCCTGGTCGGCCCGGTCGAGGACCATATGGCCTCGCTGATCACCGCGCAGTTGCTGTTCCTCGAATCGGAGAATCCGAAGAAGGACATCTACATGTACATCAACTCGCCGGGCGGCGTCGTCACGGCGGGCATGGCGATCCACGACACGATGCAATATATTCGTCCGCGCGTCGGCACGGTGTGCATCGGGCAGGCGGCCTCGATGGGCAGCTTCCTGCTCGCAGCGGGCGAGCCCGGCATGCGGGTCGCGCTGACCAATGCGCGGATCATGATCCACCAGCCGTCGGGCGGGGCCCAGGGCATGGCGTCGGACATCGAGATCCAGGCCAAGGAAATCCTGCGCATCCGCGAGCGGATGAACAGCCTCTATTCCAAATATACCGGCCAGCCGCTCGACGTGATCGAGCGGTCGATGGACCGCGACAAGTTCCTGGAAGCAGATGAGGCCAAGGAATTCGGCCTGGTCGACGAAGTGTTCGACAAGCGTCCGGCGCCGGCCGACGACCAGGCACAGGCGGCTTGAGGTTGCGGCAGGGGCTGGGGAATGTTCATTCCGTTGCCCCTGCTGATTCTGGCGGGACTGGTCTTTCTGGTCCTGCTGGTGATGGCGATGCGGCCGCGCGGTCGCTCGGACGATTTGATGGCGGCGCCACGACCGCGCGTGCAGCGGGTGGCGGTTCCGGCCAGGCAAAAGCTGGAATTATCGAGCGAAACACGAATAGAGGTCGAACGATTGCTGGCCAATGGTCAGGTGATCAACGCGATCAAATTGGTCCGCGAAGCGACTGGATCGGGACTGAAAGAGGCCAAGGACGCGGTCGACGAAATGCGGCGATCCGTCCTGCCATCGCGGTAACGCGGTTAAGACGGCGTGATTTTTATTGTGGGTTTACGGTGGTGCGCTAACATATGCGCCCGAAAACGGTACGCGCCCGTATCCGCGCGCGACGAGGTGATTGAATGCCAAAGTTAGATGGCGGCGATTCGAAGAGCACACTTTATTGCTCGTTCTGCGGGAAATCGCAGCACGAAGTGAGGAAGCTCATCGCCGGCCCGACCGTGTTTATCTGCGACGAGTGCGTGGAGCTGTGCAACGACATCATCCGTGAGGAAACGAAGTCGGCATTGGTCTCCAAGAAGGACGGTGGCGTCCCCACGCCGCAGGAAATCTGCGACGTGCTCGACGATTACGTGATCGGCCAGAAGCAGGCCAAACGCGTGCTCTCGGTCGCGGTGCACAACCATTACAAGCGGCTCAACCACGGTGCCAAGGGTGCCGATGTCGAGCTCGCCAAGTCGAACATCCTGCTGGTCGGCCCGACCGGATGCGGCAAGACGCTGCTCGCGCAGACCTTGGCACGTATCCTCGACGTGCCGTTCACGATGGCCGACGCGACGACGCTGACCGAGGCCGGCTATGTCGGCGAGGATGTCGAGAACATCATCCTCAAGCTGCTCCAGGCGTCCGATTACAATGTCGAGCGGGCGCAGCGCGGCATCGTCTATATCGACGAGATCGACAAGATCAGCCGCAAGGCGGAGAATCCCTCGATCACCCGCGACGTGTCGGGCGAAGGCGTGCAGCAGGCTTTGCTCAAGCTGATGGAAGGCACGACCGCGAGCGTTCCGCCTCAAGGCGGCCGCAAGCATCCGCAGCAGGAATTCCTCCAGGTCGACACGACCAACATCCTGTTCATCTGCGGTGGCGCCTTCTCCGGCCTCGAAAAGATCATCGGCGACCGCCTGCAGGGCAAGTCGATCGGATTCGGCGCGCATGTCGCCGCGCCCGACGAGCGCCGCACCGGCGAAGTGCTGAAGTCGGTCGAGCCCGAGGATCTGCTGAAGTTCGGCCTGATCCCCGAATTCGTCGGTCGCCTGCCGGTGATCGCGACCTTGGAGGATCTCGACGAGCCGGCGCTGGTCAAGATCCTGTCCGAGCCGAAGAACGCCCTGGTCAAACAGTATCAAAAGCTGTTCGACATGGAGGACGTGAAGCTGGGCTTCACCGACGACGCGCTGTCGACGGTCGCGCGCAAGGCGATCGACCGCAAGACCGGCGCGCGCGGACTGCGCTCGATCCTCGAGGCCATCCTGCTCGACACGATGTTCGACTTGCCCGGCATGGACGGCGTCGACGAAGTGATGATCGACAAGGACGTGGTCGAGGGCCGCAAGGACCCGATCCGCGTCTATGCCAAGAAGGAAAAGGAAAAGGCCGGCGACGCCGCCTGATCCGACCGTGCGGTCCAGAGCCTGTGCTCCTGCGAAAGCAGGAGCACAGGGCTATTTGCCGTTCCGCTCTTGGCTCTAGGCTCCTGCTTGCGCAGGAGCACAAGCTCATTGGGGGAGGAGGGGCGATGCTCGACCTGAGACCGAATTGCGAATGCTGTGACCGCGACCTGCCGGCCGATAGCCCCGACGCACGCATCTGCACGTTCGAATGCACCTTCTGCGCGGCGTGCGTCGAGGGTGTGCTGGGTGGCATCTGTCCCAATTGCGGCGGGAATTTCGTGCCGCGGCCGATCCGCCCAGCGGCGATGCTCGAACGCTATCCGGCCTCGACCAAGCGCGTGCTCAAACCCGAAGGGTGCAAGGCGGCATGATCCGCGTCGCGACCAGGGCCGATCGCGATGCCGTCGCGGTGACGCTCGCGCGCGCCTTCGCCGACGACCCGGCGACCTCCTACATTTTCCCTGATCGCGCCGATCGCGTGAAGCGCTTGCCCAGGATGTTCCGACTGATCTTCGACGAGGATGCCGGCGGCATGCCGCTGGTGACCGGGAGCGGTGAAGCGGCGACCTTGTGGCGGCGGCCGGGACAAGCGGAGATCGGCAAGCTCGAGATGCTCAGGCAATTGTTCCCGTTGATCGGCGCCTTCGGGTCCTCGCTGGTGCGGGCGATGCGCGTGGGCGATGCGATCGACGCGCATCATCCATCGGGTACCTATTGGTATCTGCACATCGCCGGCGTCGATCCCGCGCATCAGGGCAAGGGGCTGGGCTCGGCGTCGATCCGCCAGGGGCTCGCCAGGGCGCGCGAGGACGGCATGCCAGCATTCCTCGAAACCGCGACGCCGCGCAATGTCAGTCTCTATCAGTCGCTCGGGTTCGAGGTGATCGACGAGTGGCACGTGCCCAAGGGCGGGCCCAAATTCTGGTCGATGTTGAATCCGAGGCCGTAGCACGCGTCGACATTCCCGCCGGATCTCCCCTCCCGCCTGCGGGAGGGGTTGGGGGAGGGCGTGTTTCCTCGCCGTATCGCCGGTTTCGACAGGCCCTCCCCTAGCCCCTCCCGCAAGCGGGAGGGGAATCAAGGGCGGACTAAAAAACCCCCGGCACGAACCTTTTCACCCGTGCCGCATAGTCGTCATAGGCCGCGCCGAATTGCGCCCTGAGGAGACGTTCCTCATGCGCCACGCGCATCCACGTCCCGAGTGCGTAGAGCGGCACGCCAAGGATCAGATTGCGCGTGTGACCGAACGCGATCGCCATCGCGATCATGAATCCGAACAGCGCGACATAGATCGGGTTGCGGACGACTGCGAAGGGTCCCGTCTGGACCAAGGTGTGATCGGTGCGCGTCCGCGCGACCAATGCCCAATTCTTGCCCATCGCGTAGGACGAGGCATCGAACAGCCACACCGCGCCAAGCATCAGCGCCAATATTATCACGGCCTCGACGATCGCCGTGACGGATAACGGGTCGAGCTCAACCCGGACCGGGCCGTATCCCGAAATGCCGATGCTGATCCCCTGTACCGCGATCCAAAGCCAGGTGATCGAGGCGCGCTGCGACAGGGGTGCGCTGCCGGCTTTTGCGGCGCGATGCCGCGCCGCCATCAACGCGACGAAAAAGGCCAGGAAACCGACCATGATCGCGGCGAGGCCGGGCAGGGCGACGGCGTCGTTCGGAAAAGCGTGCAGCATCGCGTGCGTTATGCTCTGACCGTGTTACATATGCAATACACTTATTGGCGTTTGCGTAACCCCGCCTGATAATCCTCTACGGCGCGCGATCGCTTCAGCACGCGCGCATAGGGGTCGACCACGACATGCGCGCTCGCCGGTGCGTCGATCGTCGCGGTGCCGTCGGGCATGTCGACTTTCATCAATTTATCGTCGACCAGGACTTCGATCGGCATCGGGAAAGGGAGATTGTCGGGCGTCAGCCAGAACAGGTTGAGCTTGTCGCCGCTCCGCGCCTCGACCAGTTCGGGCAGATCGGCCTTGCGCAGATAGACGTCGAAGAACCAGTCGAGATCCTTGCCGGTGACCTTTCTGACATCGTCCTCATAGTCGCGGGTCGAACCGAAGCGCGGCGTGAAATTGCCCGGTTTGGGATCGAGGCGGCCATAGACTTCGAGCCGGGTCACGTCCCAGAATTGCTTGTCGCCGATCAGCCAGCGCAAGGTGTGGAGCATCCACGCACCCTTGTAATAGATGTCGCCGCCGGGGCCGCCCTTGCTCGGCTCGTACACCTCTTCCTCGGTGATCCAGCGGCCGCGGGTGATCGGCACGGCGTTGACGATCTTGTTGCGCTGATCGTCCATCATCGTCGCGTAGCGGGCATAGCCCTCGCGCCACAGTCCATAAGCGGGCTGCATGTATTCGCCATAGCCTTCGTGGATCCAGTAATCGTCCCAATTGGCGGCGGTCACCTGGTTGCCGAACCATTCGTGGCTGAATTCATGCTGGAACAGCCAGTCGAAGCCCTCGGGCGCCTTTTTGTAGGCGTTGCCGTATGCGTTGATCGTCTGATGCTCCATGCCGAGATGCGGCGTCTCGACCACGCCAACCTTCTCGTCGCCGAACGGGTAGGGGCCGACATTGCTTTCGAAGAAATCGAGCGTGGGAGCGAATTCGGCGAACAGTCTTTTCGCATGT
>Ga0207702_10005056_pt1 | contig 11580 bp, 9 predicted proteins | sample KBSCornC62_FD_184302 | JGI IMG/M metagenome (GOLD analysis project Ga0207702, IMG submission 184302) | Corn rhizosphere microbial communities from Kellogg Biological Station, Michigan, USA - KBS Corn C6-2 (SPAdes) (version 2) | ecosystem: Host-associated > Plants > Roots > Rhizosphere > Soil ...
TTCATCACGCTGTTCTACGGCGGTGCATGGCTGGTGGGCACCTTCGTGCGCCGCCCCAGGCTGCGAGCGCTCCAGCTGGAGACCGAGGCAGCGAGCCTGGAAGCGGCACACCGAGCGGCGGCGCAGCGTGCGATCGAGGAGGAGCGCGCGCGCATTGCACGCGAACTCCACGACGTCGTCGCGCACAGCGTCAGCGTGATGGTTATCCAGACCGGCGGCGTCCGCCACAGCCTTGCTGTCAGCCAGACGCGCGAGCGGGAGGCGCTCGAGCGCGTGGAGCGCGTGGGGCGCGAGGCGCTCGACGAGCTGCGCCGGATGCTCGGCATTCTCCGCAGCTCCGACGAGCAGCCGTCACTGGCACCACAACCCGGTCTCAGCGACCTGGCCGCCCTGGCCGACCAGATGAAGACCGCCGGCCTGCCCGTCGACCTCCGCGTGACCGGCGGCGACGCGCTTCCTGCGGGAATCGGGCTGACGGTCTACCGGATCGTCCAGGAAGCGCTGACCAACGTCCTCAAGCACGCCGGGCCGGCGCGGGCGACGGTCACCGTCGCCGCAGGCGAGCGGTTGGTATTGGTTGAGGTGGTCGACGACGGGAACGGCTCGTCGCAGGGCCCAGGCTCAGGACACGGGCTGGTGGGAATGCGCGAGCGGGCCGCGATCTACAGCGGCACGCTGACCGCGGTCAAGCGGGACGGCGGCGGATTCGCGGTGCGAGCGGAACTGCCGCTGACAAACTCCGGGCCGGTGACGTGATGACCGCACGGGTGTTGATCGCCGACGACCAGGAAATGGTGCGAGCGGGGTTTCGGATGCTGCTCGACTCGCAACCGGACATCGAGGTGGTGGGCGAAGCCGGCAACGGGGAGGAGGCACTCGCCGTGGCGCGGCGCCAGCATCCCGACGTGGTGTTGATGGACGTCCGCATGCCGGTGCTGGACGGCATCGCCGCCACCCAGCAACTGATCAGCGACCCGTCGGTCGACACGCGTGTGCTGGTGCTGACGACCTTCGACCTCGACGAGTACGTGTACGGCGCGCTGCGGGCAGGAGCAAGCGGATTCCTGCTCAAGGATGCGCCGCCGGAGCAGCTGATCGACGGCATCCACACCGTCGCAGCCGGCGAGGCGCTGCTCGCGCCGTCGATCACCCAGCGCGTCATCCAGGCGTTCGTGTCGCTTCCGGCGAAGCCCCAACCGATGCCGGAGCTGGACGAGTTGACGGCCCGTGAACGCGAGGTGCTCGAGCTCCTCGGCCGGGGGCTCAGCAACGCCGAGATTGCCTCGCAGCTCGTGATCACCCAAACCACGACGAAGACCCACGTCGCCCGGGTGCTCGCCAAGCTGCGGCTACGCGACCGCGTCCACGCCGTCATCTACGCCTACGAGGTGGGAATCATCACGCCAGGCGAAACCGCAGGCGGCACCCGCCGATGATCACGCCGGAGTCCAGCTCGTTCGCAGGGTCGCGAGCAGGGTTTCGGGACCTGCAGCGTCGCTGGATCGCGACTCGAGTCCGATCAGGGCTATAAGCGGGAGCTGTGCCTCGGGTCCCGCGTCGATCAGGTCGGTGATCGTCGGGAGGATGCCCAGGAAGTGCTCGACCAGCGTGGGGTCGAACTGCGTTCCGAGCCCGCGGTCGAGGACCTCGGCCGCGTAGCCGACGCTGCGCCGAGGTCGGTACGACCGGTCGCTGGTCATGGCATCGAAGGCGTCGGCGATCGCGACGATGCGTCCCTCGAGGGGTATCTGCTTGGCAGTCAGCCCCGATGGGTAGCCGGTCCCATCGAAGCGCTCGTGGTGGGTCAGCGCGATCGTTGCCGCGAGTTCGAGCAGGTCGTCGCCGGAATCGGTGAGCAGAGCGTGGCCGATCGCGGGATGCCGCTCGAGCACGGCGCGTTCGGCGTCGGTGAGCGGTCCTGGCTTGTCCAGGATGCGGTCTGGTATCCCGATCTTCCCGATGTCGTGGAGACAGCTGGCCATCAGAATCGACTGGCTGCGATTGGTCGGTCTGCCGACGGCCTCCGCAAGCATGGCCGAGTACTGAGCGACTCGCTCCAGATGACCGACCAGGTGAGGGTGACGGACTTGCGCCGCGAGCGCGAGCCGATACATCGTCTCGCGTCGTGTCATCGTCACGAGCGACGCTTGGCGCGCGACCCGCCGCGATTCAATCGCGGAGGTGGATGCAACTTCGCTGAGGTTGTTCGGTGCCCGTGTGATCATGGTTGGTGTCTCGATGTGTCGGAGTGATCGTCGGTGGGCCGGCCCCTGGCGGGTGCCACGTTGCGCACCCGCCATGGGTGGGTCCAGGGTCTTCCAGGGCCGCATCGCTCCTGGGCATTCGCCCAGGTGTCAGCGGTTAGCGAATCAATCGCTGTTAGAGACCGACGTGGATCGGGAGGTCCCCGAGCACGGGCTGGGTGCTGCCGGTGTCCGGGGGGTGACCGGGTGCGCCGGGATCGGCGGTGACGGTGATCCCACCGCTACCGACGCCGACATGCACCTGGGTTCCCGTGCGCTTCTCGCCGATCCCGACGTTGATTCCGTCGCCGGATGTCGTTACGCCAACCGTGGCGCCTGCGACTGTAGCCGTCGCGCCCTGCGACGTATCGGATGTTCGGCCTCCAGCCGGCTGGCTACCTCCCGCATCTGCGGTGGCTCGGTGTATGCCCGTGCGCAGGTTCGCGGGGTAGCGGTGTCGTATCCGATCCGCAGGTAGCAGTGGCGTTGAGGCTGGATTCGAGAAAGCGCTGGTAGGCGGTCCCTGCGCGCCCTGCGCGCGTCCTTGCTTCTGGGTGCCTGGCGTGTGGTGCACCGGTCCCGGGTGGTGCTGGGCGCGGTGCCACCTGGTGGTCGCAGCGAGCGCTGCTGATGCGAACAACAGCAGCACGGCGACCACCGCATACACCAGGACCTGTTTCATCGTGACCCCCTTCTTCGTCGACGTTACCGTCGACATATTCATCGGGTGCACGATGCTTGCGGCACGAGCGAAACTTTGTTCGGGTATTGCCGGCGAGATGCGCGAATTGGCGAACGCGACATCCGGTTTCGGCTGCTGCTTCTTCACCGGCAGCATTGCGCGGACCACACCGCCGACGTCACGCTCGTCGATCAGTGGATGGCGGAGCTTCTCATGCCGGTGGACCTCGTAGACGTTTCGCCGTCCGACCCGCTTCCTGGTCAGGAACCCGACCTGGATCAGGTCCCGGAGCAGGATCTCCACCGCCCGTTCCGTGATCTCTACGCGTTCGGCGATGTCACGGATCCGCACCGCCGGATCGGCCGCGATCACACCCAGCACGAGTGCATGGTTGGTGAACAACAGGCACTTGCGGTCCCAGCTGAACGTCGTCATCGTCGACGGCCCGCCGTGTGGTGGCGCATGGCCGGCCTCCCCCCCGAGAGACCGGCCACCAACCCGCCGTGTGATGGAGCGGCCTTATCGCTCCAACGTCGCTGCCCGGACCTTTCCCTATCCCGGCGATCACGACAATCGCGGTTGCGCCACATTGCTCCGTTCATCGGCCCGTCCGGCTCCCGGGTGTTCCCCCCAGGGAGCATCGGACAGCGGCGAAACGCACGGCCGGTGTCCCCCGTTCGGGGTACGGCTAAGGGAATCCGGGGTCGAGTCGATAAAGCCCCTACACGCTCACCTGTGGTCAGGAACGGCCCGCAGGTTGCCGGCGACGCGAGCGCCGGTATCGCCGGGGAGGCGATCCCGATTAATAGTCGAACCGATCCAGTGGTGGATGTATCCGGCGCTCTCACGGATGATCACGGGCTTACCTGCGTGCTCGTCGACGACCACCCGGCGGTACTTGACGCCGTCAGCCGCTTCCTCGAGTCAAACGACGTCGCAGTGGTCGCTGCGCTGTCGAACGGCACCGCCGCGGTCGACGAGATCCAGCGGCTGCGGCCGGCCGTCGCCGTGGTCGACCTGCACCTCCCGGACATCGACGGCATCGAACTCGCTCGGCGAGTGATCGAAAACAGCGGCCGCGACACGGCCATCATCCTGTACACCGGTTACGGCGACGTGGCGCGGCTGACCGACGCTGTCGACGCGGGGATCAGCGGGTTCCTGGTCAAGGACGCGCCCCTCAGTGAGTTGATTCAAGCGATCCGGATGGTGTCCGGCGGCGCCCCTTACATCGATCCGACCCTGGCAACGCCGCTGCTCAGCGGGATGGGGTCAAAGCCGGCCGGCCTCACGGGTGACGAGCGTACGTTGATGCGGATGCTGGCCGACGGATTGACCACCGAGGACATCGCGTTGGCACTTTCGGCATCGCGAACAACGGCGCAGGCGCGCATCGCCGACGTCATGCGAAAGCTGAACGCCGACACACGCGCGCAGGCTGTGGGCGTCGCGATCCGGGAGGGATGGATCGTCTGATGAGCGTCGATTCCGCTGCCCAGCCCGCAACCACCCAGTCAACGATCGCGCGAGTCTGCGCGGGGCTGTTCGTCACCGGAGGCGGCATTGGCCTGGCATCGCTCGCCTTCCAGGGGTCCCCCGATCGTAATGAACGGGCGGTATTCCTGATCTCGGTGATCGCGATCGCGATCGCTGCGCTCACGACGCTCCGCGGCGCGCGCTTCCCGCTGTGGACGTTCGGCATGCTCGCGACCACCGGCACGGCCCTGGTCACTGCGGGGACGTACTACGTCGGCCACAGCGCCCACATCTACGCCTTCCTGTACCTGTGGGTGCTGATCTTCTCGGCGTACTTCTTCGGCATTCGTGCATTGCTGCTCCAGATCCTCGCGGTGGGCCTGGCGTTCGCCTGGATCCTCGACGCGCGGGCCCACCTGACACCGATGGTCTGGCTGATCCCGATCGGCACGATGATGGTGCCGGTGGTGCTGATCTACCTGCTGTCCCACAGGCTTGGCAGAGCGCTCTCAATCGCGACCGCGAGCGAGGAGGAGTCACACCACGCCGCCACCCGCCTCGGGGCGCTGATCGACGCAGCGCCGGTCGCCGTCATCGAAGTCGAGAACGACGGCCGCGTCGTTACCTGGAACCGCACAGCCGAGCACCTGTTCGGCCGCCCCGCAAGCGCCGTGCTCAACAACCCCTTGCCGCCGGAAGTCACATTCCAGATCGCTGATTCAGGCGGTCAATCAACCCGGCCAAGTTGGACGATCCGCCACTCCGATGGCTCAGAACGGATCGTCGCGTTCAGCGCATCGGTGCTCAGAGACCCGGCCGGCAATGAGACCGGAAGCATGATAATCGCTGTCGATGTGACCGAAAGGCGCCGCCTCGAACAGAAGCTCCGTGAAACGCAGAAAATGGAGGCGATTGGCCGTCTGGCGGCCGGCGTTGCCCACGACTTCAACAACATCCTGCTGGCGATCAGAAGCTACAACTGGCTGCTGGGACAATCACGAGACCCCCAGGCGCCCGAACACATCCACAGCGTCACCCAGATCGATCGCTCCATCGATCGGGCAGCCACCCTCACCCGACAGCTGCTCGTCTTCGGACAGCCCGAACTGAGACGCGTCGAGGTCATCGACCTTGCAGAAACCGTGCTTGGCATGCGCGACCTGCTGCGCACCCTCATCCCCGAGGACGTCGATCTCGAGATCGGCGTCGACCGCGCGCCAATCCCGGTGAAGGCGGATCGCAGCCAGGTCGAACAGGTACTCCTCAACCTCGCGGTCAACAGTCGCGACGCGATGGCCGACGGCGGGCTGTTGTCGATCAACGTCGGCGTCGAATACGACGAGATGACCGAATCGGTCGTGCTCCAGGTCACCGACACCGGCCGCGGAATCGATCCAGAGCATCTCCGACATATATTCGAACCGTTCTACACAACCAAGCCCGACCGAGATGGAGCAGGATTCGGCCTCGCCACGGTCTATGGCATCGTCACCGCCAGCCGCGGCACGATCGACGTCGCGAGCCGGCCCGGCCGTGGTACGACGATCACGATCCGCCTGCTGCTGGCCGCGGAAGAGCCCGAGCCACGAGCGCTGCAACCGAAGGGCGACGGTCGCGGAAGCGAGACGATCCTGCTCGTCGAAGACGACACTCGCGTACGCGAACCGCTGCAGCTGGCGCTCGAACGGCACGGCTATCGGGTCGTGGCCGCATCAAACGGCGATGATGCGCTCGGGGCATTCGCATCGGCCGAGCCCCGCATCGACCTGGTCGTGACAGACGTCGTGATGCCGTACATGAGCGGTCCCCAGCTGGTTGACGAGCTGCGCCAGACCCATCCCGGCCTGCCCGTGCTCTACGTCTCCGGCTACCCCGAGCGCTCCCTCGAGCTCCTGAACGAGCGTGGCGAGGAGGGCGCCTGGGCGCTGCTACAGAAGCCATTCACACCCAGCCAGCTGGCACAGGAGATCCGGCGGCGGCTCGACACCCGTTCGGCCGCTTAAGCGCTGATACGCAGCTCGCAGCGGGTGCGAGCCCGGAGCGTGTCAATCGCCGGTGATGCTGACTTCGCTTCCCTGCCGAACCACCAGCAGGTGATCGACGTTTTCGACCAGCGCCGCCAACGGCTGCTCAGGCAGGAGACCGCCGCGGCCGGAGGCGATCTCGTCGAGCGCCTCTGGCACCGTCATCGAGTCGCGATGTGGGCGAGTGCTGAGAAGCGCGTCGAACACGTCGACCACCGCCACCACACCCGCCTCCACGGGAATCGCGTCGCCGGAGAGGCCGTACGGATAGCCCGTCCCATCCACCCGCTCGTGGTGCGCGAGGGCGATCGTCGCCGCCATCTCGAGCAACGGGTCATCCGACCCTGCCAGCATCTCGTGGCCGATCAGCGCGTGGCGCTGCATCACGCGCCGTTCGTCGTCGGTCAGCGGCCCCCGTTTCAGGAGCACCTGGTCGGGGATTGCGATCTTGCCGACATCGTGCAGCGTGGCGGCAGCCCCCACCAGCTCGGCTCGCTCCGGCTCCCATCCCATGTGCGCGGTCAGGGCCTTCACCATTGCGCCCACCCGGCCCAGGTGACCGCCCATCCCCGGTATGCGACATTCGGCCGCGAATGCAAGCCGGGTGAGCATGTCGCGTCGAGCGTCGGCGAGCGATGAGTTGACCTCGCTCAGTGCGATCCGCAGATGCGCGACGTCCTCCTCCAACCGCGAATGCGTGACCTGCGATTCGACACGCGAGCGCAGCTGCCGAAGCGCGGTTGATACCGCGATCACCAGCTCCTCAGCACGAAACGGCTTGGCCAGGAACGTATCGGCGCCCGACTCGAACGCAGCGTCCGCGGTGCGTAGATCGCCCCATCCACTCATCATCACCACGCCCACCTCGGGGTGGTCGCAGGCGATCTCCTGAGCGAGCGACAGCCCCGACTCGCTCGGTAACCGCACGTCACACACCACCAGATTGACGCCACCCTGGCGCAGCCGGCGACGGGCGTCTTCGGTATCACTGGCCAGCACTGTCCGATAGCCTTGCTGCCGAAGCACTTGGGACACACTCGAGGCAGCCGCCGGATCGTCATCAACCACGAGGATGCCCACGCAAATGGACTCCCTCCAGACCTGTCTCTTTTCCCGCGTTACAGACACGTTCTCTCCCGGATGTAGCACGAAATCAGTTACGACAAGACTTGGATCGGCACTCCCAGTCGCAACCCCAAGCGTTCGGCGCCAGAACCCCCCGGGCCGACACCCAGCACGCGCATTTTGTGCGGCCGCGCTCCCCCGGACGAGTGGCTCGATCGAGCGAAACGCAGGCTCCGAGCTGCACGACTGGGGATCCGGCCACGAGCGTTGCAACCGATCATCTCAGTAGCCGAATCGGCGGGAGGCTCCTTAGGCGGCTGACTCCCGGATGAATCGGTAGTAGGGCATTCAGGGGCGGCCGGCCAGACTTGGCGGGGGAAGACGCCGGCCGCCCGATGCCTCACACCACTACGACGCACCTCCGACACAATTGGGCGGCGCGGTGTCGCCGGGACCATGATGCCCGCATGCGACGCGGAGGGATGTGAGCGGGTGAGCCGCTACGTGGTGGCTCTCGAGGAGACCGACCGTGCGCAGGTCGCGCTGGTCGGCGGCAAGGCGGCCCATCTGGGCGAGCTCTCGGGCGTCGAGGGCATCCGCGTGCCGGCCGGCTTCTGCGTCACGACGGAGGCGTTTCGCCGCATGCTGGCGGACGCGCCGTCGTTCCCTGCTCGGCTGGACGCCCTGTCGGCCGTCCAGCCGTATGACCGCGACGCGATCCGCTCGATCAGCGCCGATGTCCGCGAGACGATCGAACGGACCGCGATTCCCGACGATGTGGTGGACGCGATCACCCGCCGGCTCACCCAGTTCGGCGACAACGTCGCCTACGCCGTGCGCTCCAGCGCGACGGCGGAGGACCTGCCGTCCGCGTCCTTCGCGGGGCAGCAGGACACGTACCTGAACGTCGTGGGACCGGCCGCCATCCTGCAGCACGTCAGCCGGTGCTGGGCTTCGCTGTTCACGGAGCGGGCGGTCACCTACCGCCTGCGGGGCGACATCGACCACCGGCACGTCTCCATGGCCGTGGTCATCCAGCACATGGTGCTCGCGGAGGCAGCGGGCGTGCTGTTCACGGCCGACCCTGTCACCTGCAACCGCACGGTCTCCTCCGTGGAGGCCAGCCTCGGCCTCGGCGAGGCACTGGTCTCAGGCCGCGTGCGCCCCGACGTCTACAAGGTGCGCGGCGGCCAGGTCGTCGAGCGGACGATCTCGGCCAAGCGGCTCGCCATCGACGCCGCGCAGGCGGTGGAGCTGGCCCGGCTGGGCAGGTGGATCGAGGCGCACTTCGGCTGGCCCCAGGACATCGAGTGGTGCCTCGCGGACGGCGAGCTCTTCGTGGTGCAGAGCCGGCCGATCACCACGCTGTTTCCGATCCCGCCGGCCCCCGACGACACCAACCGCGTGTACGTCTCGGTCGGCCACCAGCAGATGATGACCGACCCCATGAAGCCGCTCGGGCTCGCCATGTGGCAGCTCACCACCCCGCGGCCCATGGGCATCGCCGGGGGCAGGCTGTTCGTCGACGTCACCCCGATCCTGGCCACGCCCGCAAGCCGGGCAACCCTGCTCGACCTGTTCGGCAAGGGCGATCCACTGCTGCGGGATGCGCTGGAGACCGTGATCGAGCGTGACGACTTCCTGCCCGCCCCGCCCGAAGGCCCCGGCCCTGCGCTGCCCGCTGCCGCCGCCCCTGCCGAGCCGATCGAGCCCGACCCGGCCAGGGTCACCGAGCTGATCGCAGAGACCCAGGCATCGCTCGCGCGCGTGCGGCACGACGTCCGCGGCAGATCCGGGCCGGAGCTGTTCGAGTTCATCCTCGCCGACCTGCAGGAGCTGAGGCGCCTGCTGTTCGATCCGCGCAGCCACCAGACCTTCATGGCGGCGATGGATTCTGTCTGGTGGCTGAACGACCGGCTCGAGGACTGGCTGGGCGAGAAGAACGCCGCCGACAAGCTCTCGCAGTCGGTCCCGAACAACGTCACCTCCGAGATGGGGCTGGCGCTCCTGGACGTTGCCGACGTGATCCGCCCGCACCCGCAGCTGGTCGAGTTCCTCGAGCAGGTCGGCGATGACGACGGCTTCCTGGACGAGCTGGCGACGATCGACGGCGGGCCTGCGGCGCGCGACGCGATCGAGGCCTACCTCAAGCGCTACGGGATGCGCTGCACCGGCGAGGTGGACATCACCAGGCCGCGCTGGAGCGAGCGGCCTTCCACGCTGGTGCCGCTGATCCTCGGCAACGTCAGGAGCTTCGAGCTCGGCGCGGGCAGGCGTCGCTTCGAGCAGGGTCGCAAGGAGGCCGCCGAAAAGGAGCGGGAGCTGCTGGAGCGCCTGCGGGCGCTGCCGGACGGAGAGCAGAAGGCCCGCGAGGCGAAGCGCAGGATCGACCTCGTGCGGACGTTCATGGGGTACCGCGAGTATCCGAAGTACGGCATGATCAGCCGCTACTTCATCTACAAACGGGCGCTGCTGCGAGAGGCCGAGCGCCTCGTGGGCGCCGGCGTGCTCCGTGAGAAGGAGGACATCTTCTACCTCACGTTCGAGGAGCTCCACGACGTTGCGCGCACGAACCAGGTGGACTACCAGCTGATCGACGAGCGCGAGCAGGCGTTCCGCTCGTACGCCGCGCTCACGCCGCCGCGCGTGCTGACCTCGGACGGCGAGTGCATCATGGGGAGCCACCGGCGGGACGACCTGCCGCCCGACGCGCTGGTGGGCCTTCCGGCCTCAGCCGGCACCGTCGAGGGCCGGGCCCGCGTCGTCCTCGACCTGGCGGACGCCGACCTCGAGGCCGGCGACATACTGGTCACCGCCTACACCGACCCCAGCTGGACGCCCGCCTTCGTCGCTGCGAGCGGCCTCGTGACCGAGGTGGGAGGCCTGATGACCCACGGCTCCGTGATCGCGCGCGAGTACGGCCTGCCTGCGGTCGTCGGCGTGGACAACGCCACCCGGCGGATCCGTGATGGGCAGCGCATCCGCCTGCACGCCACCGAGGGCTACGTCGAGATCCTAGAGGAAGAACCGCAATAGTCGTTCGGGGCGAAGGGCTAACCGCCAATCACTCGGACGAGTGACCTGCGCCGATTCGGCAGGGCCGATCATGGCCCCATGACAACGACGCAACAGGCCTTCTTTTTCGGCGCGCTCATCTCAGCGGTGGTGTGCGCAGCGATCGCCAGCCACAAGAACCGCAGCACCGTCGTTTGGGCGCTGCTCGGCTTCCTGTTCGGCGTGATCCCGGTGATCATCTGCGCGGTGCTGCCAAGCCGCCGAACCAGCTACTGACACCACGCCAGAAACCAGGTCGGTGCGGCGAGTCTGCGATATGGCTGTGCGCGTGGGTCGGTGCCAACGGCTTCGCTGGATTCGGGTCTAACCGACATCTGTGCCCTCACCGAAACCAGCTAACGCGGCGGGCTGGTTGAGCGGATCGTTACCTCACGTGTGACTACGCCGTCAGCGATGACAAAGCCGCGGCGCCCCGGCATCGGCGCACACCTCGACTACTGGGCACTCAAGAACGTCGGCCCGGTGGTCGATGCACTTGGCTATGTACGACGTGGAAGGTACTGACCCCACGAGAGCGGTCGCGAGCCAGATCCAACAGTTCCGCCGCCGCCCACTCCTGATCGGAGCGGCCATCCTCGCCATCGTTTGCTACGGCGCGTGGTACATGACCGGAGGAAGCGCCACGGGAAGCGTCCGCGAAGCCGAAGCAGCCATCCGCGCGAACCCCTTCCCCGGCAACGCTACACACCCCGACGTCATCACGGTTCAATGCACCCAGGACGGGCAGCCATTCTTCGCCCGCTTGCAGAACCTGATTCACCCCGTGAACAGCGCTGGGCAACACGGCAACACCGACGGCCCCAACACCACCTACACCTGCGCCGGTACCACCACCGCCGGCCAGCCCGCCTACTGGTGCGTCAGCTTCGCGCCCCGGGACAGCTCGTAAACGGGGCCACCGACCGTCGCGGCCAGATTCGCGAACCAGTCCTGCTCCTGACGTAGCAAGGGCGCTCTGAATGGGTTGGCCGGAGCGTCCGACCGCGCTGCTCGCAGACGGGGCCTAACGAGCCGG
>Ga0207702_10005058_pt1 | contig 11577 bp, 7 predicted proteins | sample KBSCornC62_FD_184302 | JGI IMG/M metagenome (GOLD analysis project Ga0207702, IMG submission 184302) | Corn rhizosphere microbial communities from Kellogg Biological Station, Michigan, USA - KBS Corn C6-2 (SPAdes) (version 2) | ecosystem: Host-associated > Plants > Roots > Rhizosphere > Soil ...
CTCAGGCTGTCCTGGTATGTGAACTTCAGCGGGACATTTTTGCCATTTTTTACAATTGCGATATTGTTAATATCCATGTATTTAGCGTCGAATCTAAGGGAATCTGTCGGATAAAAATGAGGATGAAGAGTTACCCATTCCTTGCCGTACATAAAGCGTTTTTTGTAATCAAAGCGAACATCAAGCTTGGTGTGCACCAGGTCATTGACCTTTGGAGGCGCGGCCCGGTATATCTTCATTGCCGGGTCTTCGGCCTTTGGCGCGGGCGCCTGGGCGCAAACGGTTGTAACGGCCAGCGCGCTGACGATACATGAACAGATAATTGACGAGAGTGGTTTAATTGCTATCATAAGTTTTTTTATTGAGTGTATATTTTTCCCTCCTTCATTACAAAGGATACGTTTTTCATATTTTTTATATCCCCGATCGGGTCGCCGTCAACCGCGATAATGTCCGCGAGCTTTCCTTTGCTGATACTGCCCGTTTTATCGCTGATGCCCAGCAGATCGGCAGCGCTGGTGGTTGCAGCTTTTATGGCCTCCATCGGCGGCATGCCTGCTTCAACCATATAACCAAATTCCAGATAATTTTTACCGTGTGCATAAACCCCGGCATCGGTTCCAAATGCAATTTTCACGCCTGCTTTGTACGCTTTTGCGAAAGTTTGCTGTATCTGAGTCCCCACCTCCATTGCCTTGCGGGCAATAACCGGGGGGAAATACCCTTTTATTCTTGCTGAATCGGCTACTGATTTACCGGCAATAATAGTAGGAACCAGGTAGGTGCCGTACTTTTTGGCCAGTTCCATATCTTCCTCATTCATAAAAGTACCGTGCTCTATCGAAGTTACGCCGCCCAGTATGGCCCTGCGGATGCCTTCGGCGCCATGCGCATGGCAGGCCACCCTTAACCCGTAGTCTTTGGCCGTTTCAACAACGGCTTTTATTTCGTCGATGGTAAACTCCGCACCTGACCCATTTTCACTCAGGTCCAGCACCCCACCGGTCGAGGCAATTTTTATAACATCCGATCCCCGTTTTATTTGCAGGCGCACCGCTTTTATCAGTTCATCCCTTCCGTCGGCAACGCCATCATCAGGGCCCATCTTGTGGTTGAACGCATCGTCCCTGAAACCAACAGAACTATCCATGTGGCCGCCGCTGGCCGATATAGCACGACCCGCCGTAATAATGCGCGGTCCGTCAACCAGGCCACGCTGAACAGCCCTTCTCAGACTGATATTCACACCCGTTCCGCCGAGATCGCGAACGGTTGTAAAGCCGGCCAGCAACGTTTTTTTTGCATACACACTAGCTTGATAGGCAATATCGGCATCCGTCAGGGTGAAACCTTCTAAAAGCGAGTTCTTGCTGCCTTGTTCTTCGAGGTGAACGTGGCAATCGATCAAACCGGGCATCACTGTTTTATCTTTTAGAAAGACGACCCTGTCGCCGGCATCCCCGGCAAAATACCCTTGTCTGATATCGGTGATCGTGTTGCCTTCAACAATTATAGTAACCTCTTTTTGTTCGGTATTTGAAATACCGTCTATCAGTTTACCACACTGGATATAGGTTTTTTGCGCGAAGGCGGTGGTCGAAATAAAAAAAATAAGAAGCAAGTAAAGTTTCTTTACCATAGATTTAGTACTAAAAGGTCAGTTAATTAAAAACTAAATTATAAAGATTTTAATTATAAAACCTATGATGAAGAATAAACCCGGTTTGTTACACTAAGTATGGTTTATTTTTTTTCCGGATTCAGCAATTGTGGTCAAACCGTACGCCCGGCGTTCGTATTCGTACACCGGGCTATTCATACGGCAAGCTTTATTTAGCTGATAACAAACGGCTTATAAAAACGGCATGTTTTATGGAAGATGTTTACCCGGTTATTATTAAAAAAAGAGTTTATGATAAGGAATTATTTAAAGATAGCGTGGCGTAACCTTGTAAAAAACAAAGCGCACACATTTATTAATATAGCAGGCCTTTCGGTTGGCCTTGCCTGCAGCCTGTTAATTTTGCTGTGGGTGCAAAGCGAACTGGCGGTTGATGCTTTTCACAAAAACGGCCCCAACTTGTACCGGGTTTATGAACGCCAGTACCTTGATCATAAAGTTAACGGGCAATATTTCACGCCCGGCTTATTGGCTGCCGAGTTAAAAAAAACGATCCCCGAGGTTCAATATTCTGCAGCCACGAGCTTTGGCTTCGATGCGGAGCATACCTTTAGAGTTGGCGATAAGATAATAAAATTGAGCGGCACATCTGCCGGGGCCGATTTCTTTAAGATGTTCAGTTACCCGATATTGAAGGGCAATGCCGAAACTGCGCTCAGTAATCCGTCGGGCATTGCCATATCGCAAAAGATGGCCGGGGATTTTTTTGGCAGCCCCGAGGCCGCCGTGGGGAAAATTGTAAGGTATGATAACCAAAAGGATTTTATAGTAACCTCAGTTTTTGCAAACATCAGCGCCAATTCCTCGCAAAAATTTGATTTCCTTTTAAATTGGGATACGTTCCTGAATGATCATCCATGGTCGAGGCAATGGGACAGTAACGGGCCGGAGACATTCCTTCAGCTGCGCCCCGATGCAAACCCTGCCCTGGTTGAAAAGAAGATCGCCCGTTTCGTACAAAATATGGATAAATCTGAGAAAGAAGGAACCTTTACCCAGGAATTAGCCTTACAGCGTTTTGACGAGCGGTATCTTCACGGAAATTTTAAAGAGGGCAGAATTGAGGGCGGAAGAATTGAATATGTGCGGTTATTCAGCATTGTAGCCGTATTTATCCTGCTGATAGCGTGTATTAATTTCATGAACCTCACCACCGCGCGCTCTGTAAAAAGAGCCAGGGAAATAGGTATCCGTAAGGTGGTTGGGGCTGTGAAAGGCGTTTTAATCAAACAGTTCATCGGCGAATCGTTACTGCTCACCACCATGGCAGTTGTCGCTTCGCTGGTGATCCTGGCCGGTATGCTCCCGCTGTTTAATCAGATCACTCAAAAACAAATAGAACTGCCCTTTTACCAGCCGGCTTTCTGGCTGCAGTTAGCAGGCCTTACGCTGGTAACCGGCGTAATTTCCGGGAGCTATCCGGCGTTGTTCCTGTCGTCATTCAATCCTATAAAAGTATTAAAAGGAACTATGAAGGCAGACACAGGTACAACCCTATTGCGTAAAGGCCTGGTTGTGTTTCAATTTGTGTTGTCTGTTGTGCTGATAATCGCTACAATCATTGTTTCAAGGCAGATCAGCTACATGCAATCCATCAACCTGGGGTATGACCGGGAGAACCTGGTGTACGTACCGCTTGAAGGTAACTTAGGCCCCAATTATGAAATATTCAAGAACGAGGCGCTTAAAATGCCGGGTATAAAATCCATTACACGTACAGATAATCAGCCAACTAACATTGTTCCAAGTACTATCGGGATACAGTGGGAGGGAAAGGATCCGAACACTAAAGTATCATTTGCGGATGCTTCCGTTGGGTTTGATTATATCCGTACAATGAAATTGGAACTGGCCGCCGGCCGGGATTTTTCAAGAGATTTTCCATCGGATTCCGTGGGATATATCCTCAACGAAGCTGCCGTAAAAAGAATTGGATACGCCGACCCAATAGGCAGACCCCTTGCCATGTGGGGGCAAAAGGGAAAGATAATCGGCGTGGTCAGGGACTTTCATTTTAGCTCTTTGCATGATCAAATTAAACCACTAGTTCTCCGTTACGGCGAAAAAGACAATGGCGGGTATGCTTTGGTAAGGACCATGCCCGGAAAAACCAAAGGTGCCTTGCTTAGTCTCGAAACCCTCGATAAACAGTTGAATCCTAATTTTGAGTTCAGCTATACTTTTTCGGACGAAGAATACCGCAAACTGTACAGCAGCGAGCAAATCGTAAGCAAGCTCTCCAATTCGTTTGCTTTCCTGGCGATCTTCATTTCATGTCTGGGTTTATTAGGCCTGGCAATGTTTACGGCAGAGCGGCGCGTGAAGGAGATCGGTATCCGCAAGGTATTGGGAGCAAGTGTAACATCCCTGTTTGCGTTATTATCTGCTGAGTTTTTGTGGCTGGTATTTATTGCCATGGTAATTGCCACGCCAATTGCGTGGTATGCAATGAATGGCTGGCTACGTGGCTTTGCGTACCATGCGCCGGTACAATGGTGGGTATTTGCTCTTGCAGGTGGATTAACGATCGTGATTGCCCTGGCGACGGTAAGTTTCCAGGCCATTAAAGCCGCCCTTATAAATCCGATTAAAAGTTTGCGTTCGGAATAGGAAGTCCGAAAGAAAACGCTCTTTCAGGCCAGTGGCCCAATGACTAATGACCAATGAACTAATAAATTTAATATAACAACCCTATTTAACAATGTTCCGCATTATTTTCCGGATCTTTATGCAGGTGGGCATAGTAATCCGGTCACCATTGGTTCCAGCGGCGGCAGGCACATACGTGAAAATAATCCCGGTGATCTTTTTACTGCGGTTTATCCAGGGGTGGCTGCCGAAGGCGCCAGGGCTGCTGCCCTCTATCAATGAATCGCCGGGGCTGGTAATGTCGCGCCAGCTGCCAACGCCGTAATAATTATTAAGAGGCAACAATGATTTTGGGTAGGGACTGTAAGCTATTGGCGTATTGCTGGTTTCGCCTTGCTCCATTGCCGCTATCGCCGCCGGGCTTAAAACCTTCAAACCGGTTAACGACACGCCGTTATTCATTATCATATATAAAAAGCGCGAATAATCTCTCGCGCAACTGTATGCACCGCCTGCTATCTGCGGGTTTAACCCCAGGCCATAGTTAGTGGCCGCCATACCGCTTGGTATCGCTATATTTTCCCTAAAGATATTTTCCCATTTTTTTGCGGTAACAACTTCGCAAATACGGCCAGCCACCTGCATGCTCACGTTGCCAAAATCAAACTGGCTTCCCGGCCGGGCTATCAGCGCTACATTTTTCGCGATAGAATCGGCACATTGGCTCAGCGTCATATCGGGATTATCTTCATAGTCCTGTACCGAGGCGCCAGGAAAGCCCGAGGTATGCGAAAACAGCTGGGCGATGGTGATATTACCCTTATGGTATTGGGAAAAAGCAGGTAAAAACCTGCCCACGGTATCGGTAAGCTTTAGTTTCCCGGCATCAACCAGGCTCATTAAAACGGCGCCCGACAGCCATTTGGAGCACGAAGCAATCGGCACAACAGTACTGTCTTTGTAGCCGCCATAGCTTTTACTATAAACAACCTTGCCATTTACGCTAATGAGCGCATAACACTTGCTGGCAAACCTAAGGGGGACTGAATCATCTAAAACCTTGTCGATGGCCATAAAAGGCGTCACTGCCGGCGCGGGAAGCGGCGAGGTGCTTTTTGTACAAGAGTTGAGTAATAATACGGCAATTGCCGTAAAAAATATTGTGCGCCTCATAGTAGATGACAAGTTTGTTTAAAACAGGCTTTATACGCGTTGTCATAAAAAAAGTTGTATGGGCGTCCTGAAGGCGATGGCCGCTGTATTGTAATTAAGTGTTTAGGCTATTGCCTCTATGACGTTTTGAGTAGTTTAGGCTCCATCCAGTTATGCGTTATTTTACAAAAACTGGCCACCCGCACCGTCAAATGGCGGTTAATGCCGATAATTTGATGTTACATAATGATTGACAGAAACCATACCAGTCCGCAGCCAGGATGGTGCAGAAGTTCACAGCAGAAACCGAAACAGGTTAACAGGCTTGTGGGCACAATGCCCTACAAGCCTGTTAACACCCCTCACCTTGTCCCGGTGGCAAATGACTGTTATTATACAGCCAAATATCGTTAATTACTGACCTATACTTTTAAGTCGCCCCATCCCTCGCGGTACGTACGGCGGATAAATTGATTAGCCGGTTCAAAATTAGTTACCCTCATGTTAGCGCCGTCCCATTTGAGGCCCACGTAACGCCCGCTGAATTTATAGCCTTCCATGTTTCCATAAACGGGGTCATTCCGTTTTATCTTTTCCTGTATGTTAAAGCTTCGGAGCAGCAGGTTCCCCAGCAATACGGTTTCAGTAAGCGGCCCGGCATAGCCTTCAAAAGGTGAATCCACCTCCATTTTTCCGTAGCCGGCAATAGCCGCATCAACCCATTGCCACCAGTGCCCGTCCATATCGCCTTCTACGCGGGGATATTTTTTGGGAATGTTTACATCCTTATTCAGCGAAAGCGGCAATAGTCTTGGATGGCTGCCGCCCCAGCCGCAGGATACCTTTCCTTTGGTGCCTATAAACAAGGTACAACCCTCAAAATCATTTTCGCTCGGGATATCGCCCAGCGCCTCGTTCATGTTCAAATCCGGGTCAAGCTCCGAAAGGCGTTCGGGTGTTATGCCGCCGTCCATCCAGTGCAGGTCGAGTGGTTTGCCATTTTTTAAAGTGAAATTGAATTTGATATGACTTGAAACCGGCCCGCTTTCGGGGAAAATACCTTCTTTAAAAATACCGGTATAAACGGTGCTCGCACTTCCTGATATTTCAGTGGGATAGCCCAATTCAAGCAGTTTAAATGGGGGCCCCATGATGTGGCAGCCCATATCTCCCAGGGCGCCAGTACCGAACTGCCACCAGCCGCGCCAGTTAAAAGGCACCAGGTTATCAATATAATCAACCTTTTGTGCCGTGCCCAGCCAAAGGTCCCAGTTCAATTCTTTGGGGATCGGCGGCTTTGCCGTCGGCCATGCAATGCCCTGCGGCCAAACCGGCCTGTCGGTCCAGCAATAAACTTTTTCAATTTCTCCTACCAGCCCTGCCTCAAACCATTCGCGCATGGTGCGCATGCCCTCGCATGACGCGCCCTGATCGCCCATTTGCGTTACCACCCCGTATTTTTTCGATGCTTCCGTAAGTACACGGGCTTCGTAAATATCATGGGTTAACGGTTTTTGCAGGTATAAATGCTTTTTCAGCTGCATGGCGCTGTGGCCAACAATTGCATGGTTATGATCGGGAATTGCCACGGTAACGGCGTCAAAGTTCTTGTGCTCTTTTTCAAACATCTCGCGCCAGTCGTGGTAAAACTTTGCTTTCGGGAACTGTTTCAGGCGCTGCATGCCGGGGCGCTCATCTACGTCGCATAAAAAGGCTATTTCAGCATTCTTTTTTGGTGCTGTGGCAAAATGGTGGATGTCGTTTTCCGCTTCGCCGCCTGTGCCAACCGCCGCAATGTATAATTTATCGCTCGGTGCGGTAAAACCTCTGCCAAGCACAAAACGCGGCACAATGTAAAACCCGGCAGTAGCTATAGCCGCCTTTTTGATAAAATCGCCGCGGGTGATGGCGGCTTTTTTGGCATTATTTTTATTTTCTTCCATGACTTTCCGGGTTATTTTATGTGCAGCGGCCTTACAGCAACTTCTTTAAAAAATACAACGTCATCGTCGCCATGGTTTTGCAAACCGATAAAACCATAGTTGGGCCGCAAGCCACGGAAAGGCTCAAAATCAAATTTACGCTCGGGGGTAGGATCGCCTTCGGTATAGTCGGTAACCAACTGTCCGTTCACATAAACTAAGGTACGCGGACCATCCAGCGTAATTTCCATTATGTTCCATTGCGGACCGGGCTTACCAGGCTTGGCATGTGGTTTTGTTAACGAATATAAGGTCCCGGTAACGTGGTACTCGTCTTCGTTCGATGTCTCGGGGTGATTATCTATTTGTACTTCGTAGCCGTAAAATACCGGCATCCAGGCTTCGCGGGGCTCGATGGGTATACGGATAAAAAAACCAGAGTTGCTGTTTTCCTTTTGCATTTTATAAACAATGCGGATCACGCAATCGCCAAATTTCTCTTTTGTCCAGTAGCAAAGGCCCATTCCGCCGTGACTCCCGGTTAAGCCATTTTCAACATAACGGCTGCCGGGGCCAACCTGTTTCCAGCCGTCAAGGTTTTTGCCGTTGAAAAGCTGCCGCCAGCCGCTGTCGGTTATCTTTTGATTTTTAATTTTCGCAGCCCGGTGCGAAGGCAGCGCCGCGCCGCATACAACAATAATTAAAAAACCTGCACCCAGGCAGGCGCCTTTAAGGATCATCTTTTTATTCATTTTTAAGCAGATTTGAGAGAGGAGATGTGAGACAGGAGATTGAAAGCGCTTTTTCCCGCTTCTCAAATCCCGTATCTCAAACCTCCGGCTTTTATTGGTTAGCGAAAATTAGGTATAATAATTAATCTTAACAATAAAAAAGGCATCATTAAATGAAGAATGATAGGGGGCAACTTATTCCGGGGGCCAATAATAATTGAAACAATATAGCCCTCAGCAAGTTGTACGTTTATGAGAACTTTAATTTATATAATAGTAGTTATCCTGGTTATCAGCTGGCTGCTTGGAGGCTTTGCCTTCCACGTTGGGGGCGACGCGATTCACATTATCATTGTAATAGCAGTTATCCTTTTATTATTGAACCTGTTTAACGGTGGCTACCGGTCGGATAGGGGGCGCTGGTATTAGGGTTGCGTCTGAAGTATTTAGTAAAGAGCCCTAAGTCCCACCTTGTATGGCCGTGGCAATTCAGCCTTCTCGGTGACCGGGGATGATGCTGCGGCGATTACGATCGCTTGTTATTTCATAGGCATAAATATTTATATTGCAATAAATATTTATGCCTATGAAGCCTATAACTTTTATCCTGCTGAGCGTGTCTTTATCCTCGCTTTCTTCCTATGGGCAGTCGTTGGCCATGTCCGGGGATCTTCGCTTCACCGTTGATTCCACAACTAAAAGCCAACTGACCAGTGCTCTAAATGGCTTTCTGGATCAAAAAGAAAAGCCAAACAAAGAAAATACCTTTGTGCTTAAAAGCGACCTTTTAGCTACTTCGTTACTGCTGGATGAGTTAAAAGGAATGGAAAAAAATGCCAAACTGAAAGACGACCATTTTTATAAACCTTACCTGCAGGATATCACCGATATTAGCAATAGTGAATTTTTAGTTCAGCTTTCCTATATCGGCATGGCGGAAAACACGCCAGTTTTAAGGGCCAGCTTTAAACTGATTGCTGAAAAGCAGGGTGACCGCTTTTACTTTTGCTCGCCGCTGAAACGGAACACGGTATCGTGGAAAACAAAAAGATCAAATAATATCACCTTTTATTTTAAAGACACATTAGATGCTGCGAGCGCAAAATCATACGCAAAGGCTATTGACCTTTATGATAAAAAGCTGAAGGCCCCCGCAAGCCCAATAGCATTTTATTTTTGTGATGACCTGCCTGAAGCATTGCAAATTCCCGGTATCGACTATAAAGCGGATTATATAGGAAAAAGATATGATGACCTGAGCTCGCAGGAAGACAACCAGTACCTCGAATTAAATGGCGGATATAATGCGGAACGGCGTTTCGACCCGCATGACCTTTGGCACGCACGACTGCGCATGGTAATGGATGCAGGCGTAATCAACCGCCCGGTTGACGAAGGTTGCGCGTATTTGTATGGCGGCAGCTGGGGGCAAAGCTGGGAGTTTGTGCTATCGTCGTTTAAACAGTATGCAGCAGAAAACCCAACCGCCGATTGGCTGCAATTGTATATTGACAGCAAAAACCTAAAAGATAAGGAGAAACCCATAAAAGTGCCCTACGCCATAAATGCACTTATTATACGGAAAATTGAAAAAGAGAAAGGATTTGCACCGGTAATGGAACTATTGGCTTGCGGCAAGCGTGAAACGGGTGACGCTAACTATTTTAAGGCCCTGGAGAAAGTAAGCGGCATAAGGAGGGCGGATTTTAACACCGCCGTTTGGAGCCTGATCAAAGAATGAAAAGGAAGCCGAATTCGGGTTATTAATTACTTTCGGCTACCTCAAATCCCGCCAGTAAATTCACGTTAGGATCAACAATTACTGCCGATGGTTTACCCGGAACAGATAGCTGAACAATGGTATTTTTATCTTTTATGTTCACGGGATGCACCTGCCCGTCGACGGCTATTTCCAAAGGAAATGTAAACAAATCATTTTGTTTTTGTGTGATGTTTATGCCGATGGCCTTTTTACCGGGGTTATATTTCCAGGTGATTGCCAATTGCGGGTGCCCCGCAGTAAAAAGCCATTCTTTAAAAAACGGTTCAAGATTTTGTCCGCCGGCTTTTTCCATTTCGATGCGCAGGTCGTCCGTGTTGGCATTACTGCCATTATATTTCGCAAAATAAGCGCGGATGCCTTTCCAAAAAGCCTCGTCGCCCAGCTTGCGCCTGAGCATGTGCAGCACCCAGCCACCTTTTTGGTAGCTGTTCGCATTCAACAACTGCATATAATCGCTTTTAACGGCAGTGTCCACAACCGGGGTCAATCGTCTTTTTTCAAAGTTCAAAACGATTTTCCTGTCGTCAGACAGTCGCTTTTTTAAGATTTCAGTGCCGTATTTATCTTCCAGGTAAAGATTGGTCATGTAAGTGGCAAAGCCCTCGCTGAGCCATAAGTGGCCGAAGTTTTTTTCGCTGGCGGCATCACCAAACCATTGATGGGCAATCTCATGCGCCATTAACTCTTCAATTCCCTTATCACCGACAGAGTTTTCGAAATAAAAAATAGCGCCGGCGTTTTCCATGCCGCCAAATATGGTTTTTGATTGTACGTTGGCCAATTTTTCGTAAGCGTAAGGGCCGATTTTCCTGATATAAAAGGGAAGTATCTCTTTGGCGATGGCGTACCTTTTAAATCCCTCTTCTTTATTCTCCGGGAAAACGTATGTATACACCGGTACGTCACCAACGTCGCCTGTATGGTCAACGGCGAAATCAGCCACACCTATCACCATCACCTTGGTTGGCAGCAGCGCGGTTTCCTTCCAGTGGGTTAACTTCAAATGATTTGGCAGGTTTGTTTCTTCTATTTTCGAACCATTGGCCACCACCTGGTAATGATCGGGCGCGGTGACTATAAAATCAACCTGCGCCTTATCGGCAGGGTAATCCGCACAGGGAAGCCAGTTATGCGCGCGATTGGGCCAGTTGTCGCCAAAAAAAGTACGGTGCCCGAATTTATTGGTCGATATAATAAGGCCGTCGGCAGGGATTCCCTGGTACGCTATCGTATAGCTGTGGATGCTGTTTGATTGCGCGCGGGTATTGATTGTTATTTCATCGGCATCCTGTGTAAAAGACACGTTTTTATCATCTTCGGTCACCGCGAAAACCAGCATTCCTTTACCGGCCTCGTTGGTTTTAGCCAGGTTAAGCTGAAAGGCGGCGGCATCTTTCAAAAATTTTACCCTAATCTTCGCCTGTCCTTTAATGGTATCGTTGGCGTCATTTAGCTGGACAGCAAACCGGTAATGCTGAACATCAATTACAGGCGCGGGAGTTTGCGCTTTTAATAAAAAGGAGTTGGCGATAGAAAGGAAAAGGAAAAACAGCAATTTGCGCATTTTGCAATTTAAATAAAAAACTAATCTCCAGTTAACCAACCTCTATCCCAGCTTCGCCGATATTAAATTCAAAAACTCTGTACGCGTTTTTTCTTTTAAAAATTCCCCTGTAAATGCCGAGGTGGTAGTAACCGAATTTTGTTTTTGAACACCCC
>Ga0207702_10005069_pt1 | contig 11572 bp, 12 predicted proteins | sample KBSCornC62_FD_184302 | JGI IMG/M metagenome (GOLD analysis project Ga0207702, IMG submission 184302) | Corn rhizosphere microbial communities from Kellogg Biological Station, Michigan, USA - KBS Corn C6-2 (SPAdes) (version 2) | ecosystem: Host-associated > Plants > Roots > Rhizosphere > Soil ...
ACGATATTGCCGCCGATCGCATAGGGCTGAACCGGCTGAAGCTCGATGATTCCGCGCTGGCTGTCCAAAAGGGTAGCCTGGTCATTGGCTCGAAACGAGAGGTTGGCGCGCGTCGAGCCATGGATATCGGTCAGTATCGCCTCGGCGCGGGTCCCGCTCCAATCACCATCCGTCGCGATCTTGCGCGCCCCCGTCAGGGTCGCTGAGCGAACCGTGCGGTGTAAGGTGAGGCTGATTACCCGCTGGCTGGATGTCCCGCCAAAGCGAACGGCGGTCCCGCGAGGGAGCACCTGAAGATTTCGAAGCGCCTCGACAGGAAGGTCCCCGATTTCGCTTAGGTCGTTGATTGGCTGGCCGTTCACGATGACCAGCGGCTGGTCGTCGTCCGTGTCGCCCAGTTCGCTCTGGATCTCCCCGACAAGCTCATCGACGGTGCTGAGGCCGTAGCTTTCAATTCCGGTCTCATCGAGATTGCGCTCGGGCTGGATGTTCGGGAACAACGCCTGCCCGGTGACGACGATCTCCTTCTGGCTCGGGTCGGCCTGCTGACTCTGCGCCGGCTGTGCCGTTGACGAGTCTGAGGAACTCGCCGCGACGCTCCCCGAAGCTTGTACAGGGATGGCGGCTCCGGCGAGAAGCGCAGCGGCGGCGGCTCGGCTCACAAGACGGAGGTCAGCCCTGTTCCCCCTCCCGCAAGCAATTCCTGACACTCTCAACCCCCTTGCCTGCGCCGCATCGCCGCTTGCGGCCCCCAAATGCGAGGGACGTAGTTAGCAGGCTGTTGTGAATGAGATCATTATTGCAGCACTGATCCTTGTTTCAGGACGCGCTTTTTTCGCAGAACATCCCTGCCCGGCGCGAAAGGTGACGCCGGGCAGGAATGGATTCGACCGCTGATTATTCAGCCAGCCAAGTCACTCAGTAACTGTAATTCGGGACTGAAACGAACGTGCCCTGGCTGGTCGTGCTGCCGCTGCCCCATGGAGCGATCTTGAAATAGGGGGTGTTGCAGCCCGCGGCCGGCCCCGTCCAGCTGCCGCCGCCATAGCCATTCTGCGCCCTCCAGGAGCCGCCCTTCGACCCGGGCGAAATGCAGACGACCACTTGCCCGACGAAATAGTCGCCGGTGACCTGGACAGGTCCGCCGTGTGGCTCGAACCCGCTGAGGTTGTCGGTCTCGTCCTGGTTCACCGGAATGCCTGCATCGGTCTCGATCAGGACGGGCGGATCCCAGCTGTCTTGCGTCGGCTGCGGGTTAAAGATGCAGTTGCCCTGCGGGGAGTTGCCCCAGAAACCTTGGTTTGCTCCGCCCGCGTGAGCGGTATTATAGGCGTTGCACTCCTGCAGCGCAGCGCCGGCCTGCGGCGTGCCAATCAGCGTTGGATTGATTTGGTATTCGCCCCCGGCCGGGTCGCCTGCGTGGAATGTCTCCTTCGAGACATTGCAGCTGAAGGCATAAGCGAAGGTTGAAGTGAAGTTGGCGGTGTAGTTGTAGGTGCTGTCCGGGTAATAGCCGGCGGTCGCCCACTGATCACCGAACAGGTTCACGCTGCCGCCGATCCTGTAGGGATTGCCGCGAATTTCCGGGTGAGATGGAACGAAGGTGCCCGTCCCGACGATCGAGCTTTCATCGATCACCCGGCTGCCGGAAACCTCGGTCGGACCGGAGATGAGAGTTGCGCCACCCGGCACAACTTCACCGGTCCAGTGATCATTCTCGCCGGTCGCTGGACCATGCGCCGCAGCCAATGCATCGCATTGGGTCTGCATTGCCGCTTGGGTGTCCGCGTCCGGGCCGTCAGGGCTCGGGGCTTGAGTGGCATCGGCAAAAGCCGGAGTGACGGCGAATGGAGAAAGAGACGCGCTGATGAGCGCGGTCGCTGCCAATAATGCTCTTTTCATCGGATGTATCCCTTGTTGTCGCGTGACGTTTGGGCGTCGAGCCCCTGGCCGCGACTCGTCCGCGCTAAGGATTTGTTAACCCTTCGTAAAATTTCTCGTAACCTACCTAAAGTTAAGCAGGGCAATGAATCCCCGTTAACCGTCCTGCTCTGGGACGGTTTGGATTCGGCTCAACTCGGGAGTCAGGCCCCGACGAGTTCGGGGGCGCGGATCGCGAGTTCGGTCCGGTTGGCGACTCCGGTCTTCTCGAATACGGAATGGAGATAGACTTTCACCGTTCCTTCGGTGACTCCCAGCCGTTCGGCGATGTCGCGGTTCCTGAGGCCTTGCCGAACGAGCGAAACCAGCTCCCGTTCGCGCGGACTTAGCGACACTCGACCGGCGCCGTCGCGAACGGCGGTCGCGCGATCCCTTAGCGCCGGGTCGATCCAGTCACCGCCCTCGCGGACGTGGTCCAGACAATCGATCAGCAATCCTGGATCGGACGTCTTCAGGACGACACCGTCGACCTTAAGCGACAGCGCCTCGGCAAACCCGTGATCGTCGAGTGACGCGGTGAGAAGCACGACCGGCCTGTGTTCGCTGCTCTTGCGAAGCTGTCGAAGGACCGTAAGGCCGTCCCCTTCCGGCATCTGAACATCCAGGATCAGGATCTCGGGGTTGTATTCCTCAACCGCCTTGATCGCTTCGGCGCCGGTGGAGGCGGTTGCGACCAATGTGTAGTCGCTTCCGCGAAGCAAGGACGCGACCGCCGATTGGATCATCGGATGGTCGTCGGCCAGCAAAACCTTCGTCAAATTTGCCGCTCCTCTTTCAGCGGGAGGGTGATCGACACCGTGGTGATGTTATCATTGGTTATAAGCATAAGCGAGCCGGAAGCTTCGTCCACCCGCTCCCGTAGCGACCAGGGCGATCCGGACGTCAGCTGCTCCCCCATCGATCCCGGATTGGCGATTTCCAGAACCAGATTCTCTTCGTCGCACCGCAAGTTGACGGAAACCGATGGCGCCGCCGCGTGACGAACCGCATTCGCGACAGCTTCGCGAACGAGCTGGTGAGCGTCCAGGTGCAGCCGCATCGGGGCCACCAGATCGGGAATTTCTGCACCGAACTTGCACTCGATGCCCCATTGGCGCGCCAGCCTTTCGCACAAGGCGCCGAGGTCGGCGGCCAGTTGAGGCAACGCAACATTGTTGTTGCGCAGCGCTCCGATGGCAGAGCGAAGCTCCCGCTGCTCTTCGAGCAACAACTGCTTCAGTTCCTGAAGATCCGTATCTATGGCTTCCCCAGACTTTGCGGCACGGCTGGCCGCCTCGACCTTGAATGTCGCTCCGGCCAGGAACTGCACGATGCTGTCATGAAGATCGCGTGAAAGCGCCAGCCGGGCGCGGGCGATTGCACTGTCGCTGACCGCCTGGAGCAGCGCGTGCCGTTCCAGATGGGAGGCGATGGCGCTCGCGATCCGGTCACCTAGCTCTATATGATCAACGCACAAGCCTTCAACGCCACCGAGAAGCATCTGGCCTTCGCCTGTCTCGCTCCTCAGTGGGATGGCGAGGCCCTCGTCGAAGTCAAAGTGACTTCCGATCTCCGGGTCCAACCATTCGCTCGCTTTGAAAAACCGCATCCGCCGGTGATGTCCACGAGTGAGCGCCCGGTCTCCGGCAAAACGGAACAGAAACGGACGAATGCCGAGCTCCGGGTTGGATGTCTTGGGGCGGAGCGTCATGATTTCGGTCCCGCCGCCGCCGATATGAACCAGTGCCATCTCGCGCGATCCGGGTGCCCGCCACAGCAGCAAACCTCCGGCAGCTTTGGTAACGGAGCGAGCCGCTTCAAGTGCGCTCTCTAACGGAGAGTCGAGGAGCGAGAGGTCCGGGATCAGGCCATCGCTCGGCACGTCAATTCCTGAAAATCCCTGGTTCACACCGAACCAGATCAGGATTGCGGAGAGGATCACGAGGTGAGCGCTGCGGACGATGAAACGCTGCAGGTCAAACCCCGATTGGAAAGAGAAGGCGTTGGACAGTCCGACGAAAAAGCCCGCGAGCAGATAAAGCAGCACGACGGCAACGGCGGTGACCGTGGTCTCTCGCCACCCCCACCGAATTGCAGCGGAAATGATCAGGAAAACGAAAAACAGGAAGAAGGGGCTGGTATAGCCTTCGGTCGCGTAAACCAGCAGCGTGAAGGCAACCATGTCTAGCAGGTGCATCGGAGCGGCGAGCTTCGCATCCAGCCACCAGTTGTTCCAGATCGCAGCTGTGACCGCGAAAGCAACTGCGACATATACGGCTAAGAGCGCGTAGGTGATCGCAGCATTCTGCGCCGGCTGGTTTGGATCGATCCAGATCGCCAGCAGGAACAGTGAGGCAAGCAATGCGCGGCCTAGGGCAATTACGCGCCCTGAACGATGTTTAAGCACATCATCGAACATCGCCGTTACATTCCCCGACCGCTAGCTTACCCTTCGATAGCAGTTTCACCCGGCCGGGGAATGTAACATTCGCGCGCCTGGTCAGGCTGCGAGCGGCTCCAGCTCCCGGTCGCAGCAAAGGCACAGCCGCATCAGACGTGCCGGCACCTCTTCCCGACGGGCAAGGCTTAGTCTCGGCGCGACAATTCCGGTCGACGCGAACCCCAGCTTTTCCAGCACGCGCCCCGAAGCAGGATTATCGACGAAATGTGACGCCTCCAATCCAGGCAGCCGAAGGGTTCTCGCGATTTCGACCATCGCTGCCCCTGCTTCGGTGGCAATTCCGCGCCCCCAATGCTCGCGAGCGATCCAGAAACCCAACTCGATCGCGCCAGACGCGCGGCGGCCAAGGCTGCAGCGGCCAACGATCCGCGGGGCCCCCTCCGTTCGCTCGGTCACCAGCAAAGAAGGCAGCAATGGATCGCGCGGCCTCGCGAGCGAGGCTTCGACGTGAGCAATATCGCAAGGCCACGGAACCATGGCCAGGTTGCGCGCCACCTTTTCGTCACCGATCGCCGCGGCAAGCGCGGGCGCATCCTCGGGAAAGCCGGGCCGAAGCAGCAGCCTTTCGGTTCGCGCGAACATCTCATCCTCCTCCGGCGCCCACTGATCGGGGCGCGTTACAGTTTGAGGAGAAGGGGAAAGAAAAAGGGGGCTGCCCTTCCGGGGCGCCCCCTTCTCCATGGTCTCGATCTCTTTGAGATCTCGTCCGGGCCGCCCCTGATGGGAACGGCTCGTCGTCAACCGTTCCTATTTAGCTTGCTTCTGCAATCGGCATCACGTGCACATATTTGCGGCCAAGCTTGCCATCGCGGAATGCGACTTGGCCGTCGGTAAGCGCAAAAAGGGTGTGATCCTTGCCGCAGCCTACATTCTGGCCTGGGTGCCACTTGGTGCCGCGCTGGCGCACAATGATGTTGCCGGCGCGAACGGTTTCGCTGCCGAACTTCTTCACGCCGAGACGCTTGCTCTCGCTGTCGCGGCCGTTGCGGGACGAGCCGCCTGCTTTCTTATGTGCCATGTGTGCTTACTTCTTGGTCTTTGTGGCTTTTTCGGCGGCGCCCTTAGCAGGAGCAGCCTTCTTTGTCGATGCGGGCTTTTCGGCCTTTGGAGTGGCAGCCTTCTCAACCTTTGGAGTTGCCGCCTTCTTCTCTGCCTTGGGCTCAGCAGCGGGAGCCGCCTCGGCAGCCGGAGCAGCGTCAGCCTTGGCGGGCTTGGCCGGAGCAGCCTTCTTCTCCGCCTTCTGGTCGCCGATCGCCAGGATGTGCAGGATCGTGTGCAGCTGGCGGTGGCCCTTCTTGCGGCGGTAGTTGTGCCGGCGCCGCTTTTTGAAAACGGTGACCTTCTCGCCCTTGCCCTGCGCGACGATCTCGGCGGAGACGGTCAGGCCCTTCACGTCCTTTATCGTTCCGCCGTCGCCGGCCAGCAGGATGTCGCCCAGGGTCACCTTGTCGCCGGCATCGCCGTCGAGCTTTTCCACAACGATCTTGTCTCCGGGCGAAACGCGGTATTGCTTTCCGCCCGTGCGCAGGACTGCGAACATTGGCTCTCTTCTTCTCTAATAGCTGACCGCGCGGGATCGGCCGAAGCCGCCGCGCCGGAAAGCGCCGCGCCTATGGCAGCCGTCCCTTTGTGTCAACCTAGTGGCGATGCTCGGTCCGGAGCCGGTACCGCCCGTGATCGAACTCGTCGAACATTGTCGGGATGGCCGGATGCTCGACTGGCTCGTCGCTGTCGTCACGAACCAAATTCTGCTGGCTGACATAGGCCACGTAGCTCGCTTCAGCATTCTCCGCGAGCAAGTGATAGAAGGGCTGGTCCTTCGGCGGACGCATCGTCTCGGGAATGGCCTCGTACCATTCCTCGCTGTTGGCGAATTCCGGATCGACGTCGAAGATGACGCCGCGAAAGTCGAGCAGCCGGTGCCGCACGACCTCACCGATCGTGAAGCGCGCCAGCGCGACTTCGTCCAGTGCTCGGCCGGTCATGTCCGGAAAACGCTTCATCTGCCCCATGGCTGCAACTTAAAGGAGCGTGCGCCTTAAACAAGGCCCGGAGCCGCAACGTCGGCTTGCGGACGTAACTCTCGCCGCTTATTCGGCAGCTTCAATCACAGGGGGGCTGGATGACCGTTTCCGCAGCAATCGATCGCAAAGTCGCCGAACGCGCGATGCTTCAGCATCCGTTCTACCAGGCCTGGACCGAAGGACGGCTGAGCCTCGATACGCTGCGCGCTTATGCGCGCCAGTACTTCCACCATGTTGAGGCTTTTCCCCGCGCGGTGAGTGCAGTCCACAGCGCCTGTCCGGATCGCGACGGCCGGCGGATGCTGGCCGAGAATCTCGCCGAAGAGGAAGGCCTCGAAGCCGGCAAGCAGGATCACGCGAGCTTGTGGCTGATGTTCGCCTGCGGCCTGGGCGAGACCGAAGCGGCGGTTCGCGGCCAACAGCTGAACCGGGAAACCCAGGCGCTGATCGAAACCTTCCGCAGGCTGTCGCGTAAGTCCTACGCGTCCGGCCTTGGCGCACTCTACTCCTACGAGAGCCAGTTTCCTGGCGTCGCCTCGGCCAAGATCGAAGGCCTGGTCGACCGCTATGGGATAGCCGACGAGGAGACGCTCGGCTTCTTCCGTGTGCACGAGAGTGCAGATGTTGAGCACAGCGCTGTCTGCAGGGCGCTTCTCGATCGCCTGCCGCAAGGCGAGCGCGCGGAAGCGGTCGCCGCGGCTGAGGAGCTTGCCGGCGCTCTGTGGAACTTCCTCTCCGGAGTCGAAGCGACGGCCTCGCTGAACTAAGGGGCTTCCGACCGGCAGCCGGTCACGTCCGCCGGCCCTTGCGACCGCAATGTGCAGGCCGGGTTTCCGCTGAAGGTCAGCGTCACCGGACCCTCGGCGTCGATCTTTACGGCGTCGGTTGCCGTCAGCTTGAGCACTGCTGTTCCCTGGGCGCCGATCGCTGCATCCTTTGCCGTCAGCGCAGCCCCGTCGAAGGTCGATGCGCCGAATAGGTTCGCGGTCAGTTGCGGCGCTGCTCCGGCAATCGTGACATCGCCGCTTCCGGAGATTCCGACCTTCAGCGTATCGACTGCGATATTGCCTACGGAGGCCGACCCGGCGCCCTGCACCGTCATCTCGAACGACGGCGCTTTGACACGATCGATGGAAAGACTTCCCGAGCCATTGAGCCAGGCGGCGGAGAGATCGTGCGTTCCGATGCTGATCGTCACCGGTCCGGAATCCCGTCCGGGAAAGCTGCTCCAGCTGGACGCGTTCTGCTGGACGACGAGCGTCCGGCCTTCGACCTCGACAGAGACATCATCGAGGGCATCCATTCCGCCTGTCGCCTTTGCGAAGGGGGCCACTCCGGTCACCAGCTGGACCATGAACGGCCCCGTCACCCGAATCCGGTCGAAATCCTGGATTCCAAAGTTGCGGGTTGCCGCGGTGGCGGGAGCGGCGAAGGAGAGCGCTGCAAATGCAAGAAGTCGAAGGTGCATCGGCGCACCTTCGCCGCTTATGGTTAACACTGGGTTAGGAGCATCGCGCGTCGCCCGATCCCATCCGCGACACTGTGCATTTCGCGCCGCCGGTCAGGGTTACATCGCCTGATCCCATGATGCTGACATTGGCGCTTCCGGAAGCTTGCCCGTTCACGTCTCCGGAGCCCGCCACGCTCACCTTTGCATTTTGTGCAGTCACGGCGCGGGCATCGATCCCACCCGATCCCGCGATGTCGTATTCCGCGGCAGCCACCTTGCCCGACTGCGCGAGGATATTGCCCGATCCGCCGATCGACAGCTTCAGGCTTTGCACCGACACCTGGCCCAGATTCAGGTCCCCGGAGCCCGCAATATTGCCTTCGAACGAATTGCCGTGGACCTTGTCGACCTGCAGCCCGCCAGAGCCGGCCAGGGTTGCCGCGGTCAAGGATGGAACTGTCACATGTACCTTTACGGATCCATTCCATCCGCCGGCGGTGAAGAATCCGTGAGATTCCGGACGGATCAGAAGCTTATCTCCACTCACCTCGATCACCAGCCGGTCGATTGCGTTTTTCGGACCGGTCGCGGTCACCGACGGGGCGCTGCCGGTGCTGGCCTGCACGTCATAGGGACCCGCGACTTCAATCTGCTCGAACGGGCCTACCTGGTACGACCGCTGCACCGTGGGTCCGCCATCTGCCTGGCCGTGCGCGTCTCCGCAACCCGAAAGCGCCAGCGCCGCTGAAGCAATCGCGCTCATTCCGACCGCCCTCATCCTCGCCTCCCTAGCTGTATTGTATTGGCAATACAGCTAGGGAGGCGAGGAACGCAAGCGCAAAGAAAAAGGGCGCCCGGCGAGGGGCGCCCTTGATCCGCGTCACACCCAGCAGCAGCTGAGGTCTCGGCGAGAATATTCTCCTGAGCTTCGGCTTTCGCGGGAACTACCGGGCTACGCGAGCTCTTTGGGCTTATGGTGGATCACCGCCGCCTGGTTCAGGATCTCGAGGATCTTGGTGAGGGCGCCCTTTTCGTCGGTCTGCTCCATCGCTCCAAGCTCACGGGCCAGGCGCGAAGACGCCGCCTCGAAAATCTGCCGCTCGGAATAGCTTTGCTCGGGCGCATCGTCCGGGCGGAACAGGTCGCGGACCACCTCGGCGATCGAGGTCAGGTCGCCCGAATTGATCTTTGCCTCATATTCCTGGGCGCGGCGCGACCACATGGTGCGCTTGACCTTCGGCTTGCCCTTCAAGGTTTCGAGCGCGTCCTTCATCGTCTTGTCGGATGACAGCTTGCGCATGCCCACCGAATCCGCCTTGTTGACGGGGACTCGAAGCGTCATCTTTTCCTTCTCGAAACGAAGGACGTAAAGATCGAGACGAGCTCCGGCGATTTCGGTGCTCTGCAGTTCGACGACTCGGCCGACACCGTGCTTGGGGTAAACAACATAATCGCCGACATCGAAGCTCAAAGCCTTGGCAGCCATTCGCACACCTTTCTAAATCAACCGCGGTCGGAGCCGGCGTGCCGCGCATCGCCCCCCAAAACGACAACTCGTCGTGGCTCTTCCGCCTCTCTCGGGTTCCTGCAAAATGGGCCGCTGCCGAAGCGCGGCGGCCTCTGTGACAATTTTATATCACAACGGACTTCAAATTGCCAGTCCAAGCTGCATCGGCGCCGCGTTAACCCCTTCACTTAAGTTATGAAGTCCCAAACCGAGCAGCCTGATGCCTCTGGAAAGCGGGTGAAGCGCCGCCATCAGCGTCTGCCCGGCGGCCGAGAACGCAGCAAGATCAGGAACCGGCGAACGAAAGCTCCGCGACCGCGTGATGATGGTGAAATCGCCGTACTTCACCTTCAGAGTCACCGTAAGACCAATCACTTCGGCTCGCTGGACCCGCGCCCAGGCATAGCCCGCGATTCGTTCGAGCTCGGCCGCTATCCGCTCCGGATCGATCAGGTCTTCGTCAAAGGTGCGCTCGGCGCTTACCGACTTGTACGGCCGGTTCGGTTTCACCTCCCGCTCGTCGATTCCCCGACAGATGTTGAAATACCAGCGCCCGCTCGATCCGAACCGCCCTTCCAGCTCGGGCAGGCTCCAGCGCTGAAGATCGGCGCCTGTCAGGATTCCCAGCTGCTGCATCTTCCGCGCGGTCACCGGCCCGACTCCGTGGAAGCGGGTAACGGAAAGCGCTGCGACGAACGCTTCTCCCTGGTCGGGCCTGATTACCGTTAGCCCGTCGGGCTTGCGGTAATCGGAAGCCAGCTTTGCGATGAACTTGCAGTAGGACACGCCCGCTGAAGCGGTGAGGCCGGTCTCCTCGCGGATCCGGCGGCGGATATCCTCGGCGATCACCCGCGCGCTTCCGAGGCCGAGCCGGTCCTCGCTGACATCCAGATAGGCTTCGTCGAGCGACAGCGGCTCGATCAGGTCGGTGTAGCAGGCGAAGATCGCCCGGATCTGCTGCGAGACTTCGCGATAGATGTCGAACCGCGGCTTGACGAAAATCAGCTCGGGGCAGCGGCGTCTGGCGGTTACGGACGGCATTGCGGAGCGGACGCCGAACCTGCGCGCCTCGTAGGAGGCTGCTGCCACCACCCCGCGATGGCCGCCGCCGACCGCCACGGGCTTGCCTCGGAGTTCCGGATCGTCGCGCTGCTCCACTGACGCGTAAAAGGCATCCATGTCGACATGGATGATCTTGCGGACGGGGCGGTCAGCGTCGGCCACGATGGGATTTTTCTGTCCTACAGCGCCCGATCGAGTCTAGCCCATGAACAATGGCGACAACAGGAGTGCCGTTCAAAGTTCACACGTCCGCGTTGCGTCTTTCTCTGTGGAAGGGCGTTCGCAGAGCCCGTCGGGCAGGAACTTTGTGACCTTTGGCGCGGGTCGTTCGATTTTGCATCGCGCCAGCCAATCTGCTTAAGGGCGCGGCCATGAACATCCACGAATATCAAGCCAAGGAATTGCTGGCGAAATTCGGCGTTCCGGTTCCCGCCGGTCATGCGGCGATGAGTGTTGAAGAGGCTGTCGAGGCGGCCAGGAAGCTTCCGGGGCCGCTCTGGGTGGTGAAGGCGCAGATCCACGCCGGCGGCCGCGGCAAGGGCAAGTTCAAGGAGCTTCCCGAAGGTTCAAAGGGCGGTGTTCGGCTCGCGCATTCGGTCGACGAGGTTCGCGAGCATGCCGCCGAGATGCTGGGCAAGACCCTGGTCACCGTCCAGACCGGACCGGCCGGCAAGGAAGTGCAGCGGCTCTACATCACCGACGGGGTCGACATCGACAAGGAATTCTACCTCGCGCTCCTCGTCGACCGCGAATCGAGCCGGGTCGCGATCGTCGCCTCGACAGAGGGTGGGGTGGAGATCGAGAAGGTCGCTCACGAGACTCCGGAGAAGATCCACACCCTCAGTATCGATCCCGCGACCGGACTGATGCCGCACCACGGCCGCGAAGTCGCAGCCGCGCTCGGCCTCAAGGGCGATCTTGCCAAGCAGGCGCAGAAGCTCGTCGCGAAGCTCTACGACGCTTTCCTCGGCACCGATGCCTCGCAGATCGAAGTCAACCCACTTGCCGTCACGGATAAGGGTCAGCTCCTCGTCCTCGACGCCAAGGTCGGCTTCGATAACAATGCCGAGTTCCGCCACCCTGAGCTCCAGCAGCTTCGCGATGTCACGGAAGAAGACCCGATGGAGCTCGAGGCGTCGAAATATGAC
>Ga0207702_10005071_pt1 | contig 11571 bp, 16 predicted proteins | sample KBSCornC62_FD_184302 | JGI IMG/M metagenome (GOLD analysis project Ga0207702, IMG submission 184302) | Corn rhizosphere microbial communities from Kellogg Biological Station, Michigan, USA - KBS Corn C6-2 (SPAdes) (version 2) | ecosystem: Host-associated > Plants > Roots > Rhizosphere > Soil ...
CGCCGAGCACCTGGGTGGTGGTGAATATGCCGTAGATGAGTGCGATCACGCCACAGGCGACCGCGACCAGAATGAGGTTCATGAGCTTCCCCGTTGGGCCTTCAAGGCAACTGATAAAGGCCGGCGTCACAAGGCAGCCGGCCAGAATGGGGGTGACCTTTATGGTCCGATTAAGCTGCTGGCAACCGGGGACTAATGAAGCAGCAGGGCTGCGGCCATTCCGCAGACGAGGCCACTAAGGCCGATCGCCCATTGGCGGAAGCTGAGTGCGATGTTCATAACCAAGCGACTCCGGCAGCGGCACCGGTCCGTCCCGATCGCGGAGCGTTATTTCGCTTCCGGTGGCGAGGCAGCCGATTGAGGTCAAAGTCGGCTGTTGAGGTAAAGAAAGGCTTAACGGATCGAGGTCCGGCGGTAGCGCGGCGAGCAGCGCGTAATCGTCTCCGCCCGTCGCCGCGAAGAGTCGCGCCGCCCGATCCTGTCCGCGTTCGGCGATGAAAGCACGCGACAGCGGCAGCGAATCGAGGTCGATTTCCGCTCCGCATCCGCTCGCACGGCATAGCCGCTCGAGATCGAGCAGCAGCCCATCGGAAACATCCATCATCGCGGTGGCGAGGGGAGCCAGCGCCTGCCCCATCTGCAGCAGCGGTATCGGGCGGCGGTAGGTTTCGACCAGCTGCCCGCTCGCTGCCGCGTTGTCCTGCAGCAGCTCCAGCCCGAGCGCTGCGTCGCCGACCGACCCGGCCAACCACAGCCGGTCGCCCTCGCCTCCACCCGAACGGTCGGGAGTCGCGGAACCGGCGCGGCCGATCGCGGTGAGGCCGTAGACCCGGGGCATTCCCTCCGGCAGCGCGATCGTGTCGCCGCCGATCAGCGGTAAACCGTAGCTCTCGCAGGCGGCCTCGATTCCATCCAGAAACGCGCGGTCCCAATCGCCATCCGAAAGTGCCAGCGACAACAGCGCCCCCACCGGCTCCGCGCCTTTCGCCGCAAGATCGGAAAGGTTGGACGCAACGAGCTTCCAGCCGACGCTGGCGGGCGGATCGAAGGGGAGGAAATGGACGCCCTCGGCAATGCTGTCGTGCGTGATCACCAGCCCGTCGAGCAGGGCCGCGTCGTCGCGCAGGTCTCGTGCACCGGGATGGGTTGCAAGCCGCCGCAGCCGCTCGATCACTTCGGCTTCGTTCACCGCGACACTCTGGGGAATATCGTGGAAAGCCGCAACCTTAGCGGCGCACATCCTTGGCAATGGCGTCCAAAAGGCCGTTCACGAACCCGCTCTCGCGCTTGTCATAGAAGGCGTGAGCGACATCCAGATATTCCGAGATCACTGAGCCGACAGGCACGTCGGGCCGGGCGATGAGCTCGTAGGCGCCCGCTCGGAGGATCGCCCGCATCGGCCGATCGAGCCGCTCGAGCGACCAGCCGGCCGCGAGCTTGGCGGAAATTGCGGAGTCGGTATCGGCTTGCCGTGCGATGGCGCCGGTCACGATATCGTCGAAGAAATCGCGCTCGGCTTCATGATATTCCGCTTCCTCGATAGTCGCGCCGAGGCGGTGATCGTGGAATTCCTTGAGCAGCTGCGGAAGCGGCGTTCCTTCCATGTCCTGCTGGTAGAGCGCCTGGACGGCGGCGAGACGAGCGGCGGAACGGGATCGGGAACGGTTGGAAACGGACATTGGCGCGCGTGTAGCCGTGCTATGCCGTTATGGGTAGCTCACCGTCAGCGGCACTTCGGGCAGCGGAATGAATTCGTCGTGGTCGTCCGGAGGAAGTGCGAACTCGCCTGCCCTCCACGCCCGCTTGGCTTCATTGATCCGATCGCGGCTCGACGAGACGAAATTCCACCACACGTGGCGCTCGCCATCCATTGGCGCTCCGCCGCACAGCATCAGGCGAGCGCCCTGTTGAGACCGGAGAAGAGGCCGGTGCCCGGGGGCGAGCACGACCAAGTTCTGCGGCTGAAGCGCGATTCCATCTACCGTCACATCGCCGTCCAGCAGGTACAGCGCCCGCTCGTCAGCTTCATGTCCAATCTCCAGCCGCGACCCGGACTGCATGAGCAGCGACGCGTAGATCGTCGGCGAATGGCAGGTGACGGGCGAGGCGCCGCCCCAGCCTTCGCCCATGACCAGCCTGACCTCGACCCCATCGACATCGATCACCGGCAGGTCGCCCGCTCCGCTATGCTCGAAGCCGGCCGCCATTTCCTCTTTCGCTTTGGGCAGCGCCAGCCAGGTCTGGATTCCGTTGAGGTGTGCGCCCTTCGCCCGCTCGTCGAGGGGCGACCGCTCGCTATGGGTAATCCCGTGTCCGGCGGTCATCAGATTGACCGCCCCGGGCTCGATCCGCTGGTGCGTGCCCAGGCTGTCGCGGTGCTCGATGGCTCCGGCGAACAGGTAAGTGACAGTCGCAAGGTTGATGTGCGGGTGGGGGCGGACGTCGATTCCTTCGCCCGTCGCGAGTCGAGCAGGCCCCATCTGGTCGAAGAAGATGAACGGCCCGACCATCGTCCGCTCCTTGTGCGGGAGCGTGCGGTGGACCTTGAACCCGCCCAGGTCGTGGGTGACTGGCGTCAGGGCCTGAAGGATGGGATCGTCAGTCATTCGCCAGGTGCTTTCGCCTTGACGGAAAGGGCGTGCACCCGATTGCCGACGAGCTCGCCGAGCGCCTGGTGCACCAATCGCTGCCGCTCGACTCGTGACTTGCCCGTGAAGGCGCTACTCTCAATCAAAAGGGAGAAGTGGCTCTCCCCGGCTGGGTTGTGGCCGCCGTGCCCGCGATGTTTCTCGCTGTCGTCGGTCAGCTCGATTTTGGTGGGATTCAGCGATTCCAGTCGCTGAAGCATTTCGATTGCAACCGGTCCGGTAGCGAGTGCGTCCATGACGCCTATATAGAGAGGTCGGTCAATCGAGGAAGTCAGTGGCGTCGAATCCCAAATCCAATCCGCGAATGCATGGGCGAGTCGAAGGGGCGACCGGGCACTGCGCCGTTCCCGGCTGCCGCAACCGCGGCGAGTATAAGGCGCCGGCGCGCCCGGCGGATTTCGATGGCCCAGGCGAATGGCAGATGCTGTGCCTGGACCACGTCCGCGAGCACAATTCGAAATACAATTATTTCGAAGGGATGAGCCCTGACGAGATCACCGAGGCGCAAGGGCCGTATGGCGGTTGGGAACGGCCGAGCCGCCGCTTTCGGCCGATCGGCTCCGATCCGCCCCCGGCGTGGAGCGATTTCGCTGATCCGCTGGATGCGATCGGCGCCCGGTTTCGGGACATTCGCCGCGACCAGCAGCCGTCACGCTTCACCAGGGACGAGCGGCGGGCGCTGGGTGCGCTCGGCCTGGCAGAAGACACGGATCTGCACGCCGTACGCCGGCGCTATTCGCAATTGGTCCGCCGCTATCACCCCGACCGCAACGGCGGCGATCGAAGCAAGGAGGAGAAGCTGGGGCAGGTGATCGACGCCTGGCAGCTGCTCAAGAAAGCGAAGGCATTCGCCTAAGTCCTAAAGCAACGGATAAAGCAGCTCACGCTCGCGGGCGATGGTTTCCCGCCAACGGCGGCGGATTTCCGCGCTCGATTGGCAATAGCCGGTCCAGTCTTCGTGCGCCTGGGCGTGCGGCCACGTCGCCAGGTGGTGTTTGGCAAGGCTTCGCAGTTCGGCGTGGAGGCGTTCGAGGGCGTCGACGGAGCGGCGAGCCGAGGGACTTGGGTGATTCGACAGAGCCAACGCGATCTTGTGGAACGCCGCTCGGCTTTCGGTGCCGGCGCGCGTGATTCTGAGGCGGGTGTGGCTCAAGCGAAGCTGGTTCGGCGGGCCTCCCTTGGCAAGTTCATCCATCGCAGCGAGTGCCTCGAGCATTTGATCATGCGCGTATTTGTAGCCCCTCACCAAAGCCGGAGTGACCGGATATTCCTGGGGCTTGGGAGTCGGGGAAAATGCTACATGACCGGGCACTGATTGAAGGCTCCTGCTGAGAAGCCACATCTGCCGGTGCCTTGGTTGTCCGGGGTGTAACAGAACTGCCGTTTTGGAGTCTTTTCTCCCGCCGGATCGACTCGGGCGGCGATTCTCAATCGCGGTCGGGTGCGCCCAGCGGGAAGTAAGCGCGGTAGGGGCGCGCATCCTCGACGCACCGGGACACAGCGGGATGAGCGAGCAGTCGCGCCCGGTAAGCGGATAGTTTCGGCCGGCCGTCGCCTATCCTTTCCACCCAATCGGCATAGAAAAGCGCCGGCGCCGCGGCGCAATCGGCAAGCGTGAAGCCATCACCGGCTGCCCAGCGTTCATCCGGCAGGTTCGCCTCGAGCCAATCGTAGGCGATCTGAAGGTTATTGCGCCCCTGTTCCGCGCCATAAGCATCGCCCTTCCCCTCGGGCCGAAGCGCGTGATTGACGGCGGGTTGCATGTTGCCCTGTACGTAGAGGTCGAAGAAGCGATCGAGGAACCGCACCCGCTCACCGAATTCGCCATCAGGAATCCATTCGTTGGGACCGCGATGGTGAGTCTGCAGGTGTTCGATAATGCAGGTGGCCTCGATCACCGGCTTCCCGTCGTCCAGCAGCACCGGGAATTTCCCGAACGGCCAGATGCGTTTGAGTTCAGCATAGTTCTCCTGGTTCTCGGGAACCTGGTGGAATTCGAATTCGGTCCCGTCAGCGTAAAGCGGAATCAGCACCTTCCACGTATAAGACGAGAAGGGGTGGCCGTAGAGAACGAGTGTCAAGCGCCATACTCCAGCTTGGGATACCAGGTGGCGGGTCGCCCGCCGGGTGTCATATCGAGAATGTTCCACAGGGGTGTCGGATCGGGCGCCAAGTGCGGATCGAATCCGGGATCGGCAGCTTCCGGACCGCCCTCTGCCGCCCAGAACAGGCGAACCTTGTCGCCGTTGCGTTTCCAAACCGCGACGATCGCCCATTCGTTGCCGTCGTCCTGAAGCGCTCGATAATCCCGGGCGAATTCGTCGCCGACGGTCTGGTAGAATTTCAGATTTCGCCAGCCGCGCTCGCGGGCAAATTCGAGCTGGCGCGAAACCGGCGACCTCTGCAGGATGGCGACGGAAACCTGCTGCTCGATGTCGATGGACGGAATGTCGAGTGAGCCGACGAAGGACGTGCACATCGGGCATGGGCGCTCGCGCTCCGGCCCGTACATCCAGTAATAGGTGAACAGCGTGTCATGTTCGCGGAACAGCTCGATAAAGCGCCGCTCTTTTCCATCGGAATCGATGAAGCGGTAGTCCTTGGCCTCGGGGCCCGGCGGAAGCGTCCGGCGAATCTGCGCGACGCGCTGAATGTGCCGGCGAAGCTCGATCTCCTCCGCAAGAAGCTTCGTTCGGGCTTCGTGATATTCGGGGCTTTCATTGGGGAACGGTCGTCGGCCGCGTGTGGCCATTTCTTCCGCCGGCTTCAGCTCCGAGGCTGGTTGCAGTTCTGCTATCGTCATGCGTCTTCCTTTGCCCATTTCCTGCGCCGATCGAGCTCGGCTTCGCTTGGCTCCTTCGTCACGAACGATCCGGTCGGGACCTCGCCCGCGGGTTCGTAGATCGTGAAGACAACGCCCTTGTTCGAAACGAAGTGATTGACGAGCCAGAACGCACCGGAACCTTGCGAGCCGTCGAAAATGGTCTTGCCGCGTCCGAGCAGGACCGGGAAGGTCATCAGGACAAGCCTGTCGATCAATCCGGCGGCGAGCAGCGGCGGATAAAGAGTGCTGCTGCCCTGGATCAGAAGGTCGCGCCCTTCGGTTTGCTTGAGTTCAGCAACGGCTGCGGCGGTGGTGCCCGAAAGCCTATGGCTGTTCTCCCAATCCAGCGGCTCGTCCGAATGGGTCAGCACATACTTGTTGATGTGCTGGAATTTCTCGCCGATCGGATTGTCCCGATTGTACGGCCAATAAGCCGCAAAAATGTCGTAGGTGCGACGCCCGAGGAGAAGGTCGAACTCCGCCCCGAGCAGCTTTCCCATCGGCTCGTTTGCGCTTTCGTCGAAGAATGGAAAGGTCCAGCCGCCGAACTTGAACCCGCCGGTCGGATCCTCCTCCGGGCCGCCCGGAGCCTGCATGATGCCGTCGAGCGACTGAAAGACAGCGCCGGTGAGCTTACGCATCGACACCCTCCACCGCAGCATCGAGCGCGGCGATGTCAATCTTCTTCATCGTCATCATCGCGTTGAACGCCTTGTTGGCCGCCTCTCCGCCTGACGCCATGAGCTGCGTCAGACGCTTCGGCGTGATCTGCCAGCGCAGGCCGAACCGGTCCTTGCACCAGCCGCAGGCGATCTCCTCGCCGCCACCGCCGACGATCGCGTCCCAATAGTGATCGGTTTCCTGCTGATCGTCCGTCGCCACCTGGAAGCTGACGGCTTCGTTGAACTGGCAATTGGGGCCCGCATTCAGCAGCATGAAGGGCATGCCGAGGATGGTCATGGTGATCACCAGGACATCGCCAGCCTTGCCGTTGGGATAATCTCCCGGGGCTCGCTCAATTGAATCGACGCGGCTGTCCGGGAAAGTGGAAGCGTAGAAGTTCGCCGCTTCCTCCGCATTCTTGTCGAACCACAGGCACGGTTGGATCTTTGGCATTGTTTGTTCCTCTCAAACGGCTGCTGCAGGGGAAGGAGCGGACCTCCGCCGAACGACCAGCACGCGACCCGGCCCGTTGACGGCGGCGAACAATAGTCCGGCGATGAAAGTGAAGTGGTCGACGAAGAAGCCGAACTCGTCCTGGTTCTTCGCCCAGTGCGAAGGACCGTGGAAAGCGAGCGCAAGGAACAGGACGTATGCGGCGGCGGCTAAGGCTGCCTCGCGAAAATAGAGGCCGCTCAGAAATGCGATCACCAGCGCGACCTCGAAAAAGGCGGCGAGCCAGGCAAGCAGCATCGGGGCCGGAAAGCCGCCCTGTGCGATATAGGCGGCTGTCGCTCCCATGCCGTAAAATTTGAAGACCGCCGCCATCCCGAAGACGAAGGCGAAGATCAGTCTCGCGATCAGGACCGCGGCGGTTCTCATTGCTACCTCCTATTCGCCGCCGACGAGCGCGAATTCCGCGCCCTGCGGATCGGTGCCGAGGAGCACCCAATCCCCGGTTGGAACCTGCATCGGTCCGGTGCCGACCGTCCCGCCACCCTTTTCGACTGCGTCCTTTGCTGCGGATATCGACGGCACCCGGAAATAGAAGCGCCAGCGTGGCCTTCCCTCCGGCGTATTGAAGACGGCACCGATGCCCTCGCCCTGCAGGTCGAAGAATCGATAGTCGCCCATTTCGCCCATCGGCATGAAGTTGTCGCTCGTCCAGCCGAACTGCTCGCCGTAGAATTGGCGAGCCGATTTCTCGTCGGTGGTGGCGAGCTCGTTCCAGCCGCAGCGCTGCACCGCGCTTCGCGAGAAGACGTCACTGCGCATGTCCGGCTTGTCGGCCGGGGGGATGGGTTTCATCACATAAAATGGCGCGCCCTGAGGGTCTGCGACCATCGCGATCCGGCCAACATTGGGAATATCCGTCGGCGGCAGGTGAACGGTGCCTCCGGCCTGCTTGATCGCCGAGACTTTCTCATCGACATCGCCGACGTGGAGGTAGCCGAGCCATATCGGCTTCGCGCCGCCCTCTAGCATTTCGTCCGTCAGCGGCAGGATCCCGCCGGCGGAGCCGCCGTCATCGCGTCCGATCATGCGATAACCTTTGTATTCAGGGCTTCCCTCCTGAATCTTCCAGCCGACGACGGCTTCGTAAAAGCGTGTCGCGGCGTCTCCATCGGTCGTCATCAGCTCGTACCAGATAAAGTCGCCCGTTGGATTGGATCCGGTGGCCGAGGTTGTGGCCGTCGGAGCATCTTGAACTTGCAGGTCGGTCATCGTTCGTCTCCTCGGATTCTTGCTGGAGTTACGTCGTTACTGTTTGAGGTGTTTCGGCGCCGGCGGTGTCGAAGATCACGTCGAACCCGCCCCAGAACATGCGTTTTCCGTCGAACGGCATGTCCGGCGAAGGCTGCATCCTTTCGTCGTTCATCATTTTGTCCCAGGCTTCGTCGCTCACCTGCTTCGAGGGCCATTCCAGGAAAGCGAAGACGACGGTTTCATCCGGCTTGGCCTGGACCGCGCGGCGGAAATCGGTGACTTGCCCCTCTGGCACGTCATCGCCCCAGCCCTGGATCAGCCGAAGCGCGCCATATTCGCGGAAAATCGCGGCATGACGCTCGTTCATCGCGCGGTAGGCGTCCTTCTTGTCCCTCGGCACCGGGACGATGAAGCCGTTGATATAGCCGCCAGGCCCTCCACCTGATTCCACGATTGTCTCGAACCCGCCCATGATCATCCGCTTGCCGTCGAACGGCATGGTGCCGCCCACCTCCTGCATCCGCGGATCGCTTCTGAACTGTTCGTTCGCCCGGTCGCGAGCCTCCTTCGAGGGATATTCGAACCAGGAGAAGACGACGGTCTCATCCTCCTTTGCCGCAACCGCGCGATAGAAATCGGTCGCTTGCCCGTGCGGCACGTCATTGCCCCACGCCTCGACCTGGCGTTTCACACCAAAGTCGCTGACAATGTCGGCGAACTTGCGCGAATGCTCGCGGAACTTCTCCTTGTTCGCAGTCGGGACGGCGAGCGCAAATCCTTCGATGTAGGTCATGCCGCCACTCCCTCAGGCCGGTGCGCGTCATATTCGGCGAATTGACTGGTGAGGGCCCGCTGCAAAGCGGGTCGCGCTTCCCCACGCTCCACATAGGCTTCGAGATTCGAGCCGATTTCGATCAGGCCGCCGATTTTCGCCATCCGAAGAACGGTGATCATCACAAGGTCGCCGATCGTGAAGCGGTCACCCTCGAGCCACTGCTTGTCGCCGAGCCAGTCTGATACGCGCCTCAGCTTGTTGCGGGCGAATTCGTCGGCGCCCGGTTTGCGCAGCTTCGCCCATTCCTGGTCCGCGTAGAAGGCGTCGAGGAGCACCCGATGCTGAACCCCGGGTTCGACGCTGTTGAGCGCCGCATAGGTCCACTGGATCGCACGATATTTTCCCTGCGGATCGCGCGGGAGCAGAGCCTCGGCCTTTTCGCCGATATATTGGACAATGGCGCCGCTCTCGAAGATCTGGACCGTGCCGTCGTTGAAGCATGGCACCTGGTCGAACGGCTGCTCTTTCAGATAATCGGCTGGCCGCTGCTGGTCGAGCAGCCGCACCCGGTAATCGAGCCCCGCCTCTTCGAGCGCCCACCGGACTCGAAGATCGCGGACGAGGCCGCGGGCGAAATCCGGCACCCATTTGAAGCCGGTGATTTCGATCTGTGCATTGGGATTGATTGGCATTGCTGTCTCCTGTTGCTGAGCAATTCGGGGGATGAGGGTTACGCGGCTACATGCTCGACCGGCGCTTCGCCGGCGGCGACTTTCGGATCCATCCACAGCGGCTCCCAGATGTGTCCGTCGGGATCCTCGAAGCTTCGTCCGTACATAAAGCCGTGGTCCTGAGTCGGATTCGGATCGGCCTTTCCGCCGTTGTTCGAGGCCGCCTCGACGATCGAATCGACCTCGGAGCGGCTGTCGCGGCTGATCGCCAGCATCACCTGGGCGCTATCCTTCCCGTTCGGAATCGCCTTGCTGGTGAAGCTTCTCCAGAATTCATGTGTCAGCAGCATGACGACGATCGCGTCCGACCACACCATCGCGGCGGCATTCTCGTTGGTGAACTGCGGATTGTTGGTGAAGCCGATCGCTTCGTAGAACGCCTTCGATCTCGGCAGGTCGGCGACCGGCAGGTTCACGAAAATCATCTTCGACATCGCTTTTTCCTCCTGTTGCGACTCGATTCGCTTGCCTTTTGAGCGCATCCGTCATATATTGCAACCATGAAGTTAGAAAAACTAACTAACGAGTCAGTTCAAGAGGAGAAACGGCGCTTTCAGGACGCCTGCGGCCTGGCTCATGCTGTGGAGTTGCTTGGCGAACGCTGGGCGATCCTCGTGTTGCGCGAGTTGCTGCTGGGGCCGCGGCGCTTTTCGGAATTGAAGTCGGACCTGCCCGGGATCAGTGCCAACGTGCTGACCCAGCGGCTGACGGAGCTCGAGGATCGCGGATTGGTCCGGAAGAGGAAGCTTCCGCCGCCTGCCTCCGTTCAGGTGTACGAAGCGACCGAATGGGCGCTCGATGCCGGGCCGATCCTTTGCCAGCTCGGGCGCTGGGCCTTCCGCTCGCCTCGCCACGATGCCAGCCAGCCAGTGAGCCCCGTCGCGATCATGCTTTCGATGCAGACGAATTTCGACCCGTCGCTGGCGGGCGATTTCGCGGGAACGATCGCGTTCCATTTCGGTCAGGCGCGTTACTGGGCGAGAGTTACGGATCGGGCGCTCGAGATCGGCAGCGGTGAAGCCCCCGATGCCGACGCGACCGTCATTTGCTCTCCCGACGACATGAAGCCCATCCTGTATGGCGGAGCGCCCGTGGACATGGTTCAGGTGGAAGGCAATGCCGGGGCCGCCGGCCGGTTCGTTCGAATGTTCTCGCTTCCGCCGAAGGCTAACGTCGATTGTAAGCAGCTTGGTTGTTGAGGGGAGCGGGCGCTTCCCGTAAGGCCGCTTCGCGATGAACGATATTTCCAACGTGAACCCCGAAAGCCGAAGCGCGACCGTGATGGCCGCGCCCGACCGCATGGTGAAAGTGCGCGAGGCGTTCGGCGTCGATTCGGACATGGAGGTGCCCGCCTTCAGCGAGGCGGACGAGCGCGTTCCCGATCTCGATCCCAGCTACGTTTTCGATCCGAACACCACGCTCGCCATCTGCGCCGGCTTCGGCAAGAACCGGCGGGTGATGGTCCAGGGCTATCACGGCACCGGCAAGTCGACCCACATCGAACAGGTGGCGGCGCGGCTCAACTGGCCGCTGATCCGGATCAACCTCGATGCGCATATCAGCCGGATTGATCTCGTCGGGCGCGACGCGATCGTTCTTCGCGACGGGCAGCAGGTGACGGAATTCCGCGAAGGACTTCTGCCGTGGGCGCTCCAGCATCCGGTGGCGCTGGTGTTCGACGAATATGACGCCGGACGGCCGGACGTGATGTTTGTGATCCAGCGCGTGCTCGAGACTGAAGGCAAGCTCACCCTTCTCGACCAGAACCGGGTGATCCGTCCGAACCCCTGGTTCCGGCTGTTCGCGACCACCAACACCATCGGGCTCGGCGACACAACCGGCCTCTATCATGGCACGCAGACGATCAATCAGGGCCAGATGGACCGCTGGAACATCGTCACCACCCTCAATTACCTGCCGGCCGCTGTGGAGGCGCAGATCGTGCTCGCCAAGTCCGGCGAATATGACAGTCCGCATGGGAAAGAGACGGTCGAGAAGATGATCAAGGTCGCGGACCTTTCGCGGCAGGGCTTCATCAACGGCGACATCTCTACGGTCATGAGCCCGCGTACCGTGATCAGTTGGGGCCAGAACGCGCTGATCTTCGGCGATGTCGGCTTCGCTTTCAGAGTGTCGTTCCTCAACAAGTGCGACGAAGCGGAGCGCACCATCGTCGCCGAATATTATCAGCGGGTGTTCGGGGCGGACCTTCCGGAAAGCGTCGTC
>Ga0207702_10005072_pt1 | contig 11570 bp, 11 predicted proteins | sample KBSCornC62_FD_184302 | JGI IMG/M metagenome (GOLD analysis project Ga0207702, IMG submission 184302) | Corn rhizosphere microbial communities from Kellogg Biological Station, Michigan, USA - KBS Corn C6-2 (SPAdes) (version 2) | ecosystem: Host-associated > Plants > Roots > Rhizosphere > Soil ...
AAGCCTGCCTACTGCTACAACCTGTTCGGCCTGCACAGGTTCAAGGTCTACGGGCAGGAGCCCATTGCCGCCGGCGAGCACCAGATCCGGATGGAGTTCGGCTACGACGGGGGCGGCCTCGCGAAGGGAGGCTCGGCCGTGCTCTACGTCGATGGGGCCAAGGCCGGCGAGGGGCGGGTCGACGCGACGCAGCCCATGATCTTCTCGGCCGACGAGACCACCGATGTGGGCACCGACGGCGGGACACCCGTCAGCGACGACTACGGCCCCAAAGACAGCCGGTTCACCGGCCGCATCAGGTGGGTCCAGCTCGACATCGACGAGGCCGCCGAAGACCTCGACCACCTGATCACACCCGAGGAGCGGCTGCGGATCGCGATGGCCCGGCAGTGAACAACCTGCCTATCAGCCGGGACGCCGGAAGACCCCCATCATCGCCGCTCCGGTTGACCCGGATATCACCCAGAACGGGATGACCAGATCGGGATGTTCTGCGCGCGATAAAGCTGACCGCGACGTGGACCCGACGCCGATAAATAGTCGGCGGACTGTGCGAGAAGCGCGTTACGCTCCTTGTTACATTGCGTGTTCGCTGCCTGGTATCCGGTGACAGCGCCTGGGCCGAGGCGGTCGCCATCGTCATCGCGCCGAGGCCTTCCGGGACTGGCTCGGGCAGGCTGGACGCCGACGGTGAAGACGCCGGTAAGCGGTGTGCGGGAGAACCGCATGCACGTACGGTTTGGCGGGCGGGGACCTGGAAACGGGCCACTCGCGAAGACCGCGCCAGTCCCGGACGCTCCCGGCCCTGACATTCCGGGGTGCTGTGTCGTCTTACTAGCGGGAAGCCAAGATTCCACCCGGGATAGACGGGATGAGAAGCGATGCCTGCGCAGCGCGAGGTAGACGAAGCCGCGATTAGCCGGCAAGTCAAGAAGATAGCCGAAGGAATCCGGACCAAGGATCTTGAGGGACTGAAGCAGCTTTACGCAGCGAACGTCGTGTCCTTCGACGTCGAGCCGCCGCTGCAGCATGTCGGGATGGAGGCGAAGTTGAAGAACTGGGCGAAGGTGTTCACGTCCTTCCAGGATGTGACTTATGAGGTTCGCGATCTGACACTGACCGTGGGCGATGAGGTGGCATACGGGCACTGCTTCGGCCGGCTCAGCGGCATGCTGAAGAACGGGACGGCGACGAGCGGCATGTGGGTCCGCGCCACTTTCTGCTTCCGGAAGATCGACGGCAATTGGCTGATCGCGCACGACCAGGCTTCTGTGCCGTTCGATGCGGCGAGCGGCAAAGCAGTGGCCGACCTCGAGCCCTGACGAGTCGCAAAAGCCCGGCGCGTCGCGGGCGGTACTGGCCATTGAGCCACTGACATCGTTTCGCTGCCCCGGGGGCGCGGCAGCCCGCTCAGCCTGCGCCGAACAGCAAGTATGAGCCGCTGATCAGACCGGCCACGTGCTCGCGAAGCAAGCAGATATGCGGAGATGGTCACCCGTGTATCACCCGGCACGGGTCTGTTGCCGGCCGGGTGCGGCAACGGGTTTTGTACGCAACGTGGTATGACGGCGAGAGGGCGGCTTACGCTGGACTGCGGCTGCCCTGGTGCGCCGCGTAGGGTCTATCAGCGTGACCTCCGATGAGCGCTGGCTGGCCGCGAACTGGCCGTTCGTGCGCGCCTGGCTCCCGGCCGCGCCGGCCCGCGTCCTGGAGATCGGCTGCGGGCCGCTGGGCGGCTTCGTCTCCATGATGGAGGCGGCGGGTTACCAGGCCACCGGCGTCGACCCCGAGGCCCCGCCGGGACCCTCCTACCGCCAGGCCGAGTTCGAGCGGCACGCAGTGCCGGACCAGCTGGACGCCATCGTGGCGTGCACGTCGCTGCACCATGTCGCCGACCTGGCCGCGGTGCTGGACCTGGCGGCGCAGGCACTGGTGCCGGGCGGCCGGGCGGTGGTCGTGGAATGGGCACGCGAGCGGTTCGATGAGGCCACTGCCAGCTGGTGCTTCGCCCGGCTGCCCGGACCCGGGGATGACCCGGGCTGGCTGGGGAAGCGGAAGGCGGAATGGCGCGAGTCCGGCCAGCCCTGGGATGCCTACCTGGAGTCCTGGGTACACACCGAGGGCCTGCACGCCGGGCAGGAGATCCTGGACAAGCTCAATGCCCGGTTCGACTGCCAGGCTCTCGCCTACGGACCGTACTTCTTCGCGGACCTGACGGCCACCGGCGACGCCGACGAGCAGGCTGCGATCGACAGCGGGCTGATCCAGGCCAACCGCATCCAGTACGCAGGCCAGCGCAAAAGCCACCCGCCAGTGCCCTCAGCGTAAGCGGCGCGTTTCCCACGTTCCTCTGGTCACTGACCGTAAATAAGCCCAGTCGGATTTGAACACGCTAACCGCCGTTAGGTGCGGTCCTCGTGCTCCGTTCGCCGATCATCTCGGGCGCGCAAAACTGGCTGATCTGGCGTGACGCTACCACCGTAAGCATGCGGAGATGTGAGGAACAGTAGCTACCTGTCGCCCTCACTCAGACGTAGTACGTCCTTGATCTTCTCGTTTCGCAATGGTACGTACTGGCCGTCGACGAACCGGCCTCCGCCAAACACCTTCATGAGTCCAGCCGAGGTTTCGTCATCGAGCAGCGAGGCGTTGGCCTCAAGCATCCGATTCATGCCGTCTGTGAGCTGCGAAACTGTGAGCTTGTCCATGGCGTTCCGCAACTCCGGCGATGCATCTTCGATGCGCGCATTGGATAGCACTCTCATCTGCTCCGCGATGAACGCCGCAGCCACCAGGATGGCAAGAATGCGTTCTTGAGCTTCTGCGCCGCTCATGCTCGCCTGGTGCTCTTCGAGCACAACGTCCACTTCGTTGGCAAAGTCCGCGGTCACAGCCGCTGGGTGAGTTCCTGGCGCAGGGACTCGGTGAATCCGTTCACGCCGAACTTTGTGAAGCTGTAGACGCCGTAGCCGTTCCTGGCGACGCGGCCGGCGATCGAGCTGATGCTGACGATGTCGGCGACCCGGCGCGGGCCCTGTTCGGCGGCCTGCAGCAGGTGCGGGAGGGCGGCGCGGGTGGTGGAGAGCAGGCCCTGCACGTTGATGGCGATCATGCGGTCCCACTCCCCGGGGTCCGCGCCGAGGACGGGGCCCAGGAGCATCAGGCCGGCGTTGTTGACCGGGATGTCGAGTCGCCCGAATTGCCCGGCGGCCTGCTGGACGGCCGCCTCGGCCTGGGCGCGGTCGGTGATGTCCGCTTCGACGGCCAGCGCGGTGCCGCCTGCGTTCTCGATGTCGGCGGCGCGGGCCTGCAGGCGGTCGCGGCGGCGGGCTACGAGCGCGACGCAGGCGCCGTCTTGGGCGAGCCGGCGGGCGGTGGCGGCGCCGATACCGCTGCTCGCGCCGGTGACGAGCGCCGCGGTGCCGGCCAGTTTCGGTGTCATGGGTGTTGTCCGTCTTCTCTGGATGTACGGCACTGGGGCAGGCGGCGGGGCGTCCTCACGTGGTGCACCTCTGGCAGCGTCAGCGGGCGGCCGTTCAGCTGCTCGCCGAGCGCGCCAGGTAGCCTGCCTGCTGGCGTGGCACCTCGCGGTAGGCGAGCGCGCATGCTGCTCGTGCCGGTACCTGCGCCCGTGCGGGAGCCGGCTGGCCTGATCGCTTCTGGTGGGCGGTGGCTCAGGCGTCGTCGTGGGCGAGGCTGCTGGACAGTTCGCGGTAGGCGCTGGCCTGGGCAAGCAGGTCCCTGGCCTTCTGCTCGAGGGCTCCTACGGCGTCGGCGCCGGCCGCGAAGCGCAGCGGCCGCTCGTCCTGGCTTGCGAGCTGGACCAGCGCGCCGGCGAGCTTGGCGGGGTCACCGCTTTGCAGGCCGTTCATGCTATTCCAGCCGGCGACGGTCTGCTCTGTGCGCTCGGCGTAGTCCTGGATCGAGGAGACGGCGTACTGCGTCGACTCCGGCGTGAGCAGCTCGGTGCGGAAGAAGCCGGGCTCGACGAGCATCGTGCGGATCCCGAACGGCGCGACCTCGGGGGTCAGCGACTCGATCCAGCCCTCCACCCCGAACTTGGAGGCGGCATAGGCGGTGCAGAACTCCTGGCCCGCGATGCCGGCGGTCGAGGAGATCGTGATGAGCAGGCCGGAGCGCTGGGCGCGCATGACCGGAAGTGCCGCGCGGGTGACGTTGACCGGGCCGAACAGGGTGGTCTCGATCTGCGCCCGGAAGTCCTGAGGGCTGATCTCCTCGAAGAACCCGGCGTTGAAGTTGCCCGCGTTGTTGACTAGCACGTCGAGGCGTCCGAACCGTTCGATCGTCGCCTTCACGGCGGCCTCGGCGTCGGCGGGGTCGGTGACGTCGAGCTTGACGGCGAGCAGGTCGTCGTGCTCGCCTAGGGCGGCGGTGACGCTGCCGGCTTTACGGGCGGTGGCGACAACCGCGTCACCGGCGGCCAGGGCGGCCCTCGCGATGTCGACGCCCATGCCGCGGCCGGCTCCGGTGATGAGCCAGACCTTCTTGTCCCTCATGTGGGTGAACTTCTTTCTGGTTGATGTGCCGCACCCCGCGCCTTCCGCGGTGGCACTGTCCACACAACCAGCCAGCGCGGCGAGGTGGCAGACCCTGATGAGAGGGGTACTCGCAGGGACCCCCAAGCTAGGCGGGACCTCTCGTACAGTGGCAGACATGGCAGGCACGAGCGACCCGGCCGGCGTCCGCGGCGAGATCGGGGCGTTCCTGAGCACGCGGCGTGCCAGGATCAGTCCCGCGCAGGCCGGGCTACCCGTGTACCGGGGAGAGCACCGGCGGGTCCCGGGCCTGCGCCGCGAGGAGGTCGCCGTCCTCGCCGGGATCTCCACCGAGTACTACACCCGGTTCGAGCGCGGCAACGCCACCGGCGTCTCGGACAGCGTCATCGACGGCATCGCGCACGCGCTGCAACTCGATGACGCTGAGCGGGCGCACCTGCTCGACCTGATCCGGACCGCCGGCCGCACCCGCCGGCCGCGCCGCAGGCCTGCCCCGCAACACGTCCGGCCCGCGGTCCAGCGCATCATCGACTCGATGACCGGGACGCCCGCGCTCGTGCTTAACGGCCGGCTGGACATCCTGACCGCCAACGCCCTGGGGTACGCGCTCTACTCACCGGTTTACGCCGGCCCGGGCCGGCCGGCCAACAACGCCCGGTTCCTGTTCCTCGACCCGCACGCCACCGAGTTCTTCCGCGACTGGGACAAGGTCGCCAGCGACACCGTCGCCATGCTGCGCGCCGAGGCCGGCCGCGATCCCTACGACCGGGGGCTGTCGGACCTGATCGGGGAGCTGTCCACCCGCAGCGACCAGTTCCGGGTCCGGTGGGCCGCCCACAACGTCCGGATCCATACCACCGGCGTCAAGCTCATCCACCACCCGGTCGTCGGGGATCTCGATCTCCCCTACGAGTCCTTCCCGATCCCCGCCGAACCGAGCCAGAGCCTGCTCACCTACACCACCGAGCCCGGTTCTCCCTCGCACGACGCGCTGAGCCTGCTCGCCAGCTGGGCCACCAGCCCCGCGCACGACAGCCAGGCCAGCCCGCACGACAACGACGAGCAGTCCACGCGGCAAGACCGCGGAGACGACACGCCCAGCGGATCCGCTTCCAGGCCCCGCCAAGCCTGAGAGGTCCCAAGCTTCGGGGCAGCCCCGTTCCGTATGCGCGAGAGAGGACTTGCCCTCCCAGCTGACGGGCCATGGCTATTGCGGCGGCCGGGCCGCGCAGTAAGCGCCCCCCGCTCGAGAGGCGTGTTAGTCAGCCCGCGTCGAGCCAGGATCAGCCCCGAACCCGTGATCTGCGTGCGAGCCAACGTCGCCGGTAGCGGCCTTCGGGTGGAAAGGGGGAGCGTCCAGCACAGGCGGCCTGCATCGCCGCTAGGTAGCGGCCGGCATCAGATGCTGTCTGGAAGGAACGGTTCTTCGGGCCTGAACGACGGGCCGGGTGAGGGTTGCTTCTGGCTTCTCAGGACGGCACGGGTCGTCTCGAGGTAGCCGCGGACCAGCGGTGAGACCGGTCCCTTCTGGTAGGCGACGGCGAGCGGCACGGTGGCCTGGGCTGGTCCGCGGAGCGGCCGGTGGGTGACTCCGCTGATGCGGAGATGCCGGACCGAAGCCGGCGCCAGCGCCACTCCGAGCCCGGCGGCCACCAGGGCGATGAGGCTGGAGGTCTCGGCGACCTCCTGGCGGACCTGCGGGGAGAATCCGGCCTGACGGCAGGCGCTGGTGACGGCCTGGTAGACCGAGGAGGGCGGTGAGCTGGGGTAGCCGATGAACGGCTCCTCGCGCAGGTCGGTCAGCTCGAGGTTGATCTGCGTGGCCAGCGGGTGGGTGACCGGGAGCAGCGCGACGAGCGGCTCGTGCCGGAGAACCTCGACGACGAGGCCGTCGGCGGCCACCGGCGGCCTGAGCAGGCCGACCGTGATGCTGCCCTCGAGCAGGCCGCCGACCTGCGCCGGGGTGAGCATTTCGCTGCGGACCTCCAGCGTCACGTTGGGGAACCGCTGCGTGTAGGCCCTGACGAGGAGCGGCATCAGCTCGTAGGTCGCCGACCCGGTGAACGCTAGCGCCAGCCGGCCCAGGTGCCCTTGTCCCGCCAGCCGGGCGTTGTCGGCGGCACGGTGGCTGGCGGCCAGTAGCGCGATGGCCTCGGCGTACAGGATCCGGCCCGCTTCGGTGAGCTCGACGGACCGGGTGGTCCGGTCGAACAGGGCCGTCCCGAGTTCTCGTTCAAGCTTCCTGATCTGCTGGGAGACAGGCGACTGCGCGATCGTCAGGCGCTCGGCGGCCCGCGTGAAGCTGAGCTCCTCCGCGACGGCCACGAAGTACTCGAGGTGCCGAAGTTCCATGCCGTAGGCCTCGCATTGAGCTCATAAACATCTGAATAGCTGAACTTTTCGGTGTTGGACTACTCAATATCACGGGACTTAGCGTGAAGTCACCACAGGGAAGTGACCGCCGTCACACGCGGCGGCGTCCAGAGGGAGTCACCTGATGCACACGAACCGCCCCGAGCCCCGTCACCTCCGGTCCTGCCTGTCGCGGTTCGTCACTGGCGTCGCCGTGGTCAGCTACCTGGCTGACGGCGAGCCGCGCGGCGTGACGGTGAACTCGTTCACCTCCGTGTCGATGGACCCGCCGCTGATCCTGGTGTCGCTGGCCCGGACGGCCAAGGCGGCGTGCCACCTGTCGGAGGTCCCGTTCACCATCAACGTCCTGAAGGCGTCCCAGTTCGACATCGCCATGCAGTTCGCCGGCCGGCCGCGGGACGGCCTGCGGGTGGCCTGGAAGGCCCCCGCCGACGGCCTGGCCCCGGTACTTCAGGGTGCTCTGGCGACATTCCGGTGCCGCCCCTGGCAGGCCTACGACGGAGGTGACCACGTCCTCCAGCTCGGGCTGGTAGCCGAGGCCGACGTGAGCGGCGACGAGGAGCCCCTGCTGTTTGACCGTGGCCAGTTCGCGATGGTCGGCCTGTCGCTGTTCGACAACCCGCGCGTGATCGAGTCCGACCCAGTGACCGGCGGCGGCATCATCCGCTCCCAGCTCGTCCACCACCTGGCCACGGCCAGCTGAACCATCCCGTGAAGCACCGGGAACCCCGCCCTAGGAGGACATCATGAAGATCTCGCTGTTCGCGCAGGCGCCGTACCGGTACCTGCCCGAGGACTTCGAGCAGCACCACGAGTCGGTGTGCGACGTCCCGTACTCGCTGACAACGCGGGAGGGGGTGTACTCCTCGGTCCGCGACTTCATGGACGAGCTGATGTTCGGCGCCCGATCCGGCTTCGACGCGGTCGCGGTCACCGAGCACGGGCAGAGCAGCTATGACATGGTGCCCAACCCGGACCTGGTCGCCAGCGCGCTGGCCTACATGACCGAGGCCGAGGGAATCGACGTGGGGATCTTCCCGATGGGCCGCTCGCTCGGCAAGTCGCGGGAGCCGCTCCGGGCCGCCGAGGAGTACGCCATGATCGACGTGATGAGCGGCGGGCGCCTAGTCCCCGGCCTCGTCGTCGGACTGTCGTACGATTCCAGCATCAACAATGGCGTCCCGCCGATCGAGGTGCGCAAGCGCTTCGATGAGAACCTCGAGCTGGTGCTGCGCGCCTGGAAAGCGCAGACGCCGTTCGCCTGGAACGGCAAGTTCTCCCAGTACCCCATGGTCAACATGTGGCCCAGGCCGCTGCAGGCCGACCTGCCGACCTGGATCACCGGCATCGGCAACCCCAACACCATGCGGATGTGCCTGGAGCGCGGCTTCGGGTTCACCTACCTCAGCTGGTTCGGTGCCAAGCTCACGGGCAAGCGCATCTTCGACCGCTTCTGGGAGATCGCCGACCAGGTCAGCGTCCCCCGCAACCCCTACCGGCTGGGTTTCCTGCAGACCGTCGCGGTCGCCGAGAGCGACGAGCAAGCCGAGCGGGACTACGCCGAGCACCTGGAGTACGGCTTCCGCAAGGGGCTCGGCTCGATCCCGATGGAAAAGCTGGGCCTGCCCGGCGGCATCGACATCCGCGGCGTCCAGGCCCTGCTCAAAGATCCCGGTGACTTCGGGCTCTACTACCAGATGAAGACCGCCACCTACCGCGACCTGGTCGATGCCGGCGTGGTCATCGCCGGCAGCCCGGCGACCGTACGCGACCAGCTGAGGGAATTCTGCCGGGAGTATGGCATCGGCAACCTGCACGCCATGCTCAGCTTCGGCTCGCTGCCGCGGCACCTGGTGATGAAGAACATCCAGCTGTTCTCCGAGGAGGTCCTGCCGCACCTGCGGGACCTGTGGACCGATACGGGGCACCAGCACCACTGGTGGCCCGAGCGCCTCGGCGGCTCGCCGGGCACCCAGCAAATCCCCGCGAACACCGGATTGGCGGCGGCACGATGACCACCCAACCGACCATCAGCGAAGAGACCATCGGAGTCTGGGACGGCCGCATCACGATGCGCGTGAAGGTGGCCGGGGCCGGCTCCCCGCTGCTCTACCTGCATCCCGCAGCCGGCCTGGCGTGGGACCCGTTCCTGAGCCACCTGGCCGAGCGGTACACCGTCTACGCGCCGGAGTTCCCCGGCACCAGCGTGGGCGACCCTTACGCCATCCACCAGGTCGACGACCTGACCGACCTCGTCCTGCTCTACGAGGAGCTCGTGCGCAAGCTCGGGCTCGTCAAGCCAGTCGTCGTCGGCCAGTCGTTCGGCGGCATGCTGGCCTGCGAGCTCGCCGCCCACTTTCCCGACGTGCCCTCGGCGCTCGTCGTGCTCGACCCGATCGGGCTGTGGCTGGATGAGCACCCGGTCGCCAACTGGATCGCCACCCCCGCAGACCGCCTGCCCGCGCTGCTGTTCCACGACCCGGACAGCCCCGCCGCCCAGGCCATGCTCGCGCTCCCGGAAGACCCCGAACGCCAGCGGGCCGCCATCGCCGGCCTGGTCTGGGCGTTCGGCTGCACCGGCAAGTTCACCTGGCCGATCCCTGACCGGGGCCTGCGCGGCCGGCTGCACCGGATCAGCGCCCGCACCCTGATCGTCTGGGGCCGCCAGGACAAGCTCGCCAACGTCGCCTATGCCGGTGAGTTCGCCAACGCCATCGCCGGCAGCAAGGTCGCCATCGTCGACGACTGTGGCCACATCCCGCAGGTGGAGAAGTACGACCAGACGGTCCAGGCCGCCGACGAGTTCCTCGGCTGACCCGCCCGCACGGGCTGTGGTTCAGCCACGTGCCGGAGCCCCGGACGAGGAGCACCGACATGAAGATCACTCGCGTCGAAACGGTCCCGTACTCAATTCCGTACGTGAAGCCGCTGCGCTTCGCCAGCGGGGAGGTGACGGCCGCCGAGCATGTACTGGTCCGCGTCCACACCGACGACGGCCTGGTCGGCATCGCGGACGCTCCGCCACGGCCGTTCACCTACGGCGAGACGCAAAGCAGCGTCGTGGCCGTGATTAATGACCTCCTCGGCCCGCAGCTGGAGGGCCTGTCTCCTCTGGACCGCGAGGCTGCGCACGCGCGCATGGCCCGCACGGTCGGGAACCCGGCCGCTAGGGCCGCGATCGACATCGCGCTGTGGGACCTGATCGGCCAGAGCCTCGCGGTGTCGGTGACCGAGCTGCTCGGCGGCTACACCGACCGGATGCGCGCCGCCCACATGGTCGGGTTCGCCTCCGCCGGAGAGATGGTCGACGACGCAATGCGCATGCGCGAGCAGCACGGCATCACCACCTTCAAGGTCAAAGTCGGACGGCGGCCGGTCCAGCTCGACATCACCGCCTGCCGGGCCCTGCGCGAGGCACTCGGCGATGATACCGAGCTCTACATCGACGGGAACCGCGGGTGGACCGCCGCCGAATCCGCCCGCGCGCTGCACCAGCTTGAGGACGTCGGGCTGTTGTTCGCCGAGGAGCCGTGCCCGGCCGACGACATTGCCGGCCGGCGATGGCTGGTACAGCACAGCAACATCCCCATCTACGCCGACGAGAGCGTGTCCCGGGCCGCCGAGGTGACCCGGGAGATCCTCGGCGGCTCAGCGACCGGTGTCTCCATCAAAACCGCGCGCACCGGATTCACCCACTCACAGCGCATCCACCACCTGTGCGAAGGACTCGGCGTCGAGGTGGTCATCGGAAACCAGATCGACGGCCAGATCGGCTCGGTGTGCAACGCGGCATTCGGCGCCGCTTACGAGGCCACCTCTCGCCGCGCCGGTGAGCTGTCCAACTTCCTCGACATGCGCGACGACCTGCTCACCGAGCCTCTGGTCATCGAGGACGGCACCGTCCTGGTCCGCCAGGGCGCGGGTCTGGGCATCGACATCGACGAGGACAAGCTCCGCCACTACCGGCACGACGGCTGACGGCCGCCAGGGCCACCCGCCATCCAGAATCCCCAGAGCACCGCTGTTCCGCCAGCAGAAAAGGAGAAGCACTGTCATGAGCACGACCCAGGACTCACCCACCGCCGCCGGCTCCGGCGCATCGGCCAGCAAGTCGTTCAAGGCCAGCGTGGCCGGGCGCGGCGCCGCCGCCACATCGGCCGAACGGGTCGCCACCGTGGTGACCGCAGTCCTTCACGGCATCCATGAAGCTATCAGCGAGCACCAGGTCACCTACCCGGAATACCAGGCCGCCAAGGCATGGATGATCGAGGTCGGCGAGACCGGCGAGTGGCCGCTATTCCTCGACGTGTTCGTAGAACACGCCATCGAGGAGGTGGCCTCCCGGACTCAGAACGGCACCAAGGGCACGATAGAGGGACCGTACTACCTGCCCGCCCAGGCCCGGCTCGACGCCAGGGCATCCCTGCCCCGCCGGCCCGGCGAGAAAGGCACGCCCTTGATCTTCACCGGTCAGGTCCGCGACGTCGACGGGACCCCGCTCGCCGGCGCCGAGGTCGACACCTGGCACGCCGACGCGGACGGCTACTACTCCGGTTTCGCCCCGCAGGTGCCGGAAGGAAACCTCCGCGGCGTAGTGATCACCGGCCAGGACGGCCGTTTCGAGATCGACACCATCCAGCCCGCGCCCTACCAGATCCCCCGCGACGGTCCCACCGGCAA
>Ga0207702_10005077_pt1 | contig 11564 bp, 22 predicted proteins | sample KBSCornC62_FD_184302 | JGI IMG/M metagenome (GOLD analysis project Ga0207702, IMG submission 184302) | Corn rhizosphere microbial communities from Kellogg Biological Station, Michigan, USA - KBS Corn C6-2 (SPAdes) (version 2) | ecosystem: Host-associated > Plants > Roots > Rhizosphere > Soil ...
AATCTTATCGAGATTCATCATTTTGTGTCCTCTTTCTCACAAATTCTCGAATGTTCTCACCAGCATCGACCAGATTCTCAGGTCCTTCGAGACCTTGGATAGCATCCATCAAAATGCTATGCCCTTCCAAACATAAATTGAATGGATGTTCACGACATTGCGCACATACATCTAGATGCGCGTGAAATTTGTTAGCGCCTTGGAGACTCATCTTAGACTCCCATCTGGACGAACTATCCAAATTTTGACGTTCTGAGTCCTTGCGTAACGAACAGCAGCCCATGTTCCAGATCGAAGAACCTCATACATGTCTTTCGGAGCAGCTATTAGCACTCTCGAAGCATTTATGATGCTCTGGTTTCTCTTGAGAAAGCTTTCTTCTTTCATTACTTCATGATTGAAGCATACTCCGCGTCTTGAGAGGTCTTTGACGTTCCACTCAGGATGACCTGGGTAAGCAACGATGTGGTAGCCGAAGACGTAGGCTAGCGTAGCAGCCTGAACATCAGCTCCTACACATAACCCGTGTCTAAACTGAGCTAACTCAGATTTGTACTGTTTGAGCAGTGTGATGACTCCATCCATTTGCTCGCCAGTCATGCCTTTCTGAGTGCCTGTGAAGCCGACTAGTTCCATCAGTCTACCTCCCAGCCGGCGTCTAAAAGCTCCTCAGCAGTAGTGAACTCAGCAATAACTGGAGCTTCAGCTACCGCTTGACGGTTGAAAATGTTTCCTTCATAGACTTTCAACTTCGAATTTGGGTCATCTAAAAGAAAACCGAACTTAGGAGGACCGAAGCGTTCAGCTAACTTGTAGTTCTTGAGAGGTAGGAATGGCCATGCCGGCCACAGACCAGGAGATATAATCATCTGAAGATCTCTAGGATCGTTCATCCTTTCGTCTCCATCTTCCTGAGCACTTCCTGCTGCTCACGTTCGAGACGTCGGCCAATTTGAATGCCCCAATAGAGCATCTGCAGCTGAATTTCAAAGAACTTCTGATTGTCCTTGACGATGATCTGATAAGGCAGACCGTCATTCATCTGCTTGAGCATGCGCTCAGGGCTGACCATAGAAGACCTCATCAGATCTATCGCCATTTGAGCTATCAGGAAATCTCCAGCACCATCGATGACTTCATTCACAACCTCAGGGTAATCATCACCTAAGGCTGTGCTGTAGTTTTTGGATCGAAATTCACTCGTCTTCTTGACTTCCTGCTTGAGCATTTCTCCGATTTTCACTTGCTGGCCGCCCTTCTGCTAATTTCCAGTTCCTTAGCAAGGGCTTCACAGGTCTGAGCGTGCTTGATCTTTTTGTCGGCATACTCATGCCTTGTTAGTTGACCTCGGTTCAGTTGCCATCCGCATGTGCACTTGTAACCGTGCTTTGCCATTCGTAAGACTCGCTTTCTCTTACCTTCTGGTAAGAACTGATGTAACGATTAAGATGCCAGTACCATTGTCATAGATCTTTGTTTCCCAGCCGTCAGGCTCTTCAGTCCTGATGTTCTGTTCAACCGTATAGAGAATGTGATTCTTGTCCTCGACGTTCTTAGGCCAGATGACGAATGTGTACGCCGTGTCATCCTCTTCCGATGAATGCAGCTCGTACACAGTATTGATCTTGTCTCGAAGTCCCTTTAAGAACTCGAGTTCATCGAGATCGTTGCGTGTTGAAATTAGAGGCATCATGCTGTTCTCCTTTTCCCCACCGATACTTCCGCTTGAGCGAAAGTCTACGGTAGCACCTTTTCCCGATGGCCGACCACCCACCTTTTAGCGGCCGGCCACCGTAACTGCTGTTTGGTAATCAAAGCCCTAGTGATTGGATCAATAACAGCTTCGGCCTTAACATTATACGTGCCATTAAGGCCAAAGCGCATATAGATACCCTCCTTTCAGTCTTATTTCCCACCGAGACTAACGCTTGAGCATTAGTCTACGGTAGCAGTCCGTCAAATTCTTATCATATAATTATTATAATACAACTTTTATCGGTTGTATACAACATTTTATACAGAAGTAAAACTTTTTTTATCGTCGTAATCTGGAGCTACGAGCTTTTCAGACCAGTACTCATAATCGTAAAAAGCAAGATCGTAGCCGCAATCATCAGCTGGCTTCTCTCCATAAACAGTGCCATCGTGAGAACTAATCCATACGTCTATTACTATGGGTTCTCTGCCTTCTTCTTTCATCCAGTAATAACCTTTTTCTTTCGGAATTTCTTTAGTCCAGCTCATAGTTTGACGTAACCCTTTCCAGGTTCTTTAGCTTTATTTTTGTTTTCTCTCTTTGCTTCCTCTTCCAGTAGCTGTAATTCATTTTCTGAATTACTTTCTCTCTTACTTCTGGATTGTGCAGAGTACTCGCCAGGATCGTATTCTCTAGCATCAACAAGACGAATGACATTGGCTTGACCTGATGGATCTACAAACCGATGAGCGTAATCAATATCGGAGATACGTTTCTGACCTAAACTTGGTAAAAGCTTTAAGAGTTCATTTACAACCACTTCAAGAGTAGTGTTAACGTCTACCCTGAGCCGTAGAGTGGCTTTCATTTGCTATTCTCCATAATTCTATTATATAACAACTTAGTATCGGTTGTAAACACATTTTTTATATGAAGATCAGGTAACATGAAGGTAACATCTTACGTGCCTAGGCACGTGCCTGGCCGGAATACGTACCTGACTGTACGTACCTGACCGTACGTACTCAGAGGCATGTACCTGACTGTACGTACGCGCGCCGTACACGTACCTGAGAGCACGTACCTGAGGGCACGTACCTGAGCGCGTCGATTCGCCCGGGCAGGCACGTACCTGAGCGCATATACGTCAAGGCATTTTGCATCATCACATTTTTTAAAGCAATGAAAGAGAAATATAGCATTTTTCATCACAATGTTACTGTATGATGTAAGTTTAATCAAATCAAATACTTGATCAAAGGACTTGTAACATCATGTTACCTTTCATGTTACCGTGAACCTTGAGTCCCTAAATAAGACCGCGAGTCCTAGCCCTGTTGCCTTTTGTAAAAAAGAGTGGGATTTTTTGACTATTATGTGTGCGTCACACGTGCCTGCGCGTAGGGAGACAGAGGTGAATGTGCAATATGGCATTGAGTGATTTGTAAGTGTAAACATGCTATAATGGTAGTATACAATGATAAATGGGGCTAGTGGTTTCCAGTTCTTTTTCGTGAGATTTGCGGCGAAATCCGGGTTACCGTCGGACACACAGCTTCCGGTAAAACCAGTCAAACTTCGTAAATGCGTTTGATTGAGTCGGTTCTCCGTAGCCATTAATGACGGAGCACAATTTACATTCCACCAGAAAAGGGTTTCGATGGACTGCTGCCTTTTATCGCAAGAAGAGGTTGGTAGATTACAGCACTATGGACTTCAACCTAGTCACGATGAACACATCCACATACCAGCTGCGGCTGCAATCGAAGGTCTGAAAGACGAATCGCTCTTGTTGATCACGAGCAAAGAAGGCCGGAACTACGTAACACAGCAGAAGATGCACTTCCTTCGTGCTTTGCCTTCCGGCGACTCTCGGATCAAAGTCATCCAGCGAGTTGTGAGCAACCAACTGTTAGAACTCAAGCCTATACGCTAGCGCGGATCATTATTGATCTACGCGTGGATGAGAAAAGGGTAACATTTGGGTATACATCATAAAAATGCAGTGTATACCGTTCTTCACATTAAGTTAACAAAGTAACCATTTTATAGTTACTTATAGCATCTCGCGGTAACCCGCAGAAAGGAGCACCGTGGCCAGCTTCTATCACACGGATGACCCAGATGTCATCGACAAGAAAGTCGGCGCGAAGCTTTTGAGTGAGGGATACCGTCAGTGGTTAGGTCGTCTTGTACCCGAAGACATCCGAGAGCAGTTTGGCTTGCCTGAAGGAAGTCGGTGGGCCGACGCAATTGCTTCACAGACCATTCGACGAGCTTTGGCGCTTGTCGGTAAAGATAACATCTGCTTTACCGCGATTACTGAACTTCGTGAGTCGACCGAAGGCAAGACGCCAGAGAAAGTAATGGTAGCTCAAAATACGGAGCTTCTTGCTCTGGCTCAAGCAATTAATTCTGCGCCTGCTCCTGAGCCTGGGGAGGAGCGGGATGAGGAAGCTCAGACCTAAGCTGTTTTGATAGCTCCGTGAGCTGATTGCCGTACTCTTCAAGACGGGTGGCTTGTCTTTCGATCGAGACGGTCGAAAGCTCAGGGTTGAAGATACGAAGGAAGTTAATCGACCGACGAATGTCGTCCTGCAACTGAAGGAACTGTGAAACGCGGAAATCATACTGCAGACGAGTAATCATTTCTCCTCCAGTCGATCAAGCATCTCGGTAACCTTTTCAACATGAGTCGGCTCGCGATGATACGGCTTTCCGAAATACTCTGGCAAAGTGAGCGGTGCAGAAACTGGTCTATGCTTCCACTGAACGTACAAATCGGCGGACTTGTTTACAGCCCATTCGATTAGCTTGCCGAACAGGTAACCAGCAGCAAAGATGTAAGCGTCGTGGTTCATTTCAACTTCCTCCGTGGCGCGATGCTGAAATCGTCCTCAATGACATCGGTAAGGCACTGAAGTCTCGATAACTGCTGATGAGCTTCAAATTCGGTATCGAAGTGAACGTTCGGTACCTTGTTCTCGAAGATCAAACGCCATTCGGTTCCAATGACAAACGTCTGATCTTTCGTTTCAGTCGTGATGTGAATCACCGTGTTCTCCTTTTCTTATGACCACCATGTAGATGAGCATAAGGAAAGGGAGGGCCTTTCGACCCTCCCCATCGGTTACGACGCTACGACTTCAGTTTCGACCTTCGGAGTCTCGACGGTAATCGTCGGATTGACGATCTTCGCGATGCCGAGCTTTTGCAGATGGTGAAGATGCCACATGCAAGAGGCTTTCACCCCAGCGTTCGCTGTCAATCCGGCTTTCGTGGCGAACTCGGTAACTTCATCGATCGTGAATTCACGATCCTTGTCCTGTGCAAGAGCGTTGATGACAATCTGACGCTGTTTGCCACGAGGAGCGATTGCAGGAGCTGCAATCAACTGGTACCGACGTTCGGCAGGTGGAGTGCTCTTCGTCTTTACTTCAGTCGCAACGGCCTGCACTGCGGGTTTCGGGGTTTCTGCAACGACTACGTTGCCATTGTCCTTCGTGCTGTTCTTTTCATTTTTCATGATGTGTTCTCCTTGATTTGTTGTTTACTGCTATTATGATACCATTATAAAACAACTCGTTTGAGAAGTACACAACTTTAATCGTGTACCTCTCAAACTTTAGTTACCGGCGTGAATCGGTTCGGGACGATCTTCATCAGCATCGTAGCCGTCCATGTTTGGTGCGACGTGGTTTTCAGACCACTGCCGGATTTCATCGAACATTCCGACAGCTTCAGCAGGATCGTAGACCTTAGCGTACTGAGGAACTTCGCCCCAGAAGAACTGGACGTACATCCGACAGATACCCCACTTCACTTCACAGTAGTGCTTCGGCATGTTACTTCCTCCGATGAGATTTCTTGTTGAACAGCGCGTAGGCCAAGAATGCGACGAACGGCAGGATCAGCCAGTTGATTGAGGGTACGAGAACAAAGGTGATCGTCACTTTGCCCTCCTAGGAAGAAATACTACCATCGCCATCAGCGTCACGACGCTGGCGATCACCGGGATTCCGACTGCATAGACGTAGTTCATTTCCATTCTCCTTTAGCGTCGTAGTGAGCGCTCTCCAAAGCTCGTAAGCTCTGGAGAGCGATCAAGCTACTTGGACTCTACGAATCCAAGTTTCTCGAGCTGGTGGAGGTGCCATCCGGCCGACTCAGCTGCGGCGAACTTGGTCTTCAGCTTGTCGCCTGCTATCTCGGCTACGGCCTCTCTGGAGAGGAACTCCTCTGGCTTGCTCCGGAGAGCATCGGCCGTGGCCTGACGTTGCTTGCCCTTGAACGAGAGAGGGCAGGTGGGGAGGATATGGTAGGACTTGAGCTTGGCTGGTACGGCCTTGGGCTGCTTGATGATGGTGGCTGTGACGATGCTGCCGTCTGCGAGTTGAACTTGAGCTGTCATGGTTGATGTTCTCCTTGTGTGAATTAGCTAGAACAGGTGAAGGCAAGTAGCGACGAAGTACGTGATGATCGTTACTGCGAGCATTTTCGTTTTCATTTCGTTACTCTCCTTTTTTACTGCTCATTAGCTTATGAATTAATAATAACATATTCCGAAACGTATACAAATCGAAATGTGTTAGCCGTCCGCCTGGTTTCCGGCGGCCAAATTTCGGACTCCAGATGAGGTAAGCCATGAAACCCAAAACAGAAGTCAAAACTCCACAGTTCAGACTCGGATTGCTAGCTAAGTGGAAAGGAATTCCTCCTGCTTTTCCTGGTAAGAGACCTTAGCAACTAAAAGTTGTGATATAGTCTTCAAAATGTTACTGTGAAGGGAAAACATATGCTTCAGTTTCACTGCCACCGTTCTACTTGCCTTCATGACCTAACGACTCATGGTGGTGACAATTATAGCGGATCATCCTGTCACGTACCTGGGTGTGATTGCTGTAAGATTCTGAACAAATCAGAGACTGAAGTTGACGCTTGTGTAGTACGTGACAAATTAGTTGTGACATAATCTTTAAAATGTTACTGTGATGACAAAAGCTGAAGCAATGATCTCGAGGCACATCCTACTTGGTTGGTCTGATGCAAAGATAGCCAAAGAGTTCGGAATAAAAACCGTAACCGTCAGGAGACATCTCCAAAACATCTACAATAAAGTCGGCTGTAGTTCGAGAATTGAATTCATCAAGTTTGCTCTAAATAAAGCCGATCTTCTTCAACAGATTTACGGAGTCTGAAATGGTTCCTTCTGGTAAATGCTTTTGTGGTCAACCAGGTCTTTATTATGCTGGTTCTCAACATTTCTGTGGAGACCATAAGGCCTTAGCTGTTGATACCGCCCGTACTAGGCAAGTGAGGACGGTGGCTGGCAGCCAGAGAGTAGGACGATTCCAGTTTGGAGAAGAAGAGACTAAAGAAGTTCAAGCATGGTCGCTTGACCGGATCTTTCGTAGAAGAATAGACCGGCCCACGTACAACATCTAAAATTTTTCGGGGTGACTTTAAAGGTGTAACCGTGCACCAGACCTCCTGCTACGGTTGCAGTGCGCGAAAGCGCAAAGGCTGGGCGGTGCTGCCGATCATCGCCCAGCATAAAGAAAGGATCAATTATGTCTATTTCGACGTTAGCAGCTTCTCTTCCAACAGCCAATAACGCTATTCCTAAAGTAGTTAGCCAAGAGCAGGGCGTAGGCATTATGGGAGCCTCTGGTCTGGTCGACGACGGCACTACACTGAAGTACAAAGGAAGCACAGTAGCTGCGGGCAGTGAGATCACTGGACTGACAGCGGGATTCATTCCTAAGGCGACGGCTGCTGATGCGATTGGAGCTAATTCGTCGATTGATGATGGAGTTACTACTGCTAATGTAGTTACTATCTCCAAGCCGGTTACAGTTCCATATATCCAGACGACTCCTGTTGCCGTGGCTTCTCTTCCAGCTGCTGCTACTGCGGGTGATGGTGCTAGGGCTATGGTGACTGATGCTACTGCTACTACTTTCAATTCAGTAGTTGCCGGTAGCGGTACGAACAAAGTTCCTGTATTCTCCGACGGTACTGCTTGGAGAATCGGTTAAGATCCTAACGAAAGGAGGATGAATCACGTGGAACGCAAACCGGAAGTTGGTAAACCGGTTGTGTGGCACGAATCTGATGGTACAGCCTGTGATGCACTAGTTACGACTGTCTGGGGTCCAACCATGGTCAACCTTGTAATCGTTTCAGTTGACGAAAACAAGCAAGATGGTTACGGACGTCAGATCGAACGTAGAACTAGCTGTCAGCATGGCTCTATCAACCAGGTTCACGGATTTTACTGGAGATTTCCAGATGAAGATCCAAACCCATACATCCCGCCTATTTCGCGGTAACTAACCTCCGTTGTTCGGGAATCGAGTAGAAACCCTAAAGCAGCGGCAAGGACGTGATTCTTCCTATGCCTGTATTCGCACAGTTTGGCGCTAAAGCGAGTAAGTTTGTTCGCCGGCACCCGAGCCAGGATAAAAAGTACACCCTATTAGAAGGAAGTGTTCGTAGTGGAAAGACCTTTGCTGTCGACGCTAAGATCATATCACAACTTTGCCTCTATAAAGTTGCTGGAAAAAGAGTTATTTGCGGCGCGACCAAACAGTCAGTCTATAAGAACATACTCCTCGACTTATTTCAGGTTGTCGGCAAAAAGAACTATGCATACAACCGAGCTACGGGGGAATTAGAACTTTTCGGTACGCAATGGTTCGTAATCGGAGCCAAGGACGAAGCTTCTTATAAGCAGATTCTTGGTATGACGATCGCCATTGCGATCTGTGATGAGTGGACTGAATTTCCGCAGAGCTTTACGAAGCAGTTATTCATGCGTCTCTCTCCTCCGGGATCGAGACTGTATGCCACTACGAACCCAGGTACTCCTCAACACTACCTGTACACGGATGTCATCCACAATGAAAACTTCACAGCAGACCTCGAAGTCATTCACTTTACTCTGGACGACAACCCGAATCTTGACCCCATCTCTAAGAGACAGATCATTGCCTCACAGAAAGGCGTCTATTATCTCAGGTACATCCTTGGACTATGGGTGGTGGCTGAAGGCGCTGTCTATAAGGACAGTTGGGACGACAAATTTCTGTATGACGATGGATTCCATCCCCCTGGTTTATTCGGCTCCGGTGGATTTACTCAGCATATTATCGCAATAGACTATGGAACACATAATCCATGTGTCTTCTTAGAATATTTCGATGATGGACAAGTAACTTGGCTAGACAGAGAGTACTACTGGGATTCTGTCAAAGAAATGAGACAGAAAACGGATAGGGAATATGCTGACGATCTCGAGGATTTCATTAAGAAGTCACGCCGTGTTGCTCCAGCGCGTCCAATCCTTGTCGTGGACCCCTCAGCCACTTCGTTCAAGGTTGAACTCATCCAAAGAGGCTTTATCGTTGTTGACGCTGACAACGACGTTCTCAACGGAATCCATCGAGTCTCTGAAGTTGAAGCAACCGGAAATCGCAGAGTCCGTAAAGATTGTAAGGAATGGCGACGTGAAAAAGGTCTTTACGCATGGGATGTCAAGGCTGCCGAAGACGGTACCGAAAGACCTTTGAAAGTAAACGATCACACTCAAGATGCCGACCGATACGCGCTCACGTATCTTTATCCTGAGTGGAGGATTCTAAATATTCAGAAAGTAGCTGACATCAGAAAGGCTGCCTAATGCCACGTTCTAGTACCAAAAAGAAAGCAAAGATCGCGGATAGTCTCTTTGATCCCGTAGATCTCGATGCTTTAAGACAGCTTCAGCCAGTGATGACTGATAGCTATCAGAACGTAGCAGCTCGAACTGGAAATGGTACTCCTAATCTAGTAAATACGGGAAACTATCCAATCGTTAGACTCACAGAGCAGTATCCTTTGATACTGAGTCTGTACCGTAGCTCATGGATTGTTCGCAAAATCATCGATCAAGTTGCTAACGATGTATTCAAGGCTTTCCCTGTACTAGATTTTGATCTCACGCCTGAGCAAGTTTCATTGTTCAGAAATGTTTTGCTCAAGACTAGAACTATTCCTAGACTTCGTTCGCTAGCTAAGTGGGGAAGGCTGTTCGGCGGAGCTGGCGCCATTATAGCTATCGAAGGACACAACGATCTTCGTAAGCCGCTGGAGCTTGATGATGTTGAAGTTGGTTCATACAAAGGTCTTATTGTCCTTGACCGTTGGTCGGGAATCATCCCGGGTCCCGAGATCAACTCAGATATTAATGATCCGGAATCTTTCGGGTTGCCGACCTATTACAATTGCATCATGGATGCCGGCAATGTCACAGTTCACCACTCAAGAATCCTCCGGTTTACAGGAAGAGAACTTCCGCAGTGGGAAGTCCAGGTCGAACTCTACTGGGGAATGTCGGAAGTAGAAGTAATCTTCGACGAGCTCAAGAAGCGTGATTATAGTTCCTGGAACATCGTATCATTATTGACACGCGCCCAGGTGCTAACGATCAAAGAACCGATGCTGGCTACTATGATGTCCGGAGCCGGTGCTTCTAACGACGCTTACAACATGTTCATTCAGCGCATGGAAATGATCTCTCAGCAGCTGAATAACAATGGTCTTCTTGTTCTTGGTAAGGACGGCCAACTAGACGGAAAGTCATACGGTTTCGGTGGAATCTCTGACGTCTACAGAGAGTTCATGAAAGATCTTGCCGCGGCAACTGGTATCCCTTACGAAGTTATCTTTGGTCGTAATCAGGGTATGGGCGGTGAGATGGGTAACAACGGAGGCGCTTCTCTTCAAATCTACGACAACATGGTAGAAGAGAAGAGAATCTCTGAAGCTAATCCTGTCATCGATAAGCTTCTTCCAGTAATCTGTATGTCGTGTTTTGGTCAGGTTGCTGAGGATCTAGCTTATCATTGGACTCCAATTCGTGCTCTGACTGAGAAGGAACGTTATGATCTTGCTAAGTCAGCCGTTGAATCAGTTCTTATGGGTTACAACGCCGACTTGCTTACCAAGAAAGAAGCACGCGCAGAGCTTGCTAATGGTTCTGGTACTCACGGCCTGTTTAACATCACTCAAGAAGCTGTAGCTGCTACTCCGGATCTGTATGCTTCTGAAGTAATGATGGCAGAGCAATTCGAGCTTGACGGTGGAGATGACCTCGAAGCAGGTGGAGTTGAAGTAGGAGAGAAAACAGATCAAAAAAAACCGGGAGCAAGAGAAGGTGAGCAGCTTCCAGTAGAAGCTAAGCCTGTTGGTGTAAAGGGCTTAGTTTGGCACAAGAGTCGTAGACTAACCCAGGGAAAAGATAAACCTGCTGGAGCAGGAGCCGCAGCTTCTACCACTACGAAATCTCTCAATCAATCTGTGAGGCATTCGTTGAAACATGAGACAAAGAAACCCAAAAGATAGGAGGAAAGAATGCAACTGCCCATCGGAACTCCTCCGAAAATTGTCTCAGAGAAACGAGTGGGTCCCTTAGTTTGCTGTATTGAGTATCCTAAGGGAACTATGAGAGGTGGAAAATCTTGGAAGGGAGAGAGTCCTGCAGATTATGGCTTTATTGATGGCTATATCGGTGCTGATGGAGATGAGATAGATTGCTACATTGGAGATTGTACTGAAGCTCAAAGAGTCTACGTAGTGAATCAAACTCATGTTCACGCGAACGACGTATTCGATGAGCACAAAGTGATGCTAGGGTTTCAATCAAAAGAAGAAGCTCTTTCTATTTACATGTCAGGCCACAATAAGAGCAATGAGATCTTCCATAGCATGGTTGATCTTTCGATGCAAGACTTTGTCAGGTGGTTGAAGCATGGAAACCTTAACTACCCGCTCTCGAAAAACGTCGCCTTTTCTAGTTCCGCGTCGGTTCGAAGCTTCGTTTAGGAAG
>Ga0207702_10005082_pt1 | contig 11559 bp, 10 predicted proteins | sample KBSCornC62_FD_184302 | JGI IMG/M metagenome (GOLD analysis project Ga0207702, IMG submission 184302) | Corn rhizosphere microbial communities from Kellogg Biological Station, Michigan, USA - KBS Corn C6-2 (SPAdes) (version 2) | ecosystem: Host-associated > Plants > Roots > Rhizosphere > Soil ...
CTTTCGAGGTATTTTACAATAAAATCAGATGCCTTGATCATGCTTATAATCCACGGTTATAGATCAGTTTTTTTAATTCTTCGTTGCGCGAATAAGGGCTGTCGATGTGATCGATGAGCATAGGCTTATCTTTTTCGATAGGCACCAGTAGCTTTTCGCCGTTCATTACCTCGCGGCAGCTCATCTGGCCTTTTTGCAGCGGAATAGCCATGTAGAAATCCTTATGGAAATCCTCATTGGTTACCACATAGCCTGCAGGCAGGTCGCGCTTGGCATACACGCCGCGCACCAGCGCGTCGAGGTAGGTCACTTCTTTTCTTGGCGGGATGCGCTTTTGCGAGCCTGCGCCACCGCACATTTCCTTGGTCTTGTTGTAGGCTTTGAACCAGATGTCGGCCTGCTCAGGAAGCGTACAATAAGATGATACCGGAACACCGTCCATATTGATGTCGATATGACGCTCAAATGTGCGTGCGCCTTTAGCGTAGGCAATGGCGGTTGAAATGTCCCAGCTGTGATATTCGTGCGTAGAGTAGCCGATCACGTTGTCAGGATACCTGTTCTTCAGGAAGTCGATCTGGTTAAGCTCCAGCTCAGAATCCTCGCTTGGGTAAACCGATACGCAATGGTTAATGGCCAGAGGGATATCGCGGTTCTTGAAGAACTTCACGATATCGTCAAGGTCTTTCATAGATGAGCCGCCGCTTGAAATGATGGTTGGGCGGCGGGTTTGCGCGATCTTCTCGATCAGCGGCCAGTCGTTCAGGTCAGAGCTGGCGATCTTAATGATCGGCATATCAAAGTGCTCGCTCAGGTCAACCGATGCTTCGTCAAATGGCGTGGCCATTGGGATACAGCCGCCTTTGCGAATGGCATCCACCATGATCTGGAAGTTCTCCCTGGACATTTTGGTGTCCATGGTCTTCTTCACATAGCGGATCTCCTGATTATCTTTAAAATCTTTATGAATGAATGAATCCACATCCCTGAACTGCATTTTGATCGCAGCCCTCACATTGTTGAAGCGCACTACCTGCGAAAACTCCTCAATGATCTTTAATCCACGCTCTAATTTTCCCCAGTGATTATTTGCGAGTTCAAGTACGAACAAGTCCTCAAAAATCTCGTTTTGCTTTTTCATAATTGTGTGATATAAGTAAGTATCTCTTTAAAATGGTTAATTACAAATGTAGGATTTTTTTTTAATAGTTCTTCCTTTTTTTCGTAGCCGTAAAGCACGGCAACGGTTGCCAGGCCTGAGTCATGGCCCGCCTCAAGGTCGTGAATACTATCGCCCACCATGCACCCTTTTCTGATGCCAAATTCGCTGCAGGTGGCACTTACCATGGCCTTTTTAGAAAGCAATTGCTCACCGCCCATGTCGCTGGTTTTAATTGAGGTAAACAAATCGTAAACTTTTTTAGTCCTTAATATGTTCACCACCGGCGTCATGCGCTTGTTAGTGGCAATGTGCAGTGTAAAGCTATCTTTATGCATCTGCTGCAGCGCTTCGACCACACCGGGATACAAAGACGTGCTCTCGTAAGTGGAATGATCATAGATCTCAACAAACAGCGTTCGGGCTTTCTGCCTCAGCAGCTCGTCTTTTCCATATACGCTTTCGAGGATCACCGGCAGAGCGGCCCCAAAATCAAGGGTTTCGGGGTCAACATGATTTACCGGCGGCAGCTGCGCAAACACTTTTTTATAGGTGTCTATCATTTCGCGCCGCGAGTCAATGAGCGTGCCGTCGAGGTCAAATATGAGATGCGGGGCTTCCATTATTTATCGGTGATCAGCAACTGCCTGTCGAGGCTGCCTTTGTTCTTTAAGTACCAGTTGTACAGCTGCTCTATTCCTTTTTCAAGCGGCGTAAAGCGGAGGTTCTTTATTTCAGAATGCAGCAAGGTATTGTCACCGCTGTATTCCATGCCAAGTCCCTCCTGCGCCACGCGCACTTCCACTTTATTGCCGGCCACGCGATTCACCATATGTGCTATACCCAACAACTCCTCCGAATGGTTGGGTGTGATGTTAAATGATCTTTGCACAGGATCGTGATCAATAAAATGCTCCAGCACGGGCATCAGGTCGTCGATATACAAATAATCGAATTTGCGGTTCTGGCGCAGCGTAATGGGCAGATCAAAAATGGCTTTGCAAATGGCGTTGGAGATAAAGCGGATCGCATAATCCTCATACCTGCCATAAATGCCAAAGATCCTGAAATCGTACACATTGTGCAGCGTCGGCATCACTTTGCCAAGAATGTATTTGTTAAACCCGTGATCGTCTTTTGGAATATAAGTGCCAAAATAATCCTCTTTCATTTTGGGCCTGTAATGCAGCAGATCATAAATAGCGCCCGAGCCCATATTGATGAATTTGCCAAAGCTGTTCTGATACTTTAAAAGATTAAAGATCATGCGTGCGTTGGTGAGCAGCAGGTTGCTGTGATCGGCCGCATTTCGGTGGCCCGGCTTGGCTGCCGAATGAATGAGCACATCAAAGGAATGCTTTTTGAAATACGCCTCAATGCTCTCATCGCTGGTCACATCCAGCTCGGCGCGGGTTGGCGCCACAATGGTGTATTTCTGCGACAGGTACGATTCTTTAATATTCCTTCCAATAAACCCGCTGCCGCCTGTTACAAGAACTTTCATGATTGCTGTGTGTTGGCGCTGTTGCGGTTCTTCATAAAGGCAAAGCCCAGCAATCCGATAAACGCCAGCAGGGCAACGATCGATACCATACGGCCTGTATTTTTATGGCGCGGGGTAAATCTCATTTCCACAGTGTTGCTGCCCGCTTTGGTCATAAGCCCGGTGAGGCCGCAGTTGAGGCGATACAGCTTAGCCGGCTGCCCGTTGAGCGTAGCGCTCCAGCCTTCGTCAAACGGCATGGCAAAGAACAGGACCTTTGGCCTGCTTACGGTAATGTTTCCCGCAAAATTGTTTTGCGAGAACTTGGTCATGCTGAAGCTTTCTTTTTTAAGGCTGTCGCCCATCACGCCATAATTGTCAAAGGTCATTGGCACCAGCGTATCGTTCATCGCAAAGGATGGCATGGTGGTAAAGTCAGCTTTGATCTCATCGTCGATCACACAGGCGCGCATAATGGCAAAATCCTTCTGGCTTGGTGACAGCGTTTTAAATTGCGCTGCATCGATCACCTTCGAATAGGTAACGCCAAACGGCATAGCAAAACGGTTCTTCAGCACTTTCACATCGCCAAACTTAGCGATGGAATCAAAGCCCAGGCCAGACAGTGAATTGTCGGTACGCTTGGTGAGCCAGTATTTACCGGCCACAAGCGAAAATAAAATAGGGCGATCGACCAAGCCTCTGGCCCAGCGTGTAGAGTTCTCGTCCTTTACATTGATCACATCGAGATCGCCCAGGAATTTAATGTAGTTCTTCTGGTTGAATGAAAAATACGATGGCGTACCATAGAAGCCGAATACCTTGGCATCGTTAATGCTCTGGTGAATGGCCAGCCCCGAGCTGTATTCCTTATTGATGCGGTAGAACGAGTTGTCTGCCTTTTTAAGATAATCCACCGACTCAACGGTATAATCGTTGTAGCCCACTTTTTCTTTGAGCATGGCGCCGGTTACCACGTCGCGCTTATTCACAGTGATGCTCGAGAACCAGGCTACCTCAACAAAGCACAGCAAAATGATAAAGATCTTGGCCACATTCTTGCTGGCCGAATTGCTGCCAAGCACGAAAATGAGCGCTGCATACACCAGCAGTAAAAAAGTGGCAAAGCCGCGCAGGCCGGTATCAATGCCTTGTTTGAATTGTGCAGCAGGCGTATAAAGCAGAATTAACAGCAAAAGCAAGGTAACGCCCAGCACGATCCTGTTCACCTTGCCTTGTTGCTCGATGTAGGTCATGGCGCGGGCAGAGAACATCACCATCCACAGCACGATCACTAAAGATAATGCCCTGTAGTAATCGCCGGTGAAGGCCCAGAATAAGTAGCGGAAATAAGGGAATAAGATCGGTAAGCAGAATAGTCCGGTAATAACGCCATACATTACTTTCTGGCGCTTGTTGAGCGATGAGAAGAACTGCGGGAAGACCAGCAAACAGAATAAGCCGCAATAGAACAGCGGCGCCTCCAGGTAGTTCTGCCAGCCTTTGAACTGGCTGCCGGTGCCGATCATATCGCTTGAAAAGGCCCTGAACGTGGTGGTAAAACGCAGCCATGGCTCGGCCACGCCAAACAGCGATTGCTGCTGCAGCTTGGCAAAGAAGCTCGATTCGCCGCCCACACGCGGACTTTCGATATACTGAAGCAGGTCGGCAAATAACTGGTAAGAGGTCAGCAATACCGCCAGAACGGCTAATCCTACTGTTTTGGCCAGGAAAATGATAAAATCCTTGCGCTCACTGCCGGCATTTACATCGTAGTAGCGGGCAATGATGTAAGGCGCCAGGAAGAAAGTATAAGGAAACAAATAAAAGGGTTGTAAAAAGCTGATGCCTGCAAGGCCGGTCACAAACCAGAAGAATTTGCGGTGATTGAGCCAGCGCTCAAAGCCATACAGTACAATGGTCATGTAAAGCGCTTCGGTAGAGAAAACAGCCCAGCAGCCACCCAGGATGATGAAGCCGGAAAACGTGAACAGCAATGAGAAAACGAGCGCCGAAAAGTTCGAGAGCTTCACTTCCTTTAAAAACCTGTAAAACACAAAGCCTATGAGCAGCAGCTTGGCCACTTCCATCAGGGCCAGGCCATACGGAATTTTTGTTTTGTCAAAATAGGTCAAAAAATTTGTGAACAGGTCGCCCCACCAGAACGGGAACAAGTTTTGCCCCATCCCCTGGCTGAAAGACCAGCCCGGGCCGTCACCATTTTTGATCAGGTCTGACATATTTGCCAGGGCCGGGAAATAAATGTTGATCGAGTCGCTGCCAATGTCGCGGAACAGGTAGATCTTTTTGAATGAGATAAAATCCTTGAATACTATATAGGCTGCCATGGCTACGAGACCTAAGCAGAGCCAGATGGCATTTTTTTCAAGTTTGTTGTAAAAGTCAGCCGTTTGGCCGGGGGTTGCATTGCTGTTTTGTGTGCCAGCAGCCTTTCCTGTTTTGTTGTCGCCGGGTTTCATAATTGTTGAGCCGTAAATATAACAATTATATTATATGCGCAGGTTAAGAATGAGCAAACAGGGGGCTAAGAGAGTGTGTGTGGGAAATGCAGGAAGATTGATGATGGAAAACGAAAAGCGGCAGATGTATGAAAAATGGAAATGGAAGCCTAAGCCTCCAGTTTCCATCTTCATATTTTACATCTCACCTTCATTTAGGTACTTCATTCACTTTTACCCAGAACATACCTAAGTCGGCCATGGTTTTAGAAAAGATCTCGAACGACACCGGCTTCACCACGTAGGCATTTACGCCCAGCTCGTAGCTTTCGATCAGGTCACGGTCTTCGCGCGATGAGGTCATTACCACTACCGGAATAGCTTTTGTGCGATCGTCGGACTTCACAGCGCGCAGCACTTCAATGCCGCCCACTTTGGGCATTTTGAGATCGAGCAGCACCACCTTGGGCCTGTCATCAACATTACGACCTGCATACTTGCCCTTGCCGAAAATAAAGTCGAGGGCTTCGGCGCCGTCAATCACATGTAGAATACTGTTGCTGAGATGGTTCTTTTTCAGCGAGCGCATCACCAGGTCCGCATCTTCCATGTTATCTTCCACTAAAAGAATTTCGATGTTGCTTATGTTTTTCATGGTTTAAAAAAAGGATTGTTATAAGGGGTTTATAGTTTCAGGGGTATAGGGGTAATGAAAAATAGAATGTGGCGCCCTGGCCGGGTGCAGACTCTGCCCACACTTCGCCGCCGTGCTTTTTAACGATGCGCTGCACAAGGGCCAGGCCGACGCCGGTACCTTCAAACTCGGCGGTACTGTGCAGGCGCTGAAACACGCCAAACAGCTTGTTGTAATAGGTCATATCAAAGCCGGCGCCGTTATCCTTTACGTAATACACGCGCCTTTGCGCCTCGTCGTAACTACCTATCTCCACTGTGCTGTCGGGCTTTCGCGATGAGTATTTAATGCCGTTTGAAATAAGGTTGGTCAGCACCTGCTTCATCAGCGAACTGTCGCCTTCGATTTCCTTTAAAGGTTTCACAATAAATTTTGTCTGCGCTGTAGCATCGGCACCCAGGTCGTGGATCACGCTTTCCACCAGGCGGTTCATGTTCAGCATCACCTTGTTGAGGCTTTGCTTGCCCGCGTGCGAAAAGGCCAGCAGATCGTCGATCAGCCGTCCCATTTTTGCGGCGCTGCGGATCACCACTCCCACCAGCTTTTTGCCTTCATCATCCATCTGGCCGGCAAATTCCTCCTGCAAAATGCGTGAGTAGCCGCTGATGGCCCTGAGCGGCGCGCGCAAGTCGTGCGACACCGAGTAGGAAAAAGAATCGAGCTCCTTATTGGTTTCCTCAAGCTCCTTGTTGAACTGCCTGAGCAGGAGCATGTGGCTCTCGAGCTCATCTACCAGCGAATTAAGGCCAAAGGCAATAGCATCGAGCTCGTCGCGCTTATCAGAAATGGCAAGGCGCTCCGAAAAATCCATGGTAGTGAACTTCAGCAATGCGTTCATGATATCTTCAATGCGTCCTTCATTTTCCTGCAGCTGCAGCGATTTTTTCCTTATTTCGGCAGAAACGGCCTGTGTCTCGCTCAGGTGGCGGTTCTCGGCCTGAACGTTAAAGGTCATATCTTCAAGCTGATTGAGGATATACAGCACCTCGTTGTTCTCATCCAGAACCGGAATATTCACCACCCGCCAGTATCTCTCTGCAAACACGGTGCCATTTTGGGCAGCTACAGGCACATCGTATTTGATCACGGGCATTACATTGGTGCATTTTTCACGGATCACCTTTTCGAGCGAACCGCGAAGCGCGCCGGCGCTTTCCGAAAGGCCATCGGGATTTTCGGGGAACACGGTGAACAGGCTTTTATCAACGATCTCCTCGCGCCTGGTCTGTGTAGCATCAAGATGCGCTTTGTTGGCATCGAGTATCGTAAACCGGGGCGTGTCGGGCTTCAGAACAATGAGAAGCGATGGCGTGGTATCGAATATCATTTTATAGTTCATGCTCCGTAGTTCTGTGTGTTGAGGTCTTGTAAAAGTCCTGCCCGGTTTCAGACCTACTAAAATAACTAAGTTTTTTCAAACACTGAAGTGTTGTGCGCTTAAAATGTACATAAACTGCAAGAATGGCATACGTTTTTATATCTTTATGCGGGTGCCTTAAGCCCTGTTTTTTCCTATGCCTGATAAATCTATATACAGCGCGGTGCAAAGCCGCAACATGGTGCTGGTGATGATCCTGCTGCTGAGCTTCTTTCTGTTCAAGTTCTCAGCCCCAATCCTCACCTCGCTGCTGGCCGCGGCCATTTTATACATTCTGTTCAAGCCCTGGTTTTTGTACCTGGTCAATAAAAAGAAGCTCAGCCGCTCGCTCAGCGGCATGCTCATTATTATTTTTTCGCTGCTGGCCATTGTGCTCCCCCTGGCGGGCGTGTGCATTATGGTGGTGAACAAGGCTGCCGGTTTCGACCCAACCGAGGCCAGGAACATTGTGGATAAGATCCAGCACCTGGCTGGTTCGCGCATGGACCTGAAAGACATGCTGAACAAAAGCATCAACGATATTTCCCGCTGGGCCCTGGGTGCGGTATCAGTGTTCGTTGCCAGCGCGGCCGAGGTGTTCATTTCGCTGCTCATTATGTATTTCACGCTATTCTACATGTTTAAATCGTATAAGGAATTTGAGAACACGCTGCTTAAATATCTGCCGTTTAACCGCGACAGCAGCCTGCGCTTTGGCGAGGAGCTTAAGAACATGACCTACTCCAACATTTTCGGGCAGGGCCTTATTGCGCTCGCACAGGGCATTATGGTAGCTGTGGGCTTCTTAATTTTTGGCATTCCCGATCCGGCTTTCTGGGGCGTAGTGTCGTTCTTTGTGTGCTTTTTGCCGGTGGTGGGCGCGCCCATTGTGTTCATTCCGGCGGGCATTATCGAGATCTCAAATGGCAACAATGTGGCGGGCATTGGCATTCTGATCTGGGGCGCTGTGCTGGTAACCATTATTGATAATTTTCTGCGCCAGTTCATTTCAAAAAAGATCGCCGATACGCATCCGCTCATTACCATTATCGGTGTGATCATTGGCATCCCTGTGTTTGGGATCATAGGCCTGGTGATCGGCCCTTTTATGATCTCTTTTCTGATTCTTCTTTTTAAGATGTATGAAGAAACCTACCTTCAGCAAAAAGATCAGGAAGGCGGGAAAAAGAAGCCTGACAATGACAATACCTTTGACCGGGTTTAGTTGCGCTGCAATAGCGTGAGGCTGTAGCTGCTGTTGAAACGCTCATGCCGCACTTCGTGAAACTGCTGATGTAAAGCCTGTAATACAGGGTTGTGAGGTGAGGCCTGCTCTTCTCCATTTCCAAAATAAATGATCTTGTTAAATGCGCTGAGGTTGATGTAGCCAAGCTCAAGCGGCTCGTTGATCACATACACATTCTCTTTCTTTAAAAGGCTCCCGGTTAAATGATATTCGCGCTGATCGGCTACCGAAGCAAAGTAAGCCCGGTTATAATAATAGGCAAAGGCCGGCAAAAAATCGTGGGGACATGCCAGCACCAGCGTGCTGCTGTCTTTCAGCTGTTTTATGACATCAACGCCGACGCTCACTTTTTGTTTTTTATCAGGATGATAATCTGCAGATCCAGCAAAACCAACGATCAGCACGCCTAAAGCAATAGTGCGAAGCCTTGTGTTGCTGAACAAATGACCCACGGCAATGGCGAGCAGCAAATAATAAGCCGGCAACACAAAAATGAGGTAGCGGCTGATGTACATCGGGATGCGGTACGACAGCAGGAACATGCCCAGGTAAGCCGCAAAGAACCAGATGATAAGAAGCACAGTTGTTTGCTGAGGCCGGTCGTGTTTTGTGACCAGATACTTTATAAATGCTGCAACAAGAATAAGCAAACACAGCACGGTGATCACCGGCGCGTTGCTGAAAGCCCACAGCATGTTGTATAAGCTGCCAATGCCTTCCGGCGCCTTCAGCCAGGTGCCATGCGCTACCGAATCGCTCATGCGCTGCAGCATCACATACAGGTGCGGCGCATACAGCAGCAGCAGTGCAAAGTAACAGGCGATCACTCTCTTTAAAAGTGGCCTGTGAAACAGCAAAGCATAGATGCCTTCAAACGCTAAAATGAAGGCGCCGAAATAATGCGCATATACCAAAAGCGTACTGAAGAACACAAATAAGCCTGCCGCTTTAAAGCTGCTTTTACTTTCCTGCAGCAGGGCCATAAAAAAATGAGCAGACAAAATGCTGAGCAGCAAAAACAGCGAATACACGCGGCAATCGTGCGCGTACCAGATCAGCAGCGAGGAAGCTGACAACAACAAGCTGCCTGCAACACCAACGCTGAACGAGAAAAAACGCCTCCCGAAATAATACAAAGCCACCGGCGCCAGCGAGGCAAACAGTATGGGGAAAATTCGTACCGAAAGCGCCGAAATGCCAAAGCAGCCAATCCACCCGTGCAGCAACAGTTCAAACAAGGGCGGGTTGTTATAGTTCTTCAGCTGCGCAATGATGGTGCCAACATTGAACTGCGCGTGGTAAATAGAAAAAGGCTCATCGAGGCCAATATCCTGGCGGGTGAGGAACAGGCTTTTGGAGATCACATTCACAAGCAGCAGCAGCAGTGGATACCACCAATTTGCCTGCCTGATGTTGAAGATCCGGTTCATGTGCAATGATAGCAATAATTTGCAAGAGGCAATGTTTTTGGATGATCTTGGACGTGTCTCAGTCTGCCATTTGGTCGACTCCTTCCGTGGAAAAGGCGACTAAGGAAGGACCGGGCTACGGATCCCTGTCGCAAATTTTCGCAATTTTTACGGCAAAAAATGCAAACTGAGACATCTTCAAATCTTTTGCAGCTCCTCAAATCTTTATAAAATCTTTATAAAAGTACCTGTACATTTGTGGTGTAAAATTTAAAGGGCTTTGAAAACCTTACAAGTCAGAAAATTCGATCTGAAAAAACAGTACCTGGTCAGTGTTCTCTCCATTGTTCTTATTTCAACGATCTGCTACCTGTTGCCCGGCGTATTTGGCTACCACGAAGTAGCGCTCATTCTGCTCGTAAGCGTATCGCTCACCGCCATGTTCCTGGATGTGCTGCCGGTGCTCACTGCAGCGGTGCTCAGCGCCCTGTCGTGGAACTACTTCTTTATTCCCCCGAAATTTACGCTGGTAATAAAAAGCGCTGAAGACGGCCTCATGTTCATGATGTACTTTGTGATCGCGCTGGTTAACGCCGTGCTTATGACCAAGATCAGGCAGGCTGAAAAAGAGGCCAGCCGCAGGGAGGAAAAAGAGAACACCCTGAAATTATACAATACGCTGCTCAATTCCTTGTCGCATGAGCTGCGTACACCCATTTCCACCATTATTGCCGCAGCAGATAATCTGCAAACCATGCCCGATAAATTATCAGAGCTCAACAAATATGAGCTGGTGTCGGAGATCTCAAAGGCCTCTCTGCAGCTCAACCGCCAGGTGGGCAACCTGCTCAACATGTCGCGTCTCGAATCGGGCTTTATCAAACCGAAGAACGACTGGTTTGATGTGAACGAGCTGATCTATGATGTGCTCAATCAGCTAAAAGACACCATCCGCAACAAACCGGTGCATGTGTCGGTAAAAGAAAATCTTCCTTTGTTCCGCCTCGATTATGGTCTGCTGTCGCAAGTGCTGCACAACCTGGTTCATAATGCGGTGACCTACATTCCTAAATACGCTGTGATCAGCATTAAAGCCGGCTGTCGTGAGAACAAGCTGGTGATCGTGGTGGAAGATACCGGTTATGGATTTCCCGCCGATGAGATCGACCGCGTGTTTGAAAAATTCTATCGCCTGAAGCAATCCGGTCCCGGCGGCACAGGCCTTGGCCTCTCTATTGTAAAAGGTTTTGTGGAAGCCATGCAGGGTACCATCCGCCTTGAGAACATGCCCGATGGCGGCGCTGTGTTCACTATTGAAATTCCTTCGGAGCTCTCGTATATTAACAGCAGCGTGAAAGCATGAGCAGCAATACAAAAATACTGGTGATCGATGATGAGCCGCAAATCCGCAAGCTGCTTGAGATCACGCTGCAAAGCAACGATTTTAAAGTGATCAGCGCCCCCACCGCCCGCGAAGGTCACGCGCTTGCAAAGCAGGAAAATCCCGACCTGGTGCTGCTTGACCTCGGCTTGCCCGACGACAGCGGCCACAATATGCTGAAAAAATTGCGCGAATGGCTCACTAAGCCCATCATTATTTTATCAGTACAAAGCGGCGAAGAGGACATTGTAAAAGCCCTCGACAACGGCGCTAACGATTACCTGGTGAAACCATTTCGCAGCGGCGAACTGCTGGCACGCATCCGCTCATCACTGCGCGGCTCGCTGGTAAGCAGCCTCACGCCATTATCC
>Ga0207702_10005089_pt1 | contig 11554 bp, 9 predicted proteins | sample KBSCornC62_FD_184302 | JGI IMG/M metagenome (GOLD analysis project Ga0207702, IMG submission 184302) | Corn rhizosphere microbial communities from Kellogg Biological Station, Michigan, USA - KBS Corn C6-2 (SPAdes) (version 2) | ecosystem: Host-associated > Plants > Roots > Rhizosphere > Soil ...
GGGCACGACCAGGCGGAGCGGGAAGCCATGCTGAGGCGGCAGCGGCGCGCCGTTCATCTCGTACGCGAGCAGGACGTCATCGCGCAGCGCCTCCTCGAGCGGCAGCGATCGCTGGAAAGCCTGCTCCTCGCCGCCCTCGATGCCGCGGTCTAGCCCGGTGAAGAGCACCTCGACCGCGCCCGCACCGACGCCGGCCTCTTCGAGCAGCGGCCGCAGCGGCGTGCCGCGCCAGCGGGCGGTGCCGATCGCCTCATTCAGCCACGGCTGGCTGACCGGCCGCGGGTCGAACCGCGCACGCCCGTTGCCGGCGCACTCCATCGTCACCGTGTGCTCGACCGCGGGGCGGGCGCGAAGGTCGTCCAGCGAGAGCTCGAGCTCGCGCTCGCCGCCGACCGTCAGCAGCCACGTGTCGGGGTCGACGACCGGGACGTCGTAGTGGATCAGCAGGTAGTGCAGCCCGACCGGAGTGACCGGCCAGCGCAGCGCCTCGAGCGGCATGCCGTGGTTCCGCGCCGCGAGCTGGAGCTCCTCGAGGCTGATCCCCTCCACACGCTCAGCCTACTGCGACCGGCGCGACCGCAAGGGCGAGCTCCTCGTCGGCCTGCTCGATCATGACCGGGTCGTGCGTGGCGCAGACGACGGCCGCGCCGGTCTCGCGCGCGAGCGCGACCAGCAGCGCCGCGAGCCGGAGCGCGTTCGCCTGGTCGAGCCGCGCCGTCGGCTCGTCGACGAGCAGCAGCCTCGGCCGCGCCGCGAGCGCCCTCGCGACGGCGACCCTGACCTGCTCACCGGCCGAGAGCCGCGAGACGCGCTGGCCCGCCCGCTCGCCGAGGCCGACGGCCGCGAGCGACTCGTGCGCGTCGTGGTCGACGCCGCGGATCGCCTGGCCCAGCTCGACGTTCTCGCGCGCGCTCAGGAACGGGACGAGCCCGCTCTGCTGCGGCACGAGCGCGATCTCGCGGCGCCGGAGCTCGGCCCGCGCCGGCCGGTCGAGCGCGTTCACAACCGTGCCGTCCACGAGCACCTCGCCGGCGTCCGGGAGGTCGAGGCCCGCGAGCAGGTGGAGGAGCGTCGTCTTGCCCGAGCCGGACGGTCCGGTGACCGTGGTCAGGCGGCTCGCCGGGAAGACGGCGTCGAGGCCGCCGAACACGCGGGCGGCCGTGGCGCCGCGGCCGTGCGTCTTCACGACGCCGTCCAGGACGCCGACGGGGACGCGCGGCTCCACCGCGACGAGCGGCGTCTCCGGCTCCTCCGGCGCGGCGCCGTCGGAGCCGGCCGCGCTGACGACGATCCGGCCGTCCTCCAGCGAGGCCGACGCACGCGTGCCGATGCCGGCGCGGTCGAGGAATTCCTGCGGGAGCCGCAGCCAGCCGCCGCGCCCGACGACGATCGCGTCCTCGCCGCCGACCGTCTCCTCGCTCACCCGGCCGTCGCGGATGTGGACGAAGCGATCGGCGACGGCCGTCGACACCGGGTCGTGGCTGACGATCACGACGGTGCGGCCCTCCGCAGCGGCGAGCTCGGCGATCGCCTCGTAGACGAGCCGCGCGCTCGCCTCGTCCAGCTCGCCCGTCGGCTCGTCGGCCAGCAGCAGCCGCGGCCGGTGCGCGAGCGCGGCGCAAAGCGCGACCCGCTGCTGCTCGCCGCCCGAGAGCTCGCCCGGCCGCGAGCCGAGCTTCGTCTCGAGGCCGACGCGCGCGAGCAGCTCCGTCGCCCGCGACCGCCAGTCGGCGCCGTCGGCTCGTAGGCGCAGGCCGACCAGCTCGACCGCGGTCAGCTCGGGCGCGAGCGCGCGCTCGTAGTGCTGATCGAGGTAGCCGATCGCCTCGGTTCGGTAGCGCGCGCGGGCCGCACGGCCGAGCGAGCGCAAGTTCTGGCCGAAGACGCGGACGGTGCCCGCCGACGGCACGTCGAGCCCCGCGAGGATCCGTAGGAACGAGGTCTTGCCTGCGCCGCTCGGGCCGAGCACCGTCAGGATCTCGCCCTTCGCGACGCTCAGGGTCAGGCCCTGCAGCGCGGCAGCGTCGCCCTCGGGGGTCGAGTGGACGCGGAAGACGTCGTGCGCGTCGACGGCGAGCGAGCTCACGCGGCCTCCCCGTAGCGGACCGGGACGCGGTCGCGGAAGGCGCGGTGCGTCGCGAGCGCGACGAGCGCTGCGGCGAGCACGGCCGCGCCGGCCGCGGCGACCAGGATCAGCGGCCAGTCCGGAGCGAGCTCGAGCGGCGGCTCGGGCGCGGTCGCGTTCGCGGTCAGCTCCACGAAGCGGACGACGAGCAGCGAGAGCACGAGGCCGGTGACCGCGCCGCCGAGCGCGCCGGCGAGGCCGGCCATCGACGCCCGCAGGCGCAGCTGGCGCCGCAGGCTCGCCGGGGCGACGCCCTGAGCCTCGAGGTCGAACAGCTCCGCGGCCTCGTCGCGCCGCTCGGAGACGGCGCCGAGCACGAGCGCGAGCAGGGCCAGCACGACCGCCGTGATCGCCGCTGCCTCGAGCATCGCCAGCGCGCCCCGGGCGATCGGCTCCTCTCGCAGCGACGCCTCGCGCTGCGACTGCGACGTGACGACGAGCGCCGTGAACGGCGGCTTGCGCAGCTTCGCCTCGACGGCGGCGCGCTGCGAGGCCGGCGTGTCGAGCCAGAGCTCGGTCGGGAACCCGAAGCCCGGGCTCGCGACGTTCAGCGCCGCCGCCAGCGCGGGCTGGTCGACGACGACGAAGTCCGAGCTCTGGCTCTCGAGGATCCCGGGGAACCGGCGCGCGACCGCAGCGACGCGGAAGACCAGCGGCTCGCCCGCGACGACCACGCCGAAGACGCGGTCGGGCCCCGCGAGCCGCGCCATCAGCGGCGAGACGATCGCGGGGATCTGCAGGCCGTCCGTCGGCTGGCGCGGGCGGACGTACGTGTCGACCTCGTTCGTGAGCGTCAGCCCGAAGCGCAGCGCCTCGCGCTGCGTCAGCCGCGAGACGCCGGTCGTCCCGACCCAGTCGCCGTAGCCGGTCAGCCTGCGGCCGTCGACTCGCGGCGCGCCGAGCACGCCCGTGCCGACGGCCGGGCCGCCGGAGTTCGCGCCGCGCTCGATCAGCTTCGGCGGCGGATCGAACCTGAGCGCGACGAGCTTGCCGCCGCGGGCCTCGGCCGGGACGCGCGCGACGAGCACGCGGGGCCGCGGGCCTTCGTTGCGCGCCAGCCGGATCGGGACGAACGCTCCGTCGCGCGCGGCCACGTAGGCGACGAGGCCGACGACGGTGCCGCGGACGGTCAGCGGCACCGAGAGCCGCCGCGCGTCCTGCGGCAGCATCGGGCCGCGCAACGCGACGCTCCGGCCCGGGTCGATCTTGCGCGCGAGCTCCGCCGGGCCGGCGGCGGCGAAGTCGGAGCGCCAGCCGTCGATCCCCGGGAGCGACGAGCGCTGCACGCCGAGCACGGTGATCCCGGTCACCTGCGCGCCTGCGATGTTCCCGGCGAGCCGCGTGACCCGGTCGGCGGGCACGCCGAGCGACCGCTCGACCTGGGGCGTCACGATCGCGCGCACCGGGACGAGCTGGGAGAGATCCTCGCTCAGCACCTCGTCGGCCGGCACGGCGAACGCGGCCTGCTCGCGCTGGCCCGTCTCGAGCGTCGAGCGGTACGTCGACGCGAAGAGCGCGAAGCCGACCGAGACGACGACGAAGGCGACCGCGACGGACGCGTAGCCGGGACGGCGCGCGAGGCCGAGCGCGGCCAGGCGGAGCGTGAGCGCGTCCGTCGGCACGATCCGCTCGAGGCCGCGCAGCGCGAGCGGCAGCAGCCGGGCGACGGCGACCGCGGCGGCCAGGCCGACGAGGGCCGGCAGCAACAGCAGCACGAGCCCCGTGTCGTTGGAGGCGAGGAGCTCAGACGCGTCCGCCGAGCCGCGAGCTAGCGCGATCACGACGGCGAGCGCGGCTCCGAGGGCGGCGACGTCGAGCGGTGAGATCGAGCGTCCGCCCACCTGCACGGGCGCGATCGTCAGCGCCAGCGCGACCACGAGCCCGGCGGCGAGGCCGACCACGACGGCGATCGTCAGCCCGTTGCCGCTCAGCACGGAGTGCCGCAGGAGCGCCCCGACCGGCTCGCCGCTCCGGCCGGCGATCGCCGCCGCGGCCGCCGATCCGGCGATCCAGCCGAGCACGGTCCCGACGAGCGCGGCCGTGAGCGACTCGACCAGGATCACGAGCCCGCCTTGCCAGCGGCGGACGCCCACCGCCTGAAGCCGGGCCTGCACGGCGTCCGCGTCCCGCCGCTGCCGCGCGCCGACGAGCACCGCGAACGCGAGCAGAAGCGCGACCGCCGCGCCGCCGAGCAGCAGCAGCCGCCGCCCGGCGACGTGCGCGTCGTCCGCGGCGGTGCGCAGCTCGTCGGTCGGCGCGGTCAGCTCGAACCCGAACGCCCCGGTCTGGAACGCCGTCCGCGCCTGGTCGATGCGCGTCGCCAGCGCGCCTGCCGACCACGAGCGAACAGCCCCTCGCTGCAGCGGCACGACCCAGCCGTAGCTCCGGTACGAGTCGTGCAGGCGCGGCGAGCGATCGAGCGCGGCCACGCCGTTCGCAAGCACGAGCGGCGGCGGCGCCGGCCGGTGGTAGCGCGCGATGTGCTGGACGAAGCTCGACTGGTTCAAGCCTTCCGCGGGCACGGCGTCGCCGAAGAGCGCAGCCGTCTTCAGGTCTCCTTCGCCGACCGGCACGAGCCGCAGGCCGCGCACGTTCGGGAGCCGCCCGCCGCTGCGGATGACGAGCACCTCGCAGCGCTCGGGACGGCAGACGTGCGGGAGCCGCCCGGAGCGCAGCCTCACCCAGCGGCCGAGGTCGTCGACCGCACCGAGGCCCACGAGCGTGCCCGAGCCGCCGAGCTGGCTCTCGCTGTAGAGCGCGGTCCCAGTCGCGTGCGCCGGTAGGGCGCGCCGTAGCTCGTGTCGCACATCGCGGTCGAGCCTCGCGTACGGCGCCACCTGGCCGCCGACGCTGAACCAGTTCACCCGGACCGCGCGCACCTTCGCCGGGATCTGCGAGACCTGCCTGCCGACCTCGCGGTCTTCCGCTGCCGTCGTGCCGGCAAGCACGGCCGCGAGCATCGCCGTCGCGGCAGCCAGTCCGAGCACGACGAGCAGCAGCGATCCGCGCCGGCGGCGCAGGCGCGAGCCGGCGAGCCAGAACGGAAACGCCACCCGGCGCAGGGCGCTCATCGCCACACGGTGCCAGTTGGCCGTGCCTCCGCACCAGTCCGACTTCCTTGGCGTATCGTTAAGCAGAGCTGATGCTCGACGTCCGCCGGCTGCGCACGCTCCGCGAGGTCGCCCTCCACGGGACGATCCGCGCGGCCGCGGAGTCGCTGCAGTTCACGCCATCGGCGGTCTCGCAGCAGCTGAGCGCGCTAGAGCGGGAGGTCGGCTACGAGCTGCTCGAGCGGCGCGGGCGGAGCGTCCATCTGACCGCCGCCGGCCGCGTGCTCGTCGAGCGCTCGGAGCCGATCCTGGCGCAGCTAGCCGACGCCGAGGCCGAGGCCAAGGCCGTTGCGGGCGGCGGCGTGCCCCCGGTCCGGATCGCCTCGTTCGCGAGCGCCGCTGCCACGATCGTCGCCGAGGCGGTCTCGGCCGGCGGGCTCGAGGCGCACATCCTCGACGTCGATCCTCGCCTCGGGCTCGCGCGCTTGAAGGCGGGCGAGGTCGACGTGGCAATTCTCTGGGAGTACGACTTCGTGCCGCTGCGCGTCTCCGGCGCGGTCGAGCTCGTCCCGCTCTTCGACGACCCGATCGACGTCGTCATGCCGCGCGCGCACCCGGCGGCCGGCGCGCCGGAGGTCGACCTTGCCGACCTCGCCGACGAGGCGTGGGTCAACTCGACGAGCGCGTCCTCGTGCCGGCCGTTCCTGCAGCGCGCCTGCCTCGCGGCCGGGTTCGAGCCGCGCATCGCCGCCGAGACCGTCGACCATCGCACGCTCCACCACCTCGTCGCCTCCAGCGTTGGGCTCGCCGTGATCCCCGTGCTCTCGCAGCTCGACCTGCCGCCGTCGCTCGTGGCGAAGCCGATCCGGACGGCGCCGAAGCGCCGGATCCACGCGGCGTTCCGCAGCGCCGCGGCGGGCGACGCGCGCGTCCAGCTCGCGCTCGAGCGGCTGCAGGAAGCTGCAGCCGGACGCCGACCCGTCCTGACACTGGTTCCCCCGGCCGCGGAGATGAGCCGAACGGCCCATTGACGCCGGCTTCCGGCGGGCAGAGGCTTTCGCCGTGAGCCAGACGCAGATCTTCCTCTGGTGCATCGCGCTGATCGTGCTCGAGCTGAACCACCTGAAGTGGATCTGGTGGACCTACTGGGAGTGCGCGAAGTGCGGCCGCAAGCACAAGGACTGCGGCTGCGGCTCCAAGTGGGTCATGTACCTCTAGCGGCGGCGTCCTTCTGCAGCAGCAGGGCGAGCGTCGGGCACGCGGCGACGGCCCGCTGGGCGTGCTCCCGCAGCTCCGGCGTCAGCGGGCTCGGGTCGACGATCGGGTAGCCCCAGTCGTCGAGCCGGATGCGCTCGGGCAGGAGCTCGGCGCAGAGGCCGCTGCCGTCGCAGGCGATCGGGTTGACGCGGACGACCGTGCTCACGCCGCGCCGCCCGTCGGGATGAACTCGCCTCGCCTGCCGCCGCAGCGGCCGCGGAGATGCAGCTCGACCTCGCCCGCGAAGACCTCGAGCGAGCTCTCGACGAAGCGGGACGCCCCGTCGGGATGGCGGCACGCCCCGCGTCCGCGGACCTGCTCGAGCCAGCGCAGCGCGTCACCGCGGCTGTCGCCGCGTCCGGCGACCAGCGTCTCGAGCGCGCCGGCGAGGGCTGCGAGCCCGTGGACGCAGGGGCCGCACTGGCCGGCGCTCTCCTCGGCCAGGTAGCGGGCCACGCGGGCCGACTGGTCGAGCCCGCAGGCGGCGGCCGGAAGGACGACCACCGCGCCGGCCCCGACGGCGGCGCCGGCCCGCGCGAGGTCGGCGTCGAGCAGCGACAGGCCCTCCGCGGCCGCCGGGTCGACCCAGCTTCCGAAGAAGCCGCCGAGCAGGAACGCTCCCGCCTGGCCCCGGACGCCGCCCGCCTGCTCGACGAGCGCGCGCAGCGGCGTGCCGAAGGCAGCCTCGTAGACGCCCGGCCGGCCGACCCCGCCCGAGACCGTGAAGAGCGCCGAGCCGGGCTCCTGCCGCGTGCCGAGCGCGCGGAACCATTCCGGCCCGTGGCGCGCGATCAGCGCGACGTGCGCGAGGGTCTCGACGTTCTGCACGAGCGTGGGCGCGCCGCGCAGGCCGCGCTCGAACGGCCGCGGCGGTGTGAAGGACGGCTTCGCGTCGCGGCCTTCGAGCGCGCTCAGGAGCGCTGTCTCCTCCCCGGTGACGAACCCCGCCGGGACGACCACGAGGCGCCAGCTCAGCCCGCGGTCGCGTCGCTCGTCGAGCGCGCCCGAGACGACGCCGATCTCCTCGCCGGCGGAGCGGTCGAGCGCGACGACGGCCTCCCGGGCGCCGACTGCCGCGGCGGCGAGGGCCGCGCCGTCGAGCACGAGGTGCGGCGCGCGGCGCAGCAGGAGCTTGTCCTTGAAGCTGACGGGCTCTCCCTCCGCGCCGTTCACGACCACGACCGTGCGGCGTCGCGCTGCTGCGACCGCGGTGAGCTTGCGCCCGGTCGGAAAGCCGCCGCCCCCGCGGCCGCGCAGCCCGCTCGCCGTCACGAGCTCGATCAGTCCGCGCGGGGACGGCAGCGGCCCGTGCGTCGCCGCGTGCGCACCGAGCTGGAGCGGCAACCCGTCCCGGCGGATGCCCGCGAACAGGCGCGGCAGCCCGGCCTCCGGAGCGAGGGCCGCGCTCACGTGACGCGGAGCGAGCCGCTCAGGGTCCGGCTGGAGGCGTCCAGCTGCAGGAGCAACGTCAGGTCGAGCGCGTCGCCCTGCGCGTCCTGGACGGACGCGACGAGACGCGGGCCTTCGAGCGACACGATCTGACCGGAGTAGTCGTCCGGCGCGGCTCGCGGCCCGTAGGTGACGCGGCTGGCGGTCATCTGCACGCCGCCGCCGTCGAGGGGAACGCCGCGCAGCACCAGGCTCAGCAAGCCCTTCGAGCCGCCGGCCGCCGTCGCGCGCAGTGCGACCGTCACGAGCCCGTCCGCGCCCGGCGCCGAGGTCGAGAACGTGCCGCTGATGGGCGCCCGGAAGGGCACGGTCGGCAGCGACGCCGTCTGAGCGGCCGCCGGTTGCGAGCCGGCCGCGGGGGCCGCGAGCAGACGCGCCGGCGTCCCGGCCCGGCGCGCCCAGCCCGAGGCCAGCGGGCCGCCGACGGCCCAGATCGCGATCACGACAGGCACGGCGACCGCAGCGATGCCGCCGGCGACGCGCACCGCGCCCGGGCCCTCGCGGGCCTCGACCACGCGCCACAGGATTGCCAGCACGACCGCCGCCGCCGAGCCGAGCGCGACGAGGCCGAACGAGCCGGCGCGCGCGTCGCTGCCGGTCCCGAAGGCATGGACGAGCGCGACCGGCCACGACACGTAGGCGAGCCAGTGCACGAGCTTCCACGTTCGCAATCCGAGCCGCCCGCGGAAGAGGCTCGTCACGATCAGGGCGAGCAGCAGGTCGAAGGCGACCGCGCCGAGCCCGAGCCACACCGGGCGGTAGCGGCCGGCGAACGGGACGACCGCGTCGCGCAGCCCGATCGGCGCGTAGCCGTCGAGCACGGTCGTAACGACGTGGACGACCACGAACGCAAGCGCCAGCAGCGTCAGGTTGCGGTGCAGCCCGGAGACGACGAAGCGCGGCCAGCGCGGCGCGGTCCAGCGCGTCGAGCTGAGGACGCCGAGCAAGACGCCGCCGGTGAGCAGGAGCAGCGCGACGACGCCGGTCCCGCGGGTGGCGTACCAGTAGGCGCTCGGGCCGCTCGTGGCGAGGATCACGCAGCGTCCTGCGGCCAGCGCCCGGTCAGCACGACCTCGCCCGACTCTCGCACGAGCCTCGCCGCGGCGCCGCGCGCCTCGAGCCAGGCCGGTGCGTCCTCGCCCAGCACGATCGCGGCGGTGCTCGAGACGTTCGCCTCCACGCAGGAGCCTGCGGCGACGGTGACCGTGCGCCACGGCGTCGCGGCCGGCCGCCCGGTTCGGGGGTCGACGATGTGGTGCAGCTCGACGGAACCGGCTTGCCAGCGCCGCACGGTCGTGCCGGAGGTAACGAGCCCGCCCGCGCTGATCGCGACCGTCGGCCCTGGCTCGTCGAGCGGGGCGGCATGGTCGTCGGCCACGCGGATCGGCCAGCCGCCGTCGGGCGCCGGGCCTGCGACCGAGACGTCGCCGCCGAGGCTGACGAGCACGCCGCATTCGGCGACGCGTGCGGCGGCATGCGCGCTGCGGTCGGCCGCGAGCGCCTTCGCCGTCGCGCCGAGGTCGAGCTCGACGTCGGGCTCGAGCCGGATGGTCGACCGCCGCCGGTCGAGCTGGACGTCGCCGTAGCCTGGGACGGTCGCGAAGCGGGCGCGGAACGAGGCGCCGTCGCGCAGCATGACGGTCGCGAAGCGGCGGTCGTAGCCGGCGAGCCGGAGTGCCCGCCCGACGGTCGGGTCGACGACGCCGCCGGTCGAGGCCGCCGCGGCAAGCGCGACCTCCACGGCCTCGAGCAGGCGCCGGCCGACCTTCACCGGCCCAGTCCCGGCCGACGCGTTCAGGTGCACAAGCTCGGAGTCCTCGCGGAAGCGGCTACAGGCGAGGTCGATCTCGACGAGCTCGTGCTCGAGCAGCTCCTGTGCCGCTGCGAGGCCGTCCGGCGAGGAGACGCAGAGCAACGCAGTCGTCCCGAGCGCCGGGAACGAGACGGACGCGAGCTCGGCGATCACGTGGCGCCGGTGGTGGCGACCGGCGCGACTGGCGTGGCGACCGGCGGCGGCGCCGGGGCCGGGGTCTGCGCCTCGTCCGTCTGGACCGGCGTGACCTGCGGCGCGGCCGCCGTCGGCACGCGGCGTCTCGCGGCGGCCGCGGGCGCCTTGTGGCCCGGGTTCGAGTGCGCGGCCACGCCCGCGAAGGCGCCGGCGAGCGCCGTCGCGCCGGCGATCGAGAACCGCGTCGTGCGCCGCAGCCGCGCCAGCCCTTGGTCTCTCGTGCGGGCGCGCGGGTCGGGAGGCAATTCCTGCATGCCGCCAGCGTGGCGGCGCGAGATGAGAGGTGGATGAGCGGAAGCTGAGCTGCGCCTAAGACTTGCGCCGGACGGCGATCCACACGTCCGCGCCGCCGGCCGTCCTGTTCCGGGCACCGGCGTCGCCGCCGTGGGCGCGGGCGATCAGCTCCACGATCGAGAGCCCGAGGCCGGTGCCGGGGCCCGTGCGGGACTCGAGCGAGCGCGAGAAGCGGTCGAAGGCGGAGGCGATGAACTCCGGCGGGAAGCCCGACCCCTCGTCCTCGACGTGCAGCTCGACGAGTGCGTCACGCGGCCGTGCCGAGAGCGTCACCCGGCCGGCGCCATGGGTCAACGCATTGTCGACGAGGTTGCCGACCGCCTGTTCGAGCCGGACGGGGTCGGCGTCGAGCGCAATGCCGTCCTGTGGCTGCACCTCGACGGTGCGGCCGCTCTGATCCGCGACGCCCGCGAACCGCTCGGCCACGACCTCGAGTACGACCGCCGCCGGCACTCGCTCCCGTCTGATCGGGAGGCCACCTGCGTCGGAGCGCGCGATCAGCAGCAGGTCCTCCGCCAGGCGCGCCAGCCGGTCTGTCTCCTCGGACGCCGAGCGCAGCGCCTGCTCCAGCTCATCGCGCGAGCGCCGCCTGCGGAGGGCGAGGTCGAGCTCGGTCTTGAGCAGCGCGAGCGGCGTCCGCAGCTCGTGGCTCGCGTCGGCGACGAAGCGCCGCTCGTGGGCGAACGCGGCCTCGAGCCTCGCCAGCATCTCGTTCAGCGTCTCCGCCAGCCGCGAGATCTCGTCGCGGGCGCGGGGCTCGGGCAGACGCGCCCCAGGCGTCGATGCCGAGATCGCCTCGGCGCGGGCGCGCATCGCCTCGACCGGCCGCAGTGCAGCCGCCGCGAGGCCGTAGCCGGCGACCGCGGCGAAGAGCAGCGCGAGAGGCCCGGCGACGAGCAGCTCGTCGAGCAGGTGGTCGAGCGTCTCGTCGCGCGCGCTGAACGACCGCGCGACGACGAGCGTGGCCGACCGCCCGCGCACGTCCGCCGGCTCCGCGAGCACGCGCCAGCGCTCCTTCAGCCCGGGCAGTCGCTGCGAACGCAGCAGGCGCTCGCCGGCGGCCACGCGGCGGACGGTCTCGCGCGGCAACAGCCGAGGCAGCCCGGGCGGATCCGACGAGAGCACGCGGCCGCCGGGAAGCAGCACCTGTGCGATGCCGCCGCCCGCCGCCGCGTCGAGGTCGAGGCGGCCGCGGTCGAGGTGCGCGACGTCGACCGTCTGGCCGCGCAGGCTCTGGTCGATCGACGCGAGCAGCGTGCTCGCGACGCGTGCGTAGACGAAGAAGCTCATCGCCGCGAGCACGACCGCCATCACGAGCGTGAACGCGAGCGTCAGCCGAACGCGGATCGGCAGGCGCCTCAACCGCCGTCC
>Ga0207702_10005091_pt1 | contig 11552 bp, 9 predicted proteins | sample KBSCornC62_FD_184302 | JGI IMG/M metagenome (GOLD analysis project Ga0207702, IMG submission 184302) | Corn rhizosphere microbial communities from Kellogg Biological Station, Michigan, USA - KBS Corn C6-2 (SPAdes) (version 2) | ecosystem: Host-associated > Plants > Roots > Rhizosphere > Soil ...
ATGGGTTGATTTAGAACTTGAGGGCTATCCACCAGGTGTTGAGCCACCAAAATACAGAAAATATGTTACGCACAGTTTGGAAATTCACAACCCATACCAAGGTGGTTGGCGGTTTGCTGGCAATATAAATTTGAATTTGGTTGCCCGCCAACCAGTTGCTCAACTTGAAAACCTTTCTAAAGGCGAGCGGGTTGCCTTTTCGATTCCTAGCGAGAACAATTTGCCAATTCAAGATTCTTTGGGGTCATCCATGCTTTCCGACATGCCGCAGCGTTTTACAGTTTCAAGCGAACAGTTCAAGTCCATGATTGATGGGATTACCAACGAACTACTTAAATGGACAACTGAACTTGAAAACCGTGGAATCAAAGGAGAAAACATGGATTTCAACGAACAAGAAAAGCAAAAAGCAGCCTCTATCGTTTACAATATCGGAGCTGTTCATGGTGCGGTTGGAAATGTATCGAATTCACCAATTACGATTTACGACAACAAGAACATCAATCAGCTTTTTATTGAAAAAAACATTCCCAAACAGGACAGGCGGGAACTTGAAGACATATTGGACGAGTTGAAGACCGCCGAACCTGCAAGAAAGAAGACTCTTTTTGCCCGTGCGGAGGAATTGATTTTGAAGCACAAAGAATTGTTGGGGACAGCAGCAGAGGTTGTTGGAAAGGCTATCAGAGCAGCAACGGAGCAAAAATAACAGTCATGCTTTCAAATCAAATAACGCAACTCACAGACAGTTTTATTCTCCACTACGATGGGGAAAACCCTGCCGTGATAAAATTTCGTGAAATTCGCAATGTCACGTTAAGCCGTTCGGCAACTCGCGGATGGCAAGGTTGGCAATTGGTAAACGTGGTGGAAATTGGCAAAGACTTGCGCCTTTTCGTTGAAAAGCGCGGAAGGTTTATTTTGGAAAAATTACAGCAAGTCGTAAATGATACCCGCCCTGACTACTATGCGACTCTGAACGATGACTGCAAAAATTATATTGCATCCAAAATCAAGCCATCCATCCAAGCTGCGAAAAGCTATCTTGAACAAATGCGGGTTGAAGCAAATGCCGCAAGTGGCGTCACGGTAGAAGCTTCTCAGGCGTTGGATAATTTGCTCTTAGGTTTCAATGCGGAGATTGATTTGTTTTGTGCAAAGTATGGCGCAAATTCAGGTTTGAACGACCAAAAAGTCAAAGATGAGAACATGGTTTTTAACATAGGAACTGTTCAAGGGGCAGTTGGTAACGTCAGCCATTCTCCAATCACCCTCAACCCACAGAATTTTCAAAATACCACAAATCGGTCTTCATCTAGCGAAAGCGAAAAGCAAGCTGCGGAGATAACGGCAAAGATTTTGTCAGAGAAATATTCTACCCCCCAAAAAACAATGAATCCGAAGTGCGTTTTTGTGGTGCATGGGCGAAATATGGCATTGCGTGATTCCATGTTTTCATTTCTTCGCGCAATTGGATTGCAGCCATTGGAATGGTCGCAAGCCCTCAAAGAGACGGGAGAAGCGTCACCGTATATCGGGCACGTTCTGGACACAGCGTTTTCTAAGGCTCAGGCAATTGTTGTTTTGATGACGCCAGACGATGAAGCACGGTTGCGGCAGGAATTCCACTCCCCGACTGATGACCACTTTGAGAAGCAGTTAACAGCGCAAGCACGACCCAACGTTTTGTTCGAGGCAGGGATGGCGATGGGCAGAGATGCCAAACGAACAGTCCTAGTTCAAGTGGGGCAATTGCGACCATTTAGCGACATTAGTGGGCGGCATGTTTTAAGACTCAAGAATACGTCGCCAAGCCGTCAAGAATTGGCTGATAGATTGAATGAGCCGCATTTCAGGCACGACACGGTAAAACGACGGAACGGGCTGTCAGCGGGCGTCTGTTTCGGCTGATAATCTTCACGGCGCATAAAGGCGCGGGCGGCGTTCATGTCATCACCGTAGCAGAGAGCATGGACAACGGCTGTCCGATGGCTATTTTTGTCAGCGTGTGCAGCACATACACAGTCAAGCGGGATGAAACGAAAATCAGACTGCGCGAAAAAATTCTGATTTACGGGGCTGTGCCACGGGCAAACATTCGGCCAACTGACCTTGCGCCGATTGTAATTCCCGCAGATGACGATTTTTATTTGGCCGCTATGCGTTGGGGTTGGCGTGTGCCGTGGGATAAAAAGCCGCTCATCAATGCCAAAAGTGAAACGATTCTAAACCTGCCGACATTCAAACCCTATTTGCAAAACCGTTGCCTGCTTGTCGCGGATGGATTTTATGAAAAAGGCGTGCGCTTCACACAAGACAGCGAGCGAATTTTTTACATGGCTGGCTTGTGGAAAGAGGAAAGCGACGGGGAAAAATTTTCCATGCTGACGACAACACCAAACGATAGCGTTGCCCCGTTTCATCATCGGATGCCCTTCATTTTATCATCGCCCGAAACATGGCTTGGCGATGATTGGCAAAAAATTCTGGAAAGCCCCGACAAAAACCCGCTCCAGAAAATTCAAAAGCAACCCGAATTGTTTTAGGCGAGCATCAATGCACATTATTCGCGGCAGAGACGGCAGAGAATACCAAGTCATTGAAAGTGACTGCGATTCAGAAAATTTTCGGCGGTTCAACATAAAATTTGGCCGCTGTCAGGTTGGTTATCTCAATTATAGCCTTGAAGGCGACGGCGTTTTGCATTTGGACGATTTGCATATTGAGGATGCCGCTATTTCGCCGCCGTGGTTTCTTCCTGTAACAATTTCAGGTAAAGCGATAGCTGCGCCACTTCCACGGCCTGACTGTCTATATCCACGCCGTAAATGTTGTTCAACAGGATTTCACGCCGCTGTTTCAATGACAGATGCCATGCGCCATCTTCGCGCAGAACGCATCCCGTCTTTTTCGCCGCGTCAGGATTGGCGTTGAACCATTTCAAGTGATGGCGCAAAAGCAAATCATAGACGCCAAGCAAAAACGAACCGCTGCCGCAAGCAATGTCAGCAAACTTCAAATCGGCAATTTGTTTCGGCGTCTTCCCGTCAATCTGTTTTCCAACGGTGTTTTCAACGATGTAGCGGACGATGTATTCAGGCGTGTAATAAACGCCGCCAGCTTTGCGGACTTCGGGCTTTTCTTCCAGCTTAGCCCGTTTGTCCGTGGCGACGATGACCTTGCCTAGAAACCGCTCGTAAATACTGCCGAGAATGTGAATCGGTATGCTGTTGAAATCGTAAGGCGAATTGATATGCGCCAGCTTTTCGCAAATGGTTGCAAAATCATCGTCATCAATCTTGAAACTTGGCGCGTCTAAAATTTCATGCGTCTTGAAAACAATGCCGTTGTAAATGCCATCCAGACGGCGCGACGTGGCAATGAAATCCTGCCAAGCCGTCCCCTTGTTCCCAAATTCTGAAATCAGGTTGTCAGGGTGAATCAGCTTGTCCTCTAGGAACCGCATGAAAACCAAACGGTCAATCGTGCGCTGCGTGATTTCCGTCAGCGTTTCGCCGTTCAGCGCGGGATTGTTATTTTTGAACGAACGGGCAAGCAAGTCGCGGTAGCTGTCCAATTCTTCAAGGAAAGAATCATCAATGCTCTGATAACCGCCTTTGAACAAACCGCGTTGCACGGCCTTGCCGCGTTGCTTGGGCAACTCGCTGGCAAATTTTTCCAGTGAACCGCTGGCAACGGCATCGCGGGAAAACAGGTGATAGATGAAAGCGAAAACGTCTTTGTCCGCGTATTCGGAATAATGGAATTTGCGAACGCAATGATTCAACGCCGTATCAATGTCGGGCTTGTAACGGCAATCAAGAATCTGGAATTGTTCAAAATCCGTCAGGAGCGCAAGAGGTGTCTGCGCGTTCCATCCGTAGCGGATGGTTTGAAAATAATTTTGTGCCGATGCAATGTCGCCAAACGGTTTTTTCGCTTCGCAGTAAAACCGCACGTCCCGAAAATTTGGCGCGGTGAAAAAAGCGTAGTCTGCGCGACGTTGCGAGCCTTGCATACTCACGCCGCGTTCAACTTTCACTTCCTGTTCAAACGGGTTTTTGTGGTGGTCGTGGTTCACATCCCAACCAAGCGCAATCAGAAATTTATCAATGAAATCTTTGCGGACTTCGGATTCCTGGTAGGAGGGGGAGAGAAAATGAGACTTGTTCGCCTCGAAATCCTTCGCAAGCGATTGAACCAGTGCAAACGCGTCATCAAACGTGAGCGGCATTGCGAGAGCGTAGCGACGAATCAGGCCACGCGCAAGCAAACCAGTCAGGCCGTGCGCTTTAATCCTTCGTGCGAAGCAATTCTTGAACGGAAACCCCAAGGGCTTTGGCGAGCTTGATAATCGTTTCCCTGCCCGTCAGCTTGCCCGTTTTTTCCCAATGCGCCAACGTGGATTGCGGCACGCCCGTCAATTCCGACAGGGCATCTTGCGACAAGCCTTTTTGCTTTCGCAGATGATTCAGCCATGCCCCGTATCGGTTGCGGCGTTCGTTGGGTTTTCTGCCCATAGCCGCCAGTATATTTTACCAACCGTTTGATATTGGATTTTACCAATGGATTGATAAAAATCAGGAAACCAGACGGGATTATGAGCAGCGCAATTTCCTACAACTGCCCACATTGCAGCGGTGAAATGACCTACGCGCCAGAGCATCGCGGCATGAATTCGCAATGCCCGCTTTGTCACAAGGAAATCATTCTTGGCAAAGTTCTTTCGTCGCAATTCCCCGCCAAGAAAAGCAACAAAAACCTTGCCACGTTTGCCGTGTGCGCGGTCTTGATTCTTTTGGGCGGTGCCATGTTCGCTTATGTGATGGCGCATTTTGTGATGCCGCACTATTCACAAACTGATTCCAAAGCGGCAGAAGTAAAGCCGCCGCTGACGGGGAACCAAGGTGCCAATCAGTCCGCGTTCTCGCGCATATCGGTAAAAATCCTGTGCGGTCCATTCGTCCCTGTCCTGAATGAATCGGCACAGGCAACCCGCCGTGCGCCATACATCCCGCCCATTGTTCGCTTTAACACTCCTTGTCCTCATCACTGTTTAATTACACATGTTTTCGGGGGTGCGTTCACATTTTTTGGAAGATTGTGAATGTGACGTGTAAAATACGATGACGCGCGCGAGGCTTTGCCTTGACCGTCCAACCATTCAAACGGTTGACCATACGGTTTGACGTTGGCCTGATGACGACATATCAGGCTAGTCCGTGGTGTTTATCGCGTATTTTGCGGGGGAACGGTTTATGGGGAGCTTTTGAAGCAGGACTTACAGAGATAACTCGTCTATGCCTGCCACACGTCCCGCCATTCGCTTACTTGTGAGAAGTAAGACCAGTTTCACCAATGTTTGGGTTGAAACTCAGGAACGGGCACCAAAATGATTGGGTGCCAAGTTTGGTTGCTAACGTAGCAGCCAAGCATTAACGGAGCCTTTTGGGGTCACAGGACCCGCGTTGGGGCTTCTCCGATGGCACCACGGGCTAAAACTATGGCCAATCCGTTGAATTGGCCAAAGCTCCCCTTTAATAAGTTATTTATTATCTTTGTGCTTATAGACCTCCTTAAAAAACCAGATTACGAGTGATTATTATTCGTTCAGAAAGATTCCTGGCATTTTGTTTCAATCACCCCGTTGACAAAAAACCAACTCCTTAGCAGGATGAAAATATGGGAAATTCATCTCAAAAATATAGCGTGCCGCGCCAGTGCGGATTTAATTCTGGCAATCTGCCCGCTCGCATTGACGCCGAGCTAACGGCGCACGTCTTGGGATTTCAGGAACACGATATTCCCGTGCTAATCAGCAATGAATTGCTTCAACCGTTGGGCAAGCCTGCCGACAACGCGAGAAAATACTTTGCCCGCGTGGAAATTCTGGAGCGTGCCGAGGATACCCGCTGGCTAGGAAAGGCAACTCAGACCTTGTATCAGCATTGGCAGGACAAAAATGCGAGTCGCAAATCAAACAGCGACGGCGAGCCTTGCGCGAACAATTGATTCCAGCGAAATGAAAAAGGCCAGAGGCATTCAACCTCTGGCCTTGTTGTTTTGGGTCTTTCAATTTAGTGCGGATGAACCTTGCGGCATATCGGGCAAGGTCGTAATTCGCGGCTTGGATTCAAAACTTTCCAGCGATGGCAATTGCACTTCGGCGTTTCGGGCATAGGCGCGGGCGATGGCCTTGCTGCCGTGTCCTAGTGCCATCATTGCGTAACGTTCGGGGTAGCCAGCGGCTAATGCTCTCTCTGCCCAAGAATAGCGGTAGCTGTGCAACGTCACGCCAGAGATGCCCAAACCAGCGCAACGCTGGCGAAATTCCGTGGCGCGGTCTGCTTCCCTCACGTTGGCGAGATATGGAAACAATTTTCCAGTGGCAGGGAGTGAACGCAGAACCCGTTCAAGCTCGTTGCCAAACGTGAGTTTTGAATTCTGCCCCGTCTTCTTACGGTCAAAGCTGATAGTGCGGTTTTGCCAATCAATGTTTTCAGCATTCAAGTTCGCAATGTCAGACTGTGACGCGCCGACGTGCCAGCAAACTTCATAGAATGCCCGCCGCTCAGGGTTTTTCTCGCGTGCAATTATTTTCAAGTGTTCATCGCGGGTGATGGCGCGTTTCTCACCATATTCGACTTTGGGCCATGCCCGCTTGGCAATGACAGGGGCAAGCAACCAATTCATGTCTAGCGCGTAGTTGTGAAGCCGCCGCAGATAGACATTCACGGAAACCCTGTCAGATGCCAGCACGGCCAAGAATTCATCCGCCTTGGTGTTTGCGACTACCTGATTGCGGATGGAATCAAACGCCTTGCACTTCGCGGCATTTTTCCAACGGATTTTGGTTGCGCCTTTCTTTTGGCTGACAATCGCATCCATGACGTTTTGCCATGTGCGGGTGACGGCTTTCGGGTCACTGACTAGCAGGTGAGTCCGTGCCATTTGGACGTGAAAGCCAGCGTGGTTGTGAGGCTGATTTTTGAGGTCTAACAGGCGTCGGGCTTCGTTTCTGTCGGCAGTGCCAAGGCTTTCCCGTTGAAAGTTCTCAGTGTTTTGACACCACCAGACCTTTCCGCCCTTGGCCTTGTCGCGGATATACATACGATAACGATTTTTCATGCTGTTTGTTTGCATAATCACAGCATGGCCGAAACTTGGTAAAAACCGTTAACGTGTAGTGTGAGTGCAAATCGGAATTCTAAGCGTGCAATTCCAAGTGGATTTTTCACTCACGTTTTCACGCACGATTGACCCTAAAACCCCACAGAAGTCCTTAAAACACCAGTGTTTAAGCTGGAGGCGAGGGTCGGAATCGGACGCAGCCCGCCTTCCACAAACCACTTGAAGTCAACCATCTAAATCATCCCCAACGCCTTGAAAATAAAGGTGCTTGTGGTTTAAGTCAAGCAAACCCCAGCCCACTTTTATTAACCTCATTTTACTCTCTGCCAAGCGGGTTTGCTGGCACTTCTGCTGACACTTTTTGAGATTGGAAAAGCTATTTGGCTGCTGGCGATATCATCAAAATTGCAACACATCAGTCAGTATTCCGCGTTCCAAGACAACACGGCTGAACGAAATTTTCACCGTAAGATTTGTGGCAGCGAATGGCTGCAGGATCGTAATTACAAAGTTATAGGTGGTGCCAGTCTTCGATGCCAATGCTTTTGGAAAAACCTCCCATCAGCATCAAAGCTTTTGACGGGATCGACGCCCGCGAACGTGTATGAGTTCAGGTCGCGTTCGTTTCAGACTGAATCAACAGAGAGTCAACGACCTGAAACTGGATCGTATAGCTGCAAACCGATAAACGAACGGCCTGCGCCGTCCCATGAAATGATACTGGGCATCCGGTTGCCGACCAACCGGTTGGTCAGTCATGCAACCGTGTCAAAACCGTAACTGCCGCTGTGGTTCGTAGAACTAGCCGAGGTCAGATGACACCCGACCGCCAACTGAAACCATGATTCCTGCCGTCAGGGCTTGTGGCAAAGCCACGCGACTCATAGTGCCAGACGGTGGTGAGATATTGTTCCGAAAAAGCACCGCTGCAAATCATGTTTGGGCACGCGACCAATCATCATAGCAATAGGTGCAATTGCCCCCCCGCCCGGCGGTTTTCGTTTACAGTAATTCCGCGAAAGGACTGCCGCCGGAGAAATACACATAGCATTAGCGCGGGTTGCGTTGCCGGCGCCGACATTCCTTTCCACCAAAAAGACAACGATTTCGGCGCGGCATTCCTCACCATGCTGAACGGTGCGTTTTTTGGAAACGGCATTATTCAATGCCGTCAGGCATAGTAGCCGATGAGCAGCGAGATGACACAAGTGGCCAGCGTGCTATCGTTTTACCAGTGAACCGCACGAAGATTGATGGCGTTGTCAGTTTCTGAAAAGTTTTTCAAACCGGTGTCGTTTTCATACCTATGCGACCTGAGTATAGTGGGATTCAGTCACGACGGTTTGTAGATTCCATGCGAAGTCAATACTTGCGAGCAGTGCTTCGATCTTGTAGCCAATTTAGGTCAGATGTCCCCACCGTAGAAGTCACATAGGCGCTGGTTGCATGAATCATATTTTGATCGCGCCATTTTTTGATTTCAGCATGTCCGTCTGCAAAGGACAAGGAACCTGCTTCCCCATGATAACTAGCGGGTATATCCACCCACTGCGGATTGTTAGGATCACAGACAAAGAAAGGGTCATTAATGGTGTTTGGATTTTCATCAATGAACACGAATGCCTGGCTCACAGATAATCCGGTGATGCTGGAGCGTTTACGGAAAACCTGAAGCTGGTCGCCCGGATTGGCCCAAGTTTGGATGGGATTCATCCAGGCATTCAGGCTCATGCTGCGAACGGTCGGCACCGTGCCCGTAATGCCGGCTGCAGTCTTCTGGTCTGCGGGACATTTGTAAACCTTCACTGAATTTATATATTGATATAACAAGCCGTGTTGAATAAACCAAATGTTTCCTGCAGACAAATATCCACTATCCACGCGCCCCTGAACCCACTGAGCGTCAGGCGCTCCAGGCTCGACATTGGGAAGGCTAACCGTGGTCACCGTACGGCCGAGCCCTCCCACCGGAACCAACTTGTCATCACTATCATCCGAATACATAATCCAGCCTAGTTGCAATTGTTTCATGTTGTTCATACAACTAATCCCTTGCGCCTTCATTTTTGCCCGGCTCAAGGCAGGCAAAAGCAAAGCTGCCAAAATGGCAATAATAGCAATGACTACCAAGAGCTCAATCAAGGTAAACGCCTCTAAAATATTGCGAATTGGGCTGACGCGGCATGATGTTATTGATTTCATATTCCAGCGGGCGGCGAATCAAGGATACACTGTCCGGTAGAAGGCATGCGAATCAGGGGCACTCGTGTCATCGAACGTAGTGACACCATTGCTAGAACCCATGACTGATCCCAAATCGCTCCATGGCCCAACGACCTCGGAGGCTCTTTGAACACGATAGCTGACGCCCGCAGTGGCGTTGAATTGCAACTGCCAGCCACCCGGAATCTTTACTGGAGGCAGGAAAACGGCTTCCGCCGTAGGCGCGGGTGTGATCTGGAGGATGCCAATGTAGGCAAGACCCAGGCTGGTTTCATATATCGAGAGGTCCAAATTGCCAGCCCCATCCGGCACGAGATCATTCAAAGACACAATCGTTTCATCATTGCCAAACGGCTGGTTTGTAGATCCCGCCCCCGGCCCTGACGTTTGCAGGTCAACCGCATGCGTCCCGTTAATATCACTCACGACATACTCCGTCGTCCGCGGCGTGTTCACATCCGTGTTCCGCGTCCCAAACATCGAGAGGTTATATTTCTGGTCGGGGTTGAGGCCCGACACTCTCATAGTGCCCAGGGTGCCGTTGACAAAGAAATAGTCTTCCGTGGCCGTGTTGATGGCAAAATCCCCCAGCAAACCGTAGTGAGAAACCAACAAACCGCCGTTGTTTATCCCATTGTTGTTCCAACCATCAGAGGTGAGCGTCAGCCCAATTGTCGTCGGAACATTATCCACCGTCACCAAGCCGGAAACTGACAGACCTTGCGCAGCCAATCCCGTGGTCGTCGCCATGTTGTTCCAATAGTTGCCGTTCATGTCCGGACTGGCCGTGTCTTGTCCTTGAATCCCATCATCACGGCTAAAATCAATCAGCAACGAGGAACGCGGCACATGCGGCGGCCCGAGGGTCACATTGACCACCGCGCTGGTCACCACACCGAAGGAATTGGAGGCCGTCACAAAATAGGCCCCTTGATCCGCCAGGCTGATACTCGGAAACAATAGATTCGTGCTGGTCGCCCCTGAAATCGGACTGTTCGTGAAATACCACTGGTAGCTGACCGCTGCCGGACTTGAGGCATGAGCCACCAGTGAAGTTGAAGTTCCCGGCGCCACATCAAGCGAATGCGGAAATTGATCAAATTCCAGCAATGATCCCAGCGGTGTGACCTTGAGAATGCCCAAATAGGCAAACCCACCATTGACTATACTCACCGCCAAGTCAATCTGGCCGGAGGCATCGGGAACCAAATTAGTCAAGGTGACAATATTGCGATCATTGGCATTAGGGTGGGCGGCGGAGCCGGCCCCCGCGCCCGATGTTTGTAGGTCAACCGTATGCAGGCCATTCACATCGGTTACGGAATACCTGCTGGTGCGAACACTGCTAGTGTCTCGCGTCCCAAACATGCTCAAGTTGTATTGCCGCGACGCATCCAAACCAGCGAGGCGCAGAGTGCCGGTGGCACCATTGGCTCCACTAAAATAATAAAAGTCTCCGGTTGCTGTTCCGATGGCGAATGCGCCCAGCAAGGCAGAGTCGGGGGCGAGCAACCCACCACTATTATAGCCATTGTTGGCCCAGATTATCGCCGTCGGCATCGTTGTAACCGTCACAGCGGAGGGATTGTTGTTGATCGTAATCAAGCCAGTTAGTGAGACGTTGTTGGGGACTACTCCTCCAGACCCACCGTCCCAACTGTTCCAATAGTTGCCGTTGACATCTGGACTGGCCGTAGGCGCACCCTGCCCGCCATCATGACGCCCAAGGTCAATCAATACAGCCTCATCGGAGGCTGCGGCTGATGCAGATAATGTGATTACGAGTGGGATGAGGCTGAAAATTGCCTTCGCAGCGAAAGCGAAAACCTTTCCATGAGCATAGTTAAGAGATTGGCTTTTCATATTTAATGGGAGATTTGACGGGTTAAACAGGAGAATCTGATATTTTCCACAAAACGTTATGATCTGGTTGAGATGAGCTGAATCCGGTTTGGCTGTTCTTATAGTTTTGGATCGCTTGAAGATTATCCCCAAAATTCAAAAGGCGCTATCACCCCCAGGGGTGATTTTGGCGGCGTTGTCAGAACGAATACTTCTAACCGTTTGCGAGTTGGGCTGACGCGGCATGATGTTATTGATTTCATATTCCAGCGGGCGGCGAATCAAGGATACACTGTCCGGTAGAAGGCATGCGAATCAGGGGCACTCGTGTCATCGAACGTAGTGACACCATTGCT
>Ga0207702_10005092_pt1 | contig 11552 bp, 11 predicted proteins | sample KBSCornC62_FD_184302 | JGI IMG/M metagenome (GOLD analysis project Ga0207702, IMG submission 184302) | Corn rhizosphere microbial communities from Kellogg Biological Station, Michigan, USA - KBS Corn C6-2 (SPAdes) (version 2) | ecosystem: Host-associated > Plants > Roots > Rhizosphere > Soil ...
GAGTTGCACCTTGGGTGCGCACCGCGATGCCTTCGGGAGTGGAGCGCAAGATTGTGCCTATCGGCGCCGGGTGCTCGAGGCCTACAAAGGTTCGCAACGTCGCCCAAAGGCGTTGGCTATCATCGGTGGGGATGTGCGTCATCCAACCGGCGGCAAACAGCAGCACGAGCCCGGCAATCGCGGCAAAACGCACGGTCCAGGAGGAGCGCTTACCTACGCCGTCGATACACCGCGCCGCATCCACGCCGACGCCGATATTGCCGAGCATCTCCCGTTCGAGCGACGGCCAATCGGCGATCGCCTCAAAGCCGGTGAGAGTTTCGGAGCTCGCTTCCCGCTTGAGCTCCACCGTGGCGGATTGAAACAGGTGTACCTGGCGTTCGCATTCGTGACAGCGCGCGATGTGATACCGTACTCGCCAGCCGGCAAGAAGAGGCAGATCTCCGGCCGAGTGCAAAGCCAAAGCTTCGAGAGAGGGATGGCCCACGCGCTTCATGATGGCTTCCTTTCTTCCAAATAGCGCCGAAACTTGGTGCGCGCGTTGGCGATGTGGGAGCGGACAGTGGCCATGGAACAATTCATCTGAAGGGCCACCTGATCGGCCGGCATGTCTTCCACATCGCGAAGCAGAAGAGCGGTACGTTCGCGCTCTGTCAGGACAGCGAGACCGCCGTCCAGGTGCAGCTTGCGCTCGCCGCGGAGGAGCATCTGCTCGGGGCTTTCCGTTGGCGAGTGCGCGGTTTCGGCGAGCTGCGTAACATCCACAAACGCGAATTTCCGGTTGCGGCGGAGAAAATCGATGGCGGTATTGGCGGCAATGCGCGAGAGCCAATGAGCGGCCTTATCCAGATCTTTCAATTGGGCTTCGCGCTGCAGCGCCTTAATAAAGGTCTCCTGGGTAAGGTCCTGAGCGTCGTCGACATCACCGACAATGCGGTAGATCAGCAGAAAGATTCGGCGCAGATTCTGCTGCACAAACCGGGAATGCGCGTCAGAATTCGCGTGGGTGCGCGAAACCGGCGGGGCCGGCTCGCTCATAACGGTCTCCAGGTGTGGCAGCATCGCTTCCGCGGCAAATCCCTTATAAGAGAAGGACGAAAAGCGGCTTGAAACGTGCAGGGCGTACCAACCATCGACGCTATCTTAAGAATATATGAGACCCGTCGCCGTCATTGGCATCGGTAAGACGGCCTTCGGCGTTCTGCCGGGCGATTTGCGTTCTCTGGCTGTGGAAGCGATTGCCGGAGCGCTATCAGACGCTGGTATGGGCGCGGCGGCGGTCGAAGCCTTCTATCTCGGAAATTTCGCAGGACCATCGTTTGTGGGGCAAAATCACTTGGCTCCCTATGTCGGTATGGCCGCCGGATTCGGAGCCATTCCTGCCACCCGGATCGAGGACGCCTGCGCCTCGAGCGGTTCGGCATTTTTTCACGCTTGGCAAAGCGTAGCCGCCGGCATTTACGATGTGGTGGTCGCCGCCGGCGTGGAAAAGATGACTTCGCAAGGCACGCCGCGGGTAACGGAAATTCTGGCAGCGGCTGGCGATATGGCTAGCGAAGGACGGGCCGGGGCGACGTTCCCCGCCCTGTTCGCGATGATCGCGCGCCGGCACATGCACGAGTTCGGAACCACACGCCGGCAGCTTGCTTCAGTGGCCGTAAAAAATCACGCCAATGGAGCAAAGAATCCGCTGGCGCATATGCGGAAGGTTATTACTTTGGAGCAAGCGCTCGGCGGCAAGCCGGTCGCCGAACCTCTGACGGTTTACGATTGCTCTTTGATCAGCGACGGAGCTGCCGCGGTGGTAATCGTTCCGGCGGAACATGCCAAGCGCTATACGTCGCGTTTCGCGCGCGTCCTGGCGGTAGCACAGACATCCGATCACGTGGCGCTCGATGAGAAGCCGAGCGTCACGGTCTTTCCGGCGGTTCGATCGGCAGGTGACCGGGCCTATGCGCTCGCGGGACTTGGGCCGCAGGATATCGAATTCGCCGAAGTCCATGATTGCTTCACAATCGCCGAGATCGTAGCCAGCGAGGATTTGGGCTTTGTTCCCAAAGGCGACGGCGGTCCGTTTGCCGAGGCCGGCTGCAGCGCCATTACCGGGCGGCTTCCAATTAATACAAGTGGCGGATTGAAATCGAAGGGCCATCCAGTGGGCGCCACAGGTGTCGGACAAATTTGCGACGTGATGACGCAACTCCGCGGTGACGCCAGCGAGCGGCAGACGGCACGGCACCGCATCGGACTGGCGCAGAATCTTGGCGGCTCCGGGGCCACGTGTGTGGTCACGATTTTGGAAGCGGCGTAATGGCAGAATCACGCGAGGGAGTTGTCTATACGGAAACGGTCGTGCATTCGGCGACTCCGCAGTTTGCCGCGGACGCGCCGTATCAGTTGGCGATCGTGGCGCTAGATTCGGGCCGTAAAGTCACGGTGCGTATTTCGGGAGACCGCGCGGAGATCGGCGATCGGGTCCTGTTCGTCGAAGAGCGCGATGGCGTGGCGTACTATCGGAAGCGGTAGGAGCTAGCTGTTTCGCGGAACGTCGTAGGGCCGGATAAGTCATGACCGATGCGCGACGATGTTCGTATACTTTCGTCCGGAGTAGCGCGCGACGAAAGCGTCTCTGTCTGCGATTGGCAACAGAGAACTATCGGGTTGTAATTCGTGTATGTGCAACCCGAACTTCTCAAGTATGTGGAGAAATTCCTGCGGTTCCGTGCCGGCTCTTCGCAGTCCGTCAGGCCAGAACTCTGTGAGGAGAGTGACTGGCTTGGATTGCGCGAGCGTATCTTTCATTCCTTGCAGGGCGCGCCCTTCGGCGCCTTGCACATCTATCTTGATTACGTCAACCGAACTAATCCCGTTTTGCCGAAGAAGGACATCGATGGTGGTCGTGTGGACCGTCACGACATCGGACGCGAGTTCGTTCGCATAGAGGCGATTATCACCACGATTGTGATTTGAAATATGTAATTGAGCCGATCCAACGTGGTCCGATGCGGCCATCTGAAACGATGTGGTGTTCGAGAATTGGTTCACCTGAATGGTTTGCGTCAGGTAACGATAGCTCTCCGGATCTGGCTCAAGCGCGAGCACGCGGCCGGTGGCTCCGGCGGCGTGGCCTGCCAGCGCAGTGTAGTATCCAACATTGGCGCCAATATCCAGGAAAACCATTCCACGAAAGAATGTCCGTTTCAGGAACGCTGTCTCACTCTTTTCATAGACTCGAAAGGTGAGCGCGCCGGAAACGACGGGATCATTTGGGTTAAGAACCGTAACAGCGGAACCGGATCGAACCTGCTTCGGCAGAATACTCTTGATAATCGCGTTCGCTGTCTTCCTCAACGGGTCGGGTCTTAAAACAGTCGTGTAAACGAACTCGGCAATACCCATACCGGATTGTCATTATTCTTCGTCGGGCACACGTGTGTTCGACACGGGATCCCACACGAAGGTTTTTTTGAGTATCGCAGATGACTATCGGGATACCTAGTGCTAGTCCCCACAAGCGAGCCGCCGGCCACCGGCAATTTCAGACGCCAAGGTCAGTTGTTGTCCGTCGGACCGTTGCTCGGGTTGTCGCCAGTATCCGAAGGACGACGCTTCAACTTCGGACGGTCGCTATCGTCGCCCTTGTTCTTCTTTGACGGATCGGTTTCGTCTTCGATCGGCGCGTTGGAGTTCGGGTTGCGCCGCAGCGTGGGCTTGTTCGGGTCTTCGCTCGTCTTGTCAGGCCGGCGCTGGTTTTCGAGCATCGCCAGACGGGCTTTGACGTCGTTGAACTCGGACGTTGTAACTACGTATTCCGGCTTGGCCTTCAGGCCTTCGATCTCTTTCTGAGATCTCTGGATGCGGTCGTCGGTCGGCGGATGCGTCGAAAAGAGTTTCGACATCGTGCCGGGCTTGCGCTTCTCGACAGTCTGAATCTTTTCAAAGAAATCGACGAAGGCAGTCGGATCGTAGCCGGTTTTGTACATGTACTGGATACCGAGGTAGTCTGCTTCCGATTCGAAGCTGCGGGAAAACTTCAGGAAGGACAGGGGCACCAGAAGCCCGGATGCTTGGTAGATGCCGTAGGCTGCCGCTCCACCAATGAAGATGAGCGGCAGAGTGGCCAATTGCGCGATTTCACCGCGCGTAGCTTGGCGGGTACCGTGGCGGGCGGCTACGTGAGCGATCTCGTGCGACATGACCCCGGCGAGTTCGGCCTCATTGTCCGCGTTCAGAATCAGGCCCGAATCCACAAAGAAGAATCCACCCGGAAGCGCGAATGCGTTGACCGTGGGATCTTCTACCACCTTGATCGTGAAGGGTACCTTCGCGTCAGAATTGCGAACGAGATTTTGACCCAGACGATTTACGTATTCGGCGATCACCGGGTCGTTGATAATTTTCGACTGCCGTTCTACTTGCTGGGCGAGCTGCTTACCCAGGGCAATCTCCTTCTCGAGGGAGTACCAATTGACCTTGCCGCTTACATTCCGGTCGCCGATGGCATCCGGATCGGATTTCTTGTCTTTGTCTTCTTTTTGGTCGTCGGCTTTTTTGTTGTCGGCGGGGAATGCATTGAATGGAACCGCGAGCAAAATGGCCAGCACCAGGCTAATGGAACATCTGAGAGGAATGACGCGCCGCATAAAACTCCTTGACCAGCAGCAAGAACTAGAACGCACGGGCAGACGGCTATTGAAAAGACCGTCTATTCCAGTATAGGGCCAAACCGCACCCCCTGCGGAACCAACTCTAGGATGCCTCTCCCGGGCCGGCCCGGGGTTACAGGAGACCTAACAGAGTAACGTATGCTCGGTACAATGGGTTGCGAAAAAGTGACGGCTAACGAGGAGACGGCTTCTCTTGCAGCCAAGTATCGAGACGAATTTCCCGTGACCGGGCAATTAATCTACCTGAATCATGCCGCGGTGGCCCCCCTTTGCCGGCCGGCTGCGGAGGCGATGAAGGGGTTGGCCGATGACGCCTGTCGTTTCGGCTCGCTCCACTACGACAAATGGATGGAGAGCTACTCCGGGCTAAGGCATGCCGCCGCCCGGCTCATCCATGCTTCGGCCGAGGAAATCGCCATTGTTAAAAACACTTCTGAGGGCGTCGCCACCGTAGCCTTGGGCCTGGATTGGAAGGCGGGCGACCGCGTGATTGCCTTCCGCGAAGAGTTCCCGGCCAATTACTATCCCTGGCTGCGACTCGAGCCGCGGGGGGTTGAAATCAACTGGCTTTCTATTTACGATCCGGTCGAGAAAATTACGGCAGCCATCCCCGGGGCGCGGCTTCTAGCGATCAGTTATGTGAACTATCTCAGCGGCTATCGCGTAGATCTCGACGCCATCGGCCAGGCATGCCATCGCCACGGCTGTTTCTTTTTCGTGGACGCCATTCAGGGCATGGGAGCGTTCCCCATCGATGTGGAAGCGATGCATATTGATGCCTTGGCCGCCGATGGACACAAGTGGATGCTCGGACCGGAGGGCAATGGCGTGCTCTATGTCCGCCACCGCTGGCTCGACGCAATCGAGCCGGTGGAGTTTGGCTGGACGAACCCGGCTAACTATGCCGACTATAGTTCGCGCGATATGACGTTGCGGGCCGACGCAGGCCGCTATGAGTGCGGCACGCTGAACACTGTGGGCTGTTACGGGCAGCGTGCGGCCATCGAACTTCTGCTCGACGTCGGCATCGAGAACATCACTCCGGCAGTGCTGGAGATTACGGACCAGCTCGAGCGTGGCGTGCGCGCCAAGGGATACGACGTGATGGTCGAAAGAACGCACGAAAACGGATCCGGCATTTTCAGCTTTCGGAATTCTTCAATCGACTGCCGGGCGCTGGTAAGCGATCTGCGGCGCAACCGGATTACCGCGGCGCCGCGACAGGGATGGGTACGCGTGTCGCCACATTTCTATATCGGGCAGGAAGACATCGAACAAGTATTGCGGGTACTGCCTCGGGCGTGATGAAACGCGCATCTATTGCAAGAAGGCAGGAATCATTTTCAGATGGAGGGGAAATAATTTCGTGAAGGCGTTCTACATTACCGAGCCTGGGAGTACCGCGATCGGCGAACTGCAGCAGCCGCGTCCGGAGGTCGATGAAGTGCTGCTCAAGACACGGCTGATTGGAATGTGCGGAACGGATCTCAGTGCGTTTCGCGGTAAGAATCCGCTGGTCAGCTACCCGCGCATACCGGGTCACGAAATCGCCGCCACGATCGTGGAAGTAGGCAGCAGCGTACCGGCCGAATACCAACCGGGAACGAACGTGACGGTGTATCCCAATACGCACTGCGGGAAATGCGCGTCGTGCAAGCGAGGACGTACGAATGCCTGCAAATTCAACGAGACTCTGGGCGTGCAGCGCGACGGCGCGATGAAATCGTTCTTCACGGCTCCCTGGCAGAAGGTCTACCGTGCGGACGGGCTATCGCTCGAAGAGTTGAGTGTGGTGGAGCCGCTCGCGGTGGGATTTCATGCGGCGGAGCGCGGGCGCGTAACGGCCGCCGACGTGGTTGCCGTGATCGGATGCGGCATGGTGGGTTTGGGCGCCATGGCGGCTGCCACCGCGCGCCGCGCTACGGTGATCGCTATTGATTTAGATGATGCCAAGTTATCGCTGGCAAAACTCGCGGGCGCGCGCCACACCGTGCATTCCGGCAAGCAATCGCTGCACGATGTGTTGGGCGAGTTGACGGATGGCTTAGGACCGGACGTTGTGATCGAAGCCGTGGGCGTGCCGGATACGTATCGTATGGCCGTAGAGGAAGTGGCGCACACCGGCCGCGTAGTTTACGTGGGTTGGGCGAAGGAGCCTGTCAGCTATGAGACCAAGCTATTTGTGCATAAGGAGCTCGATGTGCTCGGCTCGCGCAATTCACTTGCTGAGTTCCCGGCGGTGATCGAGATGCTTGCGAAGCGCGATTTTCCCGTAGCCGCGACCATTTCGGCGAGAGTTCCGATCGAGGGCGCCGGCGGCATGCTGCGCAAATGGAGCGAATCGCCGCAAGCATATTCGAAGATCCTCGTCGAGATGGATGCATAACGAGTGAGGTACAAATCTCTTGGCCGTTCCGGGCTCCACGTGTCGGTAGTTGGATTCGGCGGCTCGCCGCTTGGCAACGAGTTCGGCGCGGTGGATTCGAATGAAGCGAAACGCGCCGTTGCAGCCGCCATAGAGCAGGGGATCAATTTTTTCGATGTTGCGCCGTATTATGGGCGGACGCTCGCTGAGGAGCGGTTGGGCGCGGCGCTCGAAGGCAAACGAGACAAAGTGGTTTTGGCGACGAAAGCCGGCCGCTACGACGTGGCCGCATTCGATTTTTCCGCCAAACGAGTGCGCTCAAGCGTTGAAGAATCCTTACGAAGATTGCGGACAGACTACATCGATGTTTTGACTGCGCACGATATCGAATTTGGCGATCGCGAGCAAATCGTCCATGAAACAATCCCGGAAATGCGCGCGCTCGCGCAGGAAGGGAAAATAAGAGCGGTTGGCATTTCCGGCCTGCAATTGAAAATGTTGGCCGATGTAGCAGTGCGAGCGCAAGTCGATACGGTGCTCTCCTACTGCCGCTACAATTTGATGCTTCGGGATCTGGATAAGTGGCTGGCGCCTGTATTGCAGGAGCGGCAAATCGGGCTGATCAACGCATCGCCGCTACATATGAGACTGCTCACCCAGGGCGGCGCGCCCGCGTGGCACCCCGCTCCGCAGGCGGTGAAACAAGCGGCGAGCGAGGTGGTTCGCCTATGCGGCGACAACATTGCGAGCTTGTCGCTGGCCTTCTGCCTGGATCATCCGTATATCTCTTCCACGTTAGTCGGCATATCGAATGCTGCCGAGGTAACGTCGAACCTACGCGCGCTAGAAGAGCGTTTCCCCGCCCCGCTGCTCGAGCAAATCGACCAAATCGTAGCGCCGGTGAAAGACATGGCGTGGAGCACCGGCCGGCCGGAGAATCATGATTTCCCGAATTGACTCCCATCAACATTTCTGGAAATTCGACGCGGCGCAATACGGTTGGATTGGCGCAGACCAATACGTGCTGAGGAGGGATTTTTTGCCCACCGATCTGGAAGCAGAACTGGCGGCGGCCGGGATCGGCGGCACTATTGCAGTCCAGGCGCAGCAAAATATCGAAGAGACCCGCTGGTTGCTCGCGTTAGCGGACCAACATCCGTTCGTTCAGGGCGTGGTGGGCTGGGCGCCTCTCATCGATATCAATGCAGGCGCAACGCTCGAGCGTCTGGCCGCTCATCCCAAGCTGCGGGCCGTACGACACATACTGCATGCCGAAGCCGATGACTACTATATGTTGCGCGAGGACTTCAATCGCGGCGTGGCCGAACTGAAGCGTTTTGGCCTGGCATACGACATTTTGATCTTTGAGCGTCACCTGCCGCAGACAATCGAATTTGTGGACCGGCACCCAAACCAGGTTTTTGTTATGGATCATCTGGCGAAACCGCGCGTACGCGACGGGCTGGTCTCGCCATGGCGGCAAAATATGCGAGAACTAGCGAAGCGTCCCCGCGTCTACTGTAAGGTGTCCGGATTGATAACCGAGGCGGATCATACGGCGTGGTCGGAACCACAGCTATTCTCTTACATGAATATTGCGCTGGAGACTTTCGGGCCGAAACGTGTCCTGTTTGGCTCCGACTGGCCGGTGTGCCTACTTGCTATCGGCTACAGCAAATGGGCGGAGATCGTCGCCAAGTTTACCAGCCAACTAACCGAAGAGGAAGGGGAGAGAATCTGGTCACGAAGTGCGCGTGAGGCCTACCAATTGAAATGATGTCTTCCGTTAGTAGCGAATTAGCGGTCGTTGTACCGACGTTCAATGAGCGCGATAACGTTGCGCCTTTTCTGGAGGCTTTGGCGGCTGCTCTGGGGCAAATTCGTTATGAAGTGATTTTCGTCGACGACGATTCCCCGGACGGTACCGCCGATGTGGCTCGAGAGATCTCACAAAGAGATCCGCGCGTGCGCATATTGCATCGCATCAACCGGCGCGGCCTCGCCTCGGCATGTGTCGAAGGCATGCTGGCCAGTTCCGCGCCCTATGTGGCGGTCATGGATGCCGACCTGCAACATGATGAAGCGCTGCTCCCCGAAATGCTCGAGCGGCTGAAGACGAAAAATCTCGACGTCGTAGTGGGCAGCCGCAATGTCGCCGGCGGAAGTATGGGAGAGTTCGCGCAGCATCGCGTTCGTCTCAGCATGCTCGGCCGCCGCTTCAGTCAATCCGTGTGCCGTTGCGAAATCAACGATCCGATGAGCGGATTTTTCGTCCTGACCCGGCCATTTCTGATGGAGGTGGTGCATGGCGTTTCGGGAATCGGCTTCAAGATTCTGGTCGATCTGCTGGCGTCCTGTCACCGGCCGGTGCGTCTGGAGGAGGTTCCGTATCGATTTCGCAATCGCCAACACGGAGAAAGCAAACTCGACATTCTGGTCGGGGTCGAGTATCTGCAACTGCTGCTGGACAAATTCATTGGAGACTACGTCTCCCCAAGCTTTGTGTTATTTAGCCTTGTAGGAGCTTTTGGCGTGGCGTTGTACCTCTCCGTTTTGTGGATTCAGCTTACCTGGCTAGGCATCTCTTTCCGCCCGGCCCAGGTGGTCGCCACGCTTGCCGCCATGACGGTCAATTTTCTGCTCAACAACGCGATCACTTACCGCGACCGGCGGCTGCGTGGCTGGAATATTCTACGGGGTCTCATTCTTTTCTACGTGGCGTGTTCCTTTGGCCTGCTGATCAATCTCGAAACCGCGGAGTTCGCCGGCGGCGCCGGATTTCCCTGGTATGCGGCTGGCTTGTTCGGCCTGGTTCTCAGTTCCGTTTGGAACTATGGCGTCACGCGCATCTTCACCTGGCGCACGATTCGAAAAGTGCGTGCGATTCGCCAGGCCCGCCCCACACCGGCGCGCGCTTCCGCTATTCCCGAGCGTTGACCCGCGATCGCTCTTCGAAAATGTCGTAGCCGCGATTAGAATACACGCGCACGTATTTTTCGGCCAGCAGCCGATCGAAATAATTCGCGATAGGCCGCGTCTTTACGCGAGAAGCGCGCAGGAATTCCTTGTAGTTTTTGCTCATCGCAATGAAAACAGGTTTTTTATGAGTAACGTAGGTGAACGAGTTGTCATCGACGATGTTGCGATCGAAGCCGAGAACGAAGCCAAGCTCCGAACCACCAAGAATCAAGTCTCCAGGCTGCGCAGCATGCTCGAGAAACAGAGCAGCCGGGAGATAGATCTTCTCGTAGTCGCGCTGTACGACAGAAGTATAGAGCAAGCCGCCGATGCCGACCGCGACAAACACGGCCGCCGCGGCGGCGCTCACCGCTCGCTCGAGTCTTCCTTTTCTCCACCAGCTCACAACCCACACCGCCACCACAGCATCGAATAGCGCCACAATATGGATCGCGTACTTTACTTCTTTGGTGTTGTCGTAAAAAGTCATCGTTACGAAATACACGGTCCACAGCCAAAGTAACGTGCGGATGCCTGGATTGTCCTTGGTTTCTTTGCGCAAAAAGAGACATCCCACGGCAAGGAAGTACACGAGGATAACGCCGAGCTTGATACGGTACAAGGGCTGCATACCGGGTTGGAAACCGGCCATTCCTGCGTAACGCCCAAACTCCCGCACGATTGCGTGGAAGGGGTGGGAAAACCCGCCCAAACGATCGATGTCGCTTACGTTACCAAAGAACTGAGCCCGGAACAGGTCGGGAGCATAGCTGATGTACCAACCCCAAAACGCGATTCCCATTAAGTACGGAACGATGGCCACGGCGATCGATTTCCAGCCAAGGCGCCGGCGATCCAAATAGAGGGTCAGAAACGCTAGAGCGACAAATGCCGGTACGCCGGCGGTAGGATGGGTGAGCCCGCAGGCCATGACAGCGAACTGCGCCGTAAAAATGGCCCATGCAAAATGCGATTCCCTGAGCCACAAGTAGAGCAACATGGCGAGGGATGCAAGCCCGAGCGCCATGGAGTCCATCCTGGCGAGCGCAGTCTGCGAAACAAACTGGTAATCGCAGGCAAGCGCCGCCATCGTGACCAACGCCATGAGCCGATCACCAGTGAGCTTATGTACGATCCATCCCCAGGAAAACAACGTGACCAGGCCCCAGGCCATGGCATGTAAGCGAGCGCTTAGCAAACTGAAGCCGAAAATCTCGAACCATGGCACCTGCTCGTAAAACACTAGCGGTACGACCCAATAGGTGCGCTGGTCGATGCCCTTCCAGAAGTGTCCGACCGGCTCGATCAGCGGTGTGGCAGTGGTCCCATTTTTGATCAGGCTGAGCGAAGGCGATGTATACCAGGCTTCGTCGTTCCAAGGCTGCGTGCTTAAAGCGCGGCCGGTTGCCAAACCTAGGTAAAGAATCAATACGCCAAGCAGCGTGAGCCACGCTCTCGATCGCGGAAAATTGGGCATCCCTATGGCGATTATAGACACGCTCGGAAACCGTCAGCCGCCTTTATCTATACCGTTTGAAACGCAAATCGGCTGCCTGGCGTCA
>Ga0207702_10005093_pt1 | contig 11551 bp, 11 predicted proteins | sample KBSCornC62_FD_184302 | JGI IMG/M metagenome (GOLD analysis project Ga0207702, IMG submission 184302) | Corn rhizosphere microbial communities from Kellogg Biological Station, Michigan, USA - KBS Corn C6-2 (SPAdes) (version 2) | ecosystem: Host-associated > Plants > Roots > Rhizosphere > Soil ...
CGGGCCCTGTACGTCGACGTCGTAGAGCAGGCCGAGCTCGACGATGTCCATCCCAAGCTCGGGGTCCTCGACCGACCGCAGCGCCTCGATCACGTCGTCGCGCGTCACGCCGGCGAGTCTAGCCGCACCGCTACACGAGCCGGCGGCGCGGCCAGGAACAACCAGATCAACCCTAGTAGCCGAGCAGCCGGACTTCCTCGCGCCGCTCGCGGGCGAAGAAGTGGATCCCGTCGACGAAGCGCACCCAGTTGCAGCGGGTGCACATCACGAGCGAGTGCGTCCGCGCGCTGTCGGCGAGGAAGCGCACGCCGCGGAGCAGGTCGCCGTTCGAGACGCCGGTCGCGACGACGATCACCTCGCCGGGCGCCAGGTCGTCGATCGTGAAGAGGCGCTCGAGGTCGCCGACGCCCGCCTCGCGCGCCGCTTCGACCTCGCTGCGCGCGGTCGGCCAGAGCTGCGCCTGCAGCTCGCCGCCGAGGCAGCGGAGCGCGGCCGCCGTCAGCACCGCCTGGCGCGTGCCGCCGATCCCGACCGCGAGATGGTCGTTCGTGCCGCGGATCGCGGCGGAGATCGAGGCGGTGACGTCACCGTCCTGAATCAGCTTGATGCGGGCGCCGGCGGCGCGGATCTCTTCGATCAGGTCGTGGTGGCGCGGCCGGTCGAGCACGATCGTCGTGATGTCGTTAACCATGCGGCCGAAGGCGTCGGCGATCGCGGTGATGTTGTCGCCAACCGGCTTCTTTAGATCGATCGAGCCGCGCGCCTTCGGGCCGACGGCCATCTTCCGCATGTACATGTCGGGCAGCCGCTGGAAGGAGCCAGGGTCGCCGACGGCCACCATCGACATCGCGCCGTAGCCGCCGCGCGCGACGACGCCGCGGCCCTCGAGCGGGTCGAGCGCGAGGTCGACCTCCACTCCGCCCGCCCCGACGCGCGTCTCTGCGGCGAGCTGCGCGCCCTCGTCGCCGGCGCCGATCACGACGTGGCCGTCGATCGGCAGCTGCTCGAGCGCGAGCCGCATCGCGGTCGCGGCGTCCTCCTCCGCCGTGTCCTGCTCGGCGCGCCCGAGCCAGCGCGCCCCGGCCAGCGCGGCGCGCTCGGTCACGCGTGCGTAGCTCTCGCAGAGGCAGAAGCGCGCGTCCTGGCCGATCGCCTCGCCACGGACCGCGGGCTCGGTCTGCGTCACGAGCGCACCTGCAGCGGCTCGGCCGCCGTGAGGACGAGCTCCATCACCTCGGCGATCGCCTCCTCGATGTTGCCGTTCTCGATCACTGGCACCTCGTTCTTGCGCGCACGGCCGAGAATGTACGCCTGCACGAGCCGGATGTCGTCGAACGAGTCCAGGTACTTCTCGTACGGCCGCACGCCCTCGGAGTCGGTGTCGCGGATCCAGAAGTGGCCCGCGTGGGCCTCGGCGTCGTTGATCCCGAGCACGCACTGGACGACGAGCGCGTTCTCGATCGGCGGCAGCATCCCGGGCACGAGGTGCACGCCCTCGAGCACCATCGACCAGCCCTCCTGCAGCGCGCGGTCGATCGCGGCCGTCACGCCGACGAGCACGTCGCGCGTCTGCTCGAGGAAGCCGTCGAGCACGGCCTCGCTCGGCTCGGCGTCCTCGTCGGCCATCGCGCGGCCGGCCTCGAAGCTCGAGTAGTGGATCGCCGGCATGAACTCGCGCGAGAAGAACGCGCGCATGGTCTGCCGGACGAAGTCGGTCGACGTGACGCGGGTGATCCCGAGCCGGTAGGCGACGTCCGTGGCCACCGTCGACTTGCCGGTGCCGGTCGCGCCGCCCACGAGCAGGATGATCGGCAGGTCGAGCTCGTAGAGGTCCTGGAAGCGGCGCAGGCGGCGCATCGCGTTGCGGCCGTCCTCATCGCCGAGCGCGCCCTGCGCGATCTGCTCGAGCCGCTCCAGCGAGATCGCCTGGCTGCCGCTCGCGCCGATGTCCTGCTCGGCGGCGATCGCGATCTCGTAGGCGCGGTCGGTCGAGATGCCGGCGCCCATCAGCGCGCGCGCCATAAGGCCCTTCGAGAACGGCAGTCCGTCCTCGGCGCCGAGCGGCAGCGGCCTGCGATGCCGCCGGTCGGTCACCGGATCACCGCCTCGCGCGCGATCGCCTGGTCGGCCAGGCGGATCAGCTCCGTGTCGAGGTCGAGCACGCCCGCCGGCACGAGCTCGTTGTCGGCGAAGACCACCTCCACCCCACGCTCGAGCGCCGCTTCGGCGACAACGTCGATCGCGGCCGCCTTGATCTCGACGAGGTAGACATCGGCGTCGATCCGCGCGAGCTCCTCGCGGAGTGCCTCGCGCCGGGCGAGGTTGCCGCTCATCAGCACGACCTCGGCGCCGAGCTCCTCGCGCAGGTGCCGCTCGATCGCCTCGTGCGCCGCGGTCGGAGCGGTCGAGAAGTACGCGACCCGCTTGCCGAGGACCGGCGCAACCGGCCGCGGCCGCAGCTCGACCGGCACGACCGGGACCTCCTTGACGGCGCGGATCGCCTCGGCCAGCTCCTCGTCGAGGCCGCCGGTGACGACGACCAGGTCGGAGACGAGGATCCGGAAGGTGTTCAGGTACGCGGTCGCGACCTCGCGCTGCGACGTGCTCGTGACGAGGATCCGCGCGTCCGTCTCGACCGGCGGGATCGCCGCGCCGCTGCCGTCGAAGATGACGAGCTCCGGCTCGCGCTCGGCGGCGAGGGCTGCGCCGGCAAGCACGTTCGACTCCCCGGGCGTCCCGGCGAGGCCGCCGCCGCAGCGCCGGCAGCCGATCGTGACGACGCCGGCGAGCGCCGCGGTCTCCAGGTGGTCGGAGGCGGCATGGCGGCCCGCGCGCGAGAGCTCGAGCAGCGCCTCGAGCGTCGGCTGCACCTCGGCGACCTCGGGCTCGGGCGGCCCGCCGCGTCCCATCGCCACGACGACCACCTCGCGTTCGCGCGAGAGCAGCCGCGCGACATGACCGGTGACGGCGGTCTTGCCGACGCGCTTGCCCGTGCCGACGATCGACAAGGCCGGTCGCGGAAACGGCGCGAGCGCCGGCGGGTCGAAGCGGAAGTCCGGGCCTTCGTATGGCAGGCCGAGCGCGAGCACGCGGCTCGCGACCCGAAAGCGCTCGCGCGGGCCGAGCACCGGCTCGTCCGAGAGGTCGACCACGAGCTCCGGCTCGAGCTCGGCGACCGCGCCCTCGAGCGAGGCGACCACCGGCACGCCGTAGTCCTCCCCGCCGCGCAGCTTCTCGGTGCCGCCCGCGAGCCAAAGGCCGACGACCTCGTGCGGCAGGGCCGCCAGCGCGTCGCGCACCACGGGCGCGTAGTGATCGCCATCGCTGACCACGAGTGCGCGCATCAGGTTTTCGCCGTGACCTCGTCCTCGATCCGGCTCGTGTACTTCTCGAACGCGCGCGTCTCGGTGGAGAACTGGATGATGCGCTCCTGGCCGTGGAACGGGTACTTGCGCCAGACGTCCACGTGCCGGTCGCTGACCTCGATCACGTTGTAACAGGGGCGGGTCTTGCCGCGCAGGCGCATCGACGAGACCGTGCCGGCGTTGACGACGAACAGGTTCTCGAGCCGCCACGCGTACGGCACGTGCTTGTGCCCCGAGAGCACGAGATCCACCCCGGCGCGCTGCAGGCACTCGATGCAGTCGCCGGCGTCGTAGACGACGTTGCGCTCGCGCCCGGTGCCCGGGACCGGCAGCAGGTGGTGGTGCAGCACGAAGATCCGCAGCTCGGAGTCGCCGGAGAACTGCTGCTCGATCCAGCGGTAGCGCCCGCGGCCGATCTGCCCGTGGTCGAGGTCGGGCTCGGTCGAGTCGACCGCGACGACGGTGACGCCGCCCTTCCGCAGCACCGAGTTGCGCTCGCCGAAGAGCTCCTCGAAATGGACGTAGCCGACGTTGCGCGAGTCGTGGTTGCCCGGGATCACGACGAAGGCGTCGCACTCGAGCCGGTCGAGGTACCCCTTCGCCATCGCGTACTCGTGCTTGAACCCGAAGGTGGTGAGATCCCCGGAGCAGATGACGATGTCGGGGTCGAGCTCGTTGATCTCGTTCACAGCCCGCTCCATCAGGTTCGGGACGAAGTCGGGGCCGCCGCAGTGGATGTCGGAGATCTGTGCGATCGTGAAGGAGCCGTTGCGGCCGTTCGGCATGGGCGCAGTGTAGAGCCGGCAATCCCTGGAAGCTGCACGTTTTCGGTGCTACGGTCGCCGCAGGAAGCCGTCTGGAGGAACGATGGAGTACCGGGTCCTGGGGTCGCTCGAGGTGCTCGACGACAGCGGGCACGTGCTCTCGCTCGGCGGAAACCGGCAGCAGACGGTGCTCGGGTCGCTGCTGCTGCACGCAGGCAGCACGGTCCCGCTCGATCGGCTGGTCGACGAGGTCTGGGAGACGCCGCCCGCGACCGCGGCCAAGACGTTGCAGGTCTACGTCTCGCGGCTGCGCCGACTGCTCCCCGGCGCGATCGAGACCCGCTCCGGCGGCTACGCGCTCGTCGTGGACGGCGACCGGCTCGATCTCGCGCGGTTCGAGCAGCTCGCCGACGAGGGCCGCTCGGCGCTCGGCGCGGCCGACTGCGAGCGCGCGGCGAGGCTCCTCGGCGAGGCGCTCGCGCTCTGGCGCGGCCCCGCGCTCGGCGGCCTCGCGGGCGCGCCGCTGCGGCGTGAGGCCGACCGGCTCGAGGAGGCGCGCCTCGAGACGGTTGAGGACCGGATCGAGGCCGACCTCGGCCGCGCCCGCGAGCGGCAGGTCGTCCCCGAGCTCCGCGCCTTGATAGGCGAGCACCCGTTCCGCGAGCGGCTGCGCGCGCAGCTGATGCGGGCGCTCTTCGCGAGCGGCCGGCAGGCAGAGGCGCTCGAGGTCTACCGCGAGACCCGCACGCTGCTCGACGACGAGCTCGGCCTCGAGCCGGGCGCCGAGCTGCGCGAGCTCGAGCGAAGGATCCTGGCCCACGACCCGCAGCTCGAGCCGGAGCCGGCCGCGGCGCCCGTCGCTGTCGCCGCGCGCGAGGAGCCCGTGCGCGCGCGCAGGCCGGCGACGATCGTCTTCGCCGACGTCGTCGACTCGACCGCGCTCGGCGAGCAGCTCGACCCCGAGTCGGTGCACGCGATCCTCGAGCGCTACTCGGAGGACGCGCGGGCGATCCTCGAGCGCCATGGCGGCACCGTAGAAAAGTTCATCGGCGACGCGATCGTCGGCTTCTTCGGGATGGACGAGCTGCACGAGGACGACGCGCTGCGGGCCGTCCGTGCCGCCGTCGAGCTGCGCGACTCGGTCTGGCGCCTTCGCGACGAGCTCGCCGAGGACGGGATCGAGCTCGACGTCAAGCTCGGCGTCAACTCCGGCCAGCTCTTCGTCGGCGCCGGCGGCGGGCGGGAGACGTTCGCGACCGGCGACGCGGTCAACGTCGCCGCGCGGCTCGAGCAGCTCGCCGAGCCCGGCGAGATCCTGCTCGGCGAGCGCACCTTCCGCCTGGCGCAGGGAGCCGTGCGCGCCGAGCGGCTCGAGCCGCTCACGGTGAAGGGCCATCGCGCGAAGGTGCACGCGTGGCGGCTGCTGGAGCTGGCGGACCGGCACGCGCGGCCGCGCGCCGAGGCGACGCCGTTCGTCGGGCGGACGCGCGAGCTGCAGACGCTACGGGACGCGTTCGAGCGCACGCGCAGCGAGCGTTCGTGCCTGCTCTGCACGATCACCGGCCCAGCCGGCATCGGCAAGTCGCGCCTCGCCGACGAGCTGCTGCGCGAGATCGGCGACTCGGCCACCGTGGCCGTCGGCCGCTGCCTCTCGTACGGCGAGGCGATCACCTACCACGCGCTCGTCGAGATCGTCCAGGAGCTCGCCGGCGACGACCCCGACCGGCGGATCGCCGAGCTCGTCGAGTCGTCCGAGGAGGCGGAGCTTGTCGCCAGGCGCGTGCGCGCGACGATGGGCCGCTCCCGCGAGACGGCGGCGGCGGAGGAGACGTTCTGGGCGTTCCGGCGCCTGTTCGAGGCCGCTGCGCGCGACCGGCCGCTCGTCGCCGTCGTCGACGACCTCCACTGGGGCGAGCCGCTCCTTCTCGACCTGCTCGAGTACCTGGTCAACTTCTCGTCCGGCGCCGCGATCTTCGTGCTCTGCCTGGCACGCGGCGAGCTCTACGAGACGCGCCCGTCGTGGATCGTCCGCAGCCGGCTGCGCGAGGTCGTGCAGCTCGGCGCGCTGGACGACGACGAGGCGCGCCGCCTCGTGCGCTCGATCGGCGACGGCGAGCTCGACGCGCGCGACGCAGCGGAGATCGTCCACACCGCCGAGGGCAACCCGCTCTTCCTCGAGCAGCTCGTGGCGACGAGATCGGAGGCGGCCGGCGGGACGCTGCCGCCGAACGTCCACGCCGTCCTCGCCGCACGGATCGGCGGCCTTCAGGCGGCCGAGCGGACGGTGCTCGAGCACGCCTCGGTCGAGGGGCGGAACTTCCGCTGGAGCACGGTCGCCGCCCTCCTGCCGGACCACGAGCATGCGCGCCTCGGCCAGCACCTGATGGCGCTCGTGCGCCGGCAGCTGATCCAGCCCGACCCGGCGGCGTTCGCCGGCGAGGACGCGTTCCGCTTCAGCCACGTCCTGATCAGGGAGGCGGTCTACGAGGGGCTGCCGAAGGAGCGCTGCGCCGGCCTCCACGAGCGGCTCGCAGAACGGCTCACGGCGGAGGGCGCCGAGGACGAGGTGATCGGCCATCACCTCGAGCGGGCCGTCCGCTGCCGGGCTCAGCTCGGGCTAGCCGGGCCGCGGGAGCGCGAGCTCGCGGTACGCGCGCAGGCGCGGCTCGAGGCGGCCGCGCGCAAGGTTCTGGCCGGCGGCGACGCCCACGCGGCGATCGACCTGCTCGAGCGCGCGGTCTCGCTGCCGCCGGCGGACGACCCGGACCGGCTCGAGGTCCTCCCCGCCCTCGGCGCCGCGCTCTTCGAGGCCGGCCGGCTGGCCGACGCGGACCACGTCCTGCAGGAGGCGATCGACAACGTCGGCGCCGACGACCTGCTGCGGGCGCGGGCGCGCGTGGAGCAGCAGTTCGTGCACGTGCAGGCGCACGGCGCGATCGCCGGCGTCGAGCAGGCGGCGGACGACGCACTGGCGGTCTTCGAGCGACGCGGGGACGAGCTCGGCCAGAGCCGCGCGTGGTGCCTGAAGGCGGCCGTCGACTGGATCCACGGACAGGTGGCGGCGGCCGACGACTGCTGGCGGCGCGCCGCCGTCCATGCCGACCGCGGCGGCGCCGAGCGCGAGCTGTTCGACATCCTCGACTGGCGCGTCAGCGCCGCGCTCTACGGCCCGACGCCCGTGGACGAGGCGATCGAACGGTGCGCGAGCATCGGCGAGCGGGTTCGCCGAAGCCCCGTCGCCTACGCCGAGACGCTCTACCCACTGGCCGCGCTGCATGCGATGCGCGGCGAGATCGAGGTCGCGCGCTCGCTCCTGGCCGACGGCCCGGAGCTGGACGAGCCGAGCCGCGTCTACTCCATCGGCCTCGCGCAGCCCGAGGCGCTGCTCGAGTTGCTCGCGGGTCGGCCGGACGTCGCCGAGGAGCGCCTGCGAACGGCGCTCGGCACGCTCGAGTCGATGGGCGAGAAGGCGCTCCTCTCGTCGACGGCCGCGATGCTCGCCCAGGCCCTGTACGAGCAGGGTCGCCTCGAGGACGCCGAGGCGGCGGCGAGGCTCAGCCGCGAGAACGCGGCAGGGGAGGACGTCTCGGCGCAGATCGTCTGGCGCGGCGTCCAGGCGAAGGTCCTGGCGCAGCGCGGCGAGACGTACGACGCCGACGCGCTCGCGCGAGAGGCGGTCGAGATCGCGGCGGGGACGGATTTCCTGACGTACCACGCCGACGCGCTGCTCGACCTGGCGGAGGTGCTCGAAGCGGCCGGGCGCACGGACGCGGCACGCGACGCCGCGCGCTCGGCGCTGGAGCTCTACGAGGAGAAGGGGAACCTGGTTTCGGCGGAGCGCGCCCGCAGGCGGCTCGACCCGGGACACGACCTCAGCGGAGGTGCAGGATGACCGGCCGGTTCACGACCCTGGTCCTCAGCGGCGCGAACGTCGACGCCACGGGGACCTTCGACCCGCAAGACGCGAGCGTCGACCACGCGACGATCCTCTTCCTCGTCGTGCAGGGCAAGGACGCCGACATGGTCTGGACGCATGGACGAGGCGAGTGGCAGCGGGGGGCGAACAACAACACCTGGATCGGAACTGCGCCGGCGGAGGGAAAGCGCGCCGGCGGAGGTGACGGCACGATCGTTCAGGGAGTCGACAACAACCGGGTCCGCGGAATCGCGATGGCTCTGGTCGTGCTCCCTGCTCAGCAACGGCCCAACTCCCCGAAGTTCGATCCACCGACCATCCAGGCGCTGACCTGGTGCGCGACGACGGCGTTGACGTGAGCGCAGACGACGAGCGGGCCCAAATCGGGCCCGCTCGCGTGGTGGCGACTGGTTAGGCCTGATAGGCCGGCGCGTGCTTGCGCCGGTGGAGGCGGCCGACGTGAGCGGCAAAAGCCGAGCCAATCTTGGCCCAGCCGGGGTTGGCCGCCTCGTCTCGCTCCAGCGGGCGCGTACGCAATATCTCGTCCGCCAGGCGGTCGGCTCGGTCGCGGGCCGCTTGGATCCGGCTGTTGGTGTCGTAGTCGATCATCGTGTTCTCCTTTCGTGTCGTCCGAGTGCGACGAGCGGGCCCTCCCCCGAGGCCCGCTCGTCTTGTGGCGCGTCGTCGGGCGGCTACGAGGTCCCCAGACGTCCGTGCTGCCGGACCTCGAAGAAGCCGGCTCCGATCAGCGCCACTGCCCCCACCAGCACCGCCGCACCGATGCCGGCGTCCCCCCACTGGAAGTCCCGAGTCGACGTCGCGACCGGTGTCCGCGGCGCCGTGCCGCCGAGGCCGTACTTCCGGTTCAGCGCCTCGCTGCGCAGGATCAGCGCCCGATGCTCGGCCTTCGTCATGCCCGAGGCCGGCTGCACCGCGAGCCGCTGGGTCGAGCCGAGCTCGAGCGGCACCGCAGGCAGCGGCTCGACCGTCTGAGACTGGACGACCGGCGTCACGTCGGCGGGCATCGACCAAGCGCTCTGCGCGAGCGGGCCGGCAGCGAGCGCGACGAACGCGGTTCCGATGATGGCGACCTGCTTCATGGTGGTGCTCCTTTCGCTCCCTGGTTCCTGATGCCAACTGGACGAGGGAGCGGCAGCAGCCCGGTTGCAACCGGGTTGCAAGCCCTGGCTAGAAGATGCCCTGGATCGGCCAGTAGAGCGCCGCGGCGACGATCGCCGCGGCCGGGATCGTCAGCAGCCAGGCCGTGACGATGTTCCCCGCGACGCCCCAGCGCACGGCCGAGAGCCGCTTCGTCGCGCCGGCGCCCATCACCGAGCCGGAGATGACGTGCGTGGTCGAGAGCGGGTAGCCGAGCTTCGTCGCGGAGTAGATCGTCAGCCCGCCGGTGAGCTGCGCCGCGAAGCCGCTCGCAGGCTCGATGTTGATCACGCGCTGGCCGATCGTGCGCATGATCCGCCACCCGCCGACGTACGTGCCGGCCGCGATCGCGAGCCCGGCGGTGACGATCACCCAGGTCGGGATGTAGAAGTGCGAGATGTGCCCGGCCTCGAAGAGGGCGAGGGCGATCACGCCCATCGTCTTCTGCGCGTCGTTCGCGCCGTGGGTGAACGCGACCCAGGTGCCCGACGCGAGCTGGCCGAGGCGGAAGGAACGGTTCGCCGCCGACGGCGTCAGCCAGGAGAAGAGCCAGTAGATCAGCAGCAACAGGACGAACGCCCCGGCGAACGCGATCGTCGGCGCCGCGAGCGCGGGAATCGCGACGCTGTGCACGAGCCCGTGCCACTGCACGCCGGCGAGGCCCGACTGCGCGATCGCGGCGCCGACGAGGCCGCCGATCAGCGCGTGCGACGAGCTCGACGGCAGCCCGAGCCACCACGTGACGAGGTTCCAGGCGATCGCGCCGATCAGGGCCGCCAGCACCGTCTTCTCGTTCGCCAGGTTGGTGTCGATGATCCCCTTGCCGACCGTCTTCGCGACCGCGGTCGTGACGAACGCGCCGGCGAGGTTCGCGACCGCCGCGACCGCCACCGCGACGCGAGGCGACAGCGCGCGCGTCGAGACGGAGGTCGCGACGGCGTTGGCGGTGTCGTGGAAGCCGTTCGTGAAGTCGAAGCCGAGCGCCACGAGGACGACGATCACGAGCAGGACGTTGTCCATGCGCTACTTGTTCTTGACGACGATCGCCTCGAGCACGTCGGCCGCGTTCTCGAGCGCGTCCACCGCCTCCTCGAGCCGCTCGTGGATGTCCTTCCAGCGGATGATCACCTTCGCGTCGTCGACCTTCGCGAAGAGCTCCGCCACCGCGTCACGGGCCAGCGCGTCGCCTTCGTCCTCGAGCGCGCGCATCGCCTCGAGCTGCTCCGTCGAGTCGCGGAAGCCCTCGAGCCGGCCGACCGCCTCGTCGAGCTTCGCCGTCGCGCGCACGATCACGTCGGCCTGCGCGCGGGCCTTGTCCGGCACCCGTTCGACGCCCCACGAGCCGAGGTTGTCGGCCGCCTCGTCGACGTGGTCGCAGACGTCGTCGATCGCGCCCGCGAGGCGGTACATGTCGTCGCGGTCGAACGGCGTCACGAACGTCTTGTTCAGGAGCGTCACCACCTCGTGCGTGAGCCGGTCGCCCTCGTGCTCGCGCTCCTTGATCCGCGCGATCAGCACGTCGCCGTCCTGTGGGAACGTCTCCAGCAGGTCGACGAGCAGCCGCGCGATCTCGACCGCGTTCGCCGACGCTTGCGCGTAGAGGTCGAAGAACTCGCTCTTCTGGGGGGTGAGCCGGAGCCGGGCCACGAGCGTGCGGTGTCTATCAAGTTCGGGCGGCCGGTCGCGTCCGGACCCGCTGCTACGCTGGTCGTCGGGGTGGGAGAAATCGCGGATTTCCAGGCAGATTCCGAGAAGGAGCCGCCGAGGTTCGCGAATGAGGCCGAGCGCGAGTGCGCGAAGGTCCTCGACTTCTACGGCGTCCCTTGGGAGTACGAGCCGCACACGTTCGTGCTCGAGGAGGACGCCGACGGCCGCATCGTCCAGGCGTTCACGCCCGACTTTTTCCTGCCCGAGCAGAATCTCTACCTCGAGATCACGGTGATGAAGCAGCGGCTCGTGACGCGCAAGAACCGCAAGCTGCGGAGGCTGCGCGAGCGGTACCCCGAGGTGCGGGTGAAGCTCTTCTACAAGCGCGACATCGAGCGGCTGGCCCAGCGCTACCGGCTCGACCTGGCCTCATAGCGATCGACTCGGCAGTAGGCGACGTCTTCCTCACGGCCGAGGAGCTGCGGTCGCGTGTGCGCGAGCTCGGCGCCGACATCGCCCGCGAATACGAGGGTCGCGAGCTGCTGCTGATCGCACTGCTGAAGGCGAGCTTCGTTTTCCTCGCCGACCTCTCGCGCGAGATCCGGATCCACCACATGATCGACTTCGTCGAGCTGGCCGGCTACAACGGCGCCGACACCGGCGGCCACGAGCGAGTCCGCCTCCTGAAGGACAGCGCGATT
>Ga0207702_10005094_pt1 | contig 11551 bp, 11 predicted proteins | sample KBSCornC62_FD_184302 | JGI IMG/M metagenome (GOLD analysis project Ga0207702, IMG submission 184302) | Corn rhizosphere microbial communities from Kellogg Biological Station, Michigan, USA - KBS Corn C6-2 (SPAdes) (version 2) | ecosystem: Host-associated > Plants > Roots > Rhizosphere > Soil ...
CGTCTTCACCTGCATGAGGTACATGTCGTGGATCATGCTGCCGTCCTCGCGGATCCAGCCGCCCTTGGCGTAGACGTCGTTGACCTTGGTCTTCTTCATCTGGGCGAGCACCTTGTCGGAGTCGTCGGAGCCGATCGCCTTGACGGCGTTGAGGTACTGCAGCGTGGTCGAGTAGTCGGCCGCCTGCAGCGACGACGGCATGCGCTTCACCTTCTCGAAGAACTTGCGGCTCCAGGCGCGCGTTTCGGCGTCGCGGTTCCAGTACCAGCTGTCGGTGAGGTACATGCCCTGCGTGGCCTTCAGGCCCAGCGAGTGCACATCGTTGATGAACATCAGCAGCCCGGCGAGCTTCATCGTCTTGGTGATGCCGAACTCGTTCGCGGCCTTGATCGAGTTGATCGTGTCGCCCCCGGCGTTCGCGAGGCCGAGGATCTGGGCCTTGCTCGCTTGGGCCTGCAGCAGGAACGACGAGAAGTCGCTGGCCGACAGCGGGTGCCGCACCGAGCCCAGCACCTTGCCGCCTGCGGCCTCCACCACCTTGGTGGTGTCGTTCTGCAGCTGGGTGCCGAAGGCATAGTCGGCGGTCAGGAAGAACCAGGTCTTGCCCCCTGCCTTGACGACGGCGTTGCCGGTGCCCTTGGCGAGCGCGGTGGTGTCGTAGGCCCAGTGCACGGTGTACGGCGAGCACTGCTCGTTGGTGAGCGCCGACGTCGCCGCACCGACCGAGATGAACAGCTTCTTCTTCTCCGAAGCCACCTTCGCCATCGCGAGGTTCGTGCCGGAGTTGGTGCCGCCGATCAGCATGTCGACGCCCTGCGTGTCGAACCACTCGCGCGCCTTGCTGGCGGCCACGTCGGGCTTGTTCTGATGGTCGGCCACCAGCAGCTCGACCTTCTTGCCGGCGATCGTGCCGCCCGCGTCGGCGATCGCCATGCGGATCGCGTCGGCGCCGGCCGGGCCATCGATGTCGGCGTACAGGCCGGAGAGGTCGGTGATGAAGCCGATGCGGATCACGTCGCCCGAGACCTGGGCGTGGGCCGGAACGGCAGCGCCGAGCGCGGCGGCGAGCGCGCAGGCGGCGGCGAGCTTCTTGAGTTTCATGGTGTGCTCCTGTGGATGAAGGCGGGTCGGGAAAGCGACGTTCGAGTCGGCTCGTGGGCGAAGGGTCCTCGGGGTTCGCACGGGGTCAGACGCCGAGGTATTCATGCAGGCGCTCCATGCGGGCCGGCAGCTCGGCCTGCGTGAATTCCTGGATGACCTGGCCGTGCTCCATCACGAGGAAGCGGTCGGCGAGCGGCGCGGCGAAGCGGAAGTTCTGCTCCACCATCACGATGGTGTAGCCCTGCCGGCGCAGCTCCGCGACGGTCTCGCCGAGCTTCTCGACGATGACCGGGGCAAGGCCCTCGGAGATCTCGTCGAGCAGCAGCAGGCGCGCGCCGGTCCGCAGGATGCGGGCGACGGCGAGCATCTGCTGTTCGCCGCCCGAGAGCCGCGAGCCCTGGCTCGCGGCTCGCTCCTTCAGGTTCGGGAACATGGCGTAGATCTGCTCGACGCTCATGCCGCCGCCACCGAGCCGCGGCGGCAGCAGCAGGTTCTCCTCGGCCGAGAGGCTCGCGAAGATGCCGCGCTCTTCCGGGCAGTAGCCGAGGCCGAGGCGCGCGATGCGGTGCGTCGCGAGGCTCACCGTCTCGCGTCCCTTGACCTTGATCGAGCCCTTGCGGCTGCCGATCAATCCCATGACCGCCCGCAGCGTGCTGGTGCGCCCGGCGCCGTTGCGTCCGAGCAGGGTCACGACCTCGCCTTCGTCGACGCGCACGTTCACGCCGTGCAGCACGTGCGACTCGCCGTACCAGCCGTGCAGGTCGTGGATCTCGAGAAAGGGCGTGCCCATCGTCGCGCCGGCCCCTCAATGCGCCCCGGCCAGCCGGGTCTGGCCGCTGCCCATGTAGGCCTCGATCACCGCCGGGTTCTTCGAGACGTCGGCATACGGCCCTTCGGCCAGCGTGGCGCCGCGCTGCAGCACCGTGATGGTGTCCGCGAGCTGCGCGACCACGCTCATGTTGTGCTCCACCATCAGGACCGTGCGGCTCGCCGCCACCCGCTTGATGAGCGCGCGGATGCGGTCGACGTCCTCCAGTCCCATGCCCTGGGTCGGCTCGTCGAGCAGCATGAGCTGGGGATCCATCGCCAGCGTCGTCGCGATCTCGAGCGCGCGCTTGCGCCCGTAGCTCAGCTCCACCGCGGGGATCGCGGCGTAGGCGTCGAGGTCGACGGCGCGCAGCAGCTCCATCGCCTCTGCATCGAGCACCGCGAGCGAGCGCTCGGGCTTCCAGAAATGGAACGACGTGCCGAGCTTCCTCTGCAGCGCCACGCGCACGTTCTCGAGCACCGACAGGTGCGCGAACACCGCCGAGATCTGGAACGATCGCACCACGCCGCGCCGCGCGATCGGCGCCGGCGCCTCGTGCGTGATGTCGTGGCCCTCGTAGAGGATGCGGCCCGAGGTCGGCACGAGGAACTTGGTGAGCAGGTTGAAGCACGTGGTCTTGCCCGCACCGTTGGGGCCGATGAGCGCGTGGATGGTGCCGCGGCGCACCTGCAGGTTCACCCGGTCGACGGCCACGAAGCCCTTGAACTCCTTGGTCAGCTCGCGCGTCTCGAGGATGCAGTCGGTCGGCGCAGTCCCCGGTGCGCTCATGCGACGCTCCGTCGTGCGGCGCCGGTCCGCGCCCCATCGGCACCGAGCCGCGACGACAGCGCGCCGGCCACGTCGAGCGCGAGGCGCCGGTAGCGACCGCCCTTGCCCGTTCCGAGCAGCGCCTTGTTGATGCACACCGCGATGCCCGCGACCGCGTGGCCGGAGGCGTCGAACACGGGTGCGCCGAAGGAGCACACGCCCTCGCGGACCGCTTCGTCGTCGACGCTGTAGCCGCGCCGACGGGTGGCGGCGAGTTCCTTCAGCAGCGCGTCGACGTCCTTGGGCCCCTTCTTCGTGAGGCGGGTCCCGAGCCCGTCCGGGTACAGCCGCCGCACGTCGTCGGCCGGCAGCAGCGACAGCATCGCCTTGCCGCTGCCCGACAGGTAGGCCGGCAGCCGCATGCCGACGCTGAACGCGAGCCCGAGCGGGCGCGCGCTGTTGCGCACGCCGATGTAGAGCGCATCGCCGCCGCTCAGCACCGACAGCACGACCGTCTCTTCCGGCTCGAGCGCGCCGTCGGCCCATAGGGCGTTGAATTCCTGGGCCACGTCGGTGCCCGAGACGAACGCCTGCGCGAGGCCCATGACGCGGGGACCGATGAGGAACGTGCCGTCGGCGCGACGGCGCAGGTAGCCGAACGACACGAGCGTGCTGCACAGGCCGTGCACGCTGCTCTTCGGCAGGCCGAGGTCATGCGCGAGCCGAGCAAGGCCCATCGGCTCGCGCGCGCCCGCGAGGCGCTCGAGCAGCGTGAGCGCGCGCGAGACCGCCGGCACGAGCGCCGTGCCGCGCGCGGGCGCGCGGGCCGCCGCAGGCGGACGATGCGGCACGGCGGTCTGCGAGCGGGCGTCCATGGTGTCGTGGAATACGTGGTGCGGCGGCGGAGCCATTCGAAGGGCTGAACGCCCTTCAGGCAAGCGGACGCGGAGTCTACGGACGCACCCGCCCGCATCCGCCCTTTCGCCACCGCGCCTCGGGTAAGCCCTCACAGGGGTTGCCCGAGGCTCGGCGGGGCCGCGCCTCGCGAGCTTCGATCGAGCCGCTACTGCACGCAACCGCGCGCGTCGACCGGCCAGACGGCGTGGACGACGCCGTGCTCGAGGCCGCCGCGGATCACGACGTAGTGGTCGTGCAGGTTCACGGTCGGGTCGCAGTGGCCGGGCACGAGCCAGATCGATTCGCCGAGCGCCGGCAGGTCGTCGGCCGATGCGCCGGCGGCCGGCTTGAGGATGCCGTGCTCGTCGCCGCCGTTCGCATAGTCGAGCGGCCGCTGCCACACGCTCGGCAACCCCGAATCCAGCGCATGCGACTTGTGGCCCGCATCGACGACCGCGTGCGAGAACCCGCGGCTCGTCACCTGCGCTTTCACGAACAGCGCGTGCTCGAACACCGGAGCGCCGGCAGCGGCCTCGTTGTCCGCATAGTCGCGGTCCATGAACACGTAGCTGCCGACCTGCAGCTCGCCGTACACCCCGGAGTCGGTCTCGAGCGTGAAGGTGCCGGTGCCCGCGCCCGTGACGAGCGGGCAAACCAGCCCGGCCGACGACACGCTGGCCTGGGCGGCGCGCGCGAACCGCACGGCTTGGCGGATCGCCGCCTCGCGCTCGGCTGGCGTGCGCAGGTGCTGCGCGCGGCCCTGGTACGCCTGCAGGCCACCGAAGCGCAAGCCCGCCGAGACGACCTGATGCGCGAGCGCTCCCGCTGCCACTGGCGCGACGCCGCAGCGTCCTTGGCCGACGTCGACCTCCACGAAGACCTGGCACATGGTGCCCGCCGCGCGCAGCGCCGCGGCGAGCCGCTGCACGCCGAGCGCCGAGTCGACGGCGATCGCGAGGCGCACATGCCCCGCGAGCGCAGCCACGCGCTCGAGCTTGGCTTCGTCGATGACCTCGTTGGTGATGTACAGGTCCGGCACGCCGCGCCCGGCGAGCGCGTCGGCCTCCGACACCTTCTGCACGCACACCCCGACGGCACCCGCGTCGATCTGCAGGCGCGCGAGCGCCGCGCTCTTGTGCGTCTTCGCGTGCGGCCGCAGGCGTACCTTCTTCTGGCGCGCGAACTCGGCCATGCGCCGCACGTTGCGCTCGAGCGCATCGAGGTCGATGGCAAGCGCCGGCGTCTGCAGGGTCGCGGCCGCCTGGCCGCTTCGAGGCGTCGGCGCCGTCAAGCCGCGTGCCCCATGCGGTCGACCGCGAGCCGGCGCCCCTCGCCCTCGTCCGACTCGTCGAGCGGCGGCCCCTCGAGATGCGCCGTGTCGTTCCAGCCCACGAGCGCGAAGCCCTGCGGCGTGTGCAGCAGGCGGTTGATGGCCGCGTTGCCGAGGGCCCATGAGCGCGGAGCCTGCAGCGGCGCGCGCGCTGCCGCCCGGTACAGACTGTCGAGCACGCCGCCGTGCGTGAACACCGCGATCGATTGCCCGCGGTGCGCGGCCGCGAGGCGCTCCACCGCCGCCACGCCGCGCGCCGCGAAGACACGCAGCGATTCGGCGCCCTCGGGCGCGTAGTCGGGCTCGCGCTGCTTCCAGCGCCGCGCCCCCTCGGGCCAGCGCTGCGCCACCTCGTCGAAGGTGAGGCCCTGGAACACGCCGAAGCAGCGCTCCCGCAAGCCGGTGTCGGCGATCACCGCGCCGCCCTGGGCGCGCGCCGCGATCTCGGCCGTCTCGCGCGCACGCGACAGGTCGCTCGCGTAGATCGCATCGAACGGCTGGTCGGCGAGCGCCGCGGCGACGCGCGCGGCCTGCCAGCGGCCGACGTCGTTGAGCGGCACGTCGAGCTGGCCCTGCATGCGCAGCTCGACGTTCCACGCCGTCTCGCCGTGCCGCACGGCGACGATGCGCGTGGGCTCCGGAACCGTCACCCGATCAGACGCCGGTTCAGCGTGTACGTACCCGAGTGGGTGGACTCGGCGAGCACGTGCGGGTGGATCGCGCGACGCACGTCGGCGCCGGCGAAGCGGCCCTCGATCGGCGCGTGCGCCACCTTCAGCGCATAGAGCGTGAACACGTAGTGGTGCACGAGCGAATCGTTGAACGGCGGGAACGGCCCGTCGTAGCCGTAATAGTCCCCGGCCATGTCCGGGTTGCCGGCGAACCAGTTCGTGTAGTCGTTGATGCCGTGGCGTGCGCCGGCGAAGCCCGGCACCGTGACGACCGGCCCGGGCTTGCCCTTGGCCGTGAAGCCGCGGCTGAACGCGCCTTCGGCGATCGACGCGCACGCCGCCGGCACGTCGACCAGCACCCAGTGGAAGAAATCGACGCGCGGCAGGTCGGCCGGCACTTCGCGATCCGCCTTGTTGACATCGTCGCCCTTGCTCGGCACGTCGAAGTCGTGGCAGATGAGCGCGAACGATTGCGTGCCCGGAGGCACTTCGCTCCACGCGAGGTGGGGGTTGAGGTTGTCGGCGAAGGTGGCGCCGCCCTGCCCGTCGGGCTTGCCCGCGGCGAAGCGGGTCGGGATGCGCTCGCCGTTCACCCAGCTGTCGCTCCAGAGTTTCATCGGCTTCCTCGTCCTCGTCCTCGTCGTCCGTCGCGGGCGTTCACACGCCCCACACGATGTCCGCCTGCTCGCGCTGCGCGCGCCGCATCATCTCCACCAGCGGCCAGGCGCGCTGGCGCAGGCTCACCTTGTCGCCGCCGCCGCCGGGGCGGTCGTCTTCGGCATTTTCGCTGTCGCCCCGGCGCGCCGCCTCGTCGGCCGCCACCGCCTGCTCGAGCGCCGCGATCGCCGCCGGCAGCGCCGCCGCCGCAACGATGCCCTGGGCCGCGGGCTCCTTGCCGATGATGCGCAGCATCTGGTCGCCCACCGGGCCGAGCATGATCAGGTCGCCCGTGGACTTGCTCTTGAACTTGTAGATCATCGGTTGCGGGTCGATCAGCGGCCCTGCCGGTACATGTAGCCGCGGTTGAACGGGAACAGCGACTGGGCGCCGCGCATGGGACCGTCGCCGATGTCGCCGGTGGGGCGCGCCGCGAGGATCTGCGCGAGCGACAGCCAGCCGTGCTCGAAGCCCATCGCGCTGCCGGCGAGGTAGAGCCGATAGGCGCGCACGATGCGCTCGGCGGTGAGCTTCATCGCGTCCGCGAGTCGCGCCTCGAGGGCGTCGCTCCACGCCCACAGCGTGCGCGCGTAGTGCGGCCGCAGGTTCTCCATGTCGAGCGGCTCGAGGCCCTGGTCGGCCATGTTCGCGAGCGCGAACGAGACGTGCTGCAGCTCGCCGCCCGGGAAGATGTAGCGCTCGATGAAGTCGCCGAGCCCGGCGCCGAGCTGGCGATGGCGCGTGCCGCCGGCCGTGATGCCGTGGTTCAGGAGCAGCCCTCCCGGCTTGAGCAACCGCCGGATCTTGTCGTAGTAGGTCGGCATGTTCGCGCTGCCGACGTGCTCGACCATGCCGACCGAGGCGACCTTGTCGAACGGCTCGTCCTCCGGCAGGTCGCGGTAGTCGAGCAGGTCGATCTTCACGCGCCCGCCGAGCCGCTTCTCCTCGATCAGGCGGTTGACGTGGGCATGCTGGTTGCGGCTGAGCGTGATGCCGCGGGCGTGCACCCCGTAGTGCTCGGCGGCCCACAGCAGCAGCCCGCCCCAGCCGGCGCCGATGTCGAGGAAGCGCTCGCCCGGACGCAGCATCAGCTTCTGGCAGATGTGGTCGATCTTGGCTTCCTGCGCCTGCGCGAGCGTCAGGTTCGGCTCGCGGAAGTAGGCGCACGAATAGATGCGGCGCGCGTCGAGCCAGAGCGCGTAGAAGTCGTCGGAGACGTCGTAGTGGAACTGGACCTGGCGCGCATCGGCCTCCTGGCGATGCTGCGCGCGCGACTTCGCGTGGTGCATCGCGCGGCGCCACCAGTCGATCGGCGCCGACGCCTGCACGGTGCGCGTGGGATCGCCCATCATCCGCCACGCCACGTCCATCAGGTCGCGCATGGTGCCCTCGAGCTCGAGGCGGCCCTCGACGTAGTCCTCGCCGACCTTGCCGATGTGACCGGCCGCGATCGCGGCGAGCGCGCCGTAGTCCTTCAGCCGTACCGTGACGCGCGCGTCGGCCGCGCCGATGCGGCGTCCGCCCGGCAGCACGAGCGCCAGCGGCAACGACAGGGAACCGAGTTTCTGCTCGACGAGCGCTTCGACGACCGCCATGCCCGGGTGACCTCCAGGGCTTGGACTTTACCCACGTTTGACAGGCCGCTGCCCGTCAGGGATGCCCCCGGACGGCACGACCCCCGGGGGCGCGGGGGTACTCTCAGTGCGACGTCCGGGTCGGACGCGGCGCACGCACGGCCGGCTCGATCTCGCGGAAGGTGTACGCCCGCCCGATGGGGCGTCCGCGGCCGAACTGCGGCACCGCGATGCGTTCCAGGGTGCGGCCCGAGTGCAGCCGCACGATGTCGCGCGAGCGCATGAGCGGTGCGTCCTCGATCGCGGCCAGCCGGCGCATGTAGGCGGCCGGGTCGACCACGTTGCCGCGCATCCAGTCGAGCACCGCGTCGTCGTCGGGACGGCGCAGGAGCAATGCGTCGGGCAGCTCCCAGAGGTCGGCGAAGCGCCGGTTGAAATGGCGGATCGCCCCGTGCAGGTCGATGACCAGCACGCCGTCGGCAAGCGAATCGAGCGTCGCCTCGAGCTCGGCGACCCGCACCTCGAGCGCGCGCTCGCGCCGGTCGACCCGCGACCGGTCCTCGAGCGCCACGACGTAGAGCGGCGCCCCGGTCGACGCACCGACGACGCTCACGCGGCGCGTGACCGGCACGGCCGCGCCGGCGGCCGTGCGCACGAGGGCTTCGGACTCGATCCCGCCCGACGCGCCAACGACCGCGTCGGCCCAGAACGCCGCATCCTCCGGCGTCACCGCGACGTCGAGGACCGATCGGCCGACCAGCCCTTGGGCGTCGCCGCCCCAGAGCGCAAGCGCCGCGCCGTTCACCGCCGTGATCGTGAGGTCGGCCGCATCGACCAGCCACACCGCGTGCAGCATCGCCTCGAGCAGCGGCTCCCAGGATCCGCGCGGCGCCGACGCGAGCGCCGGCGGGAATTCCCACGTCGGCTTCACCACGGCCCTAGGCCGGCTCGGCGGCGCCGGCCGGCTCGAAGAAGTAGGCGACGCGCTGGCGCGGGGCGAGGTAGTCGAGCGCCGGCGGCGGCAGCTGCGTGGGCCGCAGGCTGCGCCGGATGCCGAGGTCGGGCGCCTGCTCGAGATCGAGGATCAGCGCTTCGTCGCGCGGCACCGACGGCTCGTGCACCAGCACGCACGGCTTCAGGGGACGCGTCGAGTTGACCGTCACCACCATCGCGTAGCGGTCGTCCGTGAGCTGCACGGCCGAGCCCGGCGGATAGACCCCCATCATGCGGATGAAGCCGCCGAGGATCGAGGTGTCGACCTTCGCCTTGCCCTGCGCGAACAGCTGCGACAGCGCCTCGTGCGGGGTGAGGCCCTTCGCGAGGAAATACGGGTTGCACAGGTTGTCGTAGCGGTTGACGAGGCCGACGATGCGCGAGCCGGGCGTCATGCGGTCGGTGTTGAGGCGCAGCGGGAAGCCGCTGCCGTCCGCGTGCTCGTGGTGCTGCGCGACGATCAGCGTGGCGCCGGGCGACAGGCCCATGCGGCGCGCCAGCGCCAGGCCATGCGCCACGTGCTCCTCGTATTCGCGCTGCTCCTGCGGCGTGAAGGTGTCGTCGGCGTGGCGCACGCGCAGCGGCATCTCGAGCTTGCCCATGTCGTGCAGCAGCGCGCCGGTGCCGAGGTCGACCATCTCGGTGTCGGTGAAGCCGAACGCACGGCCCATGAGCAGCGAGATGAGCGCGACGTTGACCGCATGCATCGAGGCCTTGTCGCCCGCCGTCTCGGTCAGCAGGCGGATGCAGAGCTCCTGCTCGCCGGCCATCTTGTCGGTGATCGCGCGCGTGAGCCCTTCGGCCTGCGCGCGCGCCTCCTGCGGACGCACGAGCGCGAGGTCGGTGATCTGACGGCACGACTTGGAGGCCTCGGCGAACTGGCGTTCGGCGATGCGCAGCGCCTCGCGCTGCGCGGCGAGCGCACGCCGGCGCGCCGACGCGCTGCGCGAGACAGGCGCCGCGCCGACGGCGTCGAGCGCGCCGTTCAGGCTCAGGCGCCCGGTGTCGGGTTCGAGTCGGTCGCGAAGGAACGCCTCGGCATCGGCGCCGCCTCCGGCGTCCGGTCCGCGCACGGCGGCCGGCGCGTCCCGCGGCGCGACGACCTCGGTTCGCGCCGGCGCGGCGACGTCCTCGCCGGCGGGCTCGCTGAGCTGGGGGCTCCAGCGCACACGCTGGAGGCCGAGCGAGCGCACGGTGGCGAGCTGCTGTGTCGAGGCGATGCGAAAGCTCGAGAGCGGGAACGGATGCGACATCCAGCCCAGGTCGAGGTGGATGTACATGCCCACCCGCAGGGCGTCCACGTCGATGAAGTCGTTCGGGGCGGTGGCGGCGGCTCGCATGATGGTGCGCACGGGGCGTCGTCCGTGTGGCCGTCTTATCGGTTCGCCGGCACCCGACTTGAAAGCGTCGGTGACCGCCGTGCGGCGGCCGGGACCGGGCGTGCAATCGGTCACGCCGCCCGAGGGCCGGCGGGCGCGGCACGCGGCGCTCGCGCACGCGGACCGTGCGGGCGCGGACTCAAGGCCGCAGGTAGGCCCAGCCTTCCTGCTGGCGGCGCACGATCTCGACCACTCCCGCGGGCACGTAGGCCATGTCGGGGTGCATGTCGGCGCGCACCATCTTCTGGTTGCGCATGGTGTTCTCGCACGCGGAGACGAGCACGCCGGCCTTGACGGCCTCGCTCACCCGAGAGTTCGTCACCGCCTCGAGCTTCAGCATGCCGATGCCGGGGCCGTACGCCACGAGCTCGATCTCCACGTTCGCGGCCCCGAGGTCCTCCTGCAAGTTGCGCACGTTGTTCAGCGCGAGGTTCCAGCGTGCCGGATCCGCTTCGCTGACCTGGACCACCACGCGCGACCGCTTCGCGCTGGCGGCAAGGGCGGGCACGGCGCCCGCGGCAGCGGCGGCAAGGGCGAGAAGGCGGCGGCGCATGGGGTCTCCGGTGCGAGCGAGAGCCGGGTCAGGGGCCAGGCCGATTGTGGCTCCGCGCTGCGGCCCTTGCCTGCCTACACTCGATGCCATGCAGGCGTTCACGTACATCGCATCGGCCTGTCGCGTCGTGTTCGGGGTCGGGGCGCTGCGGCGGCTGCCCGAGGAGATCGAGGCGCTGGGCGCCAGGCGCGCGCTGGTCCTCTCCACGCCGGAGCAGGCCGCGTCGGCGAGACGCGTCGCCGACCTGATCGGCGAGCGTGCCGCCGGCATCTATCCGGAGGCGCGCATGCACGTGCCGATCGAGACGGCGCGCGCCGCACGCGCGGAGGCGCGTCGGCTCGGCGCCGATTGCGCGGTGGCGATCGGCGGCGGCTCGACCACCGGGCTCGGCAAGGCGATCGCGCTGGAGGCCGCGAGCGCGCAGGCGCACTTTCCGATCGTGGCGATCCCGACGACCTACGCGGGCAGCGAGATGACGCCGATCTACGGCCTCACCGAAGGCGGCGTGAAGCGCACCGGCCGCGACGCACGGGTGCTGCCCGCGACCGTCATCTACGACCCGGAGCTCACGCTGACGCTGCCGCTGCCGCTCAGCGTCGCGAGCGCGCTCAACGCCGTCGCGCATGCCGCCGAGGGCCTGTACGCGCACGACGGCAATCCGATCATGGCCCTGATGGCGGAGGAAGGCATCCGGGCGGCCGCGGACGCCCTGCCCAAGCTGGTCGCCGATCCGCTCGACGTCGACGCGCGCGGGGGCGCCCTCTACGCCGCGTGGCTGTGCGGCACGGTGCTCGGCAACGTCGCGATGGGGCTGCACCAC
>Ga0207702_10005096_pt1 | contig 11549 bp, 8 predicted proteins | sample KBSCornC62_FD_184302 | JGI IMG/M metagenome (GOLD analysis project Ga0207702, IMG submission 184302) | Corn rhizosphere microbial communities from Kellogg Biological Station, Michigan, USA - KBS Corn C6-2 (SPAdes) (version 2) | ecosystem: Host-associated > Plants > Roots > Rhizosphere > Soil ...
CGGTCCCTCCGGCACGGGTCCCTCTGGCTCCGCACCCGACTCATCCACCCCGCCCAGCTCGGGCGGCCCCTCCAGCCCCAGCTCTCCCTCCGACACGGAGCCTCCCACCGGCCCCGCCCCGGGCGGCTCCGACCGCGGCACCGGCCTCGACGGCGGATCCCCGCTCTAGCCATTTCCCGTTCGACTGGCAATACGGTCCCGCATCACAGCACGCACAGGCACCATGGCGCGCACAGGGATCATCGAGTCGGGCCATGTGGCGCGAAGTTGAACCACGGCGATGTCACATCGTGGTGGTCCTGACCACGGCGATGTCACATCGTCGTGGTTTGTCCGCCAGGACGGTCGGTGCTGCTGTGACGAAAGTGTCTTCCGGGTCTGCCGGGGCTTGGCCGGGTATCCCCACTGGGGTGAGAGGACCCTGGCCCCAGATAGACGAGGGCAAGGGCACCCTCACCCCAACGGCGGCATGCATGAGGATTCAGATGTGAAACGTGAGACCAGTGAGATTCCGCCAAGCGAGCGGTCAACCGGCGTAATGTGGCCGGAACGCCCCCTACAGCGGGATGTTGGCGTGGTTGCCCTTCAGCTGGGGCGCCTCGGCGATGGCCCGGGCTAGCTCACGGCGCGTCTGGCTGGGCTCGATGATCGCGTCGATGACCCCGAGATCCACGGCGCGCTGCAGGCCGCCCGCGGTGGCCTCGTGCTCGGCGGCGAGCCGCGTCTCGGCCTCGTGCAGTTGCTCGGGCGGTACCGAGGCGAGCGTGCGCCGGTGCAGGATGCGGACCGCGGCGACCGCGCCCATCACGGCGATCTCCGCGTCCGGCCAGGCGAAGACGCGGGTCGCGCCCAGCGACCGGGAGTTCATCGCGATGTAGGCACCGCCGTAGGCCTTGCGGGTCACCAGCGTCACCCGCGGCACCGCGGCCTCGGCGAAGGCGTGCAGCAGCTTGGCGCCCCGCCGTACCACGCCGTCCCATTCCTGGCCGACGCCGGGCAGGTAGCCGGGCACATCCACCAGGACCACGAGCGGTACGCCGAACGCGTCGCACATCCGCACGAAGCGCGCCGCCTTCTCGGCCGAGGCGGCGTCCAGGCAGCCGCCGAGTCGCATCGGGTTGCTGGCCACGACGCCGACCGTGCGGCCGGCCAGGCGGCCGAGGATGGTCACGATGTTCGGCGCCCAGCGGGGATGCAGCTCGACCCCTGGCGTGTCGAGCAGCTTGGCGGTCAGCAGGTGCACGTCGTAGGCGCGGCGGGCCGAGTCGGGCAGCAGGCCGGACAGGTCGCGCTCCTCGGCGTCCTCGGCGATCTTGCCCTGGTCGCTGAGCATGGCCGCGAGCTCGCGCGCCCGGTCCAGGGCCTCCGCGTCTGTCGAAGTCACCACGTGCACCACGCCGGACCGGCGGCTATGCGGCTCGGGGCCGCCGAGCCGTTCCATGTCCACGTCCTCGCCTGTCACCGAGCGCACCACGTCCGGGCCGGTGACGAAGATGCGCCCCTGCCCGGACAGGATCACGATGTCGGTCAGCGCGGGACCGTAGGCGGCACCGCCCGCGGCCGGCCCGAGCACCACCGAGATCTGCAGCACCCGGCCGGAGGCCTGGGTCATCGCCGCGAACACGGTACCCACGGCGTGCAAGCTGGCCACGCCCTCGGCCAGCCGGGCCCCACCGGAGTGCCACAGGCCCACGATCGGGACGCCACGCGAGGTGGCCTCGGCGTAGGCCGCGACGATCGCGGCGCAGCCCGCGGTGCTCATCGCGCCACCCTGGACCCGCGCGTCGGAGGCGAAGGCCACCACGCTCAGGCCATGCACCAGGCCGGTGCCCGCGACCACCCCGCTGCGCTCCTCGGCCGGGATGATCTGCACCGTGCCCGGGTCGAACAGGGCCGCCAGGCGCTCGTGCGGGTCGCGCGGCAGCATAACCGGCAAGGCAACCGGCGGTGCGGCCGCCGGGCTCTGATCCAGTGCGGTCATCTCGGGTCTCCTCTACCGGTCAGCCGGAACGAAGCCAGGACGATGGGTGCCCGGACCGGGCCTGGCGCCCGGGAAAGGCGGCGGGAAGGGAACGGGAAAGGCGGGTGCTCAGGCGGCCGTGAAGACCAGTGACACGTTGTGCCCGCCGAACCCGAACGCGTTGTTCAGCACCGCCATCGACTCGGAGCCGCGCTTGCTGAGCGGCCGCGGTTCGGTGGCGACGTCGACCGGCACGTTCTCGTCGAGGTCCTCGAGGTTGATGGTGGGCGGGGCCACGTGCTCGCGTAGCGCGAGGATGGCGGCCACCGACTCCACGGCGCCCGCGCCGCCGAGCAGGTGCCCGGTCATCGACTTGGTAGACGTCACCACCACACCGTCGACGGCCGGGCCGAGCGCCTTGGCCAGCGCCTGCGCCTCGGCCGTGTCACCTTCGGGGGTGGAGGTGGCGTGCGCGTTGACGTGCACCACCTGGCCCGGGTCGACGTGGGCGTCGGCCATCGCGCGGGTGATCGCCGCGACCACGCCGGCCCCGTCTGGCGCCGGGTGGGCGATGTGGAACGCGTCCGAGGAGTAGCCGGCCCCGGCCGCGATGGCGTACACGGTCGCGTCGCGCTGCCGCGCGTGCGAGAGCGACTCGAGCACCAGCATGCCGGCGCCCTCGCCGAGCACGAACCCGTCCCTGGCCTTGTCGAAGGGCCGGGACGCCCGCTCCGGGTCGTCGTTCCTGGTGGACATGGCCCGCATCACCGCGAAGGCCCCGATGTTCAGCGGCATGATGGCCGCCTCGGTACCGCCCGCCAGCACCACGTCGGCCCGCCCTGAGCGGATCATGTCGATGCCGTAGCCGATCGCCTCGGCACCGGAGGCGCACGCGCTGACCAGCGCGTGCGCCCCGGCCCTGGCTCCCAGCTCGATGCTGATCCAGCCGGCCGCGCCGTTCGGCATCAGCATCGGCACCGTGTACGGCGAGATGCGCTGCCAGCCCTTGTCCTTGAGCGTGTCGTACGCGGTCAGCGTCGATCCGATGCCGCCGATCCCGCTGGTGACGCTGACGCCGAGCCGCTCGGGGTCGACGGCGGGCGTGCCCGCGTCGGCCCAGGCCTCGCGCGCGGCCACCAGGGCGAACTGCTCGCACCGGTCCATCCGGCGGGCCTGCACCCGGCCCACCACCTCGACCGGGTCGGCGGCCGCTTCCGCGGCGATCCGCACCGGCAGCGACTCCGCCCACGGCTCGGTGAGGGCGTGCACGCCGCTGCGGCCCGCCAGCATCGCCGACCAGGTCGACGCGACGTCCCCGCCGAGCGGGGTGGTCGCGCCGAGCCCGGTTACGACGACGGTCTCGCGCCCTTCGGTCACGCCGAGCCTCCGGCGTTCTTGCTGACGTAATTCACCACGTCCTGCACCGTGGTGAGGTCCTTCAGCTGGTCGTCAGGGATCTCCACGCCGAACTTGTCCTGAGCCGCGACGGCGATCTCGACCATGGACAGCGAGTCGATGTCCAGGTCGTCGACGAAGCTCTTGGCCGGCGTCACCTCGTCCGCGGGCACGCCGGCGATCTCCTCGACGATTTCACCAATCCCGGCGAGAATCTCCTGCTCGTTCATGCCTCTTGCTCCTTGTCTTGAGTGTTCGTACTGGTCTGCGGCCCCCAGGCGGCCCCATACGGTCCCATGCGGCCCCAGGCGGCCCAGGCACGGTCGGCTGGGCTGGGCGCGGCTAGGGTACCGTGATCACCTGCGCTGCGTAGCACATCCCCGCGCCGAACCCGAGCAGCAGGGCGGGCGACCCCGATTTGAGCTCTCCCCGCTCGACCATCCGCGACAGGGCCAGCGGGATCGAGGCCGAGGACGTGTTACCCGCGTGCACGATGTCGTCGGCCACGCGCTCGCGGGGCACGCCGAGCCTGCGCGCGATGGCCTCGACGATCCGCAGGTTCGCCTGGTGCGGGACGAACGCGGACAGCTCGCTCACCGCGACGCCGGCCCGTTCGCAGGCCTGCGCCGCGATCGGGTGCAGGGCCGTGGTAGTCCAGCGGAATACCGCCTGGCCCTCCTGGTGCAAGAACGAGTTGCGGTCGGCGATGATGATCTTCTCCGCCATGTCCCCGGCGCTGCCCCAGGCGACCGGGCCGATGCCGGCCGGCTCGCCGTCAGCCACCGGCCCGACCACCGCGGCGCCGGCCCCGTCGGCGAAGATGATGCTGGTGGAGCGGTCCGTGGGGTCGACCCACGCGGTCATCTTCTCCGATCCGATGACCAGCACGTGCCGGGCGGTGCCCGCCCGGATCGCGTCGGAGGCGTTGGCCATCGCGTAGCAGAAGCCGGCGCAGGCGGCGTTGAGGTCGTAGGCGCCGGGCGCGACGATGCCGAGCCGGTGCGCGACCACGGCGGACACGTTCGGTATCAACGCCTCGGTGCTGCAGGTCGCCACGATGACCAGGTCGATGTCGCCGGGGGACAGGCCGCTGCCGGCTAGCGCCTTGGCGCCGGCTTCGAAGGCCATGTCGGTCACGCTCTCCTCGGGGCCGGCGAACCGGCGGCTGACGATGCCGACCCGGCTGCGGATCCACTCGTCGCTCGTCTCGACCTGCGCGGCCAGGTCATCGTTGGTGACCACGTTGCCCGGCTGATAGCCGCCAAGCGACAGGATGCGGGCGCCCGCGGCCGGCGGGAACGGGGAACCGGAGGATGTCATGCGCCTTCCCTTGGATGTTGCACGCGGATCAGCGGCTGGCCCTGGCTGACCGGGTCTCCGTCTTCCACCAGCCATTCGATGATCTCCGCGGCCCAGGGTGCGGCGACCGGGTGTTCCGCACCGCGCGCCACCACCGTGCCGAGATGCTGCTGATCCGCCCCCGACCGGAACGTCCCCGAGGCCGGCGCCACGATCAGCCGCCACTCCGGCAGGTGGCCGTGCCCGTGGGCATCGGGTTCGGCGAGGTGCCCGGCGATCAGCTCGCGGGCGGCGTCGAGCTGCTCGGGGGTCTTGATCGCCAGCTGGGCCACGCCGGGCAGCGCCCGGCGGGCCAGGCCGGTCAGCGTCCCGGCCGGCGGCAGCTCGATCAGCGCGGTCACGCCGAGGTCGGCCATGGTCCGCATGCACAGATCCCAGCGCACCGGCGCGGCGACCTGGGCGACGATGCGCTCCAGCCACTCCTTGCCGGTGGTGACCGCGGCTCCGTCGGCGTCGGACAGCAAGGTGATGGCCGGATCGGCGACCGCGACGTCGGCCGCCGCGTCCCGCAGGGCGGCTACGGCCGGGGCCATGTGCCGGGTGTGGAAGGCCCCCGCGACCTGCAGCGGGCGCAGCCGCGCCCCGGCGGGCGGGTCGGCCGCGAAGGCGTCGAGCTCGGCCAGGGTCCCGGCGGCCACGATCTGGCCGGCCGCGTTGACGTTCGCGGGCGTCAGGCCGTGCCGGGCGATCGTCGCGAGCACCGCCTCCTGATCACCGCCGAGCACCGCCGTCATCCCGGTCGGCTCGGTCGCCGAGGCCGCCGCCATGGCCCGGCCGCGCACCGCGACCAGGCGCATCGCGTCGTCGGCGGTGAGCACGCCGGCGATGACCCCGGCGGCCAGCTCCCCGACGCTGTGCCCGGCGGCGGCGTCCGCGGGCACGTCATCACCGGAGCCACCGGAGCCGCCGGAGCCGCCCGAGCCCCCGGAGGAGCTGGCAAGGGCCGAAGCGGCCACGATCGCGGCCGCCACCAGCAGCGGCTGCGCCACCGCCGTGTCCTTGATCTCGTCGGCGCTCGCGGTCGTGCCGAACCTGACGAGATCGCAGCCAGCCAGCTCGGAGGCAGCATCGAGGCGCTCGGCCACCCCGGGCAGTTCCAGCCAGGGCGCCAGGAAACCCGGCGTCTGCGCACCCTGCCCAGGCGCGGTGATGATCAGCATCCTTTAACCCTGCCCTGTAGGACATCGCTAGATGAATGTCGGACGGTACGAAGTTATCCATCGGAAATTTGTAGAATACCTCTATCTAGCGTTCATGCAGATGTCACCGCTACGTCACCGCGTGCAGTGCGGGCCCCTGGGCAAGGCGGCCCAGCACGATGGCCACCCACAAGGTGAAGCCGTCCCGCCCCGACGACGGGACGTAGTCGGTGAGCTCCGCGACGCGGCGCAGCCGGTAGCGGACCGTGTTCGGGTGCACGAACAGCAGCCGGGCGGTGGCCTCCAGCGAGGAGCCCTGCTCCAGGTAGGTCATGAGGGTGTCGAGCAGCGCGTGCCCGCCGCCGACCAGGGGCTCGTAGACATCGCTGATCAGCGCGGCCCTCGCGTCGGGGTCGCCGTCCAGGGCACGCTCGGGCAGCAGGTCGTCGGCCCCGGCCGGGCGCGGCGCCTCGGGCCAGGCGGGAGCGGCGCGCAGCGCCGCCAGGGCGGCGCGCGCGGAGACCGACGCGGCCCGCAGGTCGCGGACCAGCGGCCCGGCGATGACCGGTCCCGGCCCGAACCGGCCCGCGAACCGCTCGGCCGCGGCGATCGGGTCGTCGGTGCCGCCCAGGACCAGGATCAGCCGGTCCTCCTGCACGCCGGCCAGCAGGTCAAGGCGGGCTCGCCTGGCCTGGGCGCGGATCTCGTCGATGTGCGGCTCCGTCCCGTCGGCGAGACCGTCCTCGATCATGCCCACCACGACCACGACGGGGGAAGACGACCAGTTCAGCGCCGAGGCCCAGGAGTGCAGCGAGTCCTCGCTCACCCCGCGGACCAGCGAGTCCACCACGAGCGCTTCCAGCCGGGCGTCCCACGCGCCGCGCGCCTCCGCCGTCCGCGCGTACACCTGCGCCGCGCTGAACGCGATTTCCCTGGCGTAGGTCAGCACCGCCTCGCGCAGCTCCGCCTCGCCGCCGGGCGCGGCCAGCTCGTCGACCTGGGCCTCCACCGCGTCGATGATCACCCGGACCATCTCCACCGCGTGCTGCAGGCTGACCGCGCGGGCCAGTTCGCGCGGCGCGGTGCCGAACACCTCGGTCAGCGCCGGGCGGTTCCGCTCCGGATGCCTGATCCAGTCGATGAACGCAGCGATGCCCGCCTGGGCGACCAGGCCCAGCCAGGACCGGTTCTCCGCGGACAGGTTGCGGAACCACGGCAACCGCTCGTCCAGGGCCGCGATCGCCGCCGTGCCGAGCGCCCCGGTAGCGCGCTCCATCCGGCGCACGGTCTCCGCGTGCACCCGTGGCCGTACGCTGGCTGGTACCTGTTCGTCCGCCGTAACCCGCTCCTTGAACAGCAACCTAGGAGAGCGCCTCGCTCACCGGCAGGTCGAGCCGGTACTTGGCGATCGCCTGAGCCGGAAGGTCCGCGTCCACCGCACCGCTGCGAGCCAGTTCCCACAGCACCGCTACCGTGATGGATTCGGCGTCCACGTGGAAGAACCGCCTGGCCGCCGGGCGGGTGTCGGAGAACCCGAACCCGTCGGTGCCCAGCGAGGTGAACGTGCCGGGTACCCAGCGGGCGATCTGGTCGGGCACCGCCTTGATCCAGTCGGACACCGCGACCACCGGGCCGGGGGCGCCGGAAAGCACCGATGCCACGTACGGCTCGCGGGACGGCTCGCCCGGGTTCAGCAGGTTCCACGCCTCGCAGGCCAGCGCGTCCCGGCGTAGTTCGGTCCAGGAGGTGGCCGACCACACGTCGGCGGACACGCCCCAGTCCGCGGCGAGCATTTCCTGGGCCGTCAGGGCCTGGCGCAGCGCCACCCCGGAGGCGAGGATCTGGGCCCGGGGCGAGGAAACGCCGGACCGTTCGGCCTCACCGGACGTATTGACCGGCCAGCCCGGTACGGTTCGCTCGTCCTGTGCTGTCACCGGCGCCTCCGAAGCCGCCGCCGAGTACAGGTAGAGCCCGCGCAGGATGCCCTCCTCCAATGCCGCCGTTCCGCCGGGGAAGTCCGACGGCTCGGCGGGCTGCGGGTACGGCTCGTTGTAGACGGTGAGGTAGTAGAAGATGTTCTCGCCGTCCGGGTGCTCACCGGTCGCCTCGTACATCCGGCGCAGCGCGTCCCGCATCACGTAGGCCAGCTCGAACGCCCACGCGCAGTCGTATGACACGCACGCCTCGCTGACCGAGGCCAGCAGCGGCGAGTGCCCGTCGTTGTGCTGCAGGCCCTCGCCGGCCAGGGTCGTCCGGCCGGCCGTCGCGCCGAGCAGGAAGCCCCGGCCGAGCTGGTCGCCGAGCGCCCACATCTGGTCGCCGGTCCGCTGCCAGCCGAACATCGAGTAGAACACGTACACCGGGATCATGTGCGTGCCGTGGGTGGCGTACGAGCTGCCCGCGGCGATCACCGAGCCCATCGCGCCCGACTCGCTGATGCCCTCGTGCAGGATCTGGCCCGTCTCGGACTCCTTGTAGGAGAGCAGCAGGTTACGGTCCACCGCGTCGTAGCTCTGCCCGGACGGGGAGTAGATCTTGGCCGTCGGGAACAGCGAGTCCATGCCGAACGTCCTGGCCTCGTCCGGGATGATCGGCACGAACCTGTCCTTGATGGCCGGGTCCTTCATCAGCTCCTTGAGCAGCCGGACGAACGCCATCGTGGTGGCCACGGCCTGCTTGCCCGAGCCCTTGCGCAGCTCCTCGTAGACCGTGTCGGGCGGCTGCGGCAGCGACTTGGCCCGGATCACCCGGCGGGGGAGCACCCCGCCGAGCGCGGCCCGCCGCTCGCGCATGTACTGGATCTCGTCGGAGTCCTCACCGGGGTGGTAGTACGGCGGCAGCTCGGCCTCCAGTTCCGAGTCCGGGATCGGCAGGTAGAGCCGGTCCCTGAACTCCTTGAGCTCGGCCACCGTCAGCTTCTTCATCTGGTGCGTGGCGTTGCGCGCCTCGAAGTCCTTGCCCAGCGTCCAGCCCTTGATGGTGTGCGCCAGGATGACCGTGGGCTGGCCGGTGTGCTCCCGCGCCGCCTTGAACGCCGCGTACACCTTGCGGTAGTCGTGCCCGCCGCGGGACAGTCCGCGCAGCTCGTCGTCGGACAGGTGCTCCACCATCTTGCGCAGCCGGGGGTCCCCGCCGAAGAAGTTCTCCCTGATGTACGCGCCGGACTCCACGCTGTAGGTCTGGAACTGGCCGTCCGGGGTGGTGTTCATCTTGTTGACCAGCACGCCGTCGGTGTCCTGGGCCAGCAGCGGGTCCCAATCGCGGCCCCAGATGACCTTGATCACGTTCCAGCCGGCGCCGCGGAAGAACGCCTCGAGCTCCTGGATGATCTTGCCGTTGCCGCGGACCGGGCCGTCCAGCCGCTGCAGGTTGCAGTTGATGACGAAGGTGAGGTTGTCCAGTTCCTCGCGGGCGGCCAGCCCGATCGCGCCCAATGCCTCGGGTTCGTCCATCTCGCCGTCGCCGAGGAACGCCCACACGTGCGACCGGGAGGTGTCGTGGAGTTCGCGGGCCAGCAGGTACCGGTTGAACCTGGCCTGGTAGATCGAGTTCAGCGCGCCGAGCCCCATCGACACCGTGGGGAACTCCCAGAAATCGGGCATCAGCCGCGGGTGCGGGTAGGACGGCAGCCCGCCGCCCGGGTGCGAGAGTTCCTGACGGAATCCGTTGAGCTGGTCCTCGGCCAGCCGGCCCTCGAGGAAGGCGCGGGCGTAGATGCCCGGCGCCGCGTGACCCTGGAAGAACACCTGATCGCCGGATTCGCCGTGGTCCTTGCCGCGGAAGAAGTGGTTGAAGCCGACCTCGTAGAGCGAAGCCGCGCTGGCGTAGGTGGCGATGTGCCCGCCGACGCCCAGGCCGGGCCGGTTCGCGCGGGAGACCATCACGGCCGCGTTCCACCGGATATAGGCCCTGATCCGGCGTTCGACGTGCTCGTCACCGGGGAACCACGGCTCGCGCTCCGGCGCGATCGTGTTGATGAAGTCGGTGCTGCGCAGGCCGGGCACCCCGACCTGCTGCTCGCGCGCCCGCTCGAGCAGGCGGAGCATCACGTACCTGGCGCGGGCTCGCCCTCTGGTACGCACGACCGAATCGAACGACTCGACCCATTCGCGCGTCTCGTCCGGGTCGATGTCGGGCAACTGGGTCGGCAACCCGTCGCTGATGATCGAGAATTGCTGACGTCCGGAAGCCACGGGGTAGCCTCGCCTTCCGCTGTGAGTCGGGCGGCCGGTCGGCCGCGTAAACGGATTCCTCGATGTGTTGTCCAGACCAATCGTCGTACGAACTGGCCCATCGCGCATCTCTACTTGACGGTAACCGGACCCGCGGAGGGCTTTGCCCCCGCCTACCCTGCGGCGGGGCTGTTTCACGCCGCGACGGGGGCAGTTTCGCCGAGGGCGGATCCGTGGTTACTCTACGTGATGAAAGCTGCGGTGCGTAACCAGAATGGGGCGCCGGCAGGTCAATTTATGGTGGCGGTTTGCCAGCCTGGAGCCATTGGCACTTGCGCACCGGGCCGACCCAGTGTGAACTGTCCCAACAAGAAGTGCTGACGTGCCGTCGCCGTCAGGGGGATCCGGCCCACCGTTCCCGTGGGATCCGCACACCTCCCCGATGCGGCGGCGCGGGGAGGGATTCAAGGAGGACGTCAGTGAGCGCGACCGCGGGCCAGGCGCAGGACGAACGCGGCCAGGCCGAGCGGCTCGGTATCAAACCGGGCCAGGTGGTGCAGGAGATCGGCTACGACGATGATTGCGACGAGCAGCTGCGCGGCGCTATCACCCGGATAGACGGCGTAGAGCTAGTCGACGAGGACTACGACGACGTGGTCGACGTGGTCCTGCTGTGGTGGCGAGACGGGGACGGAGACCTCGTCGATGCGCTGGTCGACGCGCTCACGCCGCTTGCCGACGGGGGGTACATCTGGCTGCTCACGCCGAAGGCGGGCCGGGAGGGTCATGTCGAACCGAGTGATATCGGCGAGGCCGCGCCAACGGCCGGCCTGTCGCAGACCTCGAGCGTGAGCGCGGCCCGCGACTGGTCAGGCAGCCGGCTGGTCGCGCCTAAGGCGCGACGATGAGGTCCTGACCAGGGCAGCGTCGCAGCGCCCCCAACCGGCCGTTCACCTGGTTTTCATCCCGAACGGTCCTGGCTTTCGCGCCCTCGCATCGGTGGCAGACTTGGTGGGTGGCCCGCCGCCGCAGGCGGCCATGTGAGCAAGGCATTTTCGCATGTTCAGTGAAAGGACCTCCAATGGCGGTAGAAGTAGGCGACCAGGCGCCCGACTTCGAGCTCAAGGACCAGCACGGCACGCCCGTCAGGCTGTCCAGCTTCCGTGGCGTCAAGCACGTCGTGCTGGTCTTTTACCCGCTGGCGTTCAGCGGCGTGTGCACCGGGGAGCTGTGCTCCCTGCGTGACGAGTTCCCCGACGTCAACCGCGACGACGTCGAGTTGCTCACGGTCTCGGTGGACTCCACCTTCGCCCACCGAGCCTGGGCGGACGCCGAGCATTTCCAGTTCGGGCTGCTGTCGGATTTCTGGCCGCACGGCGAGGTGGCCAGGCGGTACGGTGTATTCGACTCCGAACGCGGTTTCGCGATCCGGGGGACGTTCATCATCGACAAGGACGGCGTCGTGCGGTGGAAGGTCGTCAACCCGACCCCGCAGGCGCGCGATCTCACCGAATACTCGAAGGC
>Ga0207702_10005097_pt1 | contig 11549 bp, 11 predicted proteins | sample KBSCornC62_FD_184302 | JGI IMG/M metagenome (GOLD analysis project Ga0207702, IMG submission 184302) | Corn rhizosphere microbial communities from Kellogg Biological Station, Michigan, USA - KBS Corn C6-2 (SPAdes) (version 2) | ecosystem: Host-associated > Plants > Roots > Rhizosphere > Soil ...
TTCTAAAAGTTGGCAGGCGCGGAGGGAATCGAACCCCCAACCAACGGTTTTGGAGACCGCTACTCTACCAATTGAGCTACACGCCTGTGATTAACTCTCTTAGACGACGCAGCCGAGACTCCAAAACGGAGTCTCGGCACGTCTGTCAAAAAGAGACGAAGCTTACTTGATGATGTCGACGATACGACCGGCACCGATGGTGCGGCCACCTTCACGGATAGCGAAGCGCTGAGTCTTCTCCATCGCGATCGGAACGATGAGGTCGATTTCAACCGTGACGTTGTCGCCCGGCATGATCATCTCGACGCCCTTCGGGAGGGTCACGATACCCGTCACGTCCGTTGTCCGGAAGTAGAACTGGGGACGATAACCGTTGAAGAACGGAGTGTGACGGCCGCCCTCTTCCTTAGTGAGGACGTAAATTTCGGCGTTAGCCTGCTTGTGCGGCGTGATGGACTTCGGAGCAGCCAAAACTTGGCCACGTTCGATGCCTTCTTTTTCAATACCGCGGAGCAAGATACCGACGTTGTCACCGGCTTGGCCGCTATCCAGCAGCTTGCGGAACATTTCGATACCCGTCACAACGGACGTCACGGTGTCTTTGAGACCGACGATTTCGACGGTGTCGTTGACCTTGACGATGCCACGCTCGATACGGCCGGTAGCGACGGTGCCACGACCCGTGATCGAGAAGACGTCTTCGACGGACATCAGGAACGGCTTGTCGTTTTCACGAACCGGTTCCGGAATATCGGTATCGATCGCATTCATCAGCTCGCCGATGGCCTTGTCGCCTTCCGGTTTGCCTTCGAGACCTGCGGTCGCGGAACCACGCACGATCGTGGTGGTGTCGCCTGGGAATTGATATTTGCTGAGGAGTTCACGGATTTCCATTTCAACGAGATCAAGGAGTTCCTTGTCATCGATGAGGTCGACCTTGTTGAGGAACACCACGATCTTCGGCACGCCGACTTGGCGAGCGAGGAGGATGTGTTCCCGGGTCTGCGGCATCGGGCCGTCAGCAGCGGAGACCACGAGGATCGCGCCGTCCATTTGAGCGGCGCCCGTGATCATGTTCTTCACGAAGTCAGCGTGGCCTGGGCAGTCAACGTGAGCGTAGTGACGCTTTTCCGTCTCATACTCCACGTGGGCGACCGAGATGGTGACGATCTTAGATGCGTCACGCACGGTGCCACCCTTGGCGATATCGGCGTAGGTCTTGACTTCGGCGAGACCTTTGCGGGCCTGAACCGCAAGAATTGCGGTCGTCAGCGTAGTTTTTCCGTGGTCGACGTGGCCGATGGTGCCTACGTTGACGTGCGGTTTCTTGCGTTCGAATGTACCTTTAGCCATGGAGTTTGAAACGTTGGGATTAGATGGGTGACCTCTACTTTTACGTCGAAGAAGTCTGGCGACGTTGACCTGGAGCCCAGAACCGGATTTGAACCGGCGACCTCGTCCTTACCAAGGACGTGCTCTGCCAACTGAGCTATCTGGGCAGACCAAGAGAGAGGATCAAAAAACGAAAAAGAGCGACGAAAGTGAATCTCGCCGGAAACACCGTCAACTGAAATCACAGCCTTTTGACTGAAAAAACTAGGGGCCGATTCGGACGGTATAAAACCCAGGCCTCAAGCGAGCGCCCAACTGAAACTGTTTCGTGAGGAAATTGCGGAAGAAGCCCTCCACTTCATCCGATGTCGCAGCCGGCGTCGTTAGACTCGTGCCCAGAGGTTGACCGACTAACCCCGCGGCGTCAACTGACACGAGAAATTCAATCGGAGCCCAGTCGTCCGCGGGCACATGTTCACCGGGCTCACCATAAATGGGCTCGGCCAACAAGGTCTGCCCATTTTGGGCCGATTCGACCTCCAGAAAACCGAGGCGGCGATCGAGAGAAATCAAATCGACCAATTCACGCCCGACTTCTGGCCAAGGATTCGGCGATTCACCGAGGTTCAACACGTCAATCGGCTTGCCCGGGAGAGCGATTGGACTGGTCACTGCGACGCCCCCACCCGATTCGGAAATGGCAAACTTCGGAGGATAAGTGAACGACATGGAGCCTGGTTCGCGTCGCTCTTTTTTCGGCAAGGTCAAGACGCTGGCGTTATGGGCCGTGGGAAGAAATAGCGGCTCCAGATCAAAGAGCCCATCCTGATCGCGAGCGTTGTGGGTAGAGGGCACAAAGCTGATGCCCGGCTTGACCGCCGCGAGAGGTGCCGGCGGAGCCGGGGTCTGTAAATGCACCGACCGGGTGAAAAAGAAAAGGAGCGCCGATCCGACGACGAGCCCCACTGCTGCTGGGACCAGCCAGCGTTTCAGGTCATCTGGCTTCACGGCTGATCCGGCGTCGCTTCGGCTCGGTCAAGACCAGCTAATTGAATCTTAATCCCAACCGAGTTCGCGGCTTCGGTGATCTGAAAAAGGAGTTTCGTCGGATTATTGGGGTTTGCGCGCACCAAAAGCGTCGCGCCCGGGTGGGCCTTGGCCTGGGTGGCGAGCCATTCCTTCAGTTGATCGAACGTGACAAAGCCCGTGTCGACGTAGAGCTTCTCTCCCTGGGTGATATTAAGAGTCAGTTGTGTCGCCACCGCCCCGGCTACCGCGCTGCTGTTCACCGGCAAGAGCTGGTCGACTTCACCCAAGCCCATGCCGGGAGACAGCACGAAACGCGAACCGAAGAAGACAAAGGTCAGAATGATCAACACGCCATTGACCCAGAAGAGGTAGTCGAAATTGGCCGCAGGTGGATGCAGCTTCGACGACAGGTCGAGCGGCCGAGTGATCATGAGCGAGCCACCGCCGATTTAGACGGCGTGACTTGAATCGGCGATGTCGGCGCGGTCGAGGGCGGATTGGCCGGGGTCGCCACCGCAGCCGATTTCAGCGTCTCGGTCGAGGCGTCGGACCGGTATTCAGTTAACAAATACCGCATGATTTCGTTGCCGGCCCATTCCACGTCTCGAACGATCGCCCGGACTCGGCCGCTGAGAAAATGGGTCGCGAGATGAGCGCAGGCCGTGACGAATAACGCGAACGCCGTCACGAGCAGCGCTTGCCAAAGGCCGGTTGCGAGCGCGTTGGCGGTCGCGTACTGGCCGCTGTGCATGAACGCGTTGAAAATCGAAATGAGGCCCAGCGTCGTTCCGAGCAGGCCGACCAACGGGGTGACTTGGCCGATCGCCGCAATCGAACCCAACCGCCGCTCGAGCGAGGGCACTTCAACGATCGCCGCTTCCTGTACCGCGAAGCGCAGTTTGTCCGTGTCTTCATGCGCGTGCAGCAGCGCCGCTTTCACCACTGCCGCGACGGGACCAGGCGTCTCTTCGCACAAGGTCAGAGCCTCGACGATGCGCCGTTTTTCGAGGGTGTTTTCGATGCCTTCGATAAAAGGCTTTGAACGAATCTGGCCACGATGCAGGTAAAGGGTTCGTTCGACGAAAAGGACGAGTAAGAAAATCGCGAGCAAGAGCACGACCCACATCATGGGTCCACCTTTGGCGAACAGACTAAAGTCGAAAGCAGACATGGCCTAGCTCCTGTTAAATTTCTTTCAACTCCGAAGGTAAATCTCGAATTGTAACAAATCTACTGAGCGATGGGGGGAGCCGGTTGCAAGCGGCTGAGGTTGTCTCGCGCAATCGCGGCGCCAGGCAGCCCCGTTTTCAAAATCAAATCGTACGCTTCATGCGCTTGCCCCGGTCTTTTCTCTTGCTGAAGCAAAGCGCCATAATCCAGGAGCGTGCGAGAGAGCCAGTACTGACCTTGAGCTCCAAAGCTCGCCACGTCGCCTTTGCTGCGCACCAGAAAATTCATCACTCCGCCCCACACGCGCAGCGCGTCGTCCGCACGTCCATGTCGCGAAAGACTGAGACCGTATTTATAACCGGCCTCGATCTTGATTGGTGTCGGGGCCGTCGCCAAATCGAGTAATCGCTCATAGATGCGATGCGCAGCCTCGAGATGAGAGGGATCCTGCGTCGCCTGCGCTGCATGCGTATCTGCGAGGGCGAGTTCAACCGCGGCGCGCCCAGGGTGCTGCGCGAATTGTGGGTTGTTGTCCAAGTTTTGGTAAACCTGTTCGGCGCGGGAAAAGTAAGTCAGTTTGCGCAACAGATGGCCTTGCTTCAGTCGCGCGTAAAAAACCAAGTCGTCCTTCGGATAATTCTTAACCAGCGTTTCGATCAGATTATTCGCCTCTTCGTAATTGGCCGCCTGACCGCGGCGCTCCGCGTATTCGGCGGCTTGATACAGCGCGTAAGGAGCGTAAGGGCTTTTCGGATAATCGACCGAAAGCTCGTTGAGGAGGCTCTGCGCGTCGACCAGATGCCCGGCCCTGGCCTCGGCGTCGGCTTGGACGATATACGAGTAAACGGCGGCATCGTTGTTCGCGTACTCGGTGCGCAAGCGTTTCAGCAAGTCCGTCGTTTGCGGCGAGTTCGCATCGGTGTTCAGGACGTAATTCGCCTGCACCTGGAGCAGAATGGTGGTGCTCGCAATATCGGCTTTGAGCGAAGGATCGAGTCCGTCGAGGCTCGAAAGCAGCGTGTCGGTTAACTGCAAGGTGCGCTTCGGTTCGCCGGCATCGAAGGACAATCTCGCTTGCAGCCAGCGCATGCGCGCGCGGAGTTCCGGTGGAATCGACGCGGTTTCCGTGGTGTTGTCGAGCACCTCGTTCAGCCGATGATAAGCCAGTGCCACGCGGCCATCTGCCTGCAAAGCGCGCGTTAAATTCCATTCTGTCTCCCAGCGATTTTTGGCGTCGAAGCGTGGATCATGGGTTCGCTCATCTTCGAGTTTAGCGGCTTGATCGAGCCGCTGCGCGCGAATCTCCGAGACGACTTGTTGAAACATCAAATCTCCCGCCGTGACGCTGGTCGGGAGCTCGTTGAGAGCCGCGCCATAAGCATCGGCCGCACTGACAAAATCGCTGCCCCGAAAATACGCTTCCGCGACCAGCACCCCCAGCTCCGCGCGCGCTTGGCCCGGCGGCAATTGCTCACGCGCTTTGCTCGCGAGGCTAGCGGCGTTCCGATATTGACCGCGCTCCCAAGCGGCATCGGTCAGAATTTCGTAGGCGAGCCCTTTCAACTGCGACCCGGGAAATCGTTCCAACAACTCCGTCGCGTAATCCTCCGCCCGAGTGTCTTCCTTGCCATCGCCCAACGCCAGTTCAGCCCGAAACAAGAGCAACTCCTCGAGCAGTGGATGCGGTTTCGGTTGGCCAATCAGCTCGTCGAGTTTATCTCGAAATTCCTCGCGGTGAGTCGTGTCGGTCGAGCTCTTGGCCAACAACTGCAGAGCGACCCGCTGCTTTTCGCGGTTTACCCCAGTCGCGAGCAGTTTGTAGAGCCAAACGCGCCCGGTGGTTTCGTCTGGTCCGGCAATCATTCCCATGAGCAACGACCACTCGTCCGCGACCTGGCGTTGATCCCGGGGGAGCGATTGAAGCTGGCTCGATAAAACATTCATCGCGCCGCTGCGGTCACCGCGCGCATTCAAGCCAATAACCCAGTCGCTGATCGCTCGATAGCCAGTCGAACGCCCCGCAAACTGTTCCGCTGTTTTATGAAACTGCGCAATCTGCGTTTCCGATGTTTCACCCAGCCAAAGTCGGGCTTGCTCGCGCGCGAGAATAAAACGCGCCGATTGAATCGGGTTGGTGGCCGACTCGATGGCTTGTTGGTAGTGGCCGTTGGCCTTGCTGTAATCGTTCGTCGATTCCGAGACCATGCCCTGCAGGAAAAAGTACCAGCCACGATCCGAAGGCGGCAGTTCGTCGGCTTTGAATGCGCCCAAGGCTGCGCGCACCTGATCGAAATGTTTTTCGCGGGCCGCAATCATTCCCTGGCGGAGACGTGCGCGCGGCGAGGTGATGGGCACTTGCGCCAGCGCCTGCGCGGCCTCGGAAACGTGATTATCATCGAGGAGGGCCGTGGTCAGTTCGATGACCAACTCGTCGCGCACTTCAGAAGACAGATCTTTTCGCTCCAACAAAGTTTGATCGAGCAGAGCGGCCGTGGTGGGAAAACCGAGCTGCAATGCGCGCCGAGCCGTTTCTCGCGGCACGAGAAAATCGCTCGCCGGCGCCATCGGTCCCGCGGCAAGCGGAACGGGCGCGCTCGCAGGCTCAGCGGCAAAGAGACCTGCGGCGAGAGAGAAGACCGCAAAACCGGCTGCAGTCGATCGGCGCGAAGCGAAACTCATGAACGCTGAGTTTCTTGAAAGATTCTGGTGGCGAAGCAAGCGCAAGGAGGCGCGAGATGTCTGTAGTGGGTTTGGCACTACGCGGGCGACTCACCTCTGCTGCCCGGATTCATCCTGGCTGGAAACAACCGGGCGCTCAAGCCGGCTGCTTCTATTCACTCGATCCGGGCAAGCGTTAGCGGGAGGCGGAGTGCCTCGACTCACCGCGCGTGTCCTCCGGGGCTTTCGGAGTCAGTTCTGCAATGGCTAGCGCCAGGACCAACGACCCGAGAACCAGACCCCGCGACCAAAGCCTGCGTTGTCGTTCATCGGGAAACAGGGTTGTCTCCCATCGAGCCGCGGCACTCACGATCACAAACGGCAAGATCAACCAAAGGTACCAGGGCGCATGCATGGCATGCAGCAAGTGGCGCAGCATCCGCAGGACGGAAAAGCCCAGTATTCCCAGAGCAAAGAGAGCGGCAAAGGTGACGCTTTGTCCACGCAAGCCGCGCCAGAGCCATCGTGAGCTAGAGATCCAATTCATACGCAGGGAAGCCGATATTTGTAAGCTGTTTACAACAATTTCGTCAAAGGCCGGTGAAAGCCGCCAGCTTTTCCGACGGACACTCGACTTTTCGGAAGGCTGCGACGCAACCTAGCCCTACTCCCGATGAACTACTCCGGCTACCTCTATCTTGTCGGTTACATCGTCCTGTATTTTGCCGTGGTGGCCGGGATTTGGATTTGGCGTCTCAACCGCAAACAAGAGCGTCCGCCCGTTGCGGAAAAGTTACTCCGCGGTCCTGGCGAATCGCTGCGTCGCGAAATCGAAAAGTTCGACGACCGCCTTCTCTTTCATCTTGTTGGCAGTGCGCTCGTGCCTGTGCTGGTCATGATCACCGGGCTATGGATTCTCGAGCGGATGCCACTGGCAGCGCGGCCCTGGGCTCTCGGCGGTCTTTTCGTGATCTTGGCGGGGGTGCTCTTCTTCTCGGCCCGCTGGCTAATCACGATTCTAGCGCGTCGTCGGAACTTCTATCTCGGGTATTTCGGGGAACGCGTCGTGGGCGAGACCGTTGAGGAATTGCGCGCCAAGGGGTTTTATATTTTTCACGACGTTCCAGCCAGCGAAGCGACTCCACCTTTCGGTATCGACCACGTGGTCGTCGGACCCGCCGGCGTCTTTGCAATCGAAACCAAAACGCGCCGCAAGCGCGCGGGCCGTCCTGGATTCGAAGAGCACAAAATCATCTTCGACGGCCAGCAGTTGATCTATCCATGGGGTGAAGATTTTCACGGACTCAATCAGGCGCGCGATCACGCCCTCTGGTTGGAAAATTGGGTCTTCCAAATTTTAGGCCGCCGGGTTCCGGTGCAGCCGATCCTCGCCTTTCCAGGTTGGTGGGTCGAAGAACATGCGGTCAATACGGTCCGAGTCGTAAATCCGAAGCAGATTTCCGCGATCATCACTCGCACCGCCGCTGTGCTATCCGACGAGCAGATCACCAACCTCGCTCGCCACTTCGAAGCCCGTTGCCGCGACGTCGAGTTTTGAAGGCGTAGCCTACTCTTGCAGGCCCGCGTGAAGCGCGCACATTTCGCGCGGTGAGCGTCGCGGAAAAACAGCAAAGTCTAATCGATCTTTTCGGAGCGATCCCGGACTCCCAGGAAAAACTTTCGGCGATTGTCGAATGGTCCAAACGCGTTCCTCGCCTCCCCGCCTCAGCGCGGACGGCGGAGAATCGGGTCCCCGGCTGCGTCTCTCCGGTCTGGGTGGTGATCGAGCCTTTGAAGAACTCCACCACGCGCGTTCATGCCGATGCCGAGTCGCCCGTGGTGCGCGCGCTCGTGTGCGCGCTGGCGGAAATTTATCACGGCGCTTATTCCGATGACATCGTGGCTACCGAACCGAGTTTGCTCGATAAGCTCGGTTTGACCACGAGCCTCTCGATTACGCGCCGCAACGGCCTGGTCGCGGTCCGACATCGCATTCGGGAAACCGTTCGCGCCACACTGGCGACATGAGCACCTCGCGCGTGACTCATCAGCGGCGTTATTTTGACGCGCACAACCACCTCCAAGACGAATGGCTCGCGCCTTCGCGAGAGAAAGTGATCGATCAGCTCGAGGCCTTGCCTGTCGCTGGTGCGGTCGTTAACGGCACCTGCGAAAGCGACTGGCCTCACGTCGCTGCCCTCGCCGCTTCCCTGCCCTGGGTGCGGCCAAGTTTCGGTCTCCATCCATGGCTCGTCGGCAATCGAAGCGAAGGTTGGTTCAAGCAGTTTTGTGAATGGCTGGACCGCACGCCTGACACGGCCGTTGGCGAAATTGGTTTAGATCGCTGGATTCTGGATCGTGCAAAGGCGTATGATCTGCGACTCCGTGGCTACCGGCGTGCTCCACTCGATGAACAGATTACGGTCTTCGAACAGCAACTCGCACTCGCCACCGAGCGAAAATTAGCTGTCACGATTCATTGCCTCGATGCATGGGGCGCGCTCCAAGAAAGTTTGAAAAATCATCCGACGCCACCGCGCGGCTTTCTCCTTCATGCGTATGGAGGATCATCCGAGTTGGCTCACTGGTTCACGGAGCGTGGCGCATTCTTCTCGTTCAACGGCTACTTTCTCGGAGAAACCAAAACGCGGGCCCAAGACGTTTTCCGTCACTTACCGCTGGATCGACTGCTGGTGGAAACGGACGCGCCGTCAATGCCCTTGCCGCAAAAGTGGCGAACGCATAAACTCCCGCCGGGGCCCGATGGCGTCGCGCTGAATCATCCGGGGAATATTGAAGCGGTTTATGCGGGGCTCGCGGCCTTGCGCGGAATCGGGTTGGACGAATTGAGCGAGGTGGTGGCGGAAAACTTCGTCCGATTTTTTGGAAAAAAAGATCACGTGTAGAACCGCGGCCTCTGCAGATATCGCGCAAGGGCCGCGTTCTCACGCCGCGGGCCGGACCGGGCCTGGATGACCCAGTTTTCTCGCACGCGCGAACGTGGCGACCTTATGAGCACGATCGGATTACTGTTTAGCAACGATCAGCCTCACCGCTTCTCCGGCAGCAGCGAAACCGAAAGCCGCGGTGACGAATGCAGCGGTGCCAAAACCGGTATCACAGTTGAGCCGATTTTCGGCATTGGGCTCTGGTTCAGCGGAACAGGTGCCATTGGACCACGAGTAAGTTGGGTGCTCGAGTGAGTACACACAACGCACGCCAAAGCACACATTCTCCCCGTGCTCGAAACCGTGTTCGCGTCGCAACTTCTTGCGCACGATCCGGAGTAAATGGTCGATCGTGCACTCCCCTAGATCGGCCACGCGCACGAGCGTGCCATCGCGCTTTCCGCCCGCGCCTCCCACGGTGATACAGCGCAGCGAACGCTTCACGCACTCGGAGATCAAAAGCGTTTTGTTGCTCATGCTGTCGATGGCATCGATCACGACGTCTGGCTTCAACAAGAGCAATCGGTCAGCGGTCGCGGCGGTGAAAAACTCGATCGCGGATTCGACCTCCAGGTCAGGATTGATCCGCCGTATTCGTTCTTCCAATACCGTAGCCTTCGGCCGTCCGATTTCGCCCTCGATCGCCGGCAATTGCCGATTCGTGTTCGTGATGCAGACATCGTCGAGATCGACGAGAGTCATTTTGCCAATACCCGTGCGTGCAAGAGCCTCCACGGTCCACGATCCCACGCCACCGACGCCCACGACCATAACGTGCGCCGCACGCAATCGTTCAAGCGCCCCCATCCCATAAAGGCGGCCAACGCCGCTGAAGCGATCTTGGTAAGACATATTACGTCCCGCCTTCGCGGGCCTAATGAAGAATGATGAATGATAAATGCAGAGTGCTAGAAGATAAATGAGAACGACGGCCAGGAGTTCAGCGTTGGTTTAAACCGACTTCTTCCATTCATCATTCTCCACTCATCATTCTGCACTAGCTCTCAGGGACGTACGCTTCATATTACGTCCCGCGTTTCGCGGGCCTAATGAAGAATGATGAATGATAAATGCAGAGTGCCAGAAGATGAATGAGAACGACGGCCAGGAGTTCAGCGTTGGTTTAAACCGACTTCTCCCATTCATCATTCTCCACTCATCATTCTGCACTAGCTCTCAGGGACGTACGCTTCATATTACGTCCCGCCTTTGCGGGCCTAATGAAGAATGATGAATGATAAATGCAGAGTGCCAGAAGATGAATGAGAACGACGGCCAGGAGTTCAGCGTTGGTTTAAACCGACTTCTTCCATTCATCATTCTTCACTCATCATTCTGCACTAGCTCTCAGCGATGTATGCTTCCATCGCTTCTCGGGTGATCACGTAGCGGGCGCCGCAGCGGGGGCAGCGCATCTCCAACGTTTCTTCATCTTCGAAGAGGCTGTTCGGATCGACCTTCATAGTGGGCGCCAGCACCTGCATCATGCGCTGTGTGTTGCAGCCGCAGTGCCAACGATAGATGCGTCGCTCCATGAGTGAGAGCGTTTCCGTTTCATCGAGCTTCTTCACGTCGTCGACGGTCAACGCATTGAACCAAGCCTCGTCGCAATCGGGATGCGCTGTGATCATGACGAAGTCTTCTTCAGCGACCTGAAAATAACGGGCCGGGCGCTGCTCGCTTTGTGCGTAGTACGCTTCCACCGCGACGAACGGATCCGCTCCTTCGAAATTAACTGCGCTGCGTTGCTTCGGTTGGCCTGGCCGAACGACATCGGAGTAGAAAACGTTGCGATCCATCTCCTTCACATTGTCGGTGAAAACACGTCCGACTTCGGCGCCCGTTTCGTTGTCGCCGGTGAGAAAAACATTCACGAACGGCTCTTGGAAATGAATGGTCCAAGCGATCAGCTCCTTCCACGGGCGAGATGCGCAATGCAGCGTAAACGCGGCCAGGGCGCGTTTGAAAATCTCGTCGTGCGCCGGGTCCATCTGGATTTTCTGCGCTCCGAGGTGCAGATAATAATCCACATACAGCTCGCTGAAAGCCGCGCGCGCGACCAACACGTTGCGATTGCGAACAAAATACGTGCGAACTTCGAGGCCGGCATCGGCCGCGTTCACCGGTGATGATTCAGGCATACTCTACGGTACGCACGCGAAGCAGCCTTCGCAAAGAGAAAGACTAAAAGCCGAAGGGCTAAAAACTGAACTCACTTCGCCGGCGCTTCTCGGATCGAATTCGCGCGTGAGTGGGTCCAAGTTGGAGCAAGCTTTTAGTCTTCGCGTTATTCATTCTTTCACACCAAGGGTCTTTTTCGCTTTGTCGACTTTAGGGCGAATCACGAACTGACAATAGCCCTGATAGGGGTGATTTTTGTAATAATCCTGGTGATACGCCTCGGCCGGATAA
>Ga0207702_10005099_pt1 | contig 11548 bp, 9 predicted proteins | sample KBSCornC62_FD_184302 | JGI IMG/M metagenome (GOLD analysis project Ga0207702, IMG submission 184302) | Corn rhizosphere microbial communities from Kellogg Biological Station, Michigan, USA - KBS Corn C6-2 (SPAdes) (version 2) | ecosystem: Host-associated > Plants > Roots > Rhizosphere > Soil ...
ATCGCCTCGCGCAGGATTTCCAGCAGCACGGTAGCGCCCTCTGCAATCTTGGGCGGAATGGGTTCGACCAGCACTTCCTCGCCGGAGATCAGGCGGGCGATGCCGCGCTTCTTGGGGATGACGGTGCGGACCAGCTTGCCCTGGATCATCGCGCCGGCGCGTGCGGCGTCGCTGTCCCGTTCGATCTGTGCTTCGACGAGCTGGCCCTTTTCGATCAGCGCGGCGCGGGCCTCGCCAATGCCTTCTTCATAGAGCCATTCGGCCATAAGCGGTTAATCCAGTGGATAGCCCGCTGCCTTGAGCAGCGCGCGGGTTTCGTAAAGGGGCAGGCCCATGATGGCGCTGTGGCTGCCCTGTATGGCGCGGATGAGGCCGGCGGCGCGGCCCTGTATCGCATAGCCGCCCGCCTTGCCGCCCCATTCCTGCGCGGCGATATAGGCTTCGATTTCGGCGCGATCGAGATGCTTGAAGGTGACGATGTTGGTCGAGAGGCGGTGGCGCGCCTTCCCCTCCGCATCGATCAGCGTGATCGCGCTGAACACGCGGTGGCGGCGGCCGGACAGGAGTTGGAGGCACGCGCGCGCTTCGGTTTCCGTTTCCGTCTTGGGCAGGATGCGGCGCCCGGCGGCGACCACCGTATCGCCTGAAAGGACCAGCGCACCGGGATGGCGCTGCGCCACGACAGCCCCCTTCTCAGCGGCGACGCGGGCCGCGTAGGCGGCGGGGAGTTCGCCCTTCAGGGGCGTTTCATCAAGGTCAGCCGGGTCCACCGCGTCCGGAGACGCGCCGATCTGACCCAGAAGTTCACACCGTCTAGGAGAAGCCGAAGCAAGGATGAGCCGCATGCGTGGGGCGGCTTATTTGAAGCGGTAGGTGATCCGACCCTTAGTCAGGTCGTAGGGGGTCAGTTCGACCAGCACTTCGTCGCCCACCAGCACGCGGATGCGGTTCTTGCGCATCTTGCCGGCGGTGTGACCGAGGATCTCGTGATCATTTTCAAGCCGCACGCGGAACATGGCGTTGGGGAGAAGCTCCACAACCTGTCCGCGCATTTCAAGCAGTTCTTCTTTTGCCATAATATCCTGGAAAGCCGAAAAATCGCGTCGCCATAGCGTCAAAATGCGGAAAAAGAAAGTCAGGCGGAACGCCCGAACTTTTCACCGGCTTTTTGTAGCACCGCAAAGACGTGATCGAGCTGATCTGCATCAAGGCAATAGGGCGGCATCAGATAGATGGTGTTTCCCAGCGGCCGCAGCAAGAGGCCGTTTTCATGGGCAAAGGCGCGCAGCCGCGGGGCGACGTCGGAAAGATAGCCGGCGTCCGGTGTGATCAGGTCGATGGCGGCGATGGCGCCCAAGCGGCGCGGTCGGGCGAAGGCGGGATGCGCGGCGAGCGTTTCGAGTCGCTGTGCCATGCCCTGGCCGAGCGCTGCAACGCGGCCCAGCACATCCTCCTGCCGCCAGATGGCGAGATTGGCTGCGGCGGCGGCGCAGGCGATGGCATTGGCCGTATAGCTGCTCGAATGATAGAAGAGGCGGGCGCGGTCTGTGGACTTGTGCGCGTCGAAGATGCGCGGTGTGGCGAGGGTAGCGGCGAGCGGGATTGCGCCGCCGGTGATCCCCTTCGCCACCGCCATGATGTCGGGCACCACGCCGGCCTGTTCGCAGGCGAAGAGGGTGCCGGTGCGGCCCCAGCCGGTCATGACCTCGTCGGCGATGAAGAGGACGTCGTGGCGGGCGCAGATCGCCGCCATGTCGCGCAGGACGGCGGCCGGGTAGATCAGCATGCCCCCGGCGCCCAGGACCAGGGGCTCGACGATGAAGGCGGCTGGCCCCTGCGCGCAGGCGGCCTCCAGCGCGTCGAGCGTCGCCTGTTCCTTGCCCTCATGGGGAAAGGGGATGGTGTCGACATCGAACAACAGCGGCGACCAGGCGGCGTTATAGACGCCGCGTTCGCCCACCGACATGGTGCCGATGGTATCGCCATGATAGCTGTGCTGGAGGACGAGGATGCGGTGGCGCGGTTCGGCAAGACCGTCCAGCGCGCGGTTGTGCCAGTAGCCGAGCGCCATTTTCAGCGCTACCTCGACCGCGGTCGAGCCACTGTCGGAGAAGAAGACATGGGCGAGCGGATCGCGACCGGCAGCCTTGGGCGCCAGTTCGACCAGTCCGCGCGCCACCTCTTCCGCCGGTTCATGGGTGTAGCCGGCGAAGATAAGCTGGTCGAGCCGCCCCGCCTGCTGGGCGATCGCCGCGGCGATGCGGGGATCGCAATGGCCGTGCGTCGTCACCCACCAGCTGGATATGCAGTCGATCAACGTGCGGCCATCGGCCAGATGCAGCAAGGCCCCCTCCGCCCGGTGGACGAGGGGGATCGGCTCTTTCAGGCCATGCTGGAAAAAGGGGTGCCAGACAGGGGAGGTCATGGCCGCTGTCTAGAGCCTTTTCGCGCTGGGCGAAAAGGCTCTGTCTCCCGATGCGGCATTTTGGTTTGGCCAGCCCCGCAGGTCAGCCTGAAAATGCTGCGGGGCCGATGACCTCCATCCCGTGCAATGTCCCGTTTACTGGGCCGGCGGCGCTGCAGGCGAGGCGGGAGCCGCGTCCGTCGCTGGCGCCGCCGGAGCGGCGGGCTGTGCCGGAGCCGCAGCCTGGATCTTCTGCTGAAGCGCGGGGTCAGCTGCGGCTGCCTGACCGATCTGGTTGAATTTTTCCGGCGGCATGCCCGATGCCTGGAGCGCGGCCAGCATCTTGGGCTGCTTTTCGGCTTCGGCGATGGACGTATCCTGCTGAATCTTCGTCACCTCGACCGCCGCGGCAGCGAACTGCTTGATTTCGGCATCGCTGAAACTGCTTGACCCTGCGGCGGGCGCAGCCGGGGTTGCCGGCGTGGCGGGAGCCGCAGGCGCAGCGGCATCCTGAGCCAGCGCCGGACCTGCAACGGCCAGTGCGATCGAAGCCATGCCGCTCTTCAGAATGATCGATTTCAGATCCGTCAAATTTCTTCTCCTCAAACTTAGCCAGACTTTGAACGCCAAGCTGAGGAAGAGGTTGTCCGGATTAAAGGGCGATCCGACAAACTGTTGCATTTAAGAGACGGTCAACAAATAAAACGCGGTTAATCGTCCATGTGTCACGATTCACCGCCCGGCATATTTGTTACGACAGGAAAACGAAAACGGGGCCGGAATCATCCTCCGGCCCCTGTTCCCGTCCTTACCAGATCTTCACGCGATCTTGCGGCGCAAGATAGATCTTGCCGCCCGGTTGCGGCTTGAAGGCCGAATACCATTGATCGAAATTGCGGACCGTGTCGGCGCGATATTGTGACGGCGAATGCGGATCGGTGACGAGCCGCTGGCGCAGATTGGGTTCGCGATAATTGCGGCGCCAGACCTGCGCCCAGCCCAGGAAGAAGCGTTCGTCGCCGGTCGTGCCGTCGATCACCGGCGCGGGCTTGCCGCCCAGCGAGGCGTGATAGGCATCGAGCGCCACGGCGACCCCGGCCAGGTCGCCAATATTCTCGCCCAGCGTGAAGGCGCCCTTCACATGTGCTCCGGGAAAGGGTTCATAGGCATCATATTGCTTGACCAGCTTGTCGGTCAGCGCCTTGAAATTGGCGACGTCCTGATCGCTCCACCACTGGTTGAGCTTGCCCGTCTCGTCATATTTCGCGCCCTGATCGTCGAAATGATGGCTGAGTTCATGGCCGATCACCGCGCCGATGCCGCCATAATTGACCGCCGGGTCGGCATGGGGATCGAAGAAGGGCGGTTGCAGGATCGCGGCGGGGAAGACGATCTCCACCATGCCGAAATTGGCATAGGCGTTGATCTCCATCGGGGTCATGCCCCATTCCCAGCGATAGATGGGCTTGCCGAGCTTGCCCATCTGATAGTCGAATTCGAACTGGTTGGAGCGCAGCGCATTGCCGAACAGGTCGTCGCGCCTGATCGTCAGGCCCGCATAATCGCGCCACTTGTCCGGATAGCCGATCTTGGGCGTGAAGGCGGCGAGTTTCTTGTGGGCGCGGGCCTTGGCGGCGTCGCTCATCCAGCTGAGGCCGTCGATGCGGCGGCCCATGGCGGCGATCACGTTCCGGACGAGCTGGTCCATCGCCGCCTTGGTTTCGGGCGGGAAATATTTGGCGACATAGACCTTGCCCACTTCCTCGCCCATGGAGGATTTGAGGAAGTCGACCGCCTGCTTCCACCGGGCCTCGCGTTCCGGCGTGCCCGACAGGGTGGTGCCGTAAAAGGCGAAATTCTCATTGGCGATGGCGTCGGGCAACTGGTCGGCATAGCCATGCAGCGTGCGCAGCAGCAGCGCGTCCCTGAGGACGCCGACCGGCGCCTTGGCGATCAGCGCGGCCTCGCCGGCGACGGCGCTGGGCTGGGACACCAGCAATTCCTTGGGCGCGAGCTTGTTGGCGGCGAAATAGGCGGTGAAGTCGAAGCCCGGCGCGGCCTTTTGCAGCTCGGCCAGGGTCATCTTGTTATAGGTCTTGTCGGCGTCGCGACTGTCGACCTGGGTCCAGTGGACCCTGGCGATTTCGGTTTCGAGGGCCATAAGCGCGGCGGCGCGGGCCTTGGCATCGGCTTCTCCGGCCAGGGTCAGCATCTTTTCCAGATGCGCGACATAGGCGGTGCGGATCGCCGCCATCTTGGCGTCGGGTTCCAGGTAGAAGTCGCGGTCAGGCAGGCCCAGGCCCGACTGGTGCAGGACCAGGATGTAGGTTTCGGGATCCTTGTCGTCCTGGTTGACGTAGAAGCCGAAGGGGCCGTCAATCCCCGCGCGCGCGGCTTCGGCGGCGAGCCTGGCATAGGCTGCCTTGTCCTTGACCGCCCTGATCCTGTCGATCCATGGCCGGACGGGGAACAGGCCCTTCTTCTCGACGGTCGCGGCGTCGAGATAGCTGGCATAGGCATTGCCGATCTTGCTGTCCGGGTCCGCCTGCGCAGCTTCGAGAATGCCTCTGGTCCGCTCGCGCGACAGGTCGTCCAGCGTGTTGAAGGCGCCGTAATTGGACTTGTCCGCCGGGATGGGCGTGTTCTTCGCCCATGTGCCGTTGGCATAGTCGTAGAAATCGTCGCCGGGCTTCACCGACTTGTCCATGCCGGCACTGTCGAAGCCATAGCTGCCATAGGTCGGTTTTGCGGCGGGGTCGGTCTGGGCGACGGACGCGCCGCCCACCAGCGCAACTGCCGCCGCGCCGAGGAGAAGATATCGCATAAAAGCTTTCCCTTGCTTTCTGGCCGGGACGCTTGCGGGCGCCCCCTGATGGCGGGGAGTTGAACGCCCGGGGGCGGCCATGTCCATGTCGTTGGTCGAAAAATCCGGCTTGCTCGCGGCTTTGGTCGCGGGAAGCAGGATGTGCTTCAGGGCAGATTTATGGACGTGAAGGCGGTCTTCAGCGTTCCCGCATCCAGCGGATCGATATAGGGCAAGCGGCCGAGGCTGCGCACCTTTCCCAATGAAGGAATGATCCGCTCATTCTCTGCATGCGCGTCGCCGATGAATGCGATGCCGGCAATGGGAATCGCCCGCGTGCGCAGGGCCTCTATGCTGAGCAGGCTGTGGTTGATCGTGCCCAGCCCCGTCCGCGCGCACAGGATCACCGGCAGGCCCCAAAGTGCGAACAGGTCGATCATCAGCAGCGATTCGCTGACCGGGACCATCAGGCCGCCTGCCCCCTCGACCACCAGCGTGCCGTCCACCTTCGGCAGGGCGAGCCGCTCAGCCGTGATTTCGATCCCGTCGATCCGCGCCGCCAGATGGGGCGAGGCGGGAGTGGTCAGGCGATAGGCCTCCGGCAGGATATGGGAGGGGGGCAGGCCCGACAGGGCGGCCACTCGCTCCTTGTCCCCCTCAGGATCGACGCCCGCCTGCACCGGCTTCCAATAATGAGCGCCAAGCGCACCCGCCAGCCCTGCGGCGAAGACGGTCTTGCCGATGTCGGTATCGGTGCCGGTGACGATGAAGCCGTTCACGCCGCCACCCGCCTCAGCGTTTCCCCCAGGGCGGCGATGTCAGCGCGTCCCACGTTCAGCGTCAGCGAGATGCGCAGCCGGCTGGTGCCCGGCGGCACGGTGGGTGGACGGATGCCGCGCACGTCGAAGCCGGCCTGCTGCAGGGCGGCGGCGGCGGCCATGGCGCGGCGGTCCTCGCCCAATATGATCGGCACGATCTGGCTGCGCGGGGCTGGCAGGCCGAGCGGCGCGCAGATATTTTCGCTTGCGTCGACCATCAGCGTCTTCAGCCTTTCGCGCAGGTCGCCCGCCTGCTCGATCCGGTCCAGCGCGGCGGAGGCCGCCACCGCCATGAGCGGCGAGGGCGCCGTCGAGAAGATGAAGGCGCGCGCCCGGTTGATGAGATAGTCGACCAGAATGCGCGGTCCGCAGATCAGCGCGCCCTCCACACCCATTGCCTTCCCGCAGGTGTGCAGTGTGACGACATTGTGCAGCCCGTCCAGCCCGGCCGACAGCCCGCGTCCGGATGGGCCGAAGACGCCCGTGCCATGGGCTTCGTCCAGGATCAGCATGGCGTCATGCTTCGCCGCCAGCGCCGCGAGGTCGCTGAGCGGCGCCAAGTCGCCATCCATCGAGTAGAGCGTTTCGACCGCGATCCACACGCGCCCCTTGCCGCCCTCCAGCCGCCAGGCGGCAATCAGGTCGGCAAAGCTCTGTACATCATTGTGGCGGGCGAAGACGGCGACGGCCTTCGACATGCGGAGGCCGTCATGGACGCTGGCATGGATCAGCTCGTCCGCGACGATCAGGTCGCCGCGCTGCGGCAGGGTGGAGAACAGCGCGAGATTGGCGGCGAAGCCGTTGGCCATGAACAGCGCCGCCGGGGTACGGAAGAAATCGGCGGCCTTCGCCTCCAGCCCTTCATGTTCGGGCGCATTGCCGCGCAGCAGGCGCGACCCGCCCGATCCCACCGGCACGCCGCGCGCCACCGCATCAGCCACCGCCTGACCGATGATCGGATCGCCCGCAAGGCCCAGATAATCGTTCGAGGCAAAGTCCCGCCCGGCGCGAGGGGTGAGGCTGCGCAGGCGGCCGCGCCTTTCCAGCGCGGCGAGCTGCGAGCGGAAGGGTTCGCTGGTCATGGCGCGGCCTATAGGCCTGCCACGCGGGGGCGGGCAAGCCCGACCGCCGATCCGCCGGTTCGCTCCGGCTGTGGACGGGACGGGGCGAGGGGGGCGGCCGACGTTCCGGTTCGGTCCGGGCAAAGCGTGCTCCCGCCTGCGCAGGAGCACATGCCGATCAATGGCAATCAATGGCCAGGACAGGCCCCATGTCGCAGATCAGAAGGAAAAGCCCAGCGAGAAGGAGGCGACATTGTCATTGCTGTCGTCGGCGCCCGGCCGGAAACCGTGCTGGTGGAGATAGCCGATCTCCGCATTCACATTCTTCGCGATCGGGGTGGTGATGGCGATCTGGTTGCGCATCCGCTCCTCCCCCTGGACCCGCTGGAAATTGGTGGTGTTGAAATCGATGAAACTTTCATGGCTGAGCACCAGCGCGGTCTTGCCGCCTTCCCTGAACGGCAGCACATATTTGACATAGGGACGCAGCCGCCAGGCCGTGCCGTCGATCCCTTCGCGCCAGCGTTCTTCCAGCCGCAGGCGGGCGCTGAGCTGGCCGGGCCCGATCTTCACGATATTGTCGAAGGTCACCTGCTGCCGCCCGCGATGCTCCATCACCGCGAAATCGCCGGCATTATAATTGGGGTCGTGGGTATAGCCGGCCCAGACCGTCACCTTCTTGCCGATCTTGTAGCCGATCAGCGAATTCATCTCGACCTCGTACAGCCCGTCGCGATCGTTGCTGAAGCGGGCGACGACCTCCTGCGAGAAACGCCAGTGATCGCTCAGCTTCACCGTCGCGCTGGCGGTGGTCCAGAGCTGTTCGTCCTCGCTGGCGTGGGCCACGGCCGGAGCAGCCAGCAGGGCGAGCGCGGGCAGCAGCTTGCAGGTCAGTCGCATGATCAATTCTCCCCTCCGCCAGGCTGGCGAACGAGGGCGCACTATGACCATTGCGTTACAGTCTTGTGACTATGATATTTCTAATTTGTGACTTTCTGGCCTGCGCGGGATGGCGCGTGCGCCTGGTCAGGCCGGATTATGCTCCTTCAGAAAGGCGTCCATGCGCTGGAGAAAGTCCAGCCGATCCGCCTGGCGGGAAAAGAAATGGTCGGCCAGCGGCTGTTCAACATAGATATAGTCGCGCCCGGCGATTTTACCTGCTGCCTTCAGTTTCTCCGCCATTTCGCGTGACTGACTCACCTGTACCCGCCGATCCTTCCTGCCATGCATCAGCAGGATAGGTGTGGACAATTGCCCCGCGAAGTTAATCGGAGAAACGGAAGCAAAATCGGGCGCCTGTTGCTTCATCCAATCCTTCCGCGTGCCATGATTGAGGAAGCGGCCGTCATAGCGCATCATCGCCGAAAGGTCGGAGACCCCTGCATAAGAAATGGCGCAACGATAGCGGCCGCCATCGCGCTGCGCCCCGCGCATCGCCGCATAGCCGCCATAGGACGCGCCGACGATGCAGACCCGTTTCGCATCGGCGATTCCCTCCTTCACCGCCCAGTCGACCGCGTCGTTGAGGTCGTCCTGCATGGCAAGGCCCCACTGCCCCTCCCCTTTTTCCGCAAGGGCGGTACCATAACCGGAGGAGCCCCGATAATTGGGCTGCAGCACCGCATAGCCGCGATAGGCCAGGAACTGCACCCACCAGTCCCATTCTTCGCTGTCGCGCGCAAAGGGGCCGCCATGCGGCATCAGGATCAACGGCAGATTTTTTGGGTCCCTGCCTGCTGGCAGGGTCAGCACCGCAGTGATCTCCAGCCCGTCGCGGGCCTTGTAACGAATCGTCCTGACCGGCGAGAGATGGATGCCGGGACCGAAATTCTGGCTGATCTTCGACAGGCTGCTCATCACGCCGGCGGAGGTGTCGTAATAATAATAGGTTCCCGGCTGGTCCGCGCTGCCGACGTGCACGATCATGCGCTGATGGTCCCGGCTGGTGGACACGATGCGGGCGCGACGCTGGGCGCCGACCGCCTTGTCGATATCGGCCTGAATCTTCGCCAGCCCCTCATCGAACCAGTGGACTTCCGGCCCGTCGGCCGTATAGCGCACCCCGGCAAGGCCCGTACCAGCCGTATCGCGCTCTATCCCGTCGATGTCGAAACCGGGTGCGGCGAAGATCTTCTTCCCCAATTCCAGTCTGGTCAGATCATATTCGTACAGGGCATAGGTGCCTTCATGGTCGTCACTGGCGATCGCCTTGCCGGGATCGGCGGTGAAAAGCATCGGCACGACCATGGATTCGTCGCGTCGGCGGTTGGCCCGGTCGATCACCCGGAAGTTCGAGCGCCCATCGTCACGATAGAGAAGCTTCGCCATCCGCGTCGTATCTTCATAGCCGACCCCCATGCGCACCGCGCCGGTCGCATCGGCATACCATGACATGACATTCCGGCGCGGCTGCACCACCGGGCGCATCCTTCCGTTGGTGACGTCCACCTCGTCAACCTGCGGCCAGAAACCGGCTTCATCGTCGTAGATGGATGACTGATAGGCCAGCAGGATGCGAGGGCTGCCATCGCTGGCAACCCATATGACGTCGTCGCCATTCTGCGCCGCCACATTCTTGGCCAGTATGTTGATCTTCGACCCGTCTCGTTTGATGCTGGCGACGCGGCTGATCGACCAAGGCATGCCCTGCACGCTGGTTTCGCTGCCTATGCCGGCAATCAGCCAGTCGTCATTGACCCAGCGCCACCAGTTCAGGTCGTTTTCTCCCAAGGACAGCGTGCGAACACGGTTGGGCTCGTCTGCGATGGAAGCGATCATCAGCAGCAGCTCGCCGTTGCGTGCCACCCTGGCAGCCAGGTGCATCCCATTGGGCGAGAGTTGCGGTTCCACCATCATCGGCAGTTCGGCAAAGGCCTCGACCGGCCATTCCTTGCGCGGCGCGGGTGCCGTCTCGGCTCTGGCGGACACGCAAAGCTGCGCGAGCAGGACGCCCGCGACGACAGAAAACCCCCTCAATCTTTCCCCCGTAAAATAATAGCCCCGCCTTTTTATAAGGCGGGGCTATTTTCCTGTCTTTCCATTTTTATCGGTGATTTATGCGCCGTGTGCGAGGGCGGCCAGCAGCAGCAGGGCGACGATGTTGGTGATCTTGATCATCGGATTGACGGCCGGGCCGGCCGTGTCCTTGTAGGGATCGCCCACCGTGTCGCCGGTCACGGCAGCCTTGTGGGCTTCGCTGCCCTTGCCGCCATGATGGCCATCCTCGATATATTTCTTCGCATTGTCCCAGGCGCCGCCGCCCGAGGTCATGGAAAGGGCCACGAACAGGCCGGACACGATGACGCCCAGCAGCAGCGCGCCCAGGGCCGCAAAGCCGTTGGGCGTGCCAGCCACGGCCGAGATCGCGAAATAGACGACGATCGGCGCCAGCACCGGCAGCAGGCTGGGGATGACCATCTCCTTGATCGCGGCGCGGGTGACGAGGTCCACCGTCCGGGCATAATCGGGTCGCGACGTGCCCTCCATGATGCCCTTGTTGGTGGCGAACTGGTCGCGCACGTCCTTGACCACGTCGCCCGCGGCACGGCCCACTGCGGTCATGCCCATGGCGCCGAACAGATAGGGCAGCAGCGCGCCCAGCAGCAGGCCGACGATGACATAGGGGTTGGAGAGGCTGAAATCGACCGGCTCGGTGAGGCCGAGCGCGCTGTTGTAGAATTTCAGATCCTCCGTATAGGCGCCGAACAGCACCAGCGCGGCAAGGCCGGCCGAACCGATGGCATAGCCCTTCGTCACCGCCTTCGTGGTGTTGCCCACCGCGTCGAGCGCGTCGGTCTTGACGCGGACGCTGTCGTCGAGATGCGACATTTCCGCAATGCCGCCCGCATTGTCGGTGACAGGGCCATAGGCGTCGAGCGCGACGACCATGCCTGCCAGCGCCAGCATGGCGGTTGCGGCGAAGGCGATGCCGATCAGGCCTGCAAGCTGGTAGGCGACGATGATGCCGATCACGATCACCAGCGTCGGCAGGGCCGTCGCCTCCAGGCTGATGGCCAGCCCCTGGATGACGTTGGTGCCATGGCCGGTTTCCGACGCGCGGGCGATGCTGCGCACCGGGCGATAGTTGGTGCCGGTATAATATTCGGTGATCCACACGATCAGGCCCGTGACCGCGAGGCCGACCATCATCGACCAGAACAACGCCATACCGCTATAGCCGCCCGCGCCGTCCAGATCGGTCCCGAAACGGGCGTTGAGGTCGCCCAGCGCGAAGTGCGTCACGGCATAGAGCGCCGGGATGGACAGGATCGCGGTGGTCCAGAAGCCCTTGTACAGCGCGCCCATGATCGACTGGCTCGCGCCCAGCCGCACCATGTAGGTGCCGATGATCGAGGTGATGATGCATACCCCGCCGACGATCAGCGGCAGCGACATCAGGCGCATCAGGAAGGCGTTGTCGACCCCCGTCACCAGCAGCGCGGTCAGCACCATGGTCGCGCCC
>Ga0207702_10005101_pt1 | contig 11545 bp, 10 predicted proteins | sample KBSCornC62_FD_184302 | JGI IMG/M metagenome (GOLD analysis project Ga0207702, IMG submission 184302) | Corn rhizosphere microbial communities from Kellogg Biological Station, Michigan, USA - KBS Corn C6-2 (SPAdes) (version 2) | ecosystem: Host-associated > Plants > Roots > Rhizosphere > Soil ...
TTGCACGACGCTGGATGACATTCCCCCACGCTCGCCGCTTCGCGGTTTCGCTGCCCCCCGAGGGGGCGGGATTCGCGCCTCGGGGCGGCCCTTCGGCGCGAATGTCGTCGATGTGGCTCATTGCAGCGAGACCCGCGCGACGTTGCCGCGCGTGTAGGCGGAAAGATCGAGCGCCTGACCGCGGAACGTGACGCCGACGTCGCGTGCGTTGCCGAGCGCGAGCTCGAGCGGCGGGATGGCCGACACCGTTTGCGTCATCCCCGCTCCGCCGGTCATCTGCAATACGACGCGGCCCTTCGCATCCTTCACTTCGGCCCACGACGTGCCCTTGAACGTCAGGACCAGAGGCGCCTCGCCGGCCGGCACTGCCGCGCTTTGCGCATTGGCACCCGCGGGAGTCGTTGTCGCGGCGGGCGCATCGTTCGCAGGCATCGTGTTGCTGCTCGGGGTCGGCAATACGGTGACGCCGCTATCCGCCGCGGTCGAGTTGGACGTTGCCGACGCGGCCGGCGGCGCAGGCGATGCCGGCATTGCGTCAGCGGGCTTCGTGGGCGTCGTCGACGCGGCGGTGGTGACCGCGCTCGGGGGCGCGCGCGAAGCGGTCGTCGCGGGCGGCGCCGTTTCGTGCTCGCCGACGAGCGATGCGAGGATGGCGGGCAGCCGCAGCGTCGGCCGCGCAAGCTCGTGGTAGGCGATCACAGCGACGATCGCCAGCAACAGCAACGGCGCGATCCAACGCGCGGCGGTCGGTTTGGCGATGCGCTCGGTGGGGATTTCGCCGATCGATCGCGGCGAGGCCGCAAGCGTGGGACGCGAAAGCGCCGGGGCCGAATCGGATGCGGGCAGCAGCGCGAGCACCGCGTCGGGATCGAGGTGCAAGAAGCGCGCGTAGTTCCGCGCGAAGCCGCGGACGAACGTGCGGCCGGGAAGCCGCTGCCAGTCATCTTCCTCGAGCGCCGTCACCTGGCGCGGCGCGAGCTTCAACTGTTGCGCGACGGCGTCGATCGACAGCCCCGCGGCTTGGCGCGCGGCGCGAAGCTTCGCGCCCGCCGTTGCGGCTGCGCCCGCGTTCGCCGTCACCTGCGTGTCGATCTCAGCCACGATTCATTCGCACTCGCCGCCGGCAAGCGCCTTCGCTTCCGGCGAATCGGGCCAGCGGTTCCTGAGCTGCGACTCGTACGCGCGCTCGGCGTCGCGGTCGCCCTGCTTTTTCTCGATGCACGCGCCAAGGTAAAGCGCCTGCGCCGGCGGCGACGCCTGCTGCATCACGGGCCGCATCCATGCGCGTGCCTCGCCGATCCGCTTGTCGCGGTAGGCGAGCAGTGCGAGGTTGTACGCCGCGATCGGGTTGCCCGGCGACACCGTCAGCGCGCGGCGCAGGTACTCCTCGCCCTTCTTCGTGTCGCCCAGCGCCGCGCTGCACTTGCCGGCGTTGATGTAGACGATCTCCGGCGTCTTGTACAGCGGGTCCTTCATGACCCGCTCGAACTCCGGCATCGCTTCGCTCGCGCGGCCCGTCCCGCACAGGAAGGCGCCCCAGTTCTCGCGGTAATCGGAATTGTCGGGCGCGAGCGCGATCGCCTGGCGGAAGTTTTCCTCTGCCTTCGCGCGCTCGCCGAGCATCGCATAGACGAGGCCGTAGATGTCGTAGATCCTCGGGTAGCTCGGGTCGAGCGTCTTCGCATTGCCGAGCTCCTCGAGCGCGACGTCCATCTGGCCGCGCTGGTAGTAACCGGCGGCGAGGTCGGTGCGGATCTTCGCACGCTCCTTCGGCGACACCTCCTGCGGCTTCACCGGCGGCTGCTCGGGGGCCTGCGGCGCTTGCGCCTGCGCCTGTTGCTGTGGCGGCGCGGAGCCGCCTTTCGATGCGCAGGCGGCGAGTGCGAGCGCGAGCGCGACGAGCGGGAGCGTTGCGAAGCGTTTCATGGGCCGTAGGAGAGCGATGCGCGATTCACTGCGCCGCGACGACCGGGATGCGCGCTGCGAGGCGGCGCTTCGTGCGATCGTGCACGCGGCCGGCGAGCTGGCCACACGCGGCGTCGATGTCGTCGCCGCGCGTCTTGCGAATTGTCGCCACGATCCCGGCATCCTGCAACGCATGGGCGAACGCCCGCACGCGCTCGCGCGGGCTCGTCGCGAAGCCGCTGCCGGGGAACGGGTTGAACGGAATCAGGTTGAGCTTGCACGGAACGTCGCGCACGAGCGCGATCAGCGCCTGCGCGTGCCCGGGCTGATCGTTGACGCCGTCGAGCATCACGTATTCGAACGTGATGAAATCGCGCGGCGCGCGCTCGAGATAGCGGACGCACGCGGCCATCAGCGTCGAAAGCGGATGCTTGCGGTTGATCGGCACGAGGCGGTCGCGAAGCGCGTCGGTCGGCGCGTGCAGCGACACGGCGAGCGCCACCGGGCATTCGTCGCGCAGCCGCTCGATCCACGGCACGAGGCCCGACGTCGACAGCGTCACGCGACGCCGGGACAGGCCGTACGCGTTGTCGTCGAGAAACGTCCGCAGCGCCGGCACGACGTTGTCGAAGTTCGCCAGCGGCTCGCCCATGCCCATCATCACGACGTTCGTGATCGGCGCACGTCCGGCCTGCACCCACGGCGCGCGAATGCCTTCGGCGAGCAGCGTCCGGTTCGCATGCCAGAGCTGACCGACGATTTCGCCGGTCGTGAGATTCCGGTTGAAGCCCTGCCGGCCGGTCGAGCAGAACGCGCAATCGAGCGCACAGCCGGCCTGCGATGAAATGCACAACGTTCCGCGGTCGTCCTCGGGAATGTAGACCGCCTCGACCGCGTTGCCGTTGCCGGCGTCGAGCAGCCATTTGCGCGTGCCGTCGGCCGCGGTCGTATCGCGCAACACGATCGGCGCGCGGATCGCGGCGACGCCGGCGAGCGCGGCCCGCAACGGCTTCGCGAGATCGGTCATTGACGCGACGTCGCCCGCGAAGCGCTGATGGATCCAGCGCGACACCTGCGGCGCGCGAAACGGTTTTTCGCCGCGTTCGGCGAAAAACTGCGCAAGCGCCGCGGGTTCGAGGTCGAGCAGGTTCTGCATCGCGCCGACGTGCTCCCGACAAAATCCCTAGCGCGCGTAGATCGCGTGCTCGGGGAAGAACCAGGCGATTTCGAAAGCGGCCGTCTCGGGCGCGTCGGAGCCGTGCACGGCGTTCGCGTCGATCGATTGCGCGAAGTCGGCGCGGATCGTTCCCCGCGCAGCTTTACGCGGATCCGTGGCGCCCATCAATTCGCGGTTCCTCGCGATGGCGCTCTCGCCCTCGAGGACCTGGATCATCACGGGGCCGCTGGTCATGAAGTCGACGAGATCGCGGAAAAACGGCCGTTCGCGGTGCACGGCGTAGAAGCCTTCGGCGTCGCGGCGCGACAGCCACGTCATCCGCGCGGCGACGATCGTGAGCCCGGCTTTCTCGAAGCGAGAATAGATCTCGCCGATGACGTTCTTCGCGACGGCGTCGGGCTTGACGATCGAAAGTGTGCGCTCAACAGCCATGTTTCGGCTCCGACAAGGCAAAAGCAAGTAAATTCAAAATTCTAACATGCGGAGCGCGCGCGGCGGCACCCGCCGCCGAGGCCTTCGGATGCCTGCTCCGAGCGCTCGGCCGAGGGCTGCGCGCGATCAGCGCTCGCGCGGTTGCGGATGCCAGTCGAGCGTGAACGCCGGCTCGCCGGGCGCGGCGCCGAACGCGGCGTCGACACCTGCGCAGGCGACGGCGGCGAGGCTTTCGCCGCAGTAGATGCGCGGCAGCGCAACCCGGTCCCACGCCGGGATGCCCGCCTCGCGCAGCAGGTCGGCCACGGCACGGCGGCTTCGGCCCGCAATGTGCAGCCGCTCGCCGGGGAGTCCGGCGCGGATCGTGACGCGCGCGCCTGCAAGATGCCGGCGCGCGATGCCGATCCCAAGCGCGGGCGCGAACGCGAGCGTGCCGTGGGGCAGCGCCACTTCGTGCGCGCCGGACCATTCGTGCACGTAGGGCGACGGGACCGGGCGATGAACGACGATGCGCCCGCGATGAACGCCAATCGTGACGCCGCCGTGGACGAGCGCGACGCGCGCGTCGTCCGCGGCGCGGGTCAATTGCGACACCATCTCGGCGAGGCGCGACGCGGACGGCGCAGGCAGCCGCTGCTCGCGCAAAAACCAGCGCAGCAGGTTGCGCGCGCGCGGCGCATCGAGGTCGCGGAGCGCCGATCGCGCGAGCGAGCCGCCGTCGTACGCCGAACGCGCGTCGAGCGCGGCGAGTGCGTCCGCCAGCGCGGCGCTTTCGGCCTGCAGACGTGCGGCGCGGACGAGCGTCGCCGGATACCCGGGCGCGACCGCGCGAAGCGCCGGCAGCACCGATTCGCGCAGCGCGTTGCGCCGATAACGCGGATCGGTGTTGCTTTCGTCGTCGACGTAGCGCAGTGCCTGCGCGCTGACGTAGGCGTCGAGCGTCGCGCGCGCGATGTCGAGGAGCGGGCGCAGCCAGACGACCCCGCGATCGGATGCGATCGCGGGCATCGCGGCGAGTCCGCGCGGTCCCGCTCCGCGCAGCAATTGCAGCAGCACGGTTTCCGCCTGGTCGTCGGCATGGTGCGCGAGCATCACCGCGTCGACGCGATGCGCGCGCGCAAGGTCGGCCAGCGCGGCGTAGCGCGCGTCGCGTGCCATGGCTTCGACGCTCGCGCGCGGGCGTCTCGTGATGCGCACATCGCGACGTGTGAAGGGAATGCCGCGTGCGGCGCACGCCTGCGCGCAGAACTGCGCCCATCGCTCCGCGTTCGCGGACAGTCCGTGATGCACGTGGAACGCGACGAGCTCGACGGCCGCATCGCGCCCGACGCGGGCGGCGGCATCGAGCAGCGCGATCGAGTCGCGGCCGCCGGAGACGGCAACCGCCACGCGACCGCCATTCGGGAGCGCTTGCGAAAGCAGCGCCGCAACCGCGCGCGGTACGCCGCAGTCGGCGCCCATGTCAGTCGCGAACTTGCACAAAAGTGCCGACAAACGCCGCGGTGCTTTGTCGCATCGCTCGCGGATATTCCCGATATCCGCCTCGCTCTGCTTCGCGCCCGGCGCCGTTTTCGCCAATTTTGCACGTCCGGCGGCGGCTATCGGCGATACGGTTCAGGCAAGTCATTTCCGGGACGGGGCACTAGCCGGGCGCGATCTCCTTGAAGCGGCCATAGGCGAGGATCTTGTCTTCGCGCGCCTCGAGCAGCGCGTCGATCGTCTGCTCCTGGAGCTGGCGCAGCGCCTCGGTCAGCGCCTTCTTCAGCGTCACCATCATCGCCGCATGGTCGCGGTGCGCGCCGCCCGTCGGCTCGTTGACGACCTTGTCGATCAAGCCGAGCTGCTTCAGCCGCCCCGCCGTGATGCCGAGCGACTCGGCGGCCGTCGACGCGTAATCAGCCGACTTCCACAGGATCGACGCGCAGCCCTCGGGCGAGATCACCGAGTAGGTCGCGTACTGGAGCATCAACGTAATGTCGGCGATCGCGATCGCGAGCGCGCCGCCCGAGCCGCCTTCGCCGATCACCGTGGTGACGATCGGCATGCCCAGTCCCGCCATCTCGTAGAGGTTGCGTCCGATTGCCTCCGACTGCCCGCGCTCCTCGGCGCCGATGCCGGGGTACGCGCCAGGCGTGTCGACGAACGTGAAAAGCGGCAAGCCGAATTTCTCGGCGAGCTTCATGAGCCGCAGCGCCTTGCGGTAACCCTCGGGACGCGGCATGCCGAAGTTGCGGTAGATCTTCTCCTTGGTGTCGCGGCCCTTCTGCTGGCCGATCACCATGCACGGCTGGCCGTTGAAGCGCGCGAGGCCGCCGATGATCGCCGGATCGTCGGCGTATGCGCGATCGCCGTGCAGCTCGCGGAACTCGGCGAACATGCCGTTGATGTAATCGCGCGTGTACGGACGCTGCGGATGCCGCGCGACCTGCGCGATCTGCCACGCACCGAGCTTGCTGTAGATGTCCTTCGTGAGCTGCTGACTCTTCTTCGTGAGCCGCGTGATCTCGTCCGAGATGTCGACGGCCGAATCCTCGTGCACGTAGCGGAGTTCGTCGATCTTCTGCTGCAGCTCGGCGATCGGTTGCTCGAAATCGAGGAAGGTCTGCTTCATCAGGGTACGGGCGTTCGCGAATGCGCTCGTCCATCATAGCGCACGGCCCCGCCCGACGCCCCGGGGCGCCCGGCGCCCCCTCCCGCCGTCAGGCGAAATCGACGTCGGGATTGCGGCCCATCGCCACCGCGATCGCCGCGAAATCCTCGCGCGGCACGCGGACGACGCCGAAGCGGAACGCAGCGCCCCAGTGCTCCTTGTTGCGCACGAACGTGAGTCCCGGCAGAAGCGGTCTGATCGGTGCCGGCGTCGCGTCGAGCCACGCGGCGCCGCGGCGGAAGACGGGCACCGGCTCGACGGGCGGCGCTTCGAAGACATCGCCTTCGCCGACGCGGCCGATCGCGGTGAACGCTTGCAGCGGCGCGCCGTTGGAAAGGCGTTCGCGGGGCGAATAGAACGCAAGTCCGTCGCCCGGCTGCATCCGCGCCAGCGGCGCGGCCTTGCCGTAATTCACCTGCACGAAGCCCTGCGCGACGGCGGTGTCGACGTCGTCGCGGGGCACCACGGCAATCCAATACCGGCGTTCGTTCATGATGTTTCCTCGATTCGCGTGCGTCGGTCCGCACGTACACGACGTTAGGCGCACGCGCGTGCGACCGCCATCGGACGAACGGATGAGGAGCGCCGCCTATAATCGGTGCTCGAGACGAGGAGTCAAGCGCATGCACAGGATCGCGGTCATTCCCGGCGACGGCATCGGCAAGGAGGTGGTTCCGGAGGGCCTGCGCGTCCTCGAGAAGGTCGCGTCCCGCTTCGGGATCGGCCTCGAGTTCGCGCACTTCGACTGGAGCTGCGATTACTACGCGAAGACCGGCCGGATGATGCCGGAAGACTGGTTCGAGACGCTGTCGCCGTTCGATGCGATCTTCTACGGCGCCGTCGGCTGGCCCGCCACCGTTCCCGATCACGTGTCGCTGTGGGGCTCGCTGATCCAGTTCCGCCGCCGCTTCGACCAATACGTGAACCTGCGTCCGTGCCGGCTCATGCCGGGAATCCCGACGCCGCTCGCCAACCGCAAGCCCGGCGACATCGATTTCGTCGTCGTGCGCGAGAACACCGAGGGCGAATACTCGTCGCTCGGCGGACGGCTGTTCGAAGGCACGGACCGCGAGTTCGTCGTGCAGGAATCGGTGTTCACGCGCAAGGGCGTCGACCGTATCTTCGCGTACGCGTTCGACCTCGCCGCGTCGCGTCCGGCGCGCCATCTCACGTCGGCCACCAAGTCGAACGGGATCTCGATCACGATGCCCTACTGGGACGAGCGATTTCGCACGATGGCGGCCGCGCATCCGGACATCCGCACCGACCAGTTCCACATCGACATCCTCTGCGCGCACTTCGTCCAGCGCCCGCAGGCCTTCGACGTCGTCGTCGGCTCGAACCTGTTCGGCGACATCCTCTCCGATCTCGGCCCGGCCGTTTGCGGGACGATCGGCATCGCGCCGTCCGGCAACATCAATCCCGAGCGCACGCATCCGTCGTTGTTCGAGCCCGTGCACGGCTCGGCGCCCGACATTGCGGGCAAGGGCATCGCCAATCCCATCGGGCAGATCTGGTCGGCGGCGCTGATGCTGGAGTTCCTCGGGCACCCGGATGCCGCGCGCGAGATCGTCGCGGCCATCGAGCGCGTGCTCGCCGATCGAAATGCGCCGCGGACGCCCGATCTCGGCGGCAAGGCGACGACCGGCGATCTCGGGCGCGCCATCGCGGCGGCGATTTGATGCTGCGCACCTTTTAAAAGAGAATCGCTCGCTGCGGCGGCGGCCCGCCGCATCCGCTGCCTGGCTTGAAAGGGGATAGAGCCATGTCGTTGCTGATCGGAGTGCCGAAGGAGACTTATCCAGGCGAAAAGCGCGTCGCCACGGTGCCGGACGTCGTCGAGAAGCTCGTCAAGCAGGGCTTCCGCGTCGCGGTCGAGTCGACTGCGGGCGACGGCGCGCAGATCAGCGACGACGCCTATCGCGCCGCGGGCGCGGAGGTGATCGCCGATCGCGCGGCGTTGTGGGGAAGCGCCGACATCGTGTTCAAGGTGCGCGCTCCGAGCGACGACGAGATCGCCCTGATGCGCGAGGGGCAGATGCTGGTGAGCTTCATCTGGCCGGCCCAGAACCCGCAGCTCATGCAAGCGCTCGCGGCAAGGAAAGCGACCGTGCTGGCGATGGACAGCGTGCCGCGCATCTCGCGTGCGCAGAAGATGGACGCGCTGTCTTCGATGGCCAATATCGCGGGCTATCGCGCCGTCGTCGAGGCTGCGCACGCGTTCGGACGCTTCTTCACCGGCTCGATCACCGCGGCCGGCAAGGTACCGCCGGCCAAGGTGTTCGTCATCGGCGCCGGTGTGGCAGGGCTCGCGGCGATCGGCGCCGCGTCGAGCCTCGGCGCCATCGTGCGCGCCAACGACACGCGACCGGAAGTCGCCGACCAGGTGAAGTCGATGGGCGGCGAGTTCGTACCCGTGCCGTACGAAGAAGAAGGCAGCGGCGTCGGCGGCTACGCCAAGGTGATGAGCGAAGGCTTCCAGAACGCGCAGCGCCAAGTCTTCGCACAGCAGGCGAGGGATGCCGACATCGTCATCACCACGGCGCTGATCCCCGGCCGGCCCGCGCCGAAGCTCATCACCGCGGACATGGTGAAGTCGATGCGGCAGGGCAGCGTCATCGTCGACCTCGCGGCGGAGCAGGGCGGCAATTGCGAGCTTACGGTGCCGGGCGAGATCGTCGTGCGAAACGGCGTGACGATCATCGGCTACACGGACCTGCCGAGCCGTCTCGCGCGCCAGGCGTCGACGCTCTACGCGACGAATCTGCTGCGCCTCGTCGACGATCTCGTCAAGACGAAGAGCATCGACGCCGACGCGGTCGATGTCGACATGAACGACGAGGTGCTGCGCGGCACCACCGTCATCGACAAGGGTGAAGTGACGTGGCCGCCGCCGGCCCCCAGGCCCGCCGCGGCACCTGCGCCCGCGAAGCCCGCGCCCGCCGTTTCCGCGCCGCCCAAGCCGAAGGCGCACGGCGAGCCGAGCGGCCCGATGTCGCCCGGCAAGAGCGCGATCGTCTTCGGCGGCGGCGCGGTCCTGTTCCTGATCGTCGGCTTCTTCGCGCCGCGCAGTTTCCTCGAGCATTTCACCGTGTTCGTGCTTGCGTGCTTCGTCGGGTACATGGTGGTGTGGAACGTCAAGCCTGCGCTGCACACGCCGCTCATGAGCGTCACCAACGCGGTGAGCAGCATCATCGCGCTCGGCGCGCTCGTGCAGATCGCGCCGGAAGTCGCGAACGCTTCGGCGAGCATGTCGCGGCCCACCGAATGGATCCGCTGGCTCTCGGTCGTGGCGCTCGCGCTCGTCGCCATCAACATGTTCGGCGGCTTCGCGGTCACGCAGCGGATGCTGCAGATGTTCCGCAAGTAGGATGCCTCGAGGCGGCCTTCGGGACTGACAAAACGAATATGACGATGACGACGAGCCTGCTCACCGTCGCCTACATCGGCGCGGCGATCCTGTTCATCCTGTGCCTGGGCGGGCTGTCCAGCCAGGAAACGTCGCGGCGGGGCAACCGGTACGGGATGATCGGCATGGCGATCGCGGTGCTCGCCACGATCGCGAGCGCCTACGTTGCGCGCTCCGGGCTGCCGTACATCCTCGTGGCCATGGTGATCGGGGCTGCCATCGGCCTCTATGCCGCGCGCATCGTGCAGATGACGCAGATGCCCGAGCTCGTCGCGCTGATGCACAGCCTCGTGGGTCTGGCCGCGATGCTCGTCGGCTACGCCAATTTCATCGATCCGGCCGCGTCCGCGCAGCTTGCGCCGGCCGAGAACACGATCCACGAGATCGAGATGTACGTCGGCGTGCTGATTGGCGCCGTCACGTTCTCCGGGTCGCTGATCGCCTTCGGCAAGCTCTCCGCGAAGATCAGCGGCAAGCCGGTCCTGCTGCCCGCGCGCCACTGGATCAATCTCGTCGGCCTGATCGTCGTCATCGCGTTCGGCTACCGGTTCGTGACGATCCACGATCTCCAGGCGCAGATGGTCGCGATGGTGGTCATGACGGTCGTCGCATTGCTGTTCGGGGTGCACATGGTGATGGCGATCGGCGGCGCCGACATGCCGGTCGTCGTGTCGATGCTCAACAGCTACTCGGGCTGGGCCGCGGCGGCCACGGGCTTCATGCTGAGCAACGACCTTCTGATCGTCACCGGGGCGCTGGTCGGTTCGAGCGGCGCGATCCTGTCGTACATCATGTGCACGGCGATGAACCGCAACTTCATCAGCGTGATCGCGGGCGGCTTCGGCGCCGACACGAGCAAGCCGGCCGCGGGCTCGGTCACGCCGGCGGGCGACGTGCACCCGATCACCGCTGCGGAGACCGCGGATGCGTTGCGTCAGGCCAGGCGCGTGATCATCGTGCCCGGCTACGGCATGGCGGTCGCGCAGGCGCAGCACACGGTCTACCAGATCACGACGGCGCTGCGGGAGCGCGGCATCGACGTGCGCTTCGGCATCCATCCGGTCGCGGGCCGCATGCCCGGGCACATGAACGTGCTGCTGGCGGAGGCGAAGGTGCCCTACGACATCGTCTTCGAGATGGACGAGATCAACGAGGACTTTGCCGACACGGACGTCGCGATGGTGATCGGCGCCAACGACATCGTGAATCCCGCCGCGCAGGAGGACCCGACGAGCCCGATCGCCGGCATGCCGGTGCTGGAGGTGTGGAAGGCGCGTCTTTGCGTCGTCATGAAGCGCAGCATGGCGTCCGGCTACGCGGGCATCGACAACCCGCTCTTCTACAAGGACAACACGCGCATGCTGTTCGGCGACGCGAAGAAGATGCTGGACGAGGTGCTGGTCGCTCTGAAGGCCGGCTAGCACGCTCGCCCGTGCGCGTTCGTATACGATCGCGTCACGATGCCCGGCCCGCTGTCGCATCTCACGATCCTCGACCTTTCGCGCGTCCTCGCCGGACCGTGGTGCACGCAACTGCTCGCGGATCTCGGCGCGACCGTGCTGAAGATCGAGCGTCCCCGCAGCGGCGACGATACGCGCGCATGGGGACCGCCGTTCCTGAAGGATCGCGACGGCCGCGACACGAGCGAATCGGCGTACTTCCTCGCCTGCAACCGCGGCAAGCGCTCGGTCGCGATCGATTTCACGAAATCCGAGGGGCGCGCCCTCGTGCTCGCGCTCGCGCGCCAGTGCGACGCGCTCGTCGAGAACTACAAGGTCGGCGGCCTCGCGAAGTACGGCCTCGACTATGCCGGCGTTTCGGCGATGAATCCGCGCCTCGTCTACGCGTCGATCACCGGCTTCGGACAGGATGGCCCGTATGCGCCGCGGGCCGGCTACGATTTCATCGTGCAGGGCATGTCAGGCTTCATGAGCGTGACCGGCGAGCGCGACGATCTTCCGGGCGGCGGACC
>Ga0207702_10005104_pt1 | contig 11545 bp, 8 predicted proteins | sample KBSCornC62_FD_184302 | JGI IMG/M metagenome (GOLD analysis project Ga0207702, IMG submission 184302) | Corn rhizosphere microbial communities from Kellogg Biological Station, Michigan, USA - KBS Corn C6-2 (SPAdes) (version 2) | ecosystem: Host-associated > Plants > Roots > Rhizosphere > Soil ...
CAATGATCGCGATGATGATCCAGAAAATCAGGGCACCGATGAATCGCATGTGAGCCTCCTGGAGAGCCGCGGCCGTGGCCGAAGGTTCCCGAATGCTACTCCGGGGCACGAATCGGTGCAGCGAACAGTCATGGCCGTCGACAGACTCACTTCTTCGGTGTTCCCTGTCAAAATGGGCCAGCAATGCGCCCGTAGCTCAATCGGATAGAGCATCGGCCTTCTAAGCCGAGGGTTGCTGGTTCGATTCCAGTCGGGCGCGCCAGATACAGGTACCGTGTGATCATCCAGTCGGGTACGCCAGCTCGGGGCGTCCACGCATCGGCCTGCAACCTCACCGCCGACCAGAATGAGTTGGACGACTCAGCCGTTGACGTCCTACCCGCAACACCGGATAATTCGCGGCTCGCTTCACTGCGCCCGTAGCTCAGCTGGTCGAATGCGAGGCGTTTGCGACAGTCCGGTGGACTGTCGCGCCGAGCGTGAGGAGGAGGCATGGATGCCGACTGGACGCTCGCACCATGGATGGTTCGAAGTACAAAACTTTCACTGCGCCCGTAGCTCAGCTGGATAGAGTACCAGGCTACGAACTTGGTGGTCGGGAGTTCGAATCTCTCCGGGCGCGCCATTCGATGAGAAGCCGACGGTTGCTTGCCGTCGGTTTCTTCATTTTGGAAAGAGCCTTCGGGCACCCTGCCGCCATGCATTGACCCGCGCAATTGCACGAACGTACCATTGCCTTCGCTGCGGCGTTCATCCGCGGTCACCGGGGTATAGCTCAGTCTGGTAGAGCGCCAGCTTTGGGAGCTGGATGTCGGGGGTTCGAATCCCTCTGCCCCGACCATTATTGCGATCGTTCCTGATCCTTGGCTTGATTGGCGGCTCTTCGATCCACTTGCCGTGGAGCGCAGACCCCATCGTTTCGACTCCGGTCGCTTCACTACGCAGCGGGTCCTGGGCTCGACAGACCTGTTCCGTTGCATCTTCTCACCTGAAATTCCGGCTCCGCACATCCAGGTTGCTGAGCATCGGCGTCAAATCATGCAGGCGTTTAGCGATCAGGTGCCGGACGCCGCTTACGGCTTCCAGCGTGCCTTCCACCATCATCAATCTCGATTCCAGGAAGGGGCGGCGCTGCCGCTCGGCCAATTGCCGCCAGACCACCACGTTGATCATCCCGTGTTCGTCTTCCAGCGTGACGAAGGTGACGCCGCTGGCGGTCTGCGGTCGCTGCCGGCCCACCACCAAGCCCGCCGCGGTGATGTGGCGTCCCGATGAAATGCCTGCCAGATCCTTCGAACTTCGACAGCGGCGGGATTGCAGTTGCTCGCGCAACAATGCTAATGGATGTCGCCCCAACGTGGTGCCCAGGATGGCGTAGTCGGCCTGCAGGTCTTCGCCGGTCGTCGGCATCGGCAGCATTACCTGCGGCTCCCGTGGCTGCGTGGTTTTCCCGAGCAATGAACGATGATCCTCCACACCGGCCACTGCCCAGCGGGCGCGATGGCGATCACCCGCCAAACCGCGCAATGCGCCGGCATCGGCCAGTCGTTCGCGCGCCCGTGCGTCGAGGGCGGCGCGCTCGCAAAGATCGGCGACGTCGGCAAAGGGCTGCACCGCCCTCGCCCGCTCCATTCGTCGCGCGTCGTCCTCGCCGAAGCCCCGGATCATGCGCACTCCCATCCGCAACGCGAACCCGCCGTGTCCATCGGATTCGAGCGTGCAATCCCAGTCGCTGTGGCACACGTCCACCGGCGCCACGATCACGCCATGCCTGCGCACGTCCTGGAGCAATTGGTCGGGGCCGTAGAAACCCATCGGCTGACTGTTGATCAGCGCACAGGTGAAAGCCGCCGGATAATGATGCTTGAGCCAGCAACTGGCATAGGTCAGCAGCGCGAAACTCGCCGCATGTGATTCCGGAAAACCGTAGCTGCCGAAGCCCTTGATCTGCTCGAAGATGCGCGCGGCGAACTCGTCCGGATAACCGCGCTCCCGCATGCCGCGGGTCAACTTGTCGCGATGATGTTCCAATCCGCCGTGGCGCTTCCATGCCGCCATCGAGCGACGCAGGTTGTCCGATTCGTCCGGCGTGTAGCCCGCCGCCACGACCGCCAGTTCCATCACCTGTTCCTGGAACAACGGCACGCCGAGCGTGCGTTCGAAAACCTTGCGCAAGGCTTCCGACGGATAGCTCACCGGTTCCTCGCCGTTGCGCCGGCGCAGGTACGGATGCACCATGTCGCCCTGGATCGGTCCCGGGCGCACGATCGCCACCTCGATCACGAGGTCGTAGAAATTGCGCGGCTGCATCCGCGGCAGCATCGCCATTTGCGCGCGTGATTCGATCTGGAACACGCCGATGGTGTCGGCGCGGCAGATCATGTCGTAGGTATCCCGGTCTTCCGCCGGAATTGTCGCCAGCGTCAGTGCCCGTCCGTGGTGATGTTTCACCAGGTCGAGGCAGCGACGCAACGCGCTGAGCATGCCCAGCGCCAGAATGTCGACCTTGAGCATTCCGACGGCGTCGAGGTCGTCCTTGTCCCATTGCACCACCGTACGATCTTTCATGGTGGCGTTTTCCACCGGCACCAACTCGTGCAACGGCCGTTCGGAGATCACGAACCCGCCGGGGTGCTGCGAGAGGTGACGCGGAAAGCCGATTAATTCCGCGGTCAGCACCAGAATCCGCCGAAGCAGCGCGCTGTCCGGGTCGAAACCGAGTTCGCGCAGGCGTTCGGCCGTCGGTATTGCATCGTTCCAGTGCCCGAAGCAGCCGGCCAATGCATCGATCTGGTCGGACGGCAATCCCAGCACGCGCGCGATATCGCGCACCGCGCCGGCACCGTGATAGGTACTGGCCACCGCGGTGATCGCGGCGCGATGGCGACCGTAGCGCTTGAATACGTACTGGATGACTTCCTCGCGCCGTTCGTGCTCGAAGTCGACGTCGATGTCCGGTGGTTCGTTGCGCTCTCTGGAAACGAAACGCTCGAACAACATGCCGATCCTATCCGAATCGATCTCGGTGATGCCGAGTGCATAGCAGACCACCGAGTTCGCGGCCGAACCGCGTCCTTGGCAAAGGATTTCTTGGCGGCGCGCGAAGTGCACGATGTCGTGGACGGTGAGGAAGTAACTCTCGTATTTCAGTTCGGCGATCAGCGCCAACTCTTTCTCTGCGAGGCCTTGTGCCTTCGGCGGGACGCCATCCGGCCAGCGCCAATGCAGCCCATCTTCGGTCAACTGGCGCAGCCACGAGGTGGCCGTGTGCCCGTCCGGCACCAGCTCGTGCGGATACTGATACTGCAGTTGCTCGAAATCGAAAGTGCAGCGTCGCGCGATGCGCACGGATTCGGCCAGCAGCTCCGGCGGATACAGGCCCGCCAATGCAGGCAACGAACGCAGGTGACGTTCGCCATTGGGAAACAACCGCGCGCCGGCTTCGGCCACGGTGGTGTGGTGCCGGATCGCCGTCATCGCGTCTTGCAGTGCGCGGCGTCCTCGCGCGTGCATGTGGACATCGCCGGCGGCGACCAGCGGCAGGTGCATGGATTTCCCCAGCGCCTGCAATCGCGCCAGCCTCGCCGCATCGTCCGGACCGCGATGCAATTCCACGGCGATCCATAGCCGATCCGGAAAGTGCGCCCGCAACCACTGCCCTCCCCGATCGTCGGCCGGATCGTTCGGCACCCAAAGGGCGAGCAAACCCTCCGTCGTGTCGGGAAAGTCTTCCCGCAGCAGGCGATAGCTACCCTTCGGCGCACGCCGGCGCGCGGCGGTGATCAACTTGCACAGCTTCCGGTAACCCGCGAGGTCCTCCACCAGCAGCACGAGTTTCGGGCCGCCCTCGATCTGCATTTCGCTGCCGACGATCAACGGCAAGCCGGTCTCTTTCGCAGCCTGCCAAGCCCGCACGATGCCGGCCAGCGTGCATTCGTCGGTGATCGCAAGCGCTTCGTAACCCTGGCGCTTGGCGCGCTCGAACAATTCGTGCGCGCTCGACGCACCACGCTGGAAACTGAAATTCGACAAGCAATGCAGCTCGGCGTAATTCATGCGAACCATCCGTGCAGCATGAAATCCCCGCCGCCCATGGGCTGGAACACCCACGCACATTGCCCCGTGGACAGTCGCGCGACGTAGTAATCGCGCCGCACATCGCCGCCATCCCACCAACCGCTTTCGATGCGCTCCGGGCCTGCCAGCAGGCGCGGTACCGGTCCGCGCAGCGGCACGGGTCTCGGCAACAGCCATCCCGGTCGCGGGCCGGGCGCGATTCCAAATGATGGCTCGCGTTTCGACGGTGACGTGGGCGCGGTTTGCGAGGCATGTTCGGGACGATGGTCGGCGTGCGCCTGCAACCCGCACACGGCTTTCTCGCCCAGCCGCGCACGCAGCCGTTCGCGCAATTGCTCCCAAGGCATCGCCTGCTGTGGCCGCGCGTCGAACAGCTCGCGATGAACCGGCACGAACGGCGGCAGATCGTCGGCGCGCAACGTGATCGCGCGAACCGGCGCCGGCAGTTGCACATGTTCCAGCCGGCCGCGCGCGAACTCGAACAGCAGCGCGGCATCGCGTTCCGGCGCGAGCAATCCCACCGGCACGATCGTCCTGGCGCGGCCTTCGTGTTCCAGGTGCAGGGCGAAGCGCTGCACGCCACCATCGCGTCCGGAAAGAAAAATGGCGAGGTCCGCGATCAGCCGCTTGAAGGGAAACAATAAGGCCTGGGACGACTCGACTTCGTAGCCGAGTTCGATCCGCGAATCGAAACGATCGGGCGGCCGGTACCCTTCCCACGCAAATTCGCGCAAGCCCCGCAACGCGTCGAGATGATGCAGCACCTCCGCGGGAAAGCGGCGCGCCAATCCGTCGCGCGGCAAGTTCCACACCTGTTGCAGCGTGCGTACGCCCATCCGCGTGAATGCCGTGGCGACGTCCGGTGCGAAACCGGCGCGCTGGACGGGCAACTGTCCGAGCGCGCGCCGCATCGATTCGCCCTCTCCGACCGCGAGCCCGTCGTGCACATTGGCCAACACGCGCGCGGCCACGGGATTGGGCGCGGCGACGATGCGGTGGCGGAAACCCAGCGCCGTCAGTTCCTCGCGCAACTGCGCTTCGAACCGCGGCCACTGCCCGAACAAGCCCAGGCTCCCCCGGATTTCGAGAACCAACGCATGGGCGAACTGCAGGCTGACCTGCGAACTGAAGCGATAGGCCCAGCCTGCGAGGAACCGGTGCCAGCGCGTCTCGTCTTCAGGCTCGTATTCGGCGATCGCGAAGTTTCGAGCCAACGCCTGCGCCGCGGTCAGCGCCATGCCTCGGCGCAATCCCAAGGCACGCGCCGCGGGATTCACCGCGTGTAACGTGCGTCGCTGGGGGGAACCCGCGATCAGCACCCTCGGCGCTTGCGGATCGGCGCAGCGATGAAGCACGCCATCCAGCGCAAGCTGCGGCAACAAGATGCACGCCCAGCGCATAACTCACCCCGCACTCCGCAGGATCGGCTGCGGAGGCGCCAATCCGCCACGGCATTTGAGTACGCGCCATTGCGCCGGCTCGACATCGACGGCAATGCGCAGCGCCGCGGGCGAAGCGTGTTGCGCAGCATCGAGTGGCCGCGTTGCAAACGCGAGGCTGCGTCCCGATTCCGCCGCGACCTGCAAGCGTCGCAAGGCGCGGTCGTCGATATCCCGGGGCCAGCACAACACGGCGCCACAACTGCCCGAGCGCAGGCACTGCTCGGTCGCCCACAGCGCATCGCGCGACGTTTCGACCCGCACGATCTGCAGATGGCACAAGTCGACGCCTGCGCTCTGCCAGGCCGGCGCGAACGGCAGGTACGGCGGCGCGACCAGCACGATGCGCTCGCCCGCCTGCGACAGGCGTGCGAGCGTCGGCCACAGCAGTTGCAGCTCACCGACGCCGTCGGCCGGAATCAGCACTTCGACCAGCGCAGCCTCGGGCCAGCCACCGGCCGGCAACGCCGTGTCCAGTTCGGCGTGGCCGGTGGGCTGCAAGCCGGGCGGCAGCGCCGCGGGCCGGCCTCTCCAGACACGCCGCTGGTGCAGCAATGCATCGATCGCCACCACCGTATTCATGTCAGCCTCTGCGCAGCAACCCGCAGAACACGCCCTCGATCGCGAAATCCTGTCCGCGACGCACTTCGATCGGTGCGTAGTTCGGATTGCGCGGCAGCAGCCGGATCGTGCCCCTGTGTCGGGCCAGCCGCTTGATCGTCACCTCGTCATCCAGCCGGGCGACGATCACCTGCCCGTTGCGGGCTTCGGGCGTGCGCCGCACACCAACCAAGTCGCCATCGAGGATGCCGTCCTCGATCATGGAATCGCCCTGCACCTGCAGCAGATAGTCGGGTGGCGTGGAGAACAGCCTTGCGTCCAGGGCCAGCGTGTCGACCAGTCCGGCGTCGGGACCAATCGGCGGTCCGGCCGCGACCCGCCCCAGCACCGGCAACTGCAGCAGATCCCCACGCGTCCGCACACCGACCGGACGGATGCCGCGCGCCTGCCCGGCCGCAATCTCGATCAATCCTGCTTCGGCCAATGCCAATACATGCTTGCGTGCGGCTCCGCGCGAGGCCAAGCCCGAAACTTCAGCGATCTCGGCCAATGACGGCGGGCGCCCCTGTCGGGTCACCCGGTCGCGGATGAAAGTGAGGATGGCGGCTCGGCGGGGGCTGAGGGCAGGCATGAGTACATTTGTACTCCATATCGGTCCAACTTGCCAAGAGCTACTGCGCACAGATTCAGGAGCACAGGAAAGCAAAGCGGCTGGCATGCCGAGGCACGCCAGCCGCTTGATTCGATATGGCGGAGAGAGAGGGATTCGAACCCTCGATCAGGCTTTTGACCCGATACTCCCTTAGCAGGGGAGCCCCTTCGGCCTCTCGGGCATCTCTCCGAATTTGTTCTGTATCAAGCAAGTGTAACAACGGATATCGCGACATTCCGTTCGGGATATGCTCGCACGTGATGCCACTGGCATCGCGTAAGCGCTCGCGTCTCGACCTCTCGGACATCTCTCCGAATAGTTCTGCAATCTACTTCGAACTCGCGTGGTGTCGGTTCCGCTCGCGCGCACAACGAACGACCGGCAAAACCGGTCGGTCAGGATAAAGGCATCTCTGCTTGCGGTAAAGCCGCCGGGCGTTCTGGCGTCACCCGTGGGTCGCTTCGTGCCGGGACAGTTCGTCGGACTCGGCCGCCGCGCCGCCACCCGCCTCGTGTTCCTGCTTGATGCGCTGGTAGATCTCTTCGCGATGTACCGCGACATCCTTCGGCGCCGTGATACCGATGCGTACCTGGTTGCCCTTCACGCCCAGCACCGTAACGGTTACCTGATCGCCGATCATCAGGGTTTCCCCAACCCGGCGGGTCAAAATCAACATGACAGAACTCCATTCACTCGGATCCATTGGACCCGAAAACCGCGACGCGCGTTCCCCTCCGGATCGCGAATCGCGGCAAGACAGGACGATCGCGAACCGACGCAGATGCATCGCGACGTTCAGGTTCCTCCATCACCCGCCATGGACCGGGGCGGGGGCGATCAAACGCCCCGCGACTATATATGAACGGGCCAAGCCCGCGCAATGAAACCGGCGTGACTTCTGGCACGGTATGGACACCCGGCCGGTTGCCCCATGCCATGACGACGGCAGGTCTAATGCAGCGCTTGCGCCACCCAGCCTGCCAAGCCTTGCAGCGCCTGATCCAGCGCGGGCGAATCGATGCCGCCACCCTGCGCCATGTCGGGCCGGCCGCCGCCCTTGCCGCCGACATGCCTTGCCACGTGTGCCACAACTTCGCCAGCCTTGATCTTGCCCAAGGCCGCGCCATGGACCCCGCCGACCAGCGCGACCTTGCCGTCACCGCCCGACGCAAGCAGGACCACGCAATCACCGAGCTTCTGCTTCAGCGCATCGACCGCGTCGCGCAAGGCTTTCGCGTCCATGCCGTCGATGCGCGCAGCGACGAGTTTGATGTTGCCGATGGACTGGGCATGTGATGCCAGATCGCCGGTCGCCGCGCCGGCAGCCCTGGCTTTCAGCGCACCCAGTTCGCGCTCCAGCTTCTTCTGTTTGTCGAGAAGCTGGCGCAGCTTGTCGGCAACGTCGCCAACGCTGGACGACAGCAGGCCCGCGACTTCGCCGAGCCGATGTTCTTCTTCGGCCACGTGCGTCATCGCGCCGGTGCCGGTCACGGCCTCGATGCGGCGGATGCCTGCCGCGACACCCGACTCCGACACGATCTTGAACAGGCCGATGTCGCCGGTGCGTGACACGTGCGTGCCGCCGCACAGCTCGGTGGAGAAGTCGCCCATGCGCAGCACGCGCACCTCGTCACCGTACTTCTCGCCGAACAACGCCATCGCGCCGGTGGCAATCGCATCGTCGTAACCCATGTGACGGATTTCGGCGGCATCGTTGCGACGGATCTGTTCGTTGACGCGATCCTCGATGCGCCGCAATTCGTCGGTTTTCACAGGCTGGAAATGCGAGAAGTCGAAACGCAGGCGGTCGGGCGCCACCAGCGAGCCCTTTTGCGTAACGTGTTCGCCCAGCGTTTCGCGCAGCGCCGCATGCAACAGGTGCGTGGCCGAGTGGTTCAGCACCGTCGCCTGCCGGCGCGCGGCATCGACGCGTGCCAACACAGTTTCGCCGACGCGCAGCGGTTCGCTGCCCTTCCATTCGCCGACATGGCCGTGGAATTGCCCACCGAATTTCTGCGTGTCGTCGACGATGAATCGTCCGGCCACGTGTTCCAGCGCACCGGTATCGCCGACCTGCCCGCCAGACTCCGCATAGAACGGCGTGCGGTCCAGGATGATCGCGGCCGATTCGCCGGGCTGCAACGCTTCCACGGCGCGGCCGTCGCGCAGGACCGCCAGCATCTTGCAGTCCTTCGCTTCGAGCGTTTCGTAGCCGAGGAATCGCGTCGGCGAAAGCTTGCTGGCGACTTCGGCCGGCAACTGCGTCTTGCTTTCGAACTTGCTGGCCGCGCGCGCGCGTTCGCGCTGGGCTTCCATTGCCCGCTCGAAGCCTGCCATGTCCACCGCCATGCCGCGTTCACGCGCGATGTCGGCCGTCAGATCCACCGGAAAGCCATACGTGTCGTAGAGACGGAACGCGTCCTCGCCGGGAATCGTCTTGTCCGCCTTCGATGCAACCTCGTCGAACACCTTCATGCCGTGTTCCAGCGTCTCGCCGAAACGGTGCTCCTCGGCGCGCAGGGCTTCCTCGACGAATGCCTGCTTCGCTGCGAGTTCCGGGTAGGCTTCGCCCATCTCGGCGACCAGCGGCGCGACCATCTTCCAGAAAAATTCACCGCGCACGCCAAGCATCCAACCATGGCGCAATGCGCGGCGAATGATCCGTCGCAGCACGTAACCGCGGCCCTCGTTCGACGGTAATACGCCGTCCACGATCAGGAATGCGCACGCGCGGATGTGGTCGGCGATCACGCGCAGCGATTTGTTTTTGTGGTCGCTGCAGCCGGTGAGTTTCTGCGCGGCGGCGATCAGGTGCTGGAACAGGTCGATCTCGTAATTGGAGTGCACGCCCTGTAGCACTGCGGCCAACCGTTCCAGACCCATGCCGGTATCCACGCACGGGGCGGGCAATGGCGACAGCGTGCCGTCCTCGGCGCGATCGAACTGCATGAACACCAGGTTCCAGATTTCGATGTAGCGATCGCCGTCCTCGTCGGGCGAGCCGGGTGGCCCGCCGGCAACATCGGCGCCGTGGTCGTAGAAAATTTCGCTGCACGGGCCGCAAGGACCGGTGTCGGCCATCTGCCAGAAATTGTCCGATGCGAACGGCGCGCCCTTGTTGTCGCCGATCCGGACGATACGTTCGGGCGGGACGCCAACGACATCCTTCCAGATCCCGTAAGCCTCGTCGTCGGTGTGATAAACGGTCACCCACAATTTTTCGGGCGGCAGTCCGAACGTGCGCGTCAATAATTCCCACGCCCACTCGATCGCTTCCTTCTTGAAGTAATCGCCGAACGACCAGTTGCCGAGCATCTCGAAGAAGGTATGGTGGCGCGCGGTGTAACCGACCGAATCGAGGTCGTTGTGCTTGCCGCCGGCACGCAGGCAGCGCTGCACGTCGGCCGCGCGCACGTACGGCAGTTTCTCGCTGCCGAGGAACACGTTCTTGAACTGCACCATCCCGGAGTTTGTGAAAAGCAGGGTCGGATCGTTGGCCGGAACCAGCGGCGCCGAGGGCACGATGGTGTGGGCGCGATCCTTGAAAAACTCGAGGAAGCGTGCGCGAATTTCTGCAGTTTTCATGCGGTTGCGTCGGGAAGCTCAGGTGATGACGAGTCGAGGCGGCGCAACCGGCCGACCCGCCAAAACCATGACGGAACTTTACTCGCCGGGATCGCCAACCTCGGAATGGGTGACGATTCTAACTGTGGCGGCACTGAAACCGCGACGCAAGAGGAACGCCGCGCGTTTGCCGCGTTCGGCGTGGTCGGCAGCAGGCTTGGTCCCGTATTTCTTGCGGAGTTGCGCCAAGGCCAAAGATTCCCAATCGGCTTCCGCACCATCGAGCAGCACGCGGATCGCGGCATCGGCCAAGCCGTGCGAACGCAATTCGGCCTGGATGCGGGCCGGCCCGTAGCCCTGCCCCACCCGCGCGCGCACGATCATTTCGGCGAAACGTGCGTCGTCCTGATAGTTCTGTTCGCGCAGCTTTTTGATCGCGGTTTCGGATTCGTCCTCGTCACAACCCGCATGCCCCAGCCGCGCACGCAATTCGCGCTGCGAGTATTCGCGGCGGGCAAGCATGCCGAGCGCACGATCGTAGGCGCTGCGATCTGCCTTGCCGCCCGCGGATTTGGAGTCGCCACGCTGCCTCATGCCCGCATTGTAGGAGCGCGCCTGCGCGCGATTGGGTCGCCAGCAGGCGCTCCTGCAAAAACGTTACGCTTCGACTTCCTCGGCATCTTCGGTCGCAGCGACGCCGCTGCCGCCCGCGCCCACCAGCAGCTTGGCGCGCAGCGCAGCGTCGAGTTCCTTGGCGGCAGCCGGGTTGTCCTTGAACCACTGGCGCGCGTTTTCCTTGCCCTGCCCGATCCGCTCGCCGCCGTAGCTGTACCAGGCGCCGGATTTCTCGACCAGGTTGTTGGTGACGCCCAGTTCGATCAATTCGCCCTCGTAGGAGGTGCCCTCGCCGTACAGGATCTCGAACTCGGTCTGCCGGAACGGCGGCGCGACCTTGTTCTTCACCACCTTCACGCGGGTCTGCGAGCCGATCACTTCCTCGCCCTTCTTGACCGCGCCGATGCGGCGGATGTCCAGGCGCACCGACGCGTAGAACTTCAACGCGTTGCCGCCGGTGGTGGTTTCCGGGTTGCCGAACATCACGCCGATCTTCATGCGGATCTGGTTGATGAAGATCACCAGCGTGTTGGAACGCTTGATGTTGCCGGTCAGCTTGCGCAGCGCCTGGCTCATCAGACGCGCGTGCAGGCCGACGTGCGAATCGCCCATCTCGCCTTCGATCTCGGCCTTCGGT
>Ga0207702_10005105_pt1 | contig 11544 bp, 5 predicted proteins | sample KBSCornC62_FD_184302 | JGI IMG/M metagenome (GOLD analysis project Ga0207702, IMG submission 184302) | Corn rhizosphere microbial communities from Kellogg Biological Station, Michigan, USA - KBS Corn C6-2 (SPAdes) (version 2) | ecosystem: Host-associated > Plants > Roots > Rhizosphere > Soil ...
GGTTCGTGGCTTTCAGCGTCCTTTGGACAATTACCGAAGCGGGTTATCACTTCTCCGAGTGTGCTGCTCTAAAGGGCAAGAACTGGTTAATCACCATGTTTGTTGTGAGTTTCGTTTATGCGTTCGCGTCGAGGTGGAAAATCGCGAAGGTGACGATCCCGTTGAAGCAGAGCAATGTTTCGGTCGAAATTGTATTCGGCGATATTTTCCAATGTGACGGGCTAACCGCTATTCCCGTGAGTGAGTTCTTTGAGAGTGAGTTTGGCCTGCCGGTTTCGCCAAACAGCCTGCATGGCATCTTCATTACGAAGTGCTTTGGTGGCCATCCTCAGGCTTTTGACGATCAAGTTGCGGAACAACTGGCTGCTGTGCGCCCAACTCAAATCAAAAAAGACTGTGGAAAGACGGCGCGCTATCCGATTGGAACGACCGCCCTGCTTGAAGCAGCTGGCAAGCACTATCTGACGTTTGCATTCACGCACGCAGACACAAAAACGTGCAAGGCTTACGCCGACGTGCCACAGATGTTTGAGGCGTTGTCCGGACTATGGAAGTTTGCGCGAACCCACATGAACGGCAACGCTCTAAATCTGCCACTTGTGGGCAGCGGCCCCTCCGGGGTTGGACTTCCGACCGTTGATTTGTTGCACATCCTCATGCTGTCATTTGCAGATGAAAGCAGGCGCGAGCTTATCACACAGAAACTGCGCATCGTTCTAACATGGGACCGGCTGGATGAAGTGGAACTCCGCCGACTCAAAAAGTCTTGGGAGGAAAAATAATATGGCATACAGAAATGGAACATACGTCGCGTTCCACGCCCAAGGGACGAACCTTCCCGGCAAGTCCGACATGGACTACTACAACCTCATCAAAGCGTGGTCGGCAAAGACCGATGACGACTTCACGATGATAAACAGCCACGACAAGGTATCGGCAGTCCGTGACTCAAGCAAGTGGACAACGCTGCGCGACTCCCTTCTGGAGCGTCTGCGCAATTCCAAGAACATGGTTTTAATCATCGGTGAGACCACTAAACTCGATACAGATTGGGTGCCGTTTGAAATCGAACAAGCGATTGATACATACGAGATTCCGATAATCGCTGCATACACTGATTACAGCCCGGTCTTGGAACCGCCAAAGTTTTGGCCACTTTGGCCAGATGCGCTGGCAGAACGAATTAACCAGAAGATTGGGAGGGTGATTCATATTCCGTTCAAAAAAGCACCTCTGCTAGCCGCAATCAGTCAATTTAACCACGAAACACTGCCTAAGTCTGCTCTGAGCTACTATTCGCGTGAGTCTTACGAAAAGTGGGAGCTTTTATAATCTATAGCCTCCATGATCAACGAAGACCAACTAGAACAGCAGGCGCTCCAGTGGTTTCAGGAAACCGGGTGGAGTTATGTGAACGGGGCCGATATGGCGCCGGAGGCCGCCTCATCGGAACGCGCGGATTTCCGGGCGGTGGTGCTAAAAGGCCGTTTGGCCGAGGCGGTTGCCCGCCTGAATCCCAAGTTGCCAGCCACGGCGGTCGAGGAAGTGGTGCATCTTGTCACCACACGAACGCATCCCAGCCTGGCGCAAAACAATCGCGCCTTCCATCGCCTGCTCATGGATGGAGTGAAGATCGAGTTCACCAATGCCGCCGGTGAAAAAGAAACCGACCACGCCCAACTGATTGATTTCCATAATCCCGACCAGAACGATTTCCTCGTCGTCAATCAATTCACCGTCACGGGCACCAAGAAACCCCGTCGCCCGGACATCGTGGTGTTCATCAACGGCCTGCCGCTCAGCGTCATCGAATTGAAAAATCCCGCCGATGAAACGGCGGACATCTGGCAGGCGTATGACCAGCTCCAGACCTACAAGGACGAGATTGAGGATTTGCTGGTGTTCAACGAGGCGTTGATCATTAGCGACGGCATGAATGCGCGGGTCGGTTCGCTCACGGCCACGCCGGAATGGTTCCTGCCGTGGCGCACGATTAACAATGAGAACGACCGGCCCGTCTTGGCATTTGAGCTGGAGAAAGTCGTGCGCGGCTTCTTCCGGCCTGACCTGTTTCTCGATTATGTCCGCTATTTCATCCTGTTCGAGTTGGATCGCGACACGTTGATCAAGAAGATCGCCGGCTACCACCAGTTCCATGGCGTGCGTGAAGCCGTGCGCGTGACGCTGATTGCCGCCGCCACCGTGGACAGCGACCGGTTGCAGGAGGAACGCGCCACCTACGGCAAGGAAGTGAAACCCGGTTCGCGCAAGGCGGGCGTGTTCTGGCACACGCAGGGTTCCGGCAAAAGCATTTCCATGTGCTGCTACGCGGGGAAATTATTGCAGCAGCCGGAGATGAATAACCCCACGCTCGTCGTGGTGACAGACCGCAACGCGCTCGACGGCCAGCTCTACGAACAGTTTTGCAGCGCGAAAGATTTGCTCAAGCAAACCCCCGAACAGGCCGAGAGCCGCGACCAGTTGCGCGAAATGCTCGCCGCCCGTCAGTCCGGCGGCATCATCTTCACCACGGTGCAGAAATTTTCCCTGCTGGATGACGAGAAAGAGCATCCACCGCTCTGCACGCGCACCAACGTCGTGGTGATTTCTGACGAGGCCCACCGGAGCCAATACGGGCTAAAAGCCAAACTGAACAAAAAAGGCGAATACGTTTTTGGCTACGCCAAGCACATGCGCGATGCGTTGCCCGGCGCGTCATTCATCGGCTTCACCGGCACGCCGATTGAATTGGAGGACAAGGATACCCGCGCCGTCTTTGGTGATTACGTCAGCATTTACGACATCGAAGACGCCAAGAACGACAACGCGACCGTTCCCATCTACTACGAGAGCCGCCTCGCCAAGCTCGACATCAACCGGGCGGAAATTGAGCAGCTCAATCAGGATGTCGAGGAAGTCGTCGAGGATGAGGAAGACCTCGCCGCGCGCGAGACGGTAAAGAGTAAATGGACGCAACTGGCCAAGCTGGTGGGAGCGAATCCGCGCCTCAAAGAGATTGCCTCGGACATGATTGCCCATTTTGAAACGCGCACCAGCGCGTTGGAGGGCAAGGCCATGTTCGTCGCCATGAGCCGGCAAATCTGCGTCGAACTGTTTGATGAAATCATCAAACTCCGTCCGGCGTGGGCCGGCACCAAGCTCACCAAGGACGGCAAGGAAATCGGCTACAACCCCGAGGATGGCGCGATTCGGATCATCATGACGGGCAGCGCGTCGGATAAACCGGAACTCCAGCCGCACGTTTTCACGAAAGCCCAAAAGAAGCGCCTGGAACGGCGATTCAAAGACCCGGCGGACCCGCTCAAAATCGTGATCGTGCGCGATATGTGGCTCACCGGCTTCGATGCCCCGTGCTGCCATACCATGTATGTGGACAAGCCCATGCACGGCCACAATCTCATGCAGGCCATCGCCCGTGTGAACCGCGTTTTCAAGGACAAGCCGGGCGGATTGGTGGTGGATTACATCGGCATCGCCGCCGAGTTGAAACGGGCGTTGCGCATTTACACCGATGCCCGGGGCAAGGGCCAGCCGACGCTGGACGCGCACGAGGCGCTGGACATCCTGCTGGAAAAACTCGACGTCATCCGTGGGATGTTTCACGGCTTCGATTATCGCCGGTATGAAACGGATGCCATCAAATTACTGGTTCCCGCCACGAATCATTTGCTCGGACTGAAGGATGGTAAAACGCGGTTTCTGGATGTCATGGCTTCGGTCACGAAAGCTTATTCCCTTTGCGGCACGCTGGACGAGGCTGGGGCGCTGCGGACAGAGATCGCATTTTTCTCCGCCATCAAGGCGGCCATCCTCAAATACACGACCGTAGATCGGAAACACACGGAGGATGAAAAAAATTCCGCGCTGAAACAGATTCTCGACAACGCCGTCATCGCGGAAGGCGTGACCGACATCTTCGCTCTGGCCGGCTTGGAGAAACCCAACATCGGCCTGCTGTCGGATGCCTTTTTGGAAGATGTCCGTAACACGCCCGCCCGGAATCTCGCCGTTGAATTGTTGGAACGCTTGTTGCGGGATGAAATCCGCTCCCACACGCGCGGCAATCTGGTGCAGCAAAAGAAATACACCGACCGCCTGCTTGAAACGCTGCGTAAATATCACAACCGCGCCATTGAAACCGTGCAGGTCATCGAGGCGTTGATCGAGATGGCGAAAGATTTTCAGACCTCGCTCAAACGCCACGAAGACCTGCATCTAAACCCGGACGAAGTCGCTTTCTACGATGCGTTGGCCGAGCGCCCGGAGGTGTTGACGCAGATGGGCGACGCCACCCTGAAAAAACTCGCCACCGAGTTGACCGAGAAACTGCGCGCGAGCACCACGGTGGACTGGCAGGTGCGTGAAAGCGTCCGCGCCAAGATGCGTCTCCTGATCAAACGCCTCCTGCGCAAATATAAATACCCGCCCGAAGGCCAGGAAGCCGCCATCACTCTGGTGCTGGAGCAGGCCGAGGCGCTGGCGGACAATTGGTCGGCACCGGCATAATCCTAATTGAGCGACGCAAATTCAATATGAGCAAAGACAATCATAAAATCGACGCCGATGACCGGAATGTTTTCGAAGTGCTAAACGAGCGGAAATACACGGTTGATTACTTTCAACGCGAATATAGTTGGGAGCAGAAACACATAGAACAGCTTATCACTGACCTGACTTCGACCTTTCTCGATGTTTATGCCGAGGGCGATGCCCGCCCGGCGGTGGAGCATTACAATAATTATTACCTCGGGCCATTTGTCGTCAGCAGCAAAGACGGCATGAAAAGCATCATTGATGGGCAGCAGCGTCTGACCTCATTGACCTTGTTTCTCATTTTCCTCAACAACCTGCAAAAGGAACTGGGCGGCAAGGAGTCTATCGAGCCATTGGTGTTCTCAGAAAAATACGACCGGAAATCCTTCAATATCCAGGTGGAGGAGCGCAAGGCGTGTCTGGAAAAACTCTTTCTTGAAGGCAGCTATGAAGTTCAGCCCGATGACGACGAATCAACCATCAACATGGCGAAGCGTTATGCTGACATCGGCGAAGCCTTCCCCGAGGAGATTAAAGGTAAAGCGTTCCCTTACTTTCTTGATTGGCTGAAATACAACGTCATCCTGGTGGAGATCACGGCCTACTCAGACGATAACGCCTACACGATTTTTGAGTCCATGAATGACCGGGGGCTAAACCTGACCTCCACGGAGATGCTTAAGAGCTATATCCTGTCTCGGTTTGGCGACCCGAAGGATCGGGATAAAGCGAACCGGTTCTGGAAGGAATCCATCCAGAGCCTCCATCGCCAAAGTAAGGAAGAAGACCAGAAATTTTTCCAAGCTTGGTTGCGCAGCCAATATGCCGACACAATCCGCCAAGGCAAGGCCGGCTCCTCAAACGAAGATTTTGAGAAAATCGGGACACGGTTCCATAGCTGGTTCCGGGACAATCTCCCCAAACTAGGTCTAAAGGCTGATTCACCGGCGGGCGGATTTCAGACCTTGCTGCATGATGAAATAAAGTTTTACCTCCGGGCCTATCTTGACATTCTCGATGCCCAGAAGGAGGAAAAAACCGGCTGGGAACACGTTTTTTACCACAGCCATATCGGAATTGCTGACTCCCTTGGCTTTCCGTTGATGCTCGCACCTTTGAAATCGACGGATTCAGCGGACGTGACGAGCCAGAAGATCAATGCGGTTGCCCGCTTCATGGAAACATTTGCTGTCCGGCGCTCGATCAATTTCCGCAAGTTTGGCGCTAGCTCCATCCGTTACACCATGTATTCGTTGGTGAAAGAAATTCGCGGCAAGGACCTTGATTCCTTGCGCATGATTTTGTCGGGCAAACTTGCCGAGATGGAGGAATCTTGGGACGGCCTCGCCGAGTTCAGGATGCACGGCATGAACCGTTGGTTCGTGAAGTTTCTGCTGTCCCGGATTACGGGCTTCATCGAACAGCAATCCGGGGCTTCTACAAACTTTTCCACCTACTTTGTCAGCCCTGGCACCAAGCCTTACGAGGTGGAGCATATCTGGGCAAATAAATTTGACGAACACCGGGACGAATTTGACCAGCAGCACGAGTTCGACAATTACCGCAACCATATCGGCGATCTGGTGCTGCTGCCACAAGGCACGAACCAATCCTACGGGGCCATGTCTTATCCTGAGAAATGTGAACATTATCTGAAGGAGAACTTGTTAGTGAAGTCGTTGCACCCGAAGACCTATGAGAATAATCCGAACTTTCTCGGAATGGCCAAGGCTCTGGGACTTAAATTTAAACCCCATAAATCATTTAAGAAATCTGACATTAACGAACGGCAAGCGCTGTTTCAAAACATCTGCGAGATTATCTGGGGACAGAGATAAATAAATACGCCGGAGGTTCCCTTCTCCGCGCTGGGGAGAAGGTGGCGAAGCCGGATGAGGTGTCCCCCCGCAGGCCCGGTGAGGGTTGTAGGGATAAAACATTACATGGCGGAGAGGGCCGGGGTGGGGTGGAGGATTCAGGTTTCAAGTCTCCGGTTGCAAGTTTGGATTCTGATGGTGGCACTCCGCAACGAGCCGCCTGCTGCCCGAGTTGCGGCCAACCCATGATTCTGCGCACATCCCGACGCGGAGCCAACGCCGGCAGCCAGTTCTGGGGCTGCTCCACCTATCCCAAGTGCAAAGGCACCCGCAAATATAGTTAGCCTTCTAAAATCCAAATCCAGGCGCGCCTTTACCGCGAGTTGCGTTCCTACCCGGAACCAACCCCCATTTTTCCCACAGCTGATGCCCGCCTCGGCGCACGTCAAAATTACTTCGCCGCATTTGAATCGCCCGGGGAACGCCTTTTCAGCTTGCGCAAGATATAATAAACCACCGGTGTGGCGACCAGCGACAGCAGCACCGAGATGCACAGCGCGCCAATGACCGCAACCGCCAGCGGGCGCAGCATCTCCGCGCCCGAACCGATCCCATACGCCAGCGGCAGCATCCCCAGCGCGGCGGCGAGCGAAGTCATCAACACCGGCCGCAAACGCCGGTGGCCGGAACGCACCAGCGCCTCGGCCAGTTCCACGCCGTCCGCTTCCTGTTGCTGCACAAAATCAAGCATGAGGATGCCGTTTTTGGCCACAATGCCGACGCCGATGATCGCCCCCAGAAAGGAAACGATGTTTAACGTGATTCCCGTTATCCACAAGGCAGCGACGGTTCCAAACATCGCCAGAATCGCGCCGAAGACAATCGCCACCGGCTCGTTGAACGACCGGAACTCGATCAACAGCACGGTGAATACCAGCAGAATCGCGGCGAGCAGGACCAGCACGAGATTGCGGAAGGATTCTTGTTGTTGTTGGTAAAGGCCGCCGTATTCGACCGTGCCGGGCGGCAGCCAGGTGGCCTGGGCCAGCTTGCCCTGAATTTCCTTGATGGCGCTGCCGAGATCGCGTCCCTCCAGCCGTGCACTGACAATAATGTCCTGCCGCAGATCGTCGCGCAGCAGTTCCACTTCGCTCGGCTCCACGGTCACGTCGGCGACCTGGTTCAGGCGCACGACGGTGCCGTTGGCAGCGCGCAGCGGCAGTTCCCGCAGCGCCTCCAGGCGGTTCACGCTCGACGGCTCGGCCAGAACGCGGATGTTGACGATGCGGTCACCTTCCAAAACATAGGATGCCGTCTGGCCGAGCAGCGCGGTGTTCACGGCTTCCGCAATGTCCTGCACGCTCAACCCGAATCGCGCCGCGTCGGCCGGGCGCACCCGGAAATTGATCGAAGGCCCGGTTTCCGTCAGGCCGTTGAACGTGTCCACGATGCCGGGAATTTTTTTGATTTCCGCCTCCACGCGCGGCGCGGTTTCCTTCAACCAGTTCAGGTCGGGCGAGAAAAGTTTGATTTCCACCGGATCCGGCGTCATCTGCAAATCACCGATCACATCGGTCAGGATGCCGGGAAAATCCCAGCGGAACGCGGGGAATTGTTCGTTGTAAACATGGCGCAATTCGGCCACGACCTCATCGGTCGTGTGTTTGCGGCCGGGTTTGAGCTTCACCGCGAAATCGCCGCGATAGGCCTCGGTGACAAACGGCCCCAGCTCCGCCCCCAGCCGGCGCGAATAACTTTCCACATCCGGGTTCGCGGACAAAATTTGCTCCACGGCTTTCAGTTGGCGCGACGTTTCCGTCAGGCTCGTGCCCGGTGGCGCCCAGAAATCAATGATGAAACCGCCCTCGTCAAACGCCGGCAGAAAATCCGAATCCAACTGCCGGTAGATGAAGATTGACGATACGAGCACCGCGCCACAGGCCAGCAAAGTGATCCAGCGGAATCGCAAGGCCAGGCGCAACGCGCGTTCGTAAATGCGGAGGACGCGCGTCAGCAGCCAGCCGCCTTCCATGTTCTTCGGCGCGTGGCCGTGCTCCATTTTGGAGCGGTCGCGGATGAACCACGCCGCCAGCGAAGGCGTCAGCGTGACCGCCAGGACGAGCGACGTGAGCAGCGACACGACCATGGTCAGCGCCAATGCGCGGAAAAACACCCCGGCCACGCCGGTCAAAAACGCCAGCGGAATGAACACCACCACCGGCGTCAGCGTCGAGCCGATCAGCGGCGTCAAAATTTCGCCGATGGCTTCCTGGATGCCCGCCAGACGCGGACGGCCCGCCGCGATCTTTACGCACATGGCCTCGACCACGATGATGGCGTTATCAATCACCAGCCCGATGGACGCCGCAATGCCCCCCAGCGTCATCATGTTGAAGCTCATGCCGGCCAGCTTCATGGCGATGAGCGTGATCAACACCGTGATGGGAATCGTGACGATGGCCGTCCACACGCTGCCCCAGTTTTTCAGGAAGAAATACAGGATCAGCACGGACAGAATCAGCCCGAAGATGATCGCATCCCACACGCTGCTCACCGAATCGCGCACGAAGATGGACTGATCGTAAAAGAACGCGAGGTGCATGTCCGGCGGCAATTCCTGCCGGAGCTGTTTCAGTTGTTTTTTCAGCGCGGCGGCGATGTCCAGCGCGCTGCCGTCCGCCTGGCTCTGGATGTTCAACAGCACGGCTTCGCGCCCTTGCGCCGTGACGGATTTGAACACCGGCTCCGGTGCCCGCTTCACGCTCGCCACGTCTTTGATCTGCACCGGATGATGGCCGTGAACCGCGATCACCACGTTTTCAATATCCGCCGCCGCATGAACGCGCCCGTCCACCGTCGTCAGGTAAAGATGGTAATTTTCCTCCATCATGCCGGCGGACTCGAAGACATTGTTTTTCACCAGCGCGTCGCTCACGTCGGCCAGACCGAGGCCGGCGGCCTGCAATTTCAGCGGGTCAACCGTGACGTGAAACTCCGGCTGGCGGCCGCCGGTGATTTCCACGTGGGCTACGCCGGGAATCTGAAGAAAGCGCGGCTTCAGTTCGTAATTCGCCTTTTCCCAGAGCGACATGATGTCGCGATTGGAACTCGTGAGGCTGATGCCGATGACGGGGAAGATCGAGAACGTCACCCGCTCGACTTCCGTTGCGGCGGTGGCCGGCAGGTCGCCGCGGATCTGCGAGAGCCGTCCCAGCACATAAAGCTCGGACTGCGGCATGTCCACTTTCCAGTTGAAAAAGACATTGATCTGCGCCGAACCGCGCTTGGTGGCGGAACGCACCGTGATCGCGCCGGGAATGTCTTTCATCGCCTCTTCAATCGGCCGCGTGATGGTCGCCATCATCTCGTCGGCGGGCATGATGCCGTTGTTCACGAGAATGGTGACGCGTGGGAAATCCGTTTGCGGAAACACTGACGACGGCGTTCGCAGTGCGGAAAAAAATCCCGCCAGACACAAGGCCGCCGCGATGAACGTGATGGACAGCGCGTGTCGGGTGGCAAACCGGCCCAGTGGCGATTGCACGTCAGGCTTCATTGGGCGGCAGGCGTGGGGGCGTTTGGTTCGCCGCCGGCAGGACTGAGCACGCGGATTTTGGTTTTTTCCGGCAGGCCGTAGGCGCCGGTGGTCACGACCGTGTCGCCGGTTTTAAGTCCCGGTGCGGCAATTTCGGTCAACCCGTTTTCTTGCAAACCGGTCTGCACCGGCGTTTGCACCGCCTCGCCGCCGTTGACCAGCGCGATGTGGCTGTTGCCGCTTTCATCCGTCACCACGCTTTCAGCGGGCACGGCCAGGCAATTGGTATGCACCGCCGTCACGATGCGCAGGGACACAAATTGTCCGGGCCGCAATCCGCTGCCCTTCGGCAGCAAGGCGCGGATCAAAACCGTGTCGTTGTTTTGGTTTACATTCGGGCTGACGAATAAAAGTTCCGTCGTCACCGGCGGCTTGGTCAAAATTTCGGCCGGGCTGCCGGCTTTCAAATCGCCGGCCTCCGCCGCCGGAATTTCCGCGTTCACCGCCAGCCGGTTCAAATCCATCACTTCCGCGACCACCGTGGTCAGATCCACCGCCTGGCCGGGCTTCACGTTGACGCGGACGACCGTGCCGGATAATGGCGCCGTGACCTGCAACAATGCCAGTTGGGCTTCCGCCTCCTGTAAACTTTTCAGAGAAGTGTTTTGCTGCCCGTATAGTTTTTTTTGACGCGCCACTTCCGCCGCTGCCGCCTGCGCATTCAACTCCACCAGCACGGCCCCTTTTTCCACTTGCTGGCCTTCTAGCACATTCACCTTGGTCACAACCCCGGCGGACGGTGCGGCCAGTTGCGCCCCGGCGGCGGGCTGGTCCGCCGTCGCGGGCGCGGTTTCAATCAGGCCATAGCCTTGAACGTAACCATGCAGCGTGGCCGTGGTGATTTTACCGGCCTGGACCGCCACCTCGGTGACAATTTTCTCTTCCACGGCGGGTTTGTCATCGGCGTCCGCCCGTGCGCGGGTTGCACCGGGCCACAGGACACTGCCACACGCCAGGGCCAGCATTGGGATTATTAGTTTACGGTTCATGGTTGGAAACTCGTTGGGATTCACGGGGTTTTTTTTGCAGTTGTCGGATGGCTGAATCTGGCAACGTCAACGGACTTTGCAGCGCGTCCTCCAATTGTCCGAATGCCTCCTGCAATTTCGCTTCATTTTCCAGCCGCGCCAGCGCCGCGCTGGTCAGTTCCAGTTGGGCGTTGAGCCAATCCACCTGGTCCGCCGCGCCGGCGTCCAACTGCGCCTGCGCGGATTTTTGCTGCTGCTGTTCGGCGGCGAGCATGGCGTCTCCGGCTGCCAGTTGCTCCTGTGCCAGGTGCAGCCCGGCTTCGGCCCGGTCAATCTCGCCGATCACTTGCGCCTGCAATTCGATGAATTTTGCGCCGGCAAGTTTTCGTTGCGCCTCCGCCTCGGCAATCGGGCCTTGATTTTGATCCAGGATGGGAAGTTCCACGGTCAGCCCCAGCGACCATTCATTGTCACCCGCATTACCGGAGTTCCAGGCATAGCCGGGCCCGAGGTGCAGGTCGGGATATTGCTTGGCGATTTGCAGGCGCAGCTCGGCTTCCGCTGCCGCGTAATTCGCCAGTGCCGCCAAAATGTCGGCACGTGAACGCAG
>Ga0207702_10005110_pt1 | contig 11538 bp, 10 predicted proteins | sample KBSCornC62_FD_184302 | JGI IMG/M metagenome (GOLD analysis project Ga0207702, IMG submission 184302) | Corn rhizosphere microbial communities from Kellogg Biological Station, Michigan, USA - KBS Corn C6-2 (SPAdes) (version 2) | ecosystem: Host-associated > Plants > Roots > Rhizosphere > Soil ...
CCCAAGGACCTCACGCCTCATTCGTCATCGCCATGTCGACGATCCGGCCGCGGTCGCGCGGCTATTCCGGACCTGGGCCGCGATCCCCAACCTGCGCCGCCTGATCGTGTCGCACGTCGACCTGATCGAGGAGGACCCCGCGCGGACCTTGGAAGCCGCAGCGGCGGATCTGGAACGGTGATGGGCTTTGCTTTTGCCGCAGCTACGCGACCGCGCGCGGCCGGCCAGTCGTAAGGGCGCGTATGTCCAAACTCAAACCCTCGGCAAGATAGACGATCTGGCCGGCGCCGGCCGCGCATTCCGCCGAGTGGGTCGTCATGACGATGGTCGTTCCCGTCCGGTTGAGCGTCCGCAACACGCGCATCAGCTGGTCCGCGGCGTGGCCGTCGAGGCTTCCGGCAGGCTCGTCGGCAAATAATATCCTGGGTCTGCTGACGAGTGCGCGCGCTATTTCGACCCGTCGTTGTTGACCGGCCGACAATTCGTGCACCGGGTGGCGCGCGCGATGCCCGATCCCCGCTGCGTCCATCGCCTGCTCCACGCGGTCGAGACGCTCTCCGGCGGGAATATCCCGATAGCACAGGCCCAGTTTGACATTGGCCTGGACGGTCAGCGCGTCGACCAGGCGGACATCCTCGAAAATGTAGCTGCTGTACCGCCGCCGGAGCGCGGCGAGGCCTCTTTCGTGCAGGCCGGCCACCTCCCTGCCAAGGAAGGAGAAGGAGCCACCGGTCGCATGATCCACCAGGCTCATGACGTTCAGCAGCGTGGATTTTCCGCTGCCCGACCGCCCCATGATCGCCACGAACGCGCCATCCGGAACATCCAGGTCGATATCGACCAAGGCGTCGATCTCGACCGTCGCGGTCCGGTAGGCTTTGCACACCTTGCGTAAGGATAAGGCCTTTCGCGTCACGGACACTCCCTGTTCCGGGCGAGGCCATGCATGGTCAGTGCCAGAGCCGACACAGGCGCGTGTCGGGCAAAGGATCCGGTTCCTGGCTCGCCGGATGTTCGATGGCGGACAGACGATGTCCGGGTCCGAACAGAGCGTCGTACCCTGCCAAGGCTAACGAAGCCCCGCTCGCGCGATCAGCCGGTCCGCCGCGCCATGGGCATGACGCGCGAAGGATCGTGCGGAACAGGCGTCAACCGCGGTGATGGCCCCCGCATGAAGGATCTGCACATGGAAGCTATCGCGCTTCATTCACCCTCAACGTCGCTGCTCCGGCTCCGCCATCGGCCGCTCAAATCACGAGGCGGTGTGCCAGACCTTCGAGGCGCGGCCTGGCCCGCCCACCCGTAGCGGGCGCGAAAAGCAGGGCAAAGCCCATTGCTCGTCAAGGCTGCGATCCCACGTCTCCGTCCCTGGATCGAACCCGGGCAGAAAGGATGCATCACCCCTCGATCGACGGCTTACCGCGAAGGACTAGTCGGCTAATCGCGGCCGCCAATACCCTCGAAATTGCACGCCCTCCTGTAAAAATAAAAGTCGGCCATACTCACCATATTCCCGCTAAAATATCCAAAGTGGATCGAATGGATTGAATCAAATCTCCATAGGTCATACGATTTGTCGGCCCTGATTCGGGCTGAACAATTGTTCGATGGTGGAGATAGACATATGATGAGGATTATTAGCAAAGCTAATCTTTATATTTTGGCGTTTGCGTCTGTTCAATTCTCCATTCCGTCTGCTGCCCAAGCAGACTATTCTTCGCCGCAAAGCCCGACAACATTGTTCTGGCCGTGCTGCGGTGGCCAGGGCCCTGTTTCCGGCTCGCTGGTTTCGAACGATGGCCGCTTCAGGCTGACCTATCAGAATGACGGGAACTTCGTGCTTTACCAGGGCAACACCCCCCTCTGGAGCTCGCACACCGCGCTCAGCGTACCGACGGGCGGCTACACCGCCTATCAGGCGCGGTTCCAGGCCGACGGCAACCTGGTGGTCTATGATTATTATGCCGGTGCCGAGACCCCGGTCTGGGCTTCCAATACCGACGGCAATCCCGGATCCACCCTCAATCTCCAGAACGATGGCAATCTGGTGATATATAACGCGTCGGGCAAAGCCATCTGGTCGACGAAGACCTGCTGCCGCTGACGTTCAATCCAGACCCTGATGTGCCGCAAATCGCGATGTTTGCGGCACATTTCCTTCGCCTTGTACGGGACCTTCATTCTCCCGATCGGTCCAGCACGGTGATCGGGCAGCGCGACGATCGACCGGCGACGGTCGGGTCGTGATCGTCCCATCCATCTGCGGCGCTGGCTTGGGTTGCGGGGCGACGGCGTGAAATTTCATATGGCGCCACTCTGGTTCGGCCTGATCAGTGTGCCATGCCTGGCTACGGAGGTGGGCAAGACCGACCCCGGGAGCCAATCGGCCGCGAGCCCAGGCGGCACGGACGAGGCGTCCCCCGGCGAGATCGTCATCACGGGCGGACGCCCGGGCGACGCGCCGGTCCCTTCGGAAACGGAGTTCGACGAAAGCGAGATGGCTGCCCAAGGGGTCGATACGATCGAGGCCCTCCTGTCCCGTTTTCAACCCTTCATCGACCCGAACGGCGACGAGCCGCTCATCCTCATCAACGGCAAGCCGGCCGGATTTGATCGCTCGATCCTGTCCTATCCCCCTGAAGCGTTGAACCGGATCGCGGTTCTGAAACCCGAAGCGGCCGGCCTTTACGGCGCGAAGCCAGGCAGGCGCGTCATCAATCTGATACTCAAGAACCGGTTCGCCAGCACCGACCTGGATGCCGCCACCGATTTCTCCGGTGCATGGGGGCAATATGGCGGCGCGATCGGCGTTATGCGGGCCGCGGTCAGCGGCGCCACGCGCTGGAATGCGCAGGCACGGGTCAGTCATCAGCGCGCCCTTCCGAGGAGATCGCGTGATACCTCGCCAAGCGCGGCATCCCTCGACAGCGTCGGTTACGTCAGCGGACTCGATGGCGGGGAGATCGACCCCGCGCTCAGCCTGATGGCGGGGGAGACCGTTACCGTAGCCGCCATTCCTGCCGAGGCGGATCGCAGGCTGTCGCTCGCGGACTTCGCGGCGACCGCGAACATCCCCGATCCCGTCGACCCCGGCGGGTTCGAAACCCTTCAACCGTCGACCCGCGGCATTTCGCTTGGATTTGGCATTGCGCATCCGGTCGGCGGCTTCTCCACTTCGCTCAACGTCAATGCGAGCCGCAATGATGTCCACGGCTCGAGCGGACTGCCGATCGTGTCGCTGCTGGTACCGGCAGAGAGCCCTTGGTCGCCGTTCGGCAGGCCCGTCGCGATCCATCGCGCCTTGGCCGGCTCGCGCTTGTTGCGCTACGGCAACCGGTCCCAATCGCTTTCGGGCTCGCTGACGCTGAATGGCAGGCTCTTCGGCATGCAGAGCAGCATGTCCGTCAGCGCGTCGCGCTACGATGGCTGGGACACTCGCGAAACGGGCATCGACGGCGCCCGGCTTCAGCACGCGATCGACGCGGGAGACCCCACGATCGATCCCTTCGGCACACTCGACGAAGGCCTTCTCCAGGTGAGGGGCGGCCGTTCCCACGCAAATAATATCGCCGCCAATCTGAACCTGCAGAAAAATGCCGGCAGCCTGCCCGCGGGCCCGATTGCCTGGAGCATTTCCGCAAATGGTGGGCGCGCGGAGAGCGTCGCCGCTCAATATGGCGCCGACGCCGCGCCGGCGCGTTACCGCTCGACCAACGCCCAGGCGGATGGCCAGATCTCCGTGACCCTGCCGATGTCGCGACGCGGCTCGAAGTTCGCCGCGCTCCGCGATCTCTCGGTGGGCCTCACGGCCGGCACCCAGAAAAGGTCGGGCAGCGCTGCCCAGACCCGCTTCGCCGGCAGCGTCTCGTGGGCACCGTTCGAGCCGATCCAGCTCGGCGGCGCGTTCACGCATGCCGAGCTCGCCGCCTCCGCCGGTCGGAGCGACGCTCCGATCGTCACCACGGTCACACGCGTGTTCGATTATGCCCGGCATCAGATCACGGAGGTGAACTGGACCAGCGGAGGGACCCCGCCGCTCGGGCGCGGCAGCCAGCAAAGTCTTTCCTTGTCCATGATGCTGCGGCCGCTCGGCCGGCAGGCGCTGACGCTCAATATCGGCTACCGTCGGCTGGTGACGCACGGCGGCGCGACGGGCTTTCCCGAGCTGACGCCGACCGTCGAGGCGGCCTTTCCGGATCGCGTCACGCGTGACCGCGACGGTCGTCTGGTCGCGGTGGACGCGCGTCCGATCACGATCGACCACGAGGAGAGTTCGGACCTCGGCTCCAGCCTCACCCTGCACCTGGGCGGCAAGCGGCTGGACGGTGCGGTTGCCGGACCTGCCAGGATCGCGGCGGATCCGGTCCAATTCGACCTCTCGCTTAGCCATCAAATGCTGCTGACGAGCAGGATATTGATCCGACGTGGCTTGCCGACGATCGATCGGCAGGATTTCGACAGCGGAAACTCGCGCACCGCGCTGACCATGAACCTGGCCATCGGCAAGCGCGCCTTCGGTGGCACGCTCGGCACGAGTTGGAGCAGCCCTACCCATGTCACCGGCAGCGAGGGGGAATTCCGGGTCGTGCCGCCGCTCTTGTTCAATCTCGCCGCATTCGTGAACGTCAACCAGCTGTTCAAGTGCCTGCGGAACCAGCCGCTGACCAAAGGCCTCAAGCTCTCGCTCAACGTCCATAATCTGCTCGATGGATATCGCCGCATCGCTCTGGCCGACGGCAGCACGCCGGTCGGCTATGGCCGTCATGACGTCGCCCCTCTCGGCCGCACCGCGACGGTGACGATCAGGAAGCCGTTCTAGATGGCTGACCGGGGGACCGCACACCGCGGCCCAGCCTGGGTATCGCGTCACGCCATCCGGAAAACGGGTTGCCGCACGGTGCCCTGCGCTCGGCGACCGCGCGGTCGTCAGCGGCGTGACGGCTGGTCATATCCCGCGACCGATGCCTCGGCGACGGCGCGTTCAAGGCTGGGATAGAGGACCGACTGGCCATAAGCGCTGAGATGGTCGCCATCGAGGAAAAGCGGCCGGTCGCCGCGAAAGGCGGGGCAGCGCCGGCCGGGGCAGAGCACATCGAACGCATTCCAGATCCGCACGCCTGGAATCTGCCCGGCGATCGCCCGCATCTGATCGAGCGGGGCGGCGCGCAAGGCATCCATCTCGGCTCGATCGATGTCGAGCCCGGCAGCGCAGACGGGGTTCATGCGATTGAACCAGTCCGCGCACCGGAACGGCACGGATCGGAAGATCGGCGTCGGACTCTCGAACAGGATGGTCACGCCGCGTGCCGCGACCGGTCGCAGAAGGGAAATAGCTTCCGCCGTGGCACGAGCCCTTTCCTGCGGCGTGACGGACCAGCTCTGCACCGGTCCCCATTGGTCGACATAGCGCGGAACCCGCAGGTTCGGCAGGAACAGAACGTCGCCCTTGCGTCCGTTCGCCGCGATTTCGCTCAGCGCGTGCCGATAGAATGCCAGATGGCATCCCTGGAGCTCGCTCATCGGGGTCGAGAGCGGCATGAAGCTGCAGTTCGGGATGAAATAGGCCCGCGCGTTGACGCCCGTATCCTCGGCGAGGCGCCGGAACGCCGGAAGATAGGGTAGGCTGTGGGAATCACCGATCATGAAGACGGTTCGGGGCACGGAGGGATCCGGCGACCAGGTCCTGACGACGCCTTCTTCCACCTGTGTGCTGGCGAAGCTGACCGGATGACGCGGTGATGGGCCCAAATGGCGATCGCCCCTGCCGGTATACCATGTGGAAATATCGGAGGTTCTGCTGAGACTGATGCGGTTCTTCGCCAGCAGAAGTCCTGCACTGGCCAGCGCCGCCGCCGCCAACAGCAACAGCTGCAGCAGGATCTGCCGCCCTGAACCTCCTTTGCGCAGCATCGCGGAATGCTGCGTAGGACGCTCCACCAGGCGATAGGATGCGAAGCCAAGGATCAGGGCGGCTGCGCATGCGGCCAGGCGATGCGCCGCATCCTCCATCCCCACCGTCCACCGCATCAGCACGATCAGCGGCCAGTGCCACAGATAGATCGAATAGGACGCTCGTCCCGTGGCCGAGATTGGGCCGGCGCCGAGCACGCGTGCGGGCCAAGTCTGCGGCCTGGCGACGGCAATCGCAATGATCGCCGCTGCCCCAAGATCGCACAGGATCGCCATCGGAAAGGGAAAGCGCGCGCCCGGCGGGGAGCAGAGCGCGACGATGATAGCCGCGCTCCCGACCAGGGCCACAAGATTTCCGGCGAAGGCGGACATCCGGGAGGCCGCCATCTTCCAGCGGCTCTCCGTGAGGCAAAGCAGCACGCCAAGGCCCAGCTCCCAGAAGCGGCTCGCGATCGAATAGAAAGCGATCCGCGGCGCGCTCCGCGACAGAATGATGCAGGCCAGCAGGGACAAAGCCGCCAGGATGCCGACGAGGACGGACGCTGCCCGGTTGCGCCCGCGCCCAGTGGCGCGCGACAGGATGAGGATCGCGGGAAGGACCAGATAGAATTGCTCTTCCACGCCGAGCGACCAGCTGTGCGTGAACGGATTGAGCGTGGCGATCGGGGAGAAATATTCGTCGCCATTCAGGCTGAGCACCACGTTGCTGAGACCGGCGAATGCGGACAAGTCAGTCCGCTCGACCGCGTTGCTGAGCCACGCATTCGGCACGAACAGGCAATAGGCCAGCGTCGTGGTCACGAGCATCACGACAAGCGCGGGGACGATCCGCCGCAGCCGCCGGGCATAGAATCCGGCGAAAAGCGTGCGGGCGCGGCCGCCGCCGTCCGCCAGGATCGACCGACTGACGACAAAGCCGGAGATCACGAAGAAGATATCGACGCCGGCCAATCCCCCCGGCAACTGGGCAAAGCCGGCGTGGTAGACCAGGACCGAGATCACGGCGATGGCCCTGAGCCCGTCGACGGCCGCGATTCTTCGGCTTGAGGTGCCATGGAAAGCGGAGCCGGGTGGTGAGATCTGCCTTAGAAACACGTGTCAGCCAAAACCTTCTGCGAAGAGCCTTGCGGTCGGGGAAAAGGCGTGCGCCAGCCAGGCGACGGGGTGGTGGCAATGAGCGGCGGGACCGTCGGGAGCCCAGCTTCCCGACCTATGCCGAGGTTCGGACCGGGGGCGCTTTCATCTGCCTTTTCTTTTGACGCAGGCCCTCCCCTCCACATGGACCCGACGTCGCAGACGCCGCCATCAATGTTGAAACGGAACCGATGCCGCGCAGCCTTGGATGCTGGCTTGCTTCGCCTCCGATTGGGTTCAGCCCGAACCTTCGACTGTTTTCCAACGCGCGATCCTGGAATCTCAGGCCGTGGACCAGCGCCCCACACTGCGCGGCTATTGCGGGACCAGAGATTGGACGCTTGACCGCGATGAAGATCGCTGGCCGCGGCAAGGGTTGAAGCAGCCGCTCAGAAAAAACGAGCGGATAAATTTCATGCAACCATTTCGTTACTTCGGCGTTCTGATCTGATCGTTCGACCCGTTTCGAGCGCGATCACTCCACCGGCCTGTGGGGAGGCCGGTGGAGTTTTATCGGGCGACCAACTCAGCCGGGATGAAGCGCAATGTGCCCGCGCGCCGAGCCACGCCGCCATTGTCGTTCGGGTGGTTCATGCCATCCAGCACCGGCACCTCGAGGAAGTCGAACGGGCTGACCCCATCCAGGCAGGCGACGTTCACGCCATATTGGTTCCGGTTCGATCGGCGCTGATGGTGTCGGGGGCCTGCTGCCCGGCATTTTCCGCATCCCTCTCTGCCTCCAAACCGGATCTAGAGCCTTTCACGCTCCGATTGCATCGGAGCGCGGGCTCCAGCCTATTGTTTTACCGCGATTTCCGAGTCGCCAGATGAGTCCATCTGGCTCGAAATCGCTCTAATGGCTGGAGAGTGTGTGACGCACGGACGTCCTGGGCGAAGGCAAAGATCCCCCAAAGTGGCGGCGATTATCATTGCGGCGGCGGTATATCTTCCGCAGGTTGCCCCCTAAAAATCGGGACTCATCGGCCGCGTCTTTTGGCTCCGGGGAGGTGCGCTCGATGTTGCGGGTGCGTGTGGCTTTGCTGGGCGAAGTTGCGGTCTGGATCGGCCGCAGTGAAGCGAGCATCCCGCGTACCTTTACCGCCATCCTCGGATTCCTGCTCGTCCAGCCTCGCTTCTCGGCCTCACGTGATCGCCTCGCCGGCGCGCTTTGGCCAGCCGCCACCGATGCGGCCGCGCGAAGCGCGCTGTCGACCGCCCTCTGGCGCGCGCGCGCCGCAGCGATCGAGTGCGACAGCTTGATTGCAGCGAGTGGCGATCGCTTCACGCTCACCCCGGCAGCGTTGCGCGCGATCGACCTGGTGTTTTTCGAACGCGCACTCGACCGCCTGTTCGCATTGCGCGAGGCCACGCTGGCAAGCTGGCGGCGAAGGCTCGGGCGCGCGCTGGTCGCCACCGAAGGGGCCCTGTTCGCCGAGATGGACGATGAATGGGCGGTGCTTGCGCGCGAGCGCTGGCGCTGGCGTCGGCTCGATGCGCTCGTATTGCTTGCCGATCTTGCGCTGGCCAACCGCGCCTGGGCCGACGCCGCCAGCCTGGGCCGCGCGGTTTGCGCTGCCGAACCGCTGCGCGAGGACGCCCAGCGGCTGCTGATCGAGGCGCTCGCCCGCTCGGGCAACCGTGCGCTCGCGCTGCGGCAATACGACCATTGCGCCGCCGTGCTCGAGGCCGAGCTCGGCATCGCGCCGATGGCGGCGACGCGGGAGCTGGCCGACCGATTGCGCGCGCCGGACCCTCCCGGCACCGCGCGCCCACCGGTGCGCGAGGGCTTGGTCACTGCGCGGAAAGCGCTGACCTCCGCCTTGCACGAGGTCGATCTAGCGATCGCAAGTATCTGAAAAATTTGTGTCTATCGGGCTGTGACAGGCTCGTGCCCGAACGGTGACAGCGGGGTGAGGCTGCCGCTGCATGATCGTCGCGACTCGGGAGGACCGCCCGGATGGGACGATGGACGGAGACCACACACATGGCGATCAATACATCCGCCTTCCGCTGGCCAACGCGGCCACGCTCACCGTGCGCGCCTGGCTCGAACCGCGCCCCGATGGCCCGCCGCGTCTGCGCGGCACGGTGCAAGTGCTCGGTGGTCCGATGCTCGGCGCATTCGACTCGCTTGAACGGCTTGTGGAGCTGATCTCGACCCACGCGCCGGCCGGACCGGCTCCCAGCATCCTGATCCAATCGGAGGACGACGATGCGTGACGATTTCCCCCTCTTCCGCGCCAGCCTTGCTGCCGAATATAGTGATTCCAGCCATGCCGAGCTGAACCGCATTGCCGAGGCCATCTACGGCCCCGGCGCCGACGCCGAGAGCGTCGAGAATTTCTTCGGCAACATCGGCCACGGGCTGCAGCAGGCCGCGGGCGCGGTCGGCCACTTCGCCAAGCAGGCATTGCCCGGCGTCATCCAGGGCGCGACCGCCGGTTCGGCGCTTGGCCCATGGGGTGCGCTCGCCGGGGCAGTGGCGGGCGGAGCGGGAAGCATTCTTTCGCACAGCGACAATCCCACGGCACGCGCCATCGGCGGCGGGCTCAATACGGTCACCGGTCTCGCCTCGACCGTCCGGGGCGGCGGGCCGATGGGCGCGATGGGCGCGCTCGGCGCGCTCGGTGGCGGCGCCATGCAGGGCGCCAGGCTACCCGCTCCAGCGGGCGGCGCGAGCGGCGGCAGCGCCAACGCGCTGATGGCCATGCTCGGCCGGCCGGAACTGCTGAATGGGCTGCTCGGCGGCGCGCTCGGCCAGTTCGGTCGCCAATCGATCCCGGTCGGCGGACAGAAGGTGCCGACCTCGCTCATCCTCAATGCTCTTGGGACGCTCGCCAACCGCGCTGCGCATGAGGCGGCGGAGTTGGAAGCGAGCGAAAGCCTGCCCGGCGAGTTCGTCGCCGCCAGCGAAAGCCTTGGCCTCGATGCGCAGGACGCCGAAGGGCGCACGGACACGCTCCTCACCTTGCTCGCATTACAGCCGATGCTGTGGGGTAACCGTCCGCCCGTCGTGGTCAGCCAGCCCACCCCATCGCCCGCGCCGCCGACGCCCGCTTATCCGCCGGTTCCGGTCGCCGGACCCGAACCGTCGCGCGAAACCGTATGGATCGCCGACAGCGCCGAAGATTATCGCGACATGGAAAGCTGGGAGAGCGGCACGAACTGGGAGGCGGCCTATGCCTGACGGCGACGCGCCCGATCCCGCCGCGCTTTCGGCGCAGTGGATGGCTGATCTCCAGGCGAGCAATCCGCAGCTGGCGATGCTGGCGCAGATGATGCAGGCGCGTACGCTGGTCGCCCAGCCGGCGAGTGCCGATCTCAGCGACGAGATCGCCGATCTGGCCGAGCGCCTTGCCGATGCCGAACGGCGCATCGCCTCCATGAAGCGTCAGGGCCAGCGGCTCTACGCCGCACACCAGGAAGCGAGCGGGCGGCTGGCAGATCTTGCCGCCGCGCTTGGCGCCTGCGGACTATGCTGGGGCGAAGACGACGACTGTCCAAGTTGCCGTGGCCGCGGATACCCCGGGGCCATGCGTCCGGACCCGCTGCTGCACCGCCGGCTGTTCGAACAGCGGACGAGCCGCCCAGCCGAACCGGCGCCGACCCCTCATTGAACGTGAAGCCGACAGTATCAACCGAAGGAGCATGCCATGATGGATACCTATGACAGCTTCGCCGACCTGATCGGCGACAGCATGGACTATTCCGATTTCGCCACGGACGGGGAATCGTCCGACTGGTCGGACGCGGCGCCGCGCGGCCGTGGAGGTCGCCAGTTCGGCCGGGTCCCGACGGCACGCAGCGGCCAGCCGGTGCCCCAGCAGGCCGCCAGCGGTTATGCCACCAAGGCAGAATTGCAGGCGACCGCGCAGCGGCTCGACAGTCGTATCGCCACCAATTCCAAGGCGATCGCAACCGTCGACGGGCGTACGCGGACGCTCGCCACCGACATCGGCAAGCTCGGCGCCGAATTCCGCAAGGAAGTGGCCGAACGCAAGGCTGTGACCGAGGCGCTCAAGAAGGGCCTCGATGAATCGCGCCAGTTGGCGCTGCTGCTGCCGCTGCTCAGCACCAGCACGACCACGGACATCGCGACAGCCTCCGGCACCGTGAAGAACGTCATGGTCGACGACGGTGACCAGATGTCGAAGATCCTGCCGATCCTGTTGCTGTCGGGCGGCCTGGGCAGCTCCAGCCCCGGCACGAGCGGCTCGGGCGGGATGTTCGGCGGCGACAATTCGATCGCCCTGCTGGCGATCGCCACAGCGCTATCGAACAAGAAGTGAGCCCAGCCAAAGCGGGAGACCTCCGATGATCGATAACACAAACCTGGCGCAGGGGCTGGTCGGCGGACTATTGCTCGCACGCGGTGAGAACGCGCCGAAGGCGGGAATGCGTGCCGGCCTGCTGATGGGCGTGGCGGGCGGGTTCAACCCGGTCGGCGGGCTGCTCGCCAAGCCCACGATCCGCAGCCAGCTGCGGGCCGACGAG